>Ga0306920_100004905_pt1 | contig 17197 bp, 13 predicted proteins | sample flu12Cox44000170_FD_204666 | JGI IMG/M metagenome (GOLD analysis project Ga0306920, IMG submission 204666) | Lab enrichment of tropical soil microbial communities from Luquillo Experimental Forest, Puerto Rico - flux4day.12C.oxic.44.000.170 (v2)... | ecosystem: Environmental > Terrestrial >... | reverse complement strand
CGCGGGGCGGGCGCGCACCAGCTCGCGCAGGAACGTTCGCGCGTTCTCGAGCAGCTGGCCCTCGCTGAACGAGGCCTTGCCCACCGCGGCGTGCACGTTCGAGCCCTTGTCGACGCGGAACTCGATCTTGCCGGCCTTGAGCTCGCGCACCGCCTTGGCGATGTCGAAGGTCACCGTGCCGCTCTTGGGATTCGGCATCAGGCCGCGCGGGCCCAGCACCTTGCCGAGCTTGCCGACCTCGCCCATCAGATCGGGGGTGGCGACGATCGCGTCGACCTCGAGCCAACCGCCCTGGATCTTCTGAATGAACTCCTCGGCGCCGGCGAAATCCGCCCCGGCCGCCTGGGCTTCCTTGATCTTGTCGCCCTTGCACAGGACCAGCACCCGCAGGCTCTTGCCGGTGCCATGCGGGAGCACGACCGTGCCGCGCACCAGCTGGTCCGAATGCCGGGGATCGACGCCCAGGTGGCTCGAGACCACGATGGTCTCGTCGAACTTCGCGCGAGCGGTCTGCTTGACCAGCTTGACCGCCGCAGCCAGGTTCTGGACCGCCCCGGCCTGTCGCGCCAACTCGGCGGCGACGCGATACCGCTTGCCGTGCTTCATGGCTCCTCCCGTGGTGCTAGCGTGACGGCTCGATGCCCCGCTCCTGCCGGGCGTTCCGCCACTCCCACGCGTGGGGGTGCGACGCACCGCGGGCGTGAGCCCGCGGCAGCCCTCAGTTGCCTTCTTCCTCGACGGCCTCGAGCTCGGCCTCGGTCGTGTAGCCTTCCTTCACGACCCAGTCGAGCGTGTCAAAGAAGTCGTTGATGCTCGCATTCGGGGCTTTGGAGACCCGGTCGCGCACGATCTCGTAGATCTCGCGCGGGGTCTTGCCCTTCAGCAGCACATCCGCATCTTCCTTGCCCATCCGAACCATTCGGTTCCTTCCCTTCCGCGGGTCCCGGGTGCGCCGGCCTTGATGGCACGACACCCCGTCCACCCGGTTATTCGGCGATCTCGATCCCCATGCTCCGCGCCGTGCCCATGACCATCCGCTCGGCCGCCTCCACCGTGGCGGAGTTGAGATCGGGCGCCTTCAGCTGCGCGATCTCGCGCACCTGAGCGCGGGTCACCGTGCCCACCTTGTTCCGGTTCGGCTCCCCCGACCCCTTGGCCAGACCCGCCGAACGCTTGAGCAGGACCGCGGCCGGGGGCGTCTTGGTGATGAAGGTGAACGAACGATCGTTGTAGATCGTGATCACCACCGGGATGACGAGCCCGGCCTGGTTCTGGGTGCGGGCGTTGAACTGCTTGCAGAACTCCATAATGTTGATGCCATGCTGCCCCAGGGCCGGACCCACGGGGGGCGCCGGCGTCGCGTTCCCCGCGTTGCACTGGAGCTTGACCATGGCCTGAACGGGTTTCGCCATCGGTTCCTCGGTTCCTCGGTTCCTCGCCACCGGGCGCGACCGCCGCCCGGCCGGCTAAACGGGCTGCACCTGCAGGAAATCGAGCTCGACGGGCGTCGCGCGCCCGAAGATGCTCACCATCACCTTGACCTTGCCGCGCTCGGCGTTGACCTCGTCGACCACGCCGTTGAACGCGCTGAACGGCCCATCGACCACGCGCACGTGGTCGCCGACCCGGAACGACACGGTCGGCGTGGGCTTCGATTTCGTCGCCTCCATCTGACCCAGGATGCGACGCACTTCGTTGTCCTTGAGGGCGACCGCTCCCGCCCCCGAGCCGATGAAGCGCGTCACCCCGGGCACGTTCTGCACCAGGTGGCGGGTCTCATCGTTGAGAGCCATCTCGATCATGACGTAGGACGGGAAGGTCTTCCGCTTCGAGGTCTTGCGCTTGCCGTCCTTCATCTCGACGAAATCCTCGGTGGCGACCAGGATGTTGCCGAAGTGCTCGTTGAGCCCGGCGGCATGGATCGCCTTCTCGAGATTCGTCTTCACCTTGTTCTCGTGGCCGGAGTACGTATGGATCACGTACCAGCGCTTGGTGGTGGCCGATTCGGTCTTCTGATCCGTCATCATTCGATCCGCTACCGGTAGAGCAGGCCGACCAGGGTGTTGAGCACCATGTCGACCAACCCGATGAACGCGGCGACCAGCAGCACGGTGAGGATGACCACCAGGGTCGAATCCCGCAGCTCGTTGCGGCTGGGCCAGCTGATCTTCGAGAATTCGACCTGGACTTCCTTGGCGAATTCGCGTGTCTGTGTGGTCCAGGACATCGTCGTGTGACTCCTCGTGCGTCGTGGCCCCGTGCGTACTGGCAGGCCTGGAGGGATTCGAACCCCCGACACCCGGTTTTGGAGACCGGTGCTCTAGCCAGGCTGAGCTACAGGCCTGCCTCGCTTGGTCCGGATCGCCCACCTGCTGCGTCGCGTCGCCGTTCGGGCCTGCGACGTCTCCGTCGATACGTCCCGGCCCTCACGCCTGCGCGCCCTGCCTCCGGCCGATCCGGGCCAGGCGTTCCCAATGCCTACCGGGTCTCCTTGTGCGCCGTGTGCTTGCGGCAGAACGGGCAGTACTTGCGGTACTCGATCCGGTCTGGATGCAGGCGCTTGTTCTTCTTCGTGATGTAGTTGCGATTCTTGCAGTCGTTGCAGGCCAGCGTGACCTGGTCGCGCATCGCTTGGCTCCCGTCGCTAGGCGGTGACGGTGCCGACCACGCCGGCCCCCACCGTCCGCCCGCCCTCCCGGATCGCGAACCGCAGCCCCTCCTCCATCGCGATCGGCGTGATCAACTCCACCTCCATCCCGTCCACGTTGTCCCCCGGCATCACCATCTCCCGCCCCGCCGGCAGGTGCGCCACCCCCGTCACGTCCGTGGTCCGAAAGTAGAACTGCGGCCGATACCCGTTGAAAAACGGCGTGTGCCGCCCCCCCTCCTCCTTGGTCAGCACGTACACCGACGCCTTGAACTTCGTATGCGGCGTGATCGACTTCGGCGCGCACACCACCATCCCGCGCTCCAGGTCGTCCTTCTCCATCCCCCGCAGCAGCAGCCCGATGTTGTCCCCCGCGATCGCCTCGTCCATGCTCTTGCGGAACATCTCCACCCCCGTCACCACCGTGTCGCGCGTCTCCCGCAGCCCCACCACCTCCACCTTGTCCCCCACCTTCACCTTCCCGCGCTCCACCCGCCCCGTCCCCACCGTCCCCCGTCCCGAGATCGAAAACACGTCCTCCACCGCCATCAGCAGCGGCTTGTCGATCGCTCGCTCCGGGGTCGGAATGTAGCTGTCCACCGCCTCCATCAGCTTCAAAATCGACTCGTTCGCCTTCGCGTCCTTGCCCTGCGCGTCCATCGCCGCCTTCGCCGAGCCCCGAATCACCGGAATCTCGTCCCCCGGAAACTCGTACTTCTTCAGCAGCTCCCGCACCTCCAGCTCCACCAGGTCCAGCAGCTCCGGGTCGTCCACCATGTCGCACTTGTTCATGTACACCACGATGTACGGCACCCCCACCTGCCGCGCCAGCAGGATGTGCTCGCGCGTCTGCGGCATCGGCCCGTCCGCCGCCGACACCACCAGAATCGCCCCGTCCATCTGCGCCGCCCCCGTGATCATGTTCTTCACGTAGTCGGCGTGCCCCGGACAGTCCACGTGCGCGTAGTGCCGCTTGTCCGTCTCGTACTCCACGTGCGCCGTCGCGATCGTGATCCCGCGCTCCCGCTCCTCCGGCGCGTTGTCGATCGACCCATAGTCCCGCACCGCGATCTTCGGGTTCTTCTGCGCCAGCACCATCGTGATCGCCGCCGTCAGCGTCGTCTTCCCGTGATCCACGTGCCCGATCGTCCCCACGTTCACGTGCGGCTTCGTGCGCTCGTACTTCTGCTTGGCCATGAACGCAACCTCCTCGTTGCGGAGTTAGCTCTTCGCTTTCGCCACGATCTCCTCGGCGACCGTCTGCGGGAGCGTGTCGTACCGTGAGAACTGCATCGAATAGACCGCGCGCCCCTGCGAGATCGAACGCATGCGCGTCGCATAACCGAACATCTCCGCCAGTGGGACCGACGCCGCGATGACGCGCGCGTCGGCGCGGGTGAACATCCCGCCGATGCGCCCGCGCCGCGCGGACAGGTCGCCGATGATGTCGCCCATGTACTCCTCGGGCACCACGACCTCGACGTCGAAGATCGGCTCCAGCAGCCGCGGCCTGGCCTTCTGGCACGCTTCCTTGAAGGCCATCGAGGCGGCGATCTTGAACGACATCTCCGAGGAGTCGACCTCGTGGAACGAGCCGTCGAGCAGCGTCACCTTGACGTCGACCATCGGGTAGCCGGCCAGCACGCCGCTGCGCATCGCCTCCTCGACCCCCTTCTCGCACGCCGGGATGTACTCCTTGGGGATCGCGCCGCCGGTGATCTTGCTCTCGAACTCGAAGCCCTTGCCGGCCTCCTGGGGCTCGACCTTCAGCGTCACGTCGGCGAACATGCCCTTGCCGCCGGTCTGGCGCACGAAGCGGTGCCGCACCTCGGCCGGCACGGAGACGGTCTCCTTGTAGGCGACCTGGGGCTTGCCGACGTTCGCCTTGACGTTGAACTCGCGCATCATCCGGTCGACCAGGATCTCGAGGTGCAGCTCGCCCATCCCCGAGATCACCGTCTGGCTGGTCTCCTCGTCGGTGCGCACCCGGAAGGTGGGATCCTCCTCGGAGAGCCGCTGCAGGGCGTTGCCGAGCTTCTCCTCGTCGGCCTTCGACTTGGGCTCGATCGCCACGTCGACCACCGGCTCGGGGAAGGTCATGGCCTCGAGCGCGATCGGGTACTCCTGGTCGCACAGGGTGTGGCCGGTGCTCACCTTCTTGAACCCGATGCCGGCGGCGATGTCGCCGGCGTAGACCTCGCTGATCTCCTCACGCTTGTTGGCATGCATCTGGACCAGCCGGCCGATGCGCTCCTTGTGGCCGGTGACCGTGTTGAGCACCTGCTCGCCGGTCTTGATCGAGCCCGAATAGACGCGGAAGAAGGTGAGCTTGCCGACGAACGGGTCGGTCATGATCTTGAACGCCAGCGCCGCGAACGGCTCGTCGTCCGCGGGGCGGCGCGACACGTGCTCGAAGGTGTCGGTGGTGTGGCCCTGGACCGGCGGCTTGTCGAGCGGCGAGGGCAGGAAGTCGACCACCGCGTCGAGCAGGCGCTGCACGCCCTTGTTCTTGAACGCCGAGCCGCACAGCACCGGATGGATCGCGCCCGCGATCGTGCCCTTGCGGATCGCGCGCCGCAGGTCGTCCGAGGTGTAGGGGCGCTCGTGCAGGTAGTCGTCGAGCAGCCCCTCATCGTGCTCGGCCACCGCCTCGAGCAGCTGATGGCGCGCGGCATGGGCGCGCGCGGCGAGGTCACGCGGGATGTCGTGGATGTCGAAGGTCGAGCCCTGGGTCTCCTCGCGGTAGGTGATGGCCTTCATCTCGACCAGGTCGATGGTGCCCAGGAATTGCTCGCCCGCGAACATCGGAATGTGCAGCGGCACCGGCTTGGCGCCCAGCCGGTCCTTCATCATCTCGATGACGTTGTCGAAGTCGGCGCCCACACGGTCCATCTTGTTGACGAACGCGATGCGCGGCACGGTGTACTTGTCGGCCTGGCGCCACACCGTCTCGGACTGGGGCTCCACCCCGCCCACGGCGCAGAACACCGCCACCGCGCCGTCGAGGATGCGCAGGCTGCGCTCCACCTCGACCGTGAAGTCGACGTGGCCCGGGGTGTCGATGATGTTGATGCGGTGGTCGCGCCAGTGGCAGGTGGTGGCGGCGGAGGTGATGGTGATGCCGCGCTCCCGTTCCTGCTCCATCCAGTCCATCGTCGCGGCGCCTTCGTGCACCTCGCCGACGCGGTGGATGCGGCCGGTATAAAAAAGGATGCGCTCCGTCAGTGTGGTCTTGCCGGCGTCGATGTGCGCCATGATTCCGATGTTGCGATAGAGATTCAACGCCGTCTGACGAGGCATCGCTTGCTCACATCCTTCTTCGAGAGTTCAGTCGTCCGGGTCTGCTCGCACCACCTGCCTTTCCGTCATGGAAAAGTGCGGTGATGAATGCTCGACCATCCGCAGTGTTCAGGCGGGCCCGGCACCTGTTCCGGGACTCCGCCCAGGCCGTCGTGCCGACCGGCCTTCACCCGTCGATGGCTGGGCCGGCGGCGAACCGCCGGCCACGGTTGTTCCTGCCTACCAGCGGTAATGCGCGAAGGCCTTGTTGGCCTCCGCCATCTTGTGTGTGTCCTCGCGCTTCTTGACCGCGCCGCCCTCGTTGCGCGAGGCGGCCAGGATCTCGGCCGCCAGCTTCTCGCCGAACGTCTGGTCGGCGCGCGAGCGCGCGTTGATGATGATCCAGCGGGTCGCCAGCGCGTTGCGCCGGTCCGGCCGCACTTCGACCGGGACCTGGTAGTTCGCGCCGCCGACGCGGCGGGACTTGACCTCGAGCACCGGCTTGACGTTGTTCATCGCCTGCTTGAGCACCGCCATCGCCTCCTGGCCGCTCTTCTCCTCGATCGACTTCATCGCCCCGTAGAACGCGGCTTCGGCGATCGAGCGCTTGCCCCGCCCCATGATGCTGTTGATGAAGCGGGTGACGAGCACGCTGTCGTATTTGGGGTCCGACGTCGCTTCGCGGCGCGGAACCTGGCCCTTGCGAGGCATGGTTGTCGTTCCTTCTCCGTTTCGGCGCGCCACCCTAGGTGGCGCGTCGCGACGACACGAACGGCACCGGCCCGACCCGGCCGGCGCCGAAACCCACTGCGCTACTTCGACTTGGTGCCGTACTTCGACCGGCTCTGCTTGCGCCCCGTCACGCCGCTCGCGTCGAGCGTGCCGCGCACGATGTGATAGCGCACCCCGGGCAGATCCTTCACCCGGCCCCCGCGGATCAGCACGATCGAGTGCTCCTGCAGGTTGTGGCCTTCACCCGGGATGTAGCAGGTCACCTCCACGCCGTTGGTGAGCCGCACCCGCGCCACCTTGCGCAGCGCCGAGTTCGGCTTCTTGGGCGTGGTGGTGTACACCCGCGTGCAGACGCCCCGCTTCTGCGGGCTCGATCGGAGCGCGGGCGCGCTGGTCTTCATCCTCTCCCGCCGCCGCCCATGGCGGACGAGCTGGTTCAAGGTCGGCACGGAATTCCTCCAGCCCCTTCCCACTGATGGACTTGCGCGGTCTGGCAGGCCACGGCATCCGCGAGGGAGAAACATGCGCCGTTACCGCGCAAACCGGGCACTCTACAGACAGGCTCAGGGACTGTCAAGCGGTCTTGGCCCCCTCGTCCTCGACCACCACCTCCTCGACCGCGGCCTGCTGCTTCTCGGCCTCGAGCCGCAGCTGACGGTAGCCGGGCATGCCGGTCCCGGCCGGAATCAGGTGGCCGATGATGACGTTCTCCTTGAGACCGCGCAGGAAGTCGACCTTGCCCTGGATCGCCGCCTCGGTCAGCACCCGGGTGGTCTCCTGGAAGGAGGCCGCCGAGATGAAGCTGTCGGTCGACAGCGAGGCCTTGGTGATGCCGAGCAGCAGCGGCTGGAAGGTGGCGGGCTGCTGGCCCTCCTTGACCATGCGGTCGTTCTCCTCCAGCACCGCCAGCCGGTCGATGTGCTCGCCCTCGAGGAACGCGGTGTTGCCCGGGTCCTCGATGCGCACCTTCTGCAGCATCTGGCGGACGATGACCTCGATGTGCTTGTCGTCGATGCGCACGCCCTGGAGGCGGTAGACTTCCTGGATCTCGTTGACCAGGTACTCCTGGACCTCCTCGATGCCCTTGATCTTGAGGATGTCGTGCGGGTTGATCGGGCCTTCGGTGAGGCGGTCGCCAGCCCGCACCTGGCTGCCCTCCTGGACGTACAGGTGCTTGCCCTGCGGGATCGGGTACTCGCGCGAGTCGCCGTCCTCGCTGCGGACGATCAGCTTGCGCATGCCGCGTGACACCGGGCCGAACTCGACCCGGCCGTCGATCTCGGCCACGATCGACGCGTCCTTGGGACGGCGGGCCTCGAACAGCTCGGCCACGCGCGGCAGACCGCCGGTGATGTCGCGGGTCTTGCTCGCCTCACGGCGGATCTTGACCAGCACCTCGCCGGCCAGCACCTTCTGCCCGTCCTTGACCTCGAGCCGTGCGCCGGTCGGCAGCGGGTAGTGCGCCAACTTGCCGCCCGAGCCGCTCAGGATGTCGATCGCCGGCTGCAGCTCCTTGTTGCGGTCCTCCATGATGACCAGCAGCTTGAGGCCGGTGGTGTCGTCGACCTCGTCGCGCACCGTGACCTTCTCCTTGACGTCGGCGAAGCGCACGGTGCCGCTCTTCTCGGTGACGATCGGCTTGTTGTAGATGTCCCAGTCGAACAGCGCCGCCTCGGCCTTGATCTTCTCGCCGTCGCGCACGAACAGGTGCGCGCCGTAGGGCACCGAGTAGCGCTGGCGCACCCGGCCGGCGCTGTCGAGCATCTCGATCTCGCCGCTGTGGCCCACCGCGACGAAGCGCGGTCCGCCCTCGCCGGCCGCGGCGTCGCTGCCTTCGCGGAACGGCACCACCTCGAGACCCAGGAACTTGACCTCGCCCGCCTCCTTCGAGGTGGTGCGCGACTGCTCGACGATACGGCTCGCGGTGCCGCCGATGTGGAAGGTGCGCAGGGTGAGCTGGGTGCCGGGCTCGCCGATCGACTGCGCCGCGATCACCCCGGTCGCCTCGCCCAGGTCGACCGGACGCCCGGTCGCCAGGTTGCGCCCGTAGCACTTGGCGCACACCCCGCGTCGCGCATCGCAGGTCAGCACCGAGCGGATGCGGATCTTCTCGAGCCCCGCCTTGGCGGCCTCGTCGATCCGGCCCGCGATCTCCTCGTCGACCAGCTGGCCGGCCTCGACGATGGTCTCGTTCGAGATCGGGTGAACCACGTCCTCGGCCACCACCCGCCCCAGGACGCGGTCGGCGATCGGCTCGATGATGTCCTCGCCGTCCTTGAGCGCACCCACCGACAGGCCGCGGATGGTGCCGCAGTCCGGCTCGTTGATGATGACGTCCTGGGCGACGTCGACCAGGCGGCGCGTCAGGTAGCCGGCGTCCGCGGTCTTGAGCGCGGTGTCGGCCAGTCCCTTGCGCGCGCCGTGGGTGGAGATGAAGTACTCCAGCACCGACAGCCCTTCCTTGAAGTTGTGGATCACCGGCGACTCGATGATCTCGCCCAGACCGCCGGTGATCTTCTTCTGCGGCTTGGCCATCAGGCCGCGCATGCCGGCGAGCTGGCGCACCTGCTCGCGGTTACCGCGCGAGCCCGAGTCCGCCATCATGTAGATCGGGTTGAAGCCGTCGCGATCCTGCGACAGCCCGTCGAACGTCACCTGCTCGACCTCGGTCATGGCGTGCTGCCAGGTGTCGATCACCTTGTTGTAGCGCTCGCCCTCGGTGATGACGCCGGTGCGGTAGTTGTTGTTGATCTGCGACACCTCGCGCTGCGCGCGATCGACGATCTCGTGCTTCTCGGGCGGGATGCGCACGTCGTCGATGCCGACCGTGAAGCCGGCCTGGGTGGCGTAGCGGAATCCCAGGTTCTTGAGCTCGTCGAGCAGGTCCGAGGTGACCTCGGCGCCGAGCCGCGCGTAGCAGTCGCCGACCAGCGACTCGAGGCGCTTCTTGTCCATGGTCTCGTTGATGAAGCCCAGATCCTTCGGCACCACCTCGCTGAACAGCACCCGCCCCGGCGTGGTGATGACCCACGGCTCCTCACCGGGCCGGTCGAGAATGAGGCTCGCGGCCCGCACCGCGATGAGGGCGTGGAGCGGGATCTCGCCGCTGTCGTAGGCGGCGCGAACTTCGATCGGGCTGTAGAACGCGCGCAGCCGGCGCGGATCCGTGGCCGGGAGCTTGGCCGCGACGGCGTGGGGATTGAGCGCCTCGCCGCGGGGCTTGGTCAGGTAGTGGCAGCCCAGCACGATGTCCTGGTTGGGGGTCGCCAGCGGACGGCCGTGAGCCGGCGACAGGATGTTGTGGGTCGAGAGCATGAGCAGGCTGGTCTCGATCTGCGCCTCGAACGACAGCGGGACGTGGACCGCCATCTGGTCGCCGTCGAAGTCGGCGTTGAACGCCTGGCACACCAGCGGGTGGATGCGGATCGCCTTGCCCTCGACCAGCACCGGCTCGAAGCCCTGAATGCCGAGGCGGTGGAGCGTCGGGGCGCGGTTGAGCAGCACCGGGTGGTTCTCGATGATCTCGCCCAGGATGTCCCACACCTCGGGCTTCTCGCGCTCCACCAGCCGCTTCGCGCTCTTGACGGTCTGAACGTAGCCACGGTCCTCGAGCTTGCGGATGATGAAGGGCTTGAACAGCTCGAGCGCCATGTTCTTCGGCAGCCCGCACTGGTTGAGCTTGAGCTCCGGACCGACCACGATGACCGAGCGCCCCGAGTAGTCGACGCGCTTGCCGAGCAGGTTCTGGCGGAAGCGGCCCTGCTTGCCCTTGAGCATGTCGGACAGCGACTTGAGCGGCCGGTTGCCCTGCCCGCGCACCGCGCGGCTGCGGCGGCCGTTGTCGAACAGCGCGTCGACCGCCTCCTGGAGCATGCGCTTCTCGTTGCGCAGGATGACCTCGGGCGCCTTGATGTCCATCAGCTTCTTGAGCCGGTTGTTGCGGTTGATGACGCGCCGGTACAGGTCGTTCAGATCCGAGGTCGCGAAGCGCCCGCCCTCGAGCGGCACCAGCGGCCGCAGATCGGGCGGCAGCACCGGGATGGTCTCGAGGATCATCCACTCCGGCCGGTTGCCGCTGTGGCGGAACGCCTCGACGATGCGCAGACGCTTGAGCAGCTCCTTCTTGCGCTGCACCGAGGTCTCCATCTTGGCCTGCGCCCGCAGCTCGGTCGAAAGCTCCTCGAGATCGAGCTCGGCGAGCAGGTCGCGGATTGCCTCGGCGCCCATCTTGGCCTTGAGGCCCGATTCAGGCTGCTCGTCCATGACCTCGTTGAACTGGTCCTCGGTGATGATCTCGCGCTTCTTGAATCCGGTGTTGCCCGGATCGATGACCACGTAGGACTCGTAGTACAGGATGCGCTCCAGGTCACGGATGCTCATGTCGAGCAGGTGCCCGATGCGCGACGGCACGCCCTTGAAGAACCAGATGTGCGACACCGGGACCGCCAGCTCGATGTGGCCGAGCCGCTCGCGCCGCACCTTGGCCTGGGTGACCTCGACGCCGCAGCGATCGCAGATCACCCCGCGGTAGCGGATGCGCTTGTACTTGCCGCAGTTGCACTCCCAGTCCTTGACCGGGCCGAAGATCTTCTCGCAGAACAGACCGTCCTTCTCGGGCTTGAAGGAGCGGTAGTTGATGGTTTCCGGCTTGGTGACCTCGCCGTGCGACCAGCTGCGGATGACGTCGGGCGAGGCGAGACGGATCCGGATCGAGTTGAAGGCCGCGCGCCGACGCTGTTCGCGATCGTCGATGCGGCTCAACCCCAGCTTCCCGGTGGTCATGCCCAGCGGCGACTGGAGTTCGGTTTCCAAACTCATTGGTTCTCCTTTGAACCGCGGCTCCCGCGGCCCCCCGGTATGCGAACGGCGGCGATCAGGCTTCCTCGAACTGCACTTCGAGACACAGGCTCTGGAGCTCCTTGACCAGCACGTTGAAGGATTCGGGCACGCCCGGCTCCGGCGGGTTCTCGCCCTTTACAATCGCCTCGTAGATCCGCGACCGCCCCGCGACGTCGTCGCTCTTCACGGTCAGCAGCTCCTGGAGGGTGTAAGCCGCGCCGTAGGCTTCCAGCGCCCACACCTCCATCTCGCCGAAGCGCTGGCCGCCGAACTGCGCCTTGCCGCCCAGCGGCTGCTGGGTGACCAGCGAGTAGGGGCCGGTCGAGCGGGCGTGAATCTTGTCGTCGACCAGGTGGCTGAGCTTCAGCATGTAGAGGTAGCCGACGCACACCCGCTGATCGAACGGCTCGCCGCTGCGCCCGTCGCGCAGCTCCGACTTGCCGTCCTCGGGCAGCCCGGCGCTGCGCAGCTCGGACTTGATCTCGTCGACCGTGGCGCCGGCAAACACCGGCGTGGAGCAGTTGTAGCCCAGGGCATGGGCGGCCCACCCGAGGTGGGTCTCCATGACCTGGCCGATGTTCATGCGCGACGGCACGCCGAGCGGGTTCAGCACGATCTCGACCGGCTGCCCCTCGGGCAGGTAGGGCAGGTCCTCCTCGGCCAGGATCTTCGCGACCACGCCCTTGTTGCCGTGGCGCCCGGCCATCTTGTCGCCCACCGAGAGCTTGCGCTTCTTGGCGATGTAGACCTTGACCAGCTTGACCACGCCCGGCGGCAGCTCGTCACCGCGGGTGACCTTCTCGATCTCCTTCTCGAGCTCCTTCTCGCAGCGGGTGAATGCGGTCTGGGCGCCCTCCATCGCCGCCCAGAAGCGGTCGTTGACCCTCGGGTCCTCGGTCACCGGGCTGCCCCAGGCGAGGTCGTCGAGGTCCATCTCCTGCAGGAAATCGGGGGTGTACTTGCGCCCCTTGCGGGCCACCGGCTCGCTGGTCGAGGCGCTCTTCAGCACGTTGACCAGCTGTTCCTGGAGGATCTCGGTGATACTGGCGAGGCGGACGTCGGCGATGCGCTCACGCTCCTTCTTGGACTCGCGGCGCAGCTTCTCGATCTTCTTCTTCTCCTGGACCTTGGTGCCCTCGTCCTTCTCGCGGCGCGAGAACACCTTGATGTCGATGACGATGCCGTCCATCCCGGGCGGGGCCTTGAGGGAGGCGTCGCGCACGTCGCCCGCCTTGTCACCGAAGATCGCCTTGAGCAGGCGCTCCTCGGGCGACAGCTCCTGCTCGCCCTTGGGGGTCACCTTGCCGACCAGAATGTCACCCTGGCGCACCCGCGCGCCGATACGGATGACGCCCTCCTCGTCGAGGTTCTTGACCGCCTCCTCGGAGACGTTGGGGATCTCGCGGGTGATCTCCTCGACCCCGCGCTTGGTGTCGCGCACCTGGAGCTCGAACTCCTCGATGTGGATCGAGGTGAAGACGTCGTCCTTGATCAGCTTCTCGCTGACCAGGATCGCGTCCTCGAAGTTGTAACCGCCCCAGGGCATGAACGCGCACAGCACGTTGCGTCCCAGCGCCAGCTCGCCCTCGCGGGTGGCCGGGCCGTCGGCGATGACCTGGCCCTTCTTGACCTTGGCGCCCTCGGCGACCGTGGGGCGCTGGTTGAGACAGGTGTCCTGGTTCGAGCGCCGGAACTTGATCAGGCGGTAGATGTCCAGGTTGGGCTGGTCGCTGTAGTCGACCGGCGCCTCGTCGGGATCACGCTCGTAGCGCACCGCGATCATCTCGCCCGAAACGAACTCGACGACGCCCGAGCGCCGCGCCAGCAGCAGCGCGCCCGAATCCTCCGCCACCTTGTCCTCGAGGCCGGTGCCGACCAGCGGCGCCTCGGTGACCAGCAGCGGCACCGCCTGGCGCTGCATGTTCGAGCCCATCAGCGCGCGGTTCGCGTCGTCGTGCTCGAGGAACGGAATCAGCGCCGCGGCCGGCGACACCAGCTGGATCGGCGACACGTCCATGTAGTCGACGCTCAGGTCCTCGACCGTCGGGTACTCGCCGCGGAACCGCACGGTCAGCGAGTCCTCCTCGAGCTTGCCGCTCCGCTTGTCGAACGGGGTGTTGGCGGGCGCGATGTGCGAGCGGTCCTCGACGTCGGCGGCGAGGAACTCCGGCTTCTTGCGGTCGACCACTCCGTTCTGGACCCGGAAATACGGGGTCTCGAGGAATCCGAACTCGTTGACCTTGGCGTAGGTCGAGAGCGAGGAGATCAGGCCGATGTTGGGACCTTCCGGGGTCTCGATCGGGCACATGCGCCCGTAGTGGGTGTAGTGGACGTCGCGCACCTCGAAGCCGGCGCGGTCGCGGGTCAGGCCGCCGGGCCCGAGCGCCGAGAGCCGGCGCTTGTTGGTGAGCTCGGCCAGCGGGTTGGTCTGGTCCATGAACTGCGAGAGCTGCGAGCTGCCGAAGAAGCTCTGGATCACCGCGGAGATGGTGCGCGAGTTGACCAGGTCGGTGGGCGTGATCTGCTCCTGATCCTGGAGCGACATGCGCTCGCGGATGATGCGCGCCATGCGCGCCAGCCCGATGTTGAACTGATTCGCCAGCAGCTCACCGACCGAGCGCACCCGGCGGTTGCCGAGGTGATCGATGTCGTCGGTGATCGCCTGCTCGGCGCCGCGGTCGGTGAGGATCTCCCCGCCCGAGCGCAGCAGCAGCAGGTACTTGATGATGACGATGAAGTCCTCGCGGCACAGCGTGGCGTGGTTGAGATCCGGGATGCCGAGCGCCAGGCGCTTGCGCACGTCGCGCCCCGGCAGCAGGTACTCGTGGGGCAGCTTCTGGTTGAGCTTGTAGCGCCCCACCCGCGCCAGGTCGTAGCGCTTGGGATTGAAGAACAGCTTGTTGAGGATCTCGCGCGCCGAATCGGCGCGCGGCGGTTCGCCGGGCCGCAGCAGGTTGTAGATGCGGTGGAGCGCCTCCTCCTGCGACTTGGTGGGATCCTTGCGCAGGGTGTTGCGCACCACGTCCGCCTCGTCCTGCATCGGGATCACGAACACCTGCAGGGTCTCGAGCGCCGCCTTCTTGAGCACCTCGACCTTCTCGGCGGTGATCTCGTCGTTGGCCTCGATCAGGATCTCGCCGGTCGACTCGTCGACGATGTCCTGGGCGCACACCCGGCCCAGTGCCGCCTCGGCCTTCTTGCCCTTGACCTCGAGGGTTTCGTGCTCGTAGAACAGCTCGAGGATCTCCCGGTCGCCCACGAAGCCGAGCGCGCGCAGCAGCACGGTGACCGGCAGCTTGCGCTTGCGGTCGATGTGGACGTGCATGACGTCGTTGACGTCGAGGCTGAACTCGACCCACGAGCCGCGATAGGGAATGATGCGGGCCGAGTACAGCAGCTTGCCGTTGGGATGGGTCAGCTCGTCGAAGAACACGCCCGGCGAGCGATGGAGCTGGGACACGATCACCCGCTCGGCGCCGTTGATGATGAAGGTGCCGCTGTCGGTGATGAGCGGCAGCTCGCCGAGGTAGACCTCCTGCTCGATGACGTCCTTGTCGCGCTTGACGCCATCGACCTCCTCGCGGGTGATGAGGCGCAGCCGCGCCTTGAGCGGCGCCGAGAAGGTGAGATCGCGCTCGACGCACTCGTCCATCGAGTACTTCGGCTCACCGATGTCGTAGGAGACGAACTCGAGCGAGTAGAGCTCGCGCGGGTCGCTGATCGGAAACACGCCCGAAAACACCTCCTGCAGGCCCTCGTTGCGGCGGCGCTGCGGGTCGGTGTCCAACTGGAGGAAATCCCGGAAGCTCTTGAGCTGGACCTCGAGCAGGTTGGGAATCTGCAGATTCCACTCGCGGTCGATCTTCGAGAAGTTCTTCCGTTCCTTGCGTCGTGCAGTCTTCAAGGCCTTCCCGCCTTTCTGAGTGGGGAAGCGTGGAGCGCCGGCCGGGCTCGCCCGGGCCGTGCGCCCCGGCCCCGCAGGGCCGGACGCGACGGGCCGGGCGCCGCCGACCGGTTACACCGGTGAATGCGGCCGAGCGGGCTCAGCGGATCTCGACCGTCGCGCCCTGCTCCTCGAGCTTGGCCTTCATGTCGGCGGACTCGGCCTTGGTCACCTTCTCCTTGACCGGCTTGGGAGCGCCGTCGACCAGGTCCTTGGCCTCCTTGAGGCCCAGACCGGTCAGCTCGCGCACCACCTTGATGACCTGGATCTTCTTGTCGCCGGGGCTGGTGAGGACCACGTCGAACTCGGTCTTCTCCTCGACCGCCGCCGCGGCGCCGCCGCCCCCGCCCATCGGCATCGCCATCATCGGGGCCGCCGCGGTGACGCCGAACTTGTCCTCGTACGCCTTCTTGAGCTCCGCCAGTTCCAGCACGGTCATGTTGCCAATCAGGTCGAGCACCTGGTCGATCGTGGAGGGCATGACTCGGTTTCTCCTTCTGTGTGACGTGTGGGTCTCGGTTTTCAAACTCGGCGACGGCGCCGCGCCGCAGCGCGGACGCCGCGGGTTTCATGATTTTTGCTTCTCGCGCTCCAGCACGTCGGCCATCGTCGCCGGCAGCCGCAGGGTGGCGTCGATCGCCCCCAGGAACTGGGTGAGCGGCGCGATGATCGTGCTCAGCACCTGCGACAGCAGCACCTCGTAGCTCGGCAACGTCGCCAGCACCGCGATCGCCCGGGCGTCGAACAGCTTGCCGTTGACGACCGCGGCCTTGATCGCCGGCTTCTCGTGCTCCTTGGCGAAGTCGGTCAGGATTTTGGCCGGCGCCACCTCGTTGGTGGGGCTGAACACCAGGCCGGTCGGGCCCTGCAGGAAGTCGTCGAGCGCGGTGATCCCGTGGGCGTTGAAGGCGCGCTTGAGCAGGGTGTTCTTGATCACCCGGAACTGGACCTTCTGCTCGCGGCACTTCTTGCGCAGCAGGGACAGCTTCTCGACGCTCATGCCGCTGAAGTCGGCGAGGTAGAGACCCCGCGCCCCCTGGATGCGTTCGGTCGTCTCCTCCACGACCTGGACGTTGATGGCGGTCGGCATGGGATCCTCCTAGGCGCTCAGGTCGGCGGTGACCGCCGCCGGATCGAGGTTGACGGCGGGCCCCATGGTGGCGCTCATCGCCAGGGTCTTGATGTAGCTGCCCTTCGCGGCCGCGGGGCGGGCGCGCACCAGCTCGCGCAGGAACGTTCGCGCGTTCTCGAGCAGCTGGCCCTCGCTGAACGAGGCCTTGCCCACCGCGGCGTGCACGTTCGAGCCCTTGTCGACGCGGAACTCGATCTTGCCGGCCTTGAGCTCGCGCACCGCCTTGGCGATGTCGAAGGTCACCGTGCCGCTCTTGGGATTCGGCATCAGGCCGCGCGGGCCCAGCACCTTGCCGAGCTTGCCGACCTCGCCCATCAGATCGGGGGTGGCGACGATCGCGTCGACCTCGAGCCAACCGCCCTGGATCTTCTGAATGAACTCCTCGGCGCCGGCGAAATCCGCCCCGGCCGCCTGGGCTTCCTTGATCTTGTCGCCCTTGCACAGGACCAGCACCCGCAGGCTCTTGCCGGTGCCATGCGGGAGCACGACCGTGCCGCGCACCAGCTGGTCCGAATGCCGGGGATCGACGCCCAGGTGGCTCGAGACCACGATGGTCTCGTCGAACTTCGCGCGCGCGGTCTGCTTGACCAGCTTGACCGCCGCAGCCAGGTTCTGGACCGCCCCG
>Ga0306920_100004902_pt1 | contig 17205 bp, 15 predicted proteins | sample flu12Cox44000170_FD_204666 | JGI IMG/M metagenome (GOLD analysis project Ga0306920, IMG submission 204666) | Lab enrichment of tropical soil microbial communities from Luquillo Experimental Forest, Puerto Rico - flux4day.12C.oxic.44.000.170 (v2)... | ecosystem: Environmental > Terrestrial >... | reverse complement strand
CCTCACCGCGGCTTCTTGCGACCCACGTGACAGGGAAGGCCGGAGAATATTACCAATTCGAATCCTGCCGGCAATCAGCAATCGGCCGCCGGCGCCTGCGCCACGGCCGGCCAGGACTTTAGCGACCTGCGCCAATGTCTCGGTGGTCCGGTCCTCGGCCCGACACCGGGCAACGTGGCGCGACACTGCCGGCAACACGTCGGCGATCGACCGGGCGGCCTTGGCCTCGTAATAAAACTCCTCGCCGTGGTGGCGCATGTGCTCCTGGACGCAGTGGAGGAAGTAAACCGAGAAGCGCTGAATAAAGGGTACCTTGCGTTCAGTCGCTCGATGAACTTATGCTGTGCATGACAGATAAGCAGCTGGTTCGCGAGGTAGAGCTTCGTCCATGAATCCTTACGTATTCATCGTGGGATGCCCACGGTCGGGAACGACCTTGCTGCAGCGCATGGTCAATGCACACCCCCGGATCGCGATTACGCCCGAGACTCACTGGATTCCGCGATTTACGAAAAAGCGATGGGGCGTCACACGCGAAGGCCGGGTGACTCCGCAACTGATCGCCAAATTGCTTGAACATCCGGGCTTCGTCGCCCTAAGCATTGGCCGAGAAGAGCTGGTAAAGCTGATTGGAACCGATGAATCCATCACATATTCGTCGTTCGTGTCTCGCATCTTCGACGTATTCGGCAAAGGTCAGGGCAAACCCCTGGTTGGAGATAAGACCCCAGGTTACGTGCGCAGGATAAAGACACTTCACGTCCTGTGGCCCAAGGCTCGCTTCGTCCATCTGATTCGAGACGGTCGAGACGTGTACTTGTCGATGGCGAACCGACCGATGGAACAGTTGAAGGAGGGAGTTTTCGATTCGTGGGTGGAACACCCGGTAGCCACCGCGGCACTGTGGTGGGAATTGAACGTGCGGTGTGGTCGCGAGGCTGGAAAGACGCTCGGGGCCGAGCTGTACTGTGAGATTCGCTACGAATCTCTCACGGCCAATCCCCGTGAGGAATGTGCAAAGGTCTGCTCGTTTCTCGGAGTGCAGTACGACGATTCGATGCTTCGGTTTTACGAGGGCCGAATAGGAACCAAGGGTGAGCCAGGGAAACCTGATTGGCGACCTATCACTTCCGGTGTGCGGGATTGGAGATCACAAATGCCCAGCGCCGATATCGAGCAATTCGAGGCCGCAGCGGGCGAGTTCCTCGAGGAATTGGCGTACCCGCGTAGTGTTCCGCATCCGCGGAGCGACTACCTAGAGACCGCTTCAAAGATACGCGACCGGCTAGCGCGAGACCCCCTTACTCGCTACGGACTGGAACGCATCGAGTTGGAACGTTTTTACATTTCGCCATAGGGCAACAGATTCGCCCAAAATCGCGGCTTTGACCGCCTGCAGTCCGACCACGCCCGCTGAAGATTGGTAATATTTTCAGGGACGATTGGTAAAATTTTCCGGGCCCCTACTGTGATTAGTGATTGGCGATAGGTGATCAGTGAACGACCTGTGACTAACGATTACTGATTGGAAACCGTCGCTGTCGTTCCGTCGATCTTAGTGAGATTAACTGTGAAGTTCTCGTTGTACGTCAGCGCTCTATCCTGAAGGACGCTGATCGCCAGGGCCTCTCCAAGTTGGATCGATGAGTCAGTGTCGCTACGCCAATGGATTCCGGGATGAATGCCGTGGCCGAAGGAGATGTTGTGCGCGAGTTTGTTTAGCTCGCCGTTGACTGTGATCTGTCCCGCGTCTCCGCCAGTGTAGGGGAGAAGGGAGAGCCCATCGCTGCTAGGCACTACGGGATGCGGAATCACGAAATTACCGTCGAAGAAAAACTTCAAGATAGTAATGCATGCGCCAGCAACCGTGCCATGACCGGTGGGGTAAGCCGGGTGGGTTGGCGAACCTTCGGGGAATGCCTGAGAGAGAAAGTAATCGCCATATCTGTTGAAGCTTCTCTGCACAGCCAATGAGTTGAGAACGTTATCATTGACACGACCATCAAGCGTTCCCCCGTGGCCAGCTAGAATTTGGCGGACGATGGCGCCGCCGGACTCGGGGCGATGACGAAGGTGAATATACCACTTTTGATACCAGACGTTATTTACCGCGAGGCCAGCAACAGCCGTGATCGCCGCCGCAAAGTCGGGTCCGCCAAAGGTGCCAAAGCCATTCTGCGTCCTAGAGCCCACGTAAGGATTGCCCGGATTCACCGGCGCGCCGATCGTGCCGAGCACCATGTAAGCGGTGAAGTAAGCCTGATAGAGCACGTCTAGATGAGTATACGCGCCGAGACCGCGACCATTATTGAGGTATCTAGGTTGCGGACCTACTTGGTTTCGCAATCCAGTATTGATGCCATTTTGCACTTGTTGGAAGGTTGCGGCATCGGTCATGTAATCGATGCCCGCTGCATAGGTGATCATCTGCTGCTTCACTTCTTGCGCGCCCAAAAAACTCGGGATTATGCAAAACTGAGATATGTAAGGCCCAATTGTCTCGCCGGGATAGCCCCCACGAAACAAAAGAGCCGGCGTGACATTGCCATGGCTATCTCTCGGGCCCGCGTAATTGGGCATCCCTGAAAGCTCCTGCGCCGCCTCGGCAGCGGTCGCATTTGAAACGTAGTCGGTGAACGCGACATCGCGAAGTAGCGAGGCCCAGTACATCTCAACGAGTTCCGTCCCGTAAGCCGCACTGGGGAGGGAAGGCGCGGGCGGAACAATTACTTCATTCTCTTGATTGTCCGGACACGGCGCATTTCCAAACTGCACCCCATCGCTGCCTTCCAAGCCGACAGCGAGGCCGCCTTGGGGGCCGTTCAAGGTCCGGGTGCCTCCCATGATAATGTTTTCGAAATCCGCCGGGTTTCCACTGTTCAAGGCCCTCTTGAAGCTTGCGAAGGCACCCAAGTTCACCAAGCCGATCCCATCCTGAAGAATCCCCTTGCTGTAGGTGCCGCACTTGTCACGGTAGCGCTCCTCGTCGCCATTGGTAGTTTGCGGCGCTGCGGGAATGTGAGCTTCATTTCTGGCCGTCCTCATGCGGGTTTGAAAGCAGTGTTGTATGCGCGAATCGTGGCCGTGCCCCGGGGTATCATTACTCTCTCCGAATCCGGGATTGTCAGACGCAGCGGAAGCAAGAGCTGCTTTGCCAAGCACCGCGCCGCCTGTCAGCGCCGCGCCCATCTGGCCCAAAAACTTGCGGCGGCTAGGCCCTTTGACAACATGCTTGCCGGAAGCTTTTGCAGTTTCAGTCACATTCGAGTCGGGATTTTTCTCATTCATTGTATTCTCCCGTATTGGCCGAGCGCGGGCATTGTGTGACACACTTGTTCCCGCGTCCAGTTAATTACAAAACGACCGTCTCGATACTCCGCTCCTGTTGGCTTTTGCTTTGCAAAAATTGCTATCGCCGCTGGCACCGTGGGCTCCGGCATAGTTATTCAGAGCGCCTGCCCCGGCGTAGCCTTGCGCGAATGAGGGAAGTCGAGAACGGAGCGGCTGGGGAAGCCGCGACATGGACGGGAAGGCCGCAGGCTGAGCGAACGGGAAGTGAGCAAATCAAATCTCTCGATATCTCCTCGAGATTTCGCACTCGTCGTTGAGCGAATCGCGGTGGGCGCTTACAATCTCGAAGCAGTGCATACGGGACCAACTCAAATAAAGAATTTTATCGGCGGCGAATTCGTTGAGCCGATCGGGGGCCGATACCTCGACAACATCGAACCGGCGACAGGCAAACCATACTCGCAGGTCGCGGATAGCAACGCCCGCGATGTCGATCTTGCTGTCACCGCCGCAGAGAAAGCGTTCGTCGATTGGTCGAGAAAACCTGCGGCTGAGCGTTCAAAATTTCTGTTGCACATCGCTGATCTGATCGAGCGCGATCTGGAAAAATTCGCGCGCGCGGAATCGATTGACACCGGGAAGCCGGTCACGCTCGCACGCACGCTTGATATTCCCCGCGCGATCGCAAACTTCCGTTTCTTCGCTACCGCAATCTTGCACACCGAGTCGGAAGCGCACATCACTGACAACGTGGCGTTCAACTACACGCTGCGTCAGTCGCGCGGCATCGCCGGACTGATTTCGCCGTGGAATCTGCCCCTTTATTTGTTGAGCTGGAAAATCGCACCGGCAATTGCAGTCGGGAATACGGCTATTGCCAAGCCGAGCGAGTTGACGCCAATGACGGCTTACATGCTCTGCGAGATTTGTCGCGAAGCCGGTCTGCCAAATGGCGTGCTCAACGTTGTGCACGGCACAGGCCCAGGTGCCGGCGCTGCGGTTACCGCGCATCCAAAGATCAACACCATCTCGTTCACCGGTGGTACGGTTACCGGCAAAAAAGTTGCCGAGTCATGCGCTCCGCTTTTCAAGAAAGTTTCGCTCGAGCTCGGCGGCAAGAATCCCAACATCATCTTCGCCGATGCCGACCTCGACGCTGCCATCGCCGGCAGCGTGCGATCGTCGTTTGCAAACCAGGGACAGATTTGTTTGTGCGGTTCGCGCGTGTTTGTCGAACGGAGTGCCTACCAAGATTTCGTTGATCGCTTCATCGAAAAGGCGTCGCGACTGAAACAAGGCGATCCGCTCGACGAAAAAACCGAGCAAGGCGCGATCGTGAATAAAACGCAGCTCAACAAAATAAAATTCTACGTCGATCTCGCGCAAAAAGAAGGCGGCAAGTTAAAGCTCGGCGGTTCGGCGCCGCAACCACCTAACGAACGCTGCCGCGACGGATATTTCTTTCCTCCAACCGTCATTACCGGTTTGCCGGTGTCATGCCGCACAAATCGCGAAGAAATCTTCGGACCTGTCGTTACCATCACTCCGTTCGACAGCGAAGAAGAAGTGATCGATTACGCCAACGATTGCGATTACGGCCTGGCGTCAAGCGTTTGGACACAAAACCTGAGCCGCGCGCATCGCGTGGCCGAACAAATCAACACCGGCACGGTGTGGGTGAATTGCTGGCTCCTGCGCGACCTGCGTGTCCCCTTCGGCGGGATGAAACAAAGCGGCGTCGGCCGCGAAGGCGGCGTGGAGGCACTCCATTTTTTTACAGAGGCAAAGAATATTTGCATCGCTCGCTAAAAACACTCACGAGAAGAAGTGGCGGAGTTCTGTCGCGCTAGAGAGGATAGAATAATGGCAAAAGCAACTGTTAAGAAAATTCAAGACATCCTCGGAGTGAAACCAGATGGCGTTTGGGGACCGAAGTCGCCACCGTTCACCGTTAATTGTACATGGGAATGGGTATAAGCGCCGAATCGCATTGCTTACGATTGTTGATCCTCGCTGCGCTGTTTAGCACAGCTTCGATTCTTCGCTGCCGCGCTGAGGAACCGATTCCCAAGCTCAATTACGAAGCGGTCTCTGACTTCTTTCAGTTACCTGCGGGCGAGCATTTCGTGGAAGTGGCAGGTGTGGCAGTAAATTCTAAAGGTCACATCTACGTGTTTCATCGCGGCAAACATCCGTTGATGAAATTTGACGCTAACGGCAAATACCTTCGCAGCATTGCAGACGATCTCTTCGTCAGCGCTCACACAGTGCGGGTGGACGCCGAGGACAATATTTGGACGACAGACGTCGGCGCGCACGTGGTCTTAAAGCTGAGCCCGGACGGCCGCGTGTTGTTATCGTTAGGCCGAATGCGAATATCGGGCGATGATGTCCTGCACTTTAATCAACCCACCGACGTCGCTTTCGATCGCGAAGGAAACATCTACGTCGCTGACGGCGAAGGCAATTCTCGGGTGTTGAAGTTTAACAAATTCGGAAACCCAGTCCTTGGCTGGGGAATGAAAGGCAGCGGGCCCGGGCAATTCGATCTGCCACACTCAATCGCGATCGACGGCGATCTCGTTTACGTAGGCGACCGCGAAAACGCTCGGATCCAAATCTTCGATCTGAACGGCAAGTATCTTCGCGAATGGAAAGTGGGCCATCCGTTTGGTCTCTTCGTCACGCCCGATCATTTTATCTATATGTCCGACGCGATCGCTGGCCGAATTCTAAAAATCAACCGCGACGGCAAGGTCGTCGGCGTGCTGGAGGGACCAGCCCCGGATAAGGGGCGGCATTTCGACCCGCATTCGCTCGCAGTCGACAAGAACGGCGCGATCTTTACTGCCGAAGTAATGCCGTGGCGCGCTCAGAAATTTCGTCCAAAATGAGCGAAACTTTCGAAAGCTCTCGCGCGCCTGAGCCGGTAGGCGCATTTCCACACGCGAAACGCGTGGGCGAATTTCTGTTTCTATCCGGGATCGGGCCGCGCAAGCGCGGGAGCAAGGAAATTCCCGGGGTTACGCTCGATGCAGCGGGAAGCGTCGTCAGTTACGACATTGAAACGCAATGCCGCGCGGCGTTCGAAAACGTATGCCTGGTGCTGGAAGACGCCGGAGCGACGTGGCAGGACATCGTCGATGTCACGGTGTTTCTGACCGACATGAAAAAAGATTTTCCAATCTACAATCGAATCTACACAGAATATTTTGCGGGCCCCGGCAAGCCAAACCCAACCCGCACCACTATTGAGATCCGCGCGTTGCCCACGCCGATTGCAATCGAACTCAAAGTCATCGCGGCCGTGGGATAAACATGCATTCTTTTTTCTGTCATTCCGAGCGGATTCGAGGAATCTCTGGTTTTCTCCCGATTCAGCGTTGGACGCTGAGCGTTCGACGTTTGTTTCAATTACGAGCAGGAGCATGAGCATGGGTTAGGGAATGATTTCTGCCGATCACACTGGGATCACCGTCTCGAACCTGGCACGATCACTCGCGTTCTGGCGCGACGTGCTCGGCTTGGAGCTTTCACATACCGCGCATCAAACCGGCGAACTGGCCAGGCAGATTACTGGAGTCGCTGGCGCTGAGATCAAGCTTGCTGTGCTAAAAACACCCGGCGATCATAAGATTGAACTGCTCCAGTATCTCGCGCCGCCGGATCGGAAACGTGCAGCCGTTCGTCCATGTGATGTTGGACACGCTCACGTCGCTCTGCTCATTGATGATCTTGATGCGATCCTGGAAAAAATCGCAGGATCTGGTTGGAAAGCGGCCGGCAAACCGCAAACGCTGCAAACCGGTCCGAATGCCGGAAAACGTGTCGTCTATGTGCGTGATCCGGATGGCACAACAATCGAGCTCATGGAGCTGCCGCGGAACAGTTGAGCGTTCAGCGTCGGATGTTTCCGATTCAATGCTCAAGGCCAGACGCGTGCATAGTTCGAAATCGCCCCGCGAGCGGCATTCTTGTAAACGACGCCGCCTTTCATGACGAAACTGACGCGGCGAACCGCGGTGATGTCTTTGAGAGGATCGCCGTCGAGCGCGATGATGTCGGCTTCGTAGCCAGGTGCGATGGAGCCGATACGCTGGCCCATGCGGATGGCTTCCGCAGCCAGCGAGTTTGCGGAAACCATCGCGCTCATCGGATCAACTCCCGCATCGCGCACGCGATCGATGAACTCTTCTGCGTTGCGACCGTGCGCGCCTGCGACAGCATCCGAACCGAAGACGACTTTTAGTCCGGGAATCTTGACCGAACGGCGGACGATATCGTGATCGAGCGACACGGCCCGCTCCATCGCAGCGAAACCTTCCTCGGTGTAGCCGGACGTGCCGATGAAGCGTTCCTTGTTGGCGAGATAATTTTCGATCACCAGTCCCGCTTGCGGATCGAAATATGTCCCGTGCTCGGCTAAAACTTTGAGGTCGTCATCGGTCGCCATGGTGCCGTGCTCGACTTCGGTGCAGCCAGCGAGCGCGGACGCGCGCACGGCGCCCTTGTATGCGTGAACGAGAGTCCGCATTCCTTGTTTATTCGCCTCGTCGCAAGCGGCGTTGAGTTGCTCTTGTGAGAGCGTCATGCCGCCACCCTGACGTATGGATGCCGAGGCGAAAATTTTGATGAGGTCTGCGCCCGCTTGTTTCTGCTTGCGCACGAACGCGCGAATCTCGTCAGGCGTGCCGGTTTTCTCACCTTTGCCTTCGAGCGGCTCGATCGCTGTGAGGATGCGCGGCCCGGGAATCGCGCCTTTCGCGATCGCGTCACGCAAGGGAACATCCGTAGGCGAGCCGACGCTTTGCACGGTGGTGAAGCCCGCCATCAATGTCAGCCATACGTTCGACGCCGACTGATAGGCTGCGAACTGCGTCGTCTGGTCAGCGCCTGCATTCTTACCATCCGGGCCGAAGCTCCAGGTGATGTGAACATGCGAATCAATCCAGCCCGGCAGGACCGTGAAGCCTCGCAAGTCGTAGTCAACGGGCGAAGCCTTCGGATCAAGCGCCACGATGTTCGAGTCTTCGACAACGATGCGCGTATCGCGCAACACGTGGCCGCGACCGTCGAGCAGCATTCTCGCGCCGATAACGATGCGCCTCTTTGGTGTCTCGACGGCCATCAGATTAGGCTGCGCGGTCGCGCAGAAGATGAGCATGCTTAACACGTAGAGTGCGGTTGCCTTTTGTCGGCTGTGAACATCGAATCGCGTTGCGCGAGCGGTTGTTGGACACGCGGCGAAAACCGCCATAGTTGAACACCGTGTTTTCTGCCGACGAAACATTTGCTCGGGAAATGGACACGCAGGATCCGCTGCGCGATTTCCGCGAACAATTTTACCTTCCGTTCGGCAAAGATGGCAAGCCGCTGATTTATTTTGCCGGAAATTCATTGGGTCTGATGCCAAAATCAGCAACGCAAGTGGTCGAGGAGGAACTCGACAATTGGGCGAAGCTTGGCGTTGATGCCCACCATGCAGCGGGAACGCCGTGGTATTCCTATCACGAAGCATTGCGCGAACCGGTGGCGCGCCTCATTGGCGCAAAGTCAATCGAGGTCGTCTGCATGAACAGCCTCACGGTGAATCTTCACCTGATGACGGCCACGTTTTATCGGCCGACCAAATCGCGTTTCAAAATCCTTATGGAAGAACCGGCATTCCCCTCCGACACCTACGCGATCAAAACGCAGATCATACATCACGGCTTCGATCCAAAGGAAGCGCTCACTCTCGCGCGACCGCGCAAAGGCGAATTCACCGTCCGAACGGAAGACGTCCTCGATCTCATTGAAAGACACGCAGATGATCTCGCGGTGGTGATGATCGGCGCCGTGAACTTCTTCACGGGACAACTGTTCGAGGTCAAAGAAATCACAGCCGCAGCGCGGGAACACGGCGTCATTGCTGGATTCGATCTCGCTCATGCGATCGGCAACGTTCCGCTCTCGCTTCACGATTGGAACGTCGATTTCGCGGTCTGGTGTTCGTACAAATATCTTAACGCCGGTCCGGGCGCAGTCGCAGGCGCGTTCGTGCACAAACGGCACGCGACCAATACTAATTTGCCGCGACTGGCGGGCTGGTTCGGGAACGATCCCAACACGCGCTTCCGTTTGCATCTCGAACCGGATTTCATTCCAGTCGCGTCAGCGGACGGCTGGCAAATCAGCAACCCGCCGATTTTCTCGATGGCGCCGTTGCGCGCTTCACTTGCAATGTTCGATCAAGCGGGGGGCATTGATCCGCTGCGAGCGAAATCGACCAAGCTAACTGGCTACCTTGAATTTCTCCTCACGAAAATCGGTTCGAAAAAATTTAGTGTCATCACGCCACGTGATCCGAGCGGACGGGGTTGCCAGTTATCCATTCTAGCGCACCAACATCCAAAGGGGTTGCATGACGAACTTGTCGGCGCTGGAGTAAAATGCGATTTCCGGGAACCAAACGTTATCCGGGTGGCCCCCACCCCACTCTACAACAACTTTCACGAGGTCTGGCGGTTCGCGAAGATTCTCGCCGAGCATCGCTGATGTATCATCAGAAAATTCTGCCAACGTGATTCGAACCATTTTTTTCATCATTGCTTTTAGCGTTTGCGTAAGCGCGGTTTGGGCGAAAGATGAGAAATCAATCCAGAAGTTGCGTGACGCGCTGGTGGCGCTCGCGCCTGATGTGGACCCGGGCGAAGCCGAGCTGCTCTCGGTAACGGCGCACACCGCCTCGCGCAGCCTTGCACGCGAATATGGCGTCTGGTCCCCGAATTTTCAGAACTTCCTGATCCACATCGGCAAACGGCAACGTGGCTGGTGCGGCCATTATACGCGCGATATCGGCGAACGCCTAAAAGAGCTTAAGCTCAAGACGCTGGTGATTCACTGGGGCGCTGCTTTTGCGGGAACAGTGGACGAGAACAATTGTCTGGTAGTCACCGCGCGCAACCAGCCTTTCGAGGACGGTATCGTCCTCGATGGCTGGCGCAGGGGCGGCCGACTATTTTGGTGTGCAGTCAAAAAGGACTCTGATTACGACTTAGCACAGGGTGCCGGATCCAGAAGGACTCGGTCGAGCGAATTATTTCGAGCGCAACGTCCAGAACGTGAACCCGCCCATTACGGGATCACGGCATGGAAAGAAGACCCGCTCTACACCGCCTGGCTACATGACTACGAGCACGCTTGGCAATGGCAACCTACGGCACGGTGATTTTGCAGTAGCCAGAGCGCCTTGCTGTGACGGCATCTTCCAGAAATGCGCCTCGGCAGAGCGAGCGACCATATCATCAGAAATATTTGTAATTTTGATAAAATTCAATTCACGCTTAATTCTTTACCGATTTTTGCCAACGTGATTCGACCGGTCGCTTTCATCATTGCATTCAGCCTTTGCGCAAGCGCCGTTTGGGCACGGGATGAGAGATCGATCAAGAAGTTGCGTGACGCGCTAGTGGCCCTCGCGCCTGACGTGGACCCGGGCGAAGCCGAGTTGTTGTCGGTGACGGCGCATACTGCCTCACGCGACTGTGCGCGTGAATACCACCTCGTCTGGACCCCGATATTTCAGAACTTACTGATCCACATGGGCAAACGACAACGTGGCTATTGCGGCCATTATACGCGTGACATCGGCGAACGTCTGAAAGAGCTCAAGCTCAAGACGCTGGTGCTTCACTGGGGCGCAGCTTTTGCGGGAACCATCGACGAGAATAATTGTCTGGTAGTCACTGCACGCAACCAGGCTTTCGAGGACGGCATAGTCCTCGATGGTTGGCGCAGGGGCGGCCGGTTGTTCTGGTGCGCACTCAAAAAGGACTCTGAATACGACTCAGGAGTCGATGCCCAGTGGCGGGCAAGTCGACACGGCGCTTACGGGGTCTCGGCATGGAGAGAAGACCCGGTCTACACCGCCTGGCTACACGACTACAAACGCGCTTGGGAGTGGCAATCCAAGGCCCGGTGATTTTGCAGGTGTGAGCGAAGCGCTACGGCGCGTTATGGAAAATTTTACCTGCGTCCAATGCGGAACGCAGTTTGCTGAAAGCGCACAGCCGCCGCCAAGCTGTCCGATCTGCGAAGATGAACGGCAGTTTGTGCGGCACGCTGGCCAGGAATGGACGACGCTCAACCGGCTGGCAGCTGATCATCACAACCGCCTCGAGGACGAAGCGCCGCAGCTTCTCGGCATCGGCACCGAGCCGGAATTCGCGATTGGCCAGCGCGCCCTGCTCTTGCAATCACCGGGAGGAAATCTGCTCTGGGATTGCATCTCTTTGCTGGACGATGAAACAATCGCCGAGGTAAACGCACGCGGTGGCGTCCGGGCCATCGCGATTTCGCATCCGCACTTTTACTCGTCGATGATCGAATGGGCTGAGTGTTTTGACGCCCAAATCTTTTTGCACACTGCCGATCGCGAGTGGGTGATGCGCAAAAGTTCGCGCATCCAATTTTGGCAAGGAACAACGGTTTCGCTCTGGGATGCCATCACGCTGATCAATTGCGGCGGACACTTTGAGGGCGGCAGCGTTTTGCATTGGCCAGCTGGTACAAATGGTAAAGGCGCGTTGCTCACTGGCGACATCATAACCGTGGTTCAGGACCGCCGTTACGTAAGCTTTATGCGAAGTTATCCAAATCTGATTCCACTCGGAGCGATGGCAATTCGCTGCATCGTCGAGAGGATCGAACCTTTCACATTCCAGCAGATTTTTGGCGGCTGGTGGCAGACGAACGTCCTCTCAGATGCAAAAGCAGCAGTTGCGCGATCCGCGGAGCGTTATCTGCGCGCGATCCGCCGCTAGGCTAAGCCTTCTGTAGCCACCGGCCCTGCGGCCGGTCTCATTGTCCGCCGGTCCAGCAGACGGCCCACAGCGCCGTGGCTACAGCTTGCCTGAGCGAGAATCCATCAGTTCATCCACGATCCGCGGGATTGCAATCGCAGCCGACTCGCGCACCAACTGAGTGGCGAATTGTGAGAGCGACGTCCCTTCGGGATTCACTTCGATAAGTTCGCCATCCGCTGCGCGCGCTCGCAGCGCCCAATCGACGATGTATCCAAAGGTCGCAGTGGTCCCTGCGACGATCACAAGGTCGCAGGGGCCGCCGTCGAGGTAATTTTCAACTCGTTGCACTTCGCTCCAAGGCAGCTGCTCCCCAAACCAGACCACACCGGGCCGCACGAGCGCATCGCATTCCGGACATCTCGGAAGGTCAACGTCGCTTTCTGAGGTAGGGGCGATTGACCTCAATCGCCCGCGCATGGGCGGTTCAGGTGAACCGCCCCTATCTCCTTTCAAGAAATCGCAGCGCGAACACTTGGTAACGAAAATGTCGCCATGGATTTGCACCATCTTTTCCTTTGGCAGTCCGGCACGTGCATGCAGATCATCCACGTTTTGTGTGACCAGCAGGAACTCGTCTGCGCGTTGGGCGAGTTTAGCAATCGCCGCGTGCGCTGCATTCGGTTGCGCGCTGCGGACGCGCTCTCGCCGCTCGCCATACCATTCCCAGACTAATTTTGGATCGCGCGCGAACGCTTCCGGCGTTGCCAGTTTTGTAGGATCAAAGTTCCGCCAGTAGCCATCCTTGCCGCGAAAAGTTGGAATCCCACTTTCAGCGGGAACGCCCGCGCCTGTTAGAACAAAAACGCGCATTTTTGAAAATGCGCGTTGTAGTGGCGTTTGTGTCAAGCGCCGAGCTAAAGGATGAAAATGCGTTCGGCGCGCCCGGCGGTCGCGCCCTACCAGCCGATCTGGCGGCCTTTGTTTTGTTCTTCCAGCCAACTCATGAGGGGTTTGAAGTATTCCATCATCGCGCGCGTGGAGATGTCTTCGCCGGTCGCGTCTTTCAAGACTTTGCGCCAATCTTCCGTGCCACCTTTTTTCAAGATGTTATTTAGCCACGCGCCGACCTCCTTGTTGTTGGCGTAATTACATGATTGCGGCGGCTGATGCAGAATTTTGCGCGCGATGTAGTCGTGCAGCTGAAACTTGAACACAGTCGCGAACGCATAGTTGTAGTAGTAAGCCGGGGTATCGTTGATGTGCGTTTTGGTAGCGGGGTCGCAAAATTCTTCGCCGCGCGGCGACGGCGGCTCGATGCCTTGAAAATCAGCAACGTATTTCCACCAGCGCGTATTCCATTGGTCCGCTGGGAGATTGTGGGCGTAGATGTCCGCCTCCCAATGCGACATCACGCCGCATGAGAAATAAGTAAACGGAATCGAGCGGGCCAGCGCATCATCCAACAAGAACGCTGTCTTATCCGCATCGAATTCGAGGGGCAACACGCCGCGCGATTGCAGATACGGCACCTGACTGGACGCGAGCGCGATCAATTCGCCGATGCCTTCGTGAAAGCCTGGCGCCGCTCCGAGCCGCAACAAATACGGAACCTCCGGCCGCGAGTAGGCCATAAAATAGTGGCCGTGCCCTAATTCGTGGTGCGCGGTGAAGAACCAGCGCGCGTTAGGTTCGATGCTTTGCAGCGAGCGAATGTCATGCTCTAGATCTATGTGCCAGCACGATGCGTGAGTGTTTTTTTTGCGCTTTTCATCAGGTGGCACGGGATACAAATCTGATTTTTCCCAAAAGCTTTGCGGTAAAGGCGAGAACCCCAACCCCGTATAAAATTGTTCGGCGGTCTTGACGATCCATTCCGGTTTCCGTCCTTCAAAGTACTTGTCGATATTCGCCGCTTCAACAAGCCCTGGCCATTCCTGGCCCCAACGATTGCTGATCCAATGCGCCGGAATTTTCTTTGGCACAGGCTGATGAAATTTCTCGGCGAGTTTGTATTTCGCCCAGGTATGCAGCTGCAAATAAAGCGGACGCAACGTCGCCATCCAATCCTCCAGCATCTTGAGCATGTCGTCGGTGGTCATCCCGTAAGCGGCGACTTCCAAGGCGAAGTAATCCGGATACTTCATCTCTTTTGCGACGCCGTTTCGCAAATCGCGCAGCGCGACGAGGTTGTCCTTGAGCGCGGGACCGATTTCCTTTGACGCTTCCCAGACCGCTTTGCGCTCGTTGAGATCGGTGCTCTTCTCAAGTTTGTCGTCGATTTGGTTCGCAGTGATTTTCTTGCCGTTGAGTTTGAATTGGAACCCGTTCATGAGCGACGCCTGTTTTGTCTCCGCAGCGACGCGTTTTGCCACCAGATCAGGATTGGTCATCGGCCCTTCAGCCGCATTCAGGAGAAGCTGCTTTAGCTGCCGTACGGTCAGTTCGCTAAGTTCTTTCTCATGCGTCAGCAGCTCGCGCGCCTGATTGATGATCGCCGGGTTCCCATTAAACGCTGCGTACGCTTTGCCGGCAGCTTCAGCTGCGGCATCGTGCTCAGGCGTTACATTGGTGACGGCGACCCACTGCGCTTCGCTGTTCACCCGGTACAGGGCTTGATAGCCAGCGTTCGCGAGCGCGAGAAAACGATCCGCGCGTTCCTGAACCGGAGATTTTGTTGCAGCAAAGGCAACTGGTAAAACCGGGAGCAAGACGAAGACCAAGAGGAAGCGGAAGAGTCTGTGACGACCCATGCGCAAGCTAATCGCAACCGTACAAGCTTGTGAAGCTGATTCCGATTTGCTAGTCCGCTGCGTGAAATTCATCGCCACGCTCCATTGCCCGTTCTGCTTCGAGATTTTCATGGTCGCGACCAATGCTCGCGACAGCGGTAAGCTTGCCACCTGACCGGAAACAGACGGAGGCGTCCTTGCGTTTCAAATCTCCCGATACACTCACCTCATCATCGCCGCGTCTGTGGCCGACATACCGGATTTCCAGATCAAAATGATTGCTCCAGAAGAATGGCGGATCCGTAAATGGCTGGCCCGCGCCGAGAATGTTGCGTGCGGCGGTCTGGCCCTGGCGCTCGGCCAGGACCCAGTGCTCGACGCGTATCCGGCCCGCGCGAGGATCAGGCCAGCGCGCGATGTCGCCGGCGGCAAAAATTCCGGGAATGTTAGTCTCCATAAATTCATTGACCAGAATGCCGTTGTCGGTCGCGATCCCTGCTTTTTCAGCAAGCGCAGTGTTTGGGCGTACGCCGATCCCTGCAACCACCAAGTCACACTCCAAAGTCGTTCCGTCATCGAGCTGTACATTTCGGTCTTGTATGACTGCCGGCGTTCGCCCGAGATAAAATTTTACGCCGTGCGACTCGTGAGTTTCGCGAATCAAGTTGCCGAGTTCGCGTCCGAGAACCTTTGCTAGCGGCAGCGATCCTTTCCCGACTACTGCGACTTCAAGTTTGCGCTCGCGCAGCGACGCCGCCACTTCCAAGCCGATGAAGCTTGCGCCAATGACAACCGCGCGTTTCGCGTTTTCCGCCTTCACGATGATGCGCCGGCTGTCAGCGAGAGTTCGCAAATAACAAACGTGCGGCAGGTCGTCTCCCGGAATTGAGAGTCGAACCAGCCCCGCGCCGGTCGCTAGCAGAAGGGCGCCGTAACCCAACGAGCGGCCATCGGAGAGCGTCACTTGCTTCGCTTTTGGATCGACCGCGGTGACCGATATGTTCGTTAGGGTGTCGATCTTTTGTTCGCGATAAAAGTCTGCCGAACGCAACGGGATCCATTCTTCGGGCGCGGTGCCGGCAAGATAATCTTTGGAAAGATTCGGGCGATCGTAAGGCAAAGATTCATCAGCGCTGATCAGCGTGACTGGCCCGTCGTAACCTTCGCGACGCAACATTTCCGCCGCGGCGTTGCCGGCTGCGCCGCCGCCAACGATGACCACGCTAGCTGGCGAGAATTTCGGTTTTCGCGCTGGTTTTTTATCGATTTTGCCCGTCACCAAAAACCGCTCGCCGCGTTTTTCGATCTTCCAGCACGCCGTGTCGCTCAATGCGGGCGCTCCGATCGCTTCCCCTGTGCGCAGATCGAAGCGCGCGTGGTGCCACGGACAGCGAACTGTGCAATTCACCATTAAACCTTTGGCCAACGGCCCGCCGTAATGCGTGCACGTGGCGCCGATCGCAAAAAGCTCAGAGCCCTGCCTGGCAACGAGAATTGCCTCGCCAAAGGCGTGCCCAAGAAGCATTCCTTCGTCAGGCACCTTGCCGATGTGGCAGCCCTTTTCGAAATCGGGCCCCTCGAGACCGCTTTGCCTTTCAGCCATACGAATTCCTTTGATGCTTCAAATTGGAATCGCGCTGCAGCGAGCCCGCGCGCGTTCCCATCTGGTTGATCAAGAGATGGGTGCAACCGCGGTATAAATCCCACGCGATTAGATTGAAAGAACTAAACCCAAAGGAGGATATCATGCTTGGAGTGGCTGTTGTGTTATTCGCGCTGGCTGCGCTGTTCGGGATCACCCTGGCGGTGCAACATCTGAAGAAAAAAATGCACCAATTTCGCTGGCTCTGGTGCATGGCTTGGCAGCGGCCGTGGGGTTGGTGCTGTTGATCATCGCGGTGGTGAACATGTCATCGGCGGGTCCCGCGGGTGTGGCACTCGCCATTTTTGTGATCGCGGCGATCGGAGGATTCGTATTGTTTGCAATGCATCTGGCGAAGAAATTACTGCCGCGTTGGGCTACGGCGCCCTTCTGCTAGCGACTGGCGCGGAGCCGGTTCGACTCTCAATTCCGGGGGACGACCTGCTGCACGTTTGTTATTTGCGAACTCTCGCTGACAGTCGGCGGATCATCGCGAAAGCGGAAAACGCGAAACGCGCGGTTGTCATTGGCGCAAGCTTCATCGGCTTGGAAGTGGCGGCCTCGCTGCGTGAGCGCAAACTTGAAGTCGTAGTTGTCGGAAAAGGATCGCTGCCGCTGGCAAAGGTTCTCGGACGCGAACTCGGAAACTTGATTCGCGAAACTCACGAGGCGCACGGCGTAAAATTTTATCTCGAGCGAACGCCGGCAGTCATACAAGTCCGAAATGTACAGCTCGATGACGGAACAACTTTGTAGT
>Ga0306920_100004901_pt1 | contig 17206 bp, 15 predicted proteins | sample flu12Cox44000170_FD_204666 | JGI IMG/M metagenome (GOLD analysis project Ga0306920, IMG submission 204666) | Lab enrichment of tropical soil microbial communities from Luquillo Experimental Forest, Puerto Rico - flux4day.12C.oxic.44.000.170 (v2)... | ecosystem: Environmental > Terrestrial >... | reverse complement strand
CAGCGGCTGCCGCATGTGCATCTCGTGTGTCGGCCTCGTAGTTCGGATTTCTCGGATCCGCCAGCATGCCGAGCGACGTGGCCGTTGGCGCTGCTTCGCACAGGAGCTCCAAGCGCTTTCCCACCAACTGATTGACCAGGAATGCGACGCCCGTGATGTTCGCACCCGGCCGATTGAAGCTGGCGACCAGCCCCAACTCGACCGGATCGACGCCCAACGCGAACACGATCGGAATCGTCGAGGTCGCCGCCTTGGCCGCAATTGCCGGAGGGGTCGTACTCGCGAGGATTACGCTGACCTGGTGGCGGACCAGCTCGGAAGCCAGCATTGGCAAGCGATCATTTTGGCCGTCGGCAAAGCGGTACTCGAACGCTACGTTTTGCCCCTCGATAAAGCGGGTCTCTTTTAATCCCTCCCAAATAGCCGCCAGCCTTGCGGTCTCTGAATCCTGAGTCTGACTGTTGAGGAAGCCGATCACCGGCATCGCCTTCTGCTGCGCGCGGAGGGGGTGCGGCGCGGTCATCGCGCCGGCCAGCAGCAGTATTAACTCGCGACGTTTCATTCGATGACCTCGTCGGCGCGGGCGAGGATCGATGGCGGAACCGTGAGATCCAGTGCCTTGGCGGTCTTGAGATTAACAACCAGCTCGAACCTGGTCGGCTGCTCGATCGGCAGATCGGCAGGCTTGGCGCCTTCGAGGATCTTAACGACGTAGGCTGCAGTGCGCCGCCCGTGTTCGACGGGGCTTGGAATATAGGCCATCAGACCCCCGTCGGTGACGAACTCTTTCTTGTCGTACATCGCCGGAAGCCGAGCCCGCGCGGCGAAGTCGATGATTCGCGCGCGATTGATTACTGTCGTGGGGCTACCCAAAGTCAGCAGCGCGTCGGGGCGGTCCGCGGTCGCCGCACCAAAGACCTTCGCAAAGTCGCCAGGATACTGCACCTCCATTGGCTGCAACTGCAGCCCTAGCGTTTGCGCGGCAACTCGCGTTTCCCTGAGATCGGGGATTTTTGCCTGTATTGGTTCCCATAGAACCACAACACGCTTGATTCCGGGCGCGACTTCCCTGAGAAGCTCGAGCCGTTTGCCGGCTAATTCGGCGGTGATCGGACTGAAGCCGGTGACGTTGCCTCCCGGCCGTGCATAGCTCGCCACCAACCCGGTTTCGACCGGATCGCTGTTGATGATCATGACTATCGGTATTTTTGTGGTGACTTGTCTGGCCGCATTTACCGATGCGGCGGATATTGCGACGATTACATCGACATTGCCGTCAACCAGTTCCGCTGCGAGGGTCGGCAGCTTCTGTTCCCTCGACTCCGACCAGCGCCGTTCAATTGCAATGTTCCGACCCTCGGCGTAGCCGAGCCTCTCTAGCTCATCCAGAAATGGGGTCACCACAGGGAGGCTCTCGGTGGGCGGCTCTCCCGACAGAAGACCAAGATGCCATACTTTCGCCGGTTTTTGCTGTGCGTCAGTCCCGATCGCTAGGATCAGCGCACAGAAAACCGCAAGGCCCAGCGCCAAGGGATGGGTCACTCGATGACCTCGTCGGCGCGGGCGAGGATCGATGGCGATACTGTCAGGCCGAGCGTCTTGGCGGTCTTGAGATTGACGACCAGCTCGAATGTCGTCGGCTGCTGGACAGGCAAATCGGCCGGTTTGTCACCCTTGAGAATCCGGCCAGCGTAAGCGCCGACTTGGCGGTTGATGTCGGCAAGGCTTGGTCCATAGCTAATCAAGCCACCAGCTTCGGCGAATTCGCGCCACCGTTCGATCGCCGGAACCCGATAGCGCGAGGCCAGTGCTACAAGTTGATCCCGTCGGCTGGTGAAGAACACGCTATCGCCAATCACGAGCCCGTCCGCATGGAGATTAACGAGCGCCGCGAATCCGGCGTCGATCTCGGCGTCGCTGCTGGCTTTCACGATAACCAATTGTAGTCCCTTCGCTCGCGCCCCCTTCTCGACATCGTCGATCCACGAGTTCGCCTCGTCTGGGTTCACAAGCAGAGCGAAGAGCTTAGCTTTGGGAACTATCTCGGACAGGAGCTCGAGCCGCTTCGCCCCCAACTCGCTGGCAATAATACTAAAGCCCGTCAGGTTGCCGCCCGGCCGCGGGAGACTGGCGACCAGCCCGGCCTTCACTGGGTCGATTCCCATCGAGAAGACGATGGGGATCGTCAAGGTCGCGTTTTTGGCTGCAACTGCGCTCGGCGGACCTACGGCACAGATCACATCGACCCTGCGGTCGACGAGATCGGCGGCCAACCCCGGCAGCCGATCAAGATGACCCTCCGCCCAACGGTATTCGATCGCTAGGTTTTCCTCCTCGACATAGCCTGTTTCGCTCAGTCCTTGGCGGAAGGAGGCGGCTTGATAGGCGAAGAGGCCGGGCGACCCAAAGTGGAGGAAGCCGACTACCGGAGTTGCCTTCTTCTGTGCCCGCAGTACACGCGGAGTGGCCACAGCGCCGCTCAGCAGAAGCAGCAATTCGCGCCTTATCATTCAATGACCTCGTCGGCGCGGGCGAGGATCGATGGCGGCACCGTCAGCCCGAGTGCTTTGGCGGTCTTGAGATTGACGACCAGCTCGAAGGTCGTCGGCTGCTGGACCGGCAGATCGGAAGGTTTGGCGCCCTTGAGGATTCTTCCAACGTAGATGCCGGCTTGGCGATACATGCCGGAACGGCTGGTTCCGTAGCTGATCAAGCCGCCGGCTACGGTGAATTCACGCCACTCATAAATCGCCGGAACGGCATATCGCGCCGCCAGTGCCACGAGCTGCTCGCGCCGGCCGAACCAGAATGGATCGTTTGCGACCAGAAGCGCTCCTGCTCGCGATTGTACGAGCGAGGCGAAGGCGGTCTCGAATTCACCTTCGGCGCCGGCCTTCAGGATTTGGAGTTGTACCCCCTTCGCCCGCGCCGCTTCCTGCACGTCTCGGATGATCCGTTCGGGATGGGTGTTCTCGTTGACGAGTAAGCCGAACATCCTGGCCTGCGGGACCAGCTCGGAAAGCAGTTCGAGTCGCTTAGGCATCAGGTCGGCGGTAAAGAGGCTAAAGCCGGTCAGATTTCCGCCCGGTCGGGCGAGACTGGCGACGAGGCCGGTCGCGACTGGATCGCCGCCGAACACGTTGACGATGGGGATCGTCGATGTGACAGCCTTCGCAGCGAAGGCGGTAGGGTCGCCGCCGCTTGTCACGATTACGTCGACCTTACGCCTGACCAAGTCAGCGGCCAATGCAGACGCCCGGTCATATTGAAACTCCGCCCAGCGGTATTCGATTGCGACGCTTTGCCCTTCGGCATAACCGGCTTCGCCCAGCCCTTGACGGAACGCGGTCAGCGCCGGCACCGGTCGCCGGGCGAGACCCCGCTCAGGTAGCCAATCACCGGACGCTTGGTCGGCTGTTCGGCACCCGCGTCCGGGGAGAATAACGGGTCGGCGAGGATCGCGGCCAATCCGCCAATAAATGTTCGGCGCTGCATCGCCTCCCTAGCGCTTCTTCAGGGCCTCAGCCTTATTGGACGTTTCTGACAAGCTGCAGAACTTTGACAGCACCGGGCCCGAGCTGCTTCGTCAACTGGTCCTGCAATGGCTCCGCCTCTTTGACGAAGCCCGATTTGTCGACGTCCTTGACGAACTTGACGCCGATCTTTTCGAGCCGTGCCATCGACTCGTGCTCGAGCTCCAAAGCCTTTGCCGGCATCGTGCGCCCGACTTCGTCGGCCGCTGTTTGGACCCAGCCTTTTTGCTCGTCATTGAGGCTGTTCCATACCTTGTCGCTGACCCAGACGACGTTGTTGTTCGCCTCGTGCTGGGTCAATGACATGATCGGCGCCACGTCGTAATGCTTGTTCATCTGGTAAACGTTGATGCCGTTCTCGGCGGCTTCGACGACGCCGGTCTGCAACGAAGTGTAGACATCGCCGAACGGCATATGGATGGTTTGGGCGCCATAAGCCGGAAACATCGTGTCCTCGGTTGCCGTCGCCTGGACGCGGACCTTGACATTCTTCAGGTCTTCGAGGCGATGGATTTCGCGCTTGCTGTAGATGTCGCGGAAACCCATCGTCCCGAGCGCCAGGGTGTGCGCGCCCTCGACCTTAGAATTCATCATCTCGCGGAACGCTGCGACCACGGCGGGGTCGGCAAGCGCCTTTTTCAAATGGTCTTCCGAGCGGAATACAAAATGGATTGAGAACACCCCTGCTTCCGGCTGTACGGTGGCCGAATTCGCCGTCGAGGTGATCGCGAAGTCGATGTCGCCAGTGCGCAGTTTTTGCAGTACCTGAGGCTCCTGGCCCAGCTGCGCGCCCGGGAACTGATCGATGATCAGCGTGCCGTCGCTCAGCTCTTGGAGCTTATTGGCAAAGGTGTCGGCGGCAATCCCGTACGCCGTCGTGTGCGGTTGGTCGTAGGCGAAACTGAAATGGCGGGCCTCGGCCGCCCCGGCGCCGGTCGCGACCGACGCGGCGAGGCACAGCGCCATTGCGAACAACATCGTATTGCAGCGCATGTGGATCCCTCCCTCAATTCCACAATCGTACAGTCGCCAGCTTGGCACCCTCAGCAAGTGCGGCGAGCTTGGCCCAGACGACCGAGGGCGCCACAGGGTTGTTGACAAAGGCGAAGGTCGCAAAGCCGCAATCCGCACCCGCGATCACCTGCTCGCGTTCGACGATGTCGGCGTAGTGGCAGATCCGCTGGGCGATGAGCCGCGGATGCTCGACAAAATTGGTCGTCGAATCGATGACCCCAGGAATGAGGATCTTGTCGTCGGGAATCTTCTTGCCGTGCAGGTCCTCCCACTCATGCGCGTGCCGCGGATTGGCCGCTTCGAACGACAAGCCTGCCGGGCGCGCCCGCATGCAGATGTCGAAGGTCTTGGTGAGCGGGATGTCGTGGGTGTGCGGGCCTTCGTAATTGCCCCAGCAGAGATGCATACGCATCGCTTCGGGCGGAATATTAGCAGTCGCGTGGTTGAGTGCGGCAATGTTGCGCTCGGCAATGCGCAAAAACTCCTCGTCGGAAAGATGCTGGTACTGGTTGTGACGGGCCGAGCCGAGATCCGGCGCGTCGATCTGCAGTATGAAGCCGGCTTTGACTATCGCCTCGTATTCATCGTCATAGGCGTCCTCGTCCCGGTAGTAGCGGTCGGGCACGAATTTGGTCAGCACTCCGGGTGAGGCCGCGTTCATAAAGGCCTCGACCGGCTTTACTGCGGCGCAGGCCGCGGCGAGGTTCTTCAGGTCCGTCTCCAATGGCCGTCGATCGCTGTAGGTGACCGGTCCCGTGCAGCACGGCACCGCTTCGCGGCTGAACCACGAGGTGCCGCCCCGTGCTTGGTTGAGCCGCTGCATGTAATCGGGATGGTCGAGGAGGTCGCGATGCGCCGCGGTCTGCGGCGGCCGGTCGTTGTCGCCGCCAACATAGGTGCCGATGCTGGAAAAGCGGTGACGAATGTAGGTGGTGTAGGAGATCTTGCCTAATTCTCCATCGCAGACGCTGTCTATCCCGGCCTTCACCTGCTTGGCGACAATATCCCGGACGGCAGCGGCAAGGCGCGTCTCGAATGCCGCCTGATCAAATTCGCGGCCGGTCTCTCGCGCCTCCAACAGGGCCAACAGATCGGGCGGTCTCGGCAGGCTGCCGACATGGGTCGTCAGGATGTGGTCGCTGCTGAGCTTCATCTCGAACTACTCCCCTCAGAGTCTGCCCCAAATGAATCCCGTGATATCAGAAGGTTATTCGTCATTCCCGCGAAACCGGGAATCCGCCGAGCCAACATCGCAGCGGTCGCTGCTGGACCCCCGCCCCCTGTTCCCTGCCAGGGGCAGGCTTCGCGGGGGTGACGATACCGTTTTGATAAGACTTGCTTCACTTCGGATCTGGCGCTTGGTCAGTGAGGGATGGTTTCATGCGCCGCGTAATCGCGCAAGAACGGCCGGTCAGCATCGGTTGGGCAGGCGTTGGACAGGAATACCCGTGCCGCCATATAAGCGGGCGGCAATGGGCAAGATTCCGTTCCTCAAGATGCACGGCCTCGGCAACGATTTTGTCGTGCTCGACGGTCGCCGGGCGGCAGTCACGGTCGGCGCGGCAGCGGCGCGCGCGCTGGCCGATCGGCGGACCGGCATCGGCTGCGATCAGGTGATTGTGCTCGAGCGGCCGCGTCATCCGGGCGCGCAGGTTCTGATGCGGATCCATAACCCCGATGGCGGCGAGGCGGAGGCATGCGGGAACGCCACGCGCTGCGTCGCCGACCTGTTGCGGCGTGAGATCGGGAGTCCGCAGGTGCGGATCGAGACCATTGCCGGGCTGCTCGAAGCCAAGGCCCTATCGGATGGTCGGGTCTCGGTCGATATGGGACCGGCGCGCACCGGTTGGCGCGAGATCCCGCTCGCCCGGGCCATGGACACCGAGCGCGTCGATTTGAGCTTCGGCCCGCTTTCCATGCCGGTCTGCTCCAATATCGGCAACCCGCACGCGACGTTCTTCGTGGATGATGTCGAGGCAATCGATCTCGCTACCCTCGGGCCGGTACTCGAACATGACCCATTATTCCCGCAGCGCGCCAATATCGGCGTCGCGGCGGTCCGGGACCGCAGGAGCATCCGGCTGCGCGTGTGGGAGCGCGGCGCCGGGATCACGCGCGCCTGCGGCAGTGGCGCTTGCGCCGCTCTAGTCGCCGCAACCCGTCTGGGCCGCACAGAGCGCCGGGCGACCGTGGTGCTCGACGGCGGAAGTCTCGACATCGCCTGGCGTGAGGATCGGCATGTGGTCATGACGGGGCCGGTCGCGCTAAGCTTCCAAGGCGAGTTCGACGCGAGCCTGCTCGCGGGTCGTTGAACACGGCCATGTCCGAGATCGAAATCATCACCTTCGGCTGCCGGCTGAACGCATTCGAGTCGGAAGTCATTCGCCGCGCTGCTGTCGCCGCCGAGCTCAAAGACGCGGTAATCGTCAACACTTGCGCGGTCACCTCCGAGGCCGAGCGCCAGGCGCGGCAGGCGATCCGCCGCGCCCGCCGGATGCGTCCGGAGGCGACGATCATCGTTACCGGCTGCGCCGCCGAGATTGCGCCTGAGCGCTACGCCGCAATGCCCGAAATCGACCGCGTGCTCGGCAATCTGGCCAAGCTCCAGCCGCAAAGTTACCTCCCCGAAGGTGCCTCATCAGCCGACCTGGCTGAGACCGCCGGTCACCTCATCGATGGATTTGAAGGCAAAAGCCGCTCGTTTTTGCAGGTCCAGCAGGGCTGTGATCACCGCTGCACTTTTTGTGTCATTCCCTATGCTCGTGGATCGAGCCGATCGGTGCCGATGGGCCTCATTGCCGATCAAGCACGCCGTCTCGTTGTCGCCGGATATCGCGAGATCGTATTAACCGGTGTCGATTTGACAGCCTATGGCGCCGATTTGCCCGGGTCGCCGAGCCTCGGCCAGATGGTGCGGCGGCTGCTCACCGCGGTTCCCGAGCTCGAGCGCCTGCGGCTCTCTTCTCTCGATCCGGCGGAGATCGACACCGAGCTGTGGCGCCTGTTCGCCAAAGAAAGGCGGCTGATGCCGCATCTCCACCTGTCACTGCAGGCCGGCGATGATCTGATCTTGAAGCGGATGAAAAGACGGCATTCGCGTGCCGAAGCGATCGCCGTCGCCCGGCAAGCCCGGGCATTGCGCCCGGAGGTGGCGCTCGGCGCCGATCTGATCGCCGGCTTTCCGACCGAGACCGAGGATATGTTCCGCCGCAGCCTCGATCTCGTCGCCGAATGTGGGCTCGCCTTTGTGCACGCCTTTCCCTATAGCGCGCGGCCCGGCACCCCGGCGGCCCGTATGCCGCAGCTCTCTGATCCGCTGGTCAAAGAACGCGCCGCGCGGCTGCGAGCGGCCGGCGAAGCCGCGCTGGCAGCCGAATTGCGGTCGCGGGTCGGCGGCGAAACCGATGTCCTGATCGAGCGCCCGGGGAAGGGCCGCGCCGCATTCTACGCCGCCGTCGAGTTTGCCGAGCCCGCGGCGTCCGGCTCGGTCCGGCGTATGCGGCTGATCGACAGCAACCGGAACAGCCTTGTCGGAGTGCCGGTCCAATGAGGTTTTGGCGACGCCGAGAAGAAACGGCGGAAGCTTTGGCGGATGACGCCGATGGCGTCCCGTCAGGCGAAGATGCACTGGTCGAGGCGCCGCCGACGGAAACTGCGCCAGAAGCAGAACCTGCCTCCCAAGCGGAAGCTGCTGTGGAGGTGGCGGAAGAGCGCCGGGGCTGGTTCGGCCGGCTCAGGGCCGGGATGGCGCGCAGCTCGGCGCGCCTTACTCAAGGCATCAATACGATCTTCACCCGCCGCCGCCTCGATGACGATGCGCTCCTCGAGCTCGAGGAGCTGTTGATTTCGAGTGACATGGGGGTGGGGGTGGCCGGCGAGGTGGCCGAGACATTGCGCCGAACCCGGTTCAACGAGGAGGTATCACCGGAGGAGGTCCGCGCGGCACTCGCCGAGCAGGTGATCCGGCTCGTCGAGCCGGTCATGAAACCCTTGCGCCTCGATCTCACGAAGAAACCGTTCGTCATCCTTGTCGTTGGCGTCAACGGCAGCGGCAAAACCACGACGATCGCCAAGCTTGCCAAGCAGTACCGGGACGACGGCCACAATGTCGTCCTAGCGGCCGGAGATACGTTCCGCGCCGCCGCGGTCGAGCAGTTGCAGGTCTGGGGCGAGCGAACCGGCTGCCCTGTCGTGACGCGGCCGGAGGGGGCGGATGCCGCCGGCCTCGCCTACGACGCGATGATCGAGGCGGGCGCCGGTGGCGCCGATATCTTGCTGATCGATACGGCCGGGCGTTTGCAAAACAAGGCCAATTTGATGGCCGAGCTGCAGAAGATCGTCCGCGTCCTAAAAAAAGTCGACCCGCAGGCCCCGCATTCGGTGCTCCTCGTGCTCGACGCGACGACCGGACAGAACGCCCATTCCCAGGCCGAAATCTTCCGCGAGATGGTCGGCGTCACGGGGATCATGATGACCAAGCTCGACGGCACCGCGCGCGGCGGGGTGCTCGTATCGCTGGCCGAAAAATACGGCATCCCGATCCACGCGCTAGGCGTCGGCGAAACCGCAGACGATCTGCGCCCGTTCGAGGCGCGGGCCTATGCGCGCAGCTTAGTCGGGCTTGAACCGTAGGCAGCCGTCAAGTGCCCGGCGGGTTGATGCGGGCGGTGAAATCGCGTGTCGCCCGCGCCTCGCGATCGTGTTGCAACGCCCAGCTGACCGAAGGAAACGCAAGCTCGCTCCACGGGATCTCCTGCCAGTCGAAAAGCCGGACCTCGAGGCTTTCCGTTCCGGCCTCGATCACCTCGTCGAGCAACCTGGCACGATAGATCAGCTGTACTTGGCTGATCCGCGGGATGTCATAAATCGCCAGCAGTCCTTCGATCTCGATCCGCGCGCGCGCCTCCTCCCAGGCCTCGCGCTCGGCGCCAGCGCTCGCCGATTCGTTGAGCTCAAGATAGCCGGCAGGAAGGGTCCAGTAGCCGTGCCGCGGGTTGATCGAACGGCGACACAATAAAATGCGCTCGCCCCACCTGGCGACCGAGCCGACGACGATCTTTGGGTTGTCGTAGAGAATGTAGCCGCATTCGGCGCAGATCATGCGCTCGCGGTTGTCGCCTTCCGGGATGCTGCGAACCGACGGGCCGCGGAGATGATTTTCGTCCGACATTGCCGATCTCGATCGCGAGCAACGGTCCGTCTAGCGTGCGAGCGGTTTTGCGGCGCTCGACCGAGTTCGCACAAGCGTCGCTATAGCAGAGGCATTCGGCGCCATTTCGGTGGGTCAATCGCTCCGTCCGGGTGGCGATAATAGGCAGCACGCCGAGGTGGAGCAAGGTTGGTCGGTGGACGGCAGATTGTCCCGCCGCCGGTCTCATCCGATGGCCAAGTTGTGGAGGTAGGTTGAGGAAGGGGTCAACCGGTCCCGATCCGCCTTACAGCTTTTGGGAAAGACTCTGCTGCTGATTTGCTGCAGACTTGACGGCGGTCGATACACGACACAATTTCAGATTGTGGCTGGCGACAGCCAAAGGCGATCGAGCCCTTGCAAACTATCGCTCGCGCGGTAAGTCGTGTTGCGATGCCGTCTGCTCTCGATAAGCTCGTTTTTGAAGCCGCGCAAGCCGCGCGTGTCTGGTGGTTCTTTGGTCAGAAGCTGTTGGCTGCACGGGTCAGCCGCCCTGTGCCACTGCCAGAGCCGCTGCGCGGGCGCCCGATGCCCGACAAGCGGCGCATCCTCGCCGATCTCTGGACTCTGATCGAGCAAGACTGGCGCAATATCGAAGCCGGGTATTACACGCGGCCGACGGACGGTTTCGGCAATCCGTTGGAAGCGGTGCGCAGTGCGATCGATTTCTTCGCGGATCTGAGCGCCGTCGAACGACGGCGGCACGGTAGCTCCGAGGAGCGGCTTCTGAGCGAAGTATCGCCCGGCGCTTACCCCGGCTATTACCTGCAAAGGTTCCACTTCCAGAGCGACGGCTATCTGAGCGACGCGTCCGCCAAGCGCTACGACCATCAGGTCGAGGTGCTGTTTGGCGGTGCCGCTGCGGCGATGCGGCGCCAGGCGCTGGTGCCCCTCAAAGCCGCTTTCACCGGCCGCCCGGCAGCGCGGCTGCTCGATGTCGGTTGCGGCACCGGGCGATTTCTGCGTGAGGTCAAAACGAATTACCCGCGCCTCGACGTCACTGGGCTCGACCTCTCGGCACATTATCTAGCGGTTGCCCGAGATGAACTTCGGGCCTGGTCGCGGACGCGGTTCGTCGTCGGAGCTGCGGAGAGAATGCCCTTTGCCGACGGGCAGTTTGACGCAGTAACCTGCGTATATTTGTTTCACGAACTGCCGCGGGGAGTGCGCCGCGGGGTGGTCAGCGAAATTCGACGCGTGCTCAAACCGGGCGGGATGCTCGTCTTTGTCGATTCGCTACAGCCAGGCGACGAGCCCGATTACGACGCGATGCTCGACTGTTTTCCAATCGCCTTTCACGAGCCCTACTACGCCAGCTACCTGCGCGAGGATCTCGATCGCCTGTGGAGTCCGGGCTTTACTCCGGACCAACGGGTGCCGGCGTATTTCTCAAAGGTGCTGAGCTACCGACGCGCAGCCTGATGGAGGACCGCATCAAGATATAGATATTGGTTGGCATCCGGCTACAAGTATGGTACCGGATGTTGTGGATGTGGATCGGGGGGTCCACAGGATACGGGGGAAATCATGGATCTCATTACCTGGACGCCGGAGCGCGTCGAGCGGCTGACGCAGCTGTTCGAAGAGGGGCTGCCGACCGCCGAAATCGGCCGCCGATTGGGTCTTACCAAGAACGCTGTGATCGGCAAGCTGCACCGCATCGCGCTTGCGCCGCGCGGCGGAGTGCCGGTTGCTCAGCCGCAACGCAACTTCTTCGAGTTCAAGGGACCGAGCTGCTTGTGGCCGCATGGCCATCCCGACGACGCAGATTTCCATTTCTGCGGCGCCCACCCGCTTCCGGGCAAGCCCTATTGTGCCGAGCATGCAGCGATCGCCTATTTGCGGCCCAAAGAGCCAAAAGAGGAAAAGGCCAAGGCCGCCTGACCGTCGGCAGCAAATTGCCACCAGGACGGCGGCGTCAGCCGCGTCGCTTGAGACGGGCCATCGCGCGGTCGATGCCCTCGAGGGTAAGCGGAAACATGCGGTCTTCGGAGATCCGCCGGACCATTCCGATGCTGGCGGTGCCGGTCCAGGATTTCTCTGGCACAGGGTTGAACCACACCGCCCGCGGATAGGCCTCGAAGAGCCGGCGCAGCCATACCTCGCCAGGCTCGTCGTTCCACCGCTCGACGCTGCCGCCTTCCTTCTCGATCTCGTAGGGGCTCATGCTGGCGTCGCCGACCAAGACGATCCGGTAGCTTCGATCGTAAGTGCGAATAAGCTCGATGACCGGCACCTGCTCGACATGGCGTCGTCGCGAATCGCGCCACACCGAATCGTAGATGCAGTTGTGGAAGTAGAAGTGGATCAAGTGCTTGAACTCCGAGCGCGCAGCGGAAAACAGCTCCTCGCAAACCCGGACGTGGTCTTCCATCGATCCGCCGACATCGAGAAACAGCAATAACTTCACGGCGTTGTGCCGCTCCGGTACGAGCTTGAGGTCGAGCCAGCCGGCGTTGTGCGCGGTCGACTTGACGGTGCCGCCGAGATCGAGCTCTTCGGCGGCGCCCTCGCGGGCAAACTGCCGCAGCCGGCGCAGTGCCAGCTTGATGTTGCGGGTGCCGAGCTCGATGGTGTCGTCGAGATTGCGAAACTCGCGGCGGTCCCAGACCTTGACCGCACTGCGGTTGCGCCCCTCCTGCTGCCCAATCCGCACCCCTTCGGGGTTGTACCCGTAAGCGCCAAAGGGCGAGGTCCCGGCGGTGCCGATCCATTTGCTGCCGCCTTGGTGGCGCGCGCGTTGCTCGGTGAGACGCTGTCGTAATGTCTCGATCAGCTTTTCCCAGCCGCCGAGCGCTTCGATCTGCCGTTTTTCCTCCTCCGTCAAAAATCGTTCCGCGAGTTTGCGCAACCACTCGTCGGGGATGGCCGTTTGTGGATCGGCCGGGCTCTCGATCCCGTTGAAGCAGTGGCCGAAGACGCGGTCGAAGCGGTCCAGATGGCGCTCGTCCTTGACCAGCGCGGTGCGGGCCAGGAAGTAGAACTCCTCGATGTCAAAAGCGGCGACGCGCTTTTGCATCGCCTCCATCAGGGTCAGGTATTCGCGTAATGAGACCGGGACCTTGGCCTCACGCAGCTCGGCGAAAAACGAGAAGAACATGGACTACGAGCCGCTGCGCTCGCGGCGGTGCAGAAACGCCAGGCGTTCGAACAGATGCACGTCCTCTTCGTTTTTCAGCAAGGCGCCGTGTAGCGGCGGGATCAGCTTCGCCGGGTCGCGGGTTCTCAGCACCTCCGGGGAGATGTCCTCGACCAGCAGCAGTTTGATCCAGTCGAGCAGCTCGGAGGTCGAGGGCTTCTTCTTCAATCCGGGAGCTTGGCGAATATCGTAGAAAATTGTCAGGGCTTCGTGCACCAGCTCATGCTTCAAATCGGGAAAGTGGACGTCGATGATCCGCTGCATCGTTTCGCGATCAGGAAATCGGATGTAATGGAAAAAACAACGGCGCAAAAAGGCGTCGGGGAGCTCTTTCTCGTTGTTGGAGGTGATGATCACGATCGGGCGATGCCGGGCCTGAATCGTGCGGCGCGTCTCATAGACGTAGAATTCCATCCGGTCGAGCTCGAGCAAGAGATCGTTGGGAAACTCGATATCGGCCTTATCAATCTCGTCGATCAGCAGGACCGGCGCTTCCACCGCTTCGAACGCCTCCCAGAGTTTTCCCGGTACGATGTAGTTGGCGATATCGTGCACCCGCTCGTCGCCGAGCTGGCCGTCGCGCAAGCGAGATACCGCATCGTATTCGTAGAGGCCCTGCTGCGCCTTGGTCGTCGATTTGATGTGCCAGGTGATCAGGTCTTTGGCGATCCCGCGGGCGACCTCGTGGGCGAGGATCGTCTTGCCGGTTCCCGGCTCACCCTTGACGAGCAGCGGGCGCTCGAGTGCGATCGCCGCGTTGACCGCGACCTGAAGATCCTGCGTAGCCACATAGGTGTCGGTGCCCTCAAAACGTTGCATGCTCGCCCATTCCAGCCATTGCATATGCGGGTGATGACATAACCCGGGCTTTCGGATGACGCCAGTCAGACAAGACCTGCGACGATTTCGCCATCCGACGATCTGTCTGGCATGGGCAGTTCTCGGTGTATTGCTGCTGGTCTTGGTGTTTCTCCCGGCGCGCGATCCGGCTACCCACGGTCTGAGCATCGAATGGCGCCCACCGGCGCCGCTCGCCTTTCTGATGTTTCTCGTCGCGGTCGCCGGCGCCGCGCGCCCGCGAGTGATCATGGCACCTCTCGTGGCCCATATTCTCGGCGGCATCGTTGCCGCGCTGGCGCTGCTCAATCTCGTCGATGCCGCAACCCCGACCTTGCTCGGCCGCGACCTGAACCTCTATTGGGATCTTCCGCATCTTCCCTCGCTGTTCGGGCTCGCCGGCGAGGCGGCGGGGTTCTGGCGGATGGCGGGGGTGATTGCCGTTCTCGCCGGCGCAATCGTTCTGTTGATCAATGGGACTGCGTGGGCTTGGCGCCAGGTGCTGCCGGTCTTGGCCGATCGGCGCATCGCGCTCGGGTTCGCGGTTCTGCTGGGCGTGGTGTTGGACGTGACGGCCTTCATGCCCGCCGAGGAGCGACCGCTCGCTACGGGGTTGGCGCTCGATATCGTTCGCCAGTCAACGGCACTCGTGCAGGGACGGTTGTCTGCAAGCGGTGACGGGCCCTATGCCAAAGCTCTCGACGTTCCAGCACCGCGGCGCAGCAACCTTGCCGGGCTCAAACGGCGCGACGTTTATCTCGTCTACCTCGAATCCTACGGCACCACCGTCTTCGACACCCCCGAGTTTCGCGCTGGCCTCGGCGACGCGTTGAGCCAATTCGAAACCTTGCTGCGGAGCGCCGGATACACGATCGCCTCGAACCGCCTGGTCTCGCCGACCTTTGGCGGCGGTTCCTGGCTCGCCCATGCGACCCTCGCAAGCGGGGTCCGGCTCGACGATCCGGTGCTCTATACCATGCTGCTCGGTTCCGGTCGCAAGCTGTTGCCCGCCTATTTCAAGGAAGCGGGATGGCGCACCCTCGACATCGCCCCCGGCATCAAAGCGCCATCGGCAAGGGCGACGGCGGCCTGGGGCTTCGACCAGGAGGTCTTCGCCCGTGAACTCGATTATCGCGGCCCATCATTCGGTTGGTTCGCGATCCCCGATCAGTTCACGCTCGATCGCGCGATCGCGATACGCTCGGCGCTCGGAGCCTCGCCGCCGGTATTCACCCAGCTGGTTCTGGTTTCGAGCCACATTCCGTTTGCTCCGGTGCCGCCCTACCTCACCGATTGGGACGCTTCCGGCAGCTTTGCCAGCGTTTCTGAAAAGGAGATGAAGGAGGCCTGGCGTCAACCCGACTGGACCCGGCTAGCACCGGACTACCTGAACAGCTTGCGCTATGACTTCGCCGTGCTGGCGGGCTGGCTTACCCAGCGCATGAACGGAGACGGGCTCGTCATCTTGCTCGGCGATCACCAGCCTCCGGAGATCGTAGGCGGCGAACCCAATCCACCATGGACTGCTCCGATCCACGTCCTGTCGCGGGATCCCGAGCTGATCGCGCCGTTTCTCGCCGAGGGTTACGTCTCCGGCCTCGATCCGACCCAGGCACCGCCGCATCCGGGCATGGAGACATTTCTCGCGCATTTCCTCGCCGCGTTCGACCGCCCCAGCTGATCTCGAAGCGCCGGCATTCACGGACCGAGGAACTCGTCGAGCGTCGCGCCCAAGCGGGCGAGGTCCGCCGCCATCGACAGCCGATGATCGCCTTGCTTGATGAGGGTCACCGCGACGTCCTGGCTCTGGAGCCGCTCGGCCAGGCGCAAGCTCCTTTGCCAAGGAACCTCGTCGTCGAGCATGCCATGGAGCAGCCGCACCGGGCAGGCGAGCGGGATCTCGTCGGCCATTACGAGATGACGGCGGCCGTCTTCGAACAGCCGGAGCCAATGAGTATAGCCATCCGGGTCGTATTTAGAGGGCAAAGTTATCGCGCCGGTCTCGCGACATGTCCGCCGCTGCGCCTCATCGAGCCGTGACCAGAGGCTCTCGGTGAAGTCGGGTGCTGCGGCAATGCCGACCAGCGCGTGGATCCGCTCGGTTCGCGCCAGTGCGGCAAGCAGCATGATCCACCTGCCCATGCTCGATCCGATCAGGACCTGGCGACCCGCAGTCAACTCATCGAGAACTGCAATCGCGTCCTCCGCCCAGCGGCCGATCGTCCCGAGCGCAATGTCGCCGCTCGACGCGCCGTGTCCGAAATAGTCGAAGCGCACATAGGCGCGACCACGCCGACGGCAATATTCCTCGAGAAACGAGGCTTTGGTCCCGGTCATGTCGGAGCGGAAGCCGCCGAGGAACATCACGCCGGGATCGCGACCGGTCAGCCGGTGGTAGTCGATTGTTGCTCCGTCGCGACGTGGAAGTATGCCCGAGGAACTCATGCGGATTTTGCGGCACACGGAATGGGCGTCGACGATAACACCGGGCCCGCTCCACCAAAAGGCCGCCGCTAGCGGTATTGCAGATAGTCGCGCACCTCGTCTCGGGCGGCGCCGAGCGCGGCATCGTTGAGCTGGCACGGGCATTGGTTGCCGCCGGATGGACCTCAGACGTCGCTCACAGCGGCGGCAGGTTGGAGCGCGACATCGTCCGGAGCCACCCATCTGACCCTCCCACTCGCCTTGAGAAACCCGCTACGCATGCGCCGCAATACTACAGCGTTGGCGCGGCCGATCCGGCGTTTGGCTTTGACATCGTCCATGCCAGGACCCGCGGCTGGCTCGTGCCGCCGGGCGGTTCGAAGGCTCTTGCCGAGGCAATCGGCGAAGCGCCGTCGCTCGGTGTAAGCAAACGGGCGGCGCGGTATGCTCGGCGTACGACCGCGCACGTCGCCGGCCGCTACACCAACCGTGCGATGTGCGCCCGCACGATTGAAGTCTATGAGGAATTGCTGTTTCCGGAGGCGGAGGATGTCGGTGCGCTTAGCCCGGCACGCGTCGCCGCATCGGCTTAGCTCAATCGTCCCGAGCACGAAAAACGGGCTGACGGCAGGATGAGCAGCCTTTGGTCCGCTTCCCTGATCGACGGGAAGAAACACCGAAATCGCCGGTTCGGCGCCGGCCGGCGGCGGTGATCGTTGTGGTAAGTAATTGATATCCTGAACGTGAGTGCGCAAATTCCCTACTTCGGCGAACAGAGAATTAAATCGACCCATCAGCGAGCCAAAATCGACGATCAGGGAACTAAATCGCTCGAGCAGACTACGGGCGATGGAGGCGATATCCCGGCGTGGGGGTCGCACCAACCTTGACGCGGAAGAGGCGTGTCGCGATATTCCCGATATGAGCGATGCCGGTCGAATCAGCAAGGCGACTAGCAGCACCCGCAATGGCGGGGCGCCGGGAGGTCGCGCGCGCTGATTCAGCGGCAGAGCCTCAACCCGAACAACCCCGCCGGCCAACGGACGGGGTTTTTTGCGACCAGTTCGCCCC
>Ga0306920_100004900_pt1 | contig 17208 bp, 15 predicted proteins | sample flu12Cox44000170_FD_204666 | JGI IMG/M metagenome (GOLD analysis project Ga0306920, IMG submission 204666) | Lab enrichment of tropical soil microbial communities from Luquillo Experimental Forest, Puerto Rico - flux4day.12C.oxic.44.000.170 (v2)... | ecosystem: Environmental > Terrestrial >... | reverse complement strand
GGCGCAGGGTGTTCTTGAGCGCGTTGGCCCACGACTCGGTGTCCACGCCCACCTCACGGTGAGTGATGACGCAGCCCTTGTGGGTGTGCACGTACTCGACCGGGTCCTCGATGGTGACGATGTGGCCGCGGGTCTTCTCGTTGCGGTAGCCGACCATCGCCGCGAGGGTGGTGGACTTACCCGAGCCGGTGCCCCCGACGATGATGACCAGCCCGCGCTTCGCCAGCACCACTTCCTTCAGGATCGGCGGCAGCTCGAGTTCCTCGAACGTCGGGATCTTGGCGTTGATCAGACGGATGACGCAGCCGATGGCGGCCTGCTGCACGAAGGCGCTGACGCGAAAGCGACCGATGCCAGGTGGGGCAATGGCGAAGTTGCACTCCTTGGTGGCATCGAATTCCTTGGTCTGGCGGTCGTTCATGATGGCGCGCACCAGCGTCGCGGACTGCTCGCCGGTGAGCGCCCGCTCGGATTGCGGGCGGATCTCGCCATCGATCTTGATGGCCGGCGGGAAGCCGGCCGTGATGAACAGGTCCGACGCCTTCTTCTCGGTGACCCGCCGCAGCAGGTCCTGCATCAGCTTGATGGCCTGGTCACGGTCCATGGTGCTGCCCTTGTACCCCTTGTCGGTGGATTGCTGCGCGCGGGCGCGTCACAGCGCGTCCTTGTTCTGCGCCTTGTAGCGTGCCTCTTCCTTGCTGACCTGGCCCTTGGCCACCAGCTCCGTGAGGCACTGATCGAGGGTCTGCATGCCCTGGGCGCCGCCGGTCTGGATGGACGAATACATCTGCGCGATCTTGCCCTCGCGAATCAGGTTACGGATCGCGGGGGTGCCGATCATGATCTCGTGGGCCGCGATGCGACCGCCGCCGTTCTTCTTCATCAGCGTCTGCGAGATCACCGCGCGCAGCGACTCGGACAGCATCGAGCGCACCATGTCCTTCTCCTCGCCCGGGAACACATCGACGATGCGGTCGATGGTCTTGGCGGCGGAAGAGGTGTGGAGCGTGCCAAATACCAGGTGGCCGGTCTCGGCGGCGGTGAGCGCCAGGCGGATGGTCTCCAGGTCGCGCATTTCCCCGACCAGGATGACGTCCGGGTCCTCGCGCAGCGCCGAACGCAGCGCCTCCGAGAAGCCGAGGGTGTCGCGGTGCACCTCGCGCTGGTTGACGAGGCAGCGCTTCGACTCGTGCACGAACTCGATCGGGTCCTCGATGGTGATGATGTGGTCGGGGCGGTTGTCGTTGCAGTGATTCACCATGCCGGCAAGGGTGGTCGACTTGCCCGAGCCCGTCGGCCCCGTCACCAGCACCAGCCCGCGCGGCAGCATGCACAGGTCGCGGAAGATCTTCGGCGCATTCAGGTCATCGAGCGAGAGGATCGTCGAGGGGATGTTGCGGAACACCGCCCCTGCGCCGCGGTTCTGGTTGAAGGCATTGACACGAAAGCGCGCCAGCTTCGGAATCTCGAAGGAGAAGTCGGTCTCGAAGAACTCCTCGTAGGCCTTGCGCTGCTTGTCGTTCATGATGTCGTACACCATGGAGTGCACTTCCTTGTGCGACAGCGGCGGCATGTTGATGCGTTTCATGTCGCCGTCGACCCGGATCATCGGTGGCACACCCGAGGAGAGGTGCAGGTCCGAGGCATTGTTCTTCACGGCGAATGCCAGGAGTTGCGCGATATCGACGGCCATTGAGACTCCAGAACTTACGCCTGCAGGGGCAGGAAGAGCGACGTGCAAGCCTGCGCCTCGAGCGCTTCGGCAGTATAGCGGAGGGGTCACACGTCCAATATGTTAATGAATCCGCAGAATTTGCCCGCCGTGCTGCGCGAGGTACGCGAGCGCATGGCGCGGGCGGCGGCCGCCGCCGGCCGTAGTGCGCAGTCGGTCACACTCCTTGCGGTTGGCAAGGCCCAGCCGGTGGAGCTGCTCGCTGCCGCTGCCGACTGCGGTGTCACCGATTTCGGCGAGAGTTACCTGCAGGAGGCCCTGGCGAAGATTGCGGCACTGCGAACCCGGGCGCTCACCTGGCATTTCATCGGCCGCATCCAGAGCAACAAGACGCGGCCGATCGCGGAAGCCTTCTCGTGGGTACACGCGCTCGACCGGGCGAAGGTGGCCGAGCGGCTCGCGGCACAGCGTCCGCGCGAGGCGCCGCCACTGAACGTGTGCCTGGAGGTGAACATCGCCGGCGAGCCCAGCAAGGGTGGCGTCATGCCGGGGGAGCTGCCCGACCTCGCCGCCGCGGTCGCGCGCTTGCCGCACCTCGCCCTGCGCGGCCTGATGTGCATCCCACCGGAGGAAACCGAGCCGGCGCGCCAGCGTGCCTGGTTCGCACGGCTGCGGGGCCTCAGGGACGATCTCAACGCCGCCGGCTACTCCCTCGACACGCTCTCGATGGGCATGAGCGGAGATTTCGAGGCCGCCATCCAGGAAGGCGCGACCATCGTGAGGCTCGGTACGGTCCTGTTTGGTGCACGACCGCGGTAGCCTACAATCGCGGACTTCATGACCAACAGACGCTTGTGCATTCTCGGAGCCGGCAACATGGGCCGCGCGCTCATCGGCGGCCTGTTGCGCGGAGGATGGCGCTCCGAACAGCTGAGCGTGGCAGAGAGCCAGGCGGCCGCCCGCGAGGCGGTGGCGCGCGACTTCGGCATCACCGCCACCGCCGACAATGCCGCGGCGGTAGCGGGCGCCTCGATCGTCGTGCTGGCGGTGAAGCCGCAGGATGCGGCCGCGGTGTTGCAGCCGCTCGCCGCGGCGCTCGCGGCCGAGCGGCGGCTGCTGATCTCGGTGGCGGCGGGCGTACGCATCGCGGCGCTCGAGTCCTGGTGCGGCGCGGGCGTGCCGGTGATGCGCGCGATGCCCAACCGGGCGGCACGGGTCGGCGCAGCTGCCACCGGCGTCTACGCCCCGCCGGCGGTCGGCCACGGGCAGCGGATTGCGGCCGAGCGGGTGCTGCAGGCGGTGGGCGAGGTCTTCTGGGTGCGGGCGGAGGAGCTGCTCGACGTGATCACCGCGTTCTCCGCCAGCGGACCGGCGTATTTCTTCCTGCTCGCTGAGCTCATGGCCGAGGCGGGCGCCGAGCTCGGCCTCGAGAGCGCGATAGCACAACGGCTGGCGGCCGCAACGCTCTACGGATCGGGGCTGCTCGCGCGCGCGGGCGACTGCGATCTCGCCCGGCTACGGGAGGAAGTGACCTCCGTGGGTGGCACCACCGAAGCCGCGCTCAGGGCATTCGCGGCGGCCGACCTGCGCGCCACGGTGCGCGCGGCGCTCGTCGCGGCGACACAGCGCGGTCGCGAGCTCGCTCGGCAGACGCTGCCATGATTGCGCTGCTCTTCATCGTGCGCGTGCTGCTCTCGCTGGCGCTGTTCGTGGTGCTGGCGCGACTGCTTCTGCAGTGGACGCGGGCGGATTTCCGCAATCCCATCTGCCAGGCCGTGGTGCGCCTGACGAACCCGCTGGTAATTCCGTTGCGCCGGGTGCTGCCGCCGATCGGCAAGGTCGACACCGCATCCGTCGTCGCGTTGCTGCTCGTCGCCTCGGTAGAAGTGCTGATTCTCGCCGGCTTGCACGGCACGGCTTTTCCGAGCGCGCTGCAGTTTGGCGAGGAGGTCGTGCTCGAGATCGCGCGCATGCTGTTGCAGACGTACCTGTTCGCCATCTTTCTCTACGCGGTGCTTAGCCTGATCGCCCCCGGCGGCTACTCGCCGCTGCAGTCGGTGCTCACGAGTCTGTGCGAGCCCGTCCTGCGGCCGTTTCGCCGCCTGATTCCAGCGGTAGCCGGACTCGATCTGTCGCCGCTGTGGGCCATCATCGCCATCCAGGCGACGCTCCTGCTCCTGCCCTGAAATCTGGATTCCAGGCGACATTGCGATCCCTGCGAATTGCCTTCCCCTGTGCCGAAGTTGTGCGGCGATGCCGCCAGATGCACTGACCGCGGCTTGAGCTGCGCGCCTGGTCGGCGCTGACGGAACACGCGCTTAGCGCGCACTTCGCAACGAGAATCGCAGCATTTGCCGAGCTTCGGACCGCACGGCCACCGCCCGTCATGCACGCCCGTGTCGGGCCGATGCAAATCCCGTACTGCGCGAAACCCTGAAAAAAAGGCACTTTTTCAACAGCCGAACCAGAAAAAAGCGCTTGCCAAAGAGCGCGCATGTGCTATTTTCCGCGCCGATTCTCATCGCGCGGCTGCACGCGCACCGCGTCTCGCAATCATAAATACTCGAGGAGTAGCACAACATGGCGAAAAAGGGTGGCGCACCGACGAAGTCGGAAGTCCTGGCAATCATCTGCAAAGACACGGGGCTCTCCCGCAAGCAAGTTGGAAGCGTCTTCGATTCGCTGGGCGGTGTGATCAAGAAGAGCCTGCGCGGAAACGGCCTGTTCACGCTGCCTGGCCTGTTGAAGATGAAGGTCGTCAAGAAGGCGGCCACCAAGGCCCGCGAGGGGATCAATCCCTTCACCGGCGAGAAGATGATGTTCAAGGCGAAGCCCGCGAGCAAGAAGGTTCGCGTGATGCCGCTCAAGAGCCTCAAGGGGATGGTCAACTCGTAAAGAGTCGGCTTTTCCGCAATCGCGGACAAAAGCCCGGCAGGGAGTGCCTCTCTGCCGGGCTTTTTTGCTGTTCAGCGGGCCGGCGCGGGCGCGCGCCGCATGAACTCGAGGACGGTGTCCCGCAGCTCGTTGATGCGGCCGTGAAAGAAGTGGCCGGCGTCGGGCAACACCGTGAGCTCCGGGGCCGGCGAGAGCGTGCGCGCCCAGGCGATCACGGCCTGGGGTGGCACGACATCGTCGGCGTCGCCCTGCACGATCAGCCAGGGACACGCGGGTGCGGTCGGGGCATCGCCCGCGACCCGCGTGATCCCGGGTGCCACGGCGACGAGTCGGCGGGGGCGTGCACTGGCCGCGGCACGCAGCGCAATCACGCCGCCGAAGGAAAACCCCGCGAGCCACAGCGCCGCCTGCGGCCAGCGCTCGCGCCCGTGGGCGATCACCGCCAGCGCATCGTCGATCTCGCCCGCGCCTTCATCGTGACTGCCCCCGCTCGCGCCGACACCGCGAAAGTTGAAACGGATGGTGGGCGCGCCGAGCTCCTGGAACGCGCGCGCCAGCGTCCACACCACCTTGTTGTCCATCGTGCCGCCGTGGAGCGGATGCGGATGGCAGATGACGCCGAAGGCGGCCGGCGCCCGCTCGAGCGCCGCGGGGGTCTCGATGAGCGCTTCGAGTACGCCCGCAGGACCTGCGAGCCTCACCCGCTCTGCATGCGGAGGCTTCACGGCCGGGAGGACCTCAGGACGCCGCGCCCTGCGGGGCCGCGAGGCGCACCAGCAGGCGATTCAGCCGCTGCACGTAGTCCGGCGCGTTGGCGAGCGGCGCGCCCTCGGCGAGTGCCGCCTGGTCGTACAGGAGCTGCGCGAGCTCCCTGAACTCGCCCGTGTCCGTGCGCCCGTCGAGGTACTTGACCAGCGGATGCCCGGCATTCACCTCGAGCAGCGGGCGCGACTCGGGGACCTTCTGCCCGGCGGCCGCGAGGATACGGCGCATCGGCTCTGACAGATCATGTTCCCCACGCACGAGCACCGCCGGGGATTCCTTGAGGCGATCGCTGATACGCACCTCGCTGACGCGCTCGCCGAGGGCGTCCTTGATGCGCTTCAGCAGCCCCTTGCTCTCCTTGAGCTCCTCATCGTGCTGCTTGCGGTCAGCGTCGCTCGCGAGACCTCCAAGCTCCAGGTCACCGCGCGTAGCGTCCTTGAAGCGCTTGCCTTCGTAGTTCTCGATGTGTCCCATGACCCATTCGTCGATGCGGTCCGCGAGCAGCAGCACCTCGATGCCGCGCTCCCTGAGACGCTCGATCGCGGGGCTGGCGCGCGCGGCAGCGACACTCTCGGCGATGACGTAGTAGATACGCTCCTGGCCCGGCTTCATGCGCGCGATGTAATCGGCGAGGCTCACCGTCGGGGCGTCGTCTTCCTTGAACGTGCTGGCAAAGCGCAGCAACGGCAGGATCGCCGGCTGGTTGGCGTGGTCCTGCGCGACGCCTTCCTTGAGCACCGCACCGAACTCCTTCCAGAAGATGGCGTACTTCTCCGGCTCCTCCTTCATGAGCCGCGCGAGCATGTCGAGCACGCGCTTGGTGAGGCCGCCGCGGATGGCCTCAACCTCAGGGTCCTGCTGCAGGAGCTCGCGCGAGACATTCAGCGGCAGGTCGCTGGAATCCACCACCCCCTTGATGAACCGCAGATAGAGCGGCAGGAACTGCTCGGCGTCGTCCATGATGAAGACGCGCCGCACATAGAGCCGCAGCCCCCGTGCCCCCTCGCGCTGCCACAGGTCGAAAGGCGCGCGCCCCGGCACGTACAGTAGGCTGATGTACTCACGCTTGCCCTCCACCTTGTTGTGGCTCCAGGCGAGCGGGTCGGTGAAATCGTGGGCGACGTACTGATAGAACTGCTTGTACTCCTCGTCCGAGATCTCGGTGCGCGGCAGCGTCCACAGCGCCTTCGCCTGGTTGACCACCTCGTACTCGAGCGACGCCTCGCCCTCCTTGCGCATGCGTACCGGGAAGCCGATATGGTCGGAGTAGCGGCGGATCAGTTCGCGCAGCCGGAAGGGGTCGGCGAACTCGCGCGCGTCGGCTTTCAGATGCAGCGTGACCGCGGTGCCACGGGCGGGCCGCGTCACGCCCTCCACCGTGAACTCCCCGTCCGCTGCCGACTCCCAGCGCACACCGCTCGAAGCGGCTTCCCCGGCCTTGCGCGAGAGCACCACGACGCGGTCGGCGACGATGAATGCCGAATAGAACCCGACGCCGAATTGACCGATGAGCTGCGAGGCCTTCTGCTCATCGCCCGAGAGCCCGCGGAAGAATTCCGCCGTGCCTGAGCGGGCGATGGTGCCGAGATTGGCGATGGCCTCCTCGCGCGTCATGCCGATGCCGTTGTCGGTCACGGTCACCGTGCCGGCGGCCGGGTCCGCATCGACGCGAATGCCGAGCTCGGGGTCTTCGGCGAGCAGCGCGCTGTTGGCGATGGCGGCGAAACGCAGGCGATCGCAGGCATCGGAGGCGTTGGAGATCAGCTCACGCAGGAAGATGTCCCGGTGGCTGTACAGCGAGTGGATCATGAGCTTCAGCAGCTCGCGCACCTCGGCCTGAAAGCCGTGCGTCTGGCGCTCACCGCCATTGCCGGCGGGCTCCGGCCCGGTGCCCGGGGTTTGAGGCTTCTGGGAAGGTTCCATGGCTGGTACGTCCGCGCAGCTGTGAGGCTCCGCCGATTTGGGGAACCCCGGGGGCATTTTCAAGCGGCGCGGCCGGGTGGCCCAGGTGCGTCAGGCGAGGATATCGAGGAGCTGGCGGTGAGAGAGCAGGAGCGTCGCGGCGCCGGCGAGCAGTGCACCCGAGGTCGCGGCAATCACCGGGGCGGACGCCGCCACGACCTCGGCTACCGTCGTGGTTGCGATGTGGCGGCAAACGCCGACCAGATCATCCAGCTCGTCCCACAGGTGCAGAAAGAATTCTTCCATCGCGCAGCGACTCTACGGCAGCGGCACGCACGCCGACGTGCGCGTGCTCACACTCGCGCCGCGGCTTGCAGCGGCATCGGGGCGTGCGTAGGCTTGGCTGCGACCCGCGTCACGCGGATGGAATAGAACATAAGGACATCATGCAGCGTATCGTCGTCCTGAACGCCAAAGGCGGGTCCGGCAAGACGACCATCGCGATCAATTTGGCGAGCTATCTCGCCTCCCACGGTCATGTCCCGGTCCTCATGGATTTCGATCCGCAGGGATCCTCGGTCCGCTGGGTCAAGAAGCGCAAGCCGACGCAGCCACCGATCCACGTGATCGCGGCCTTCGAGAAGGATACCCGCACGACGCGCGCGTTCCAGCTGCGCGTCCCGCCGGTGACCACGCACGTCATCGTCGACACCCCGGCAGCGCTCGAAGCGCGCCAGCTGCCGGAGATGACGCGCGATGCGGACAAGGTCCTCGTGCCGGTGCTGCCTTCGGACATCGACATCCACACCTGCTCGCGCTGCATCCGCGACCTGCTGCTGGTCGGCAAGATCCGACGCGAGGACGACCGCATCGGCGTGATCGCCAATCGCGTGCGGCGCAATACGCTCACGTACCAGTCCCTGATCCGCTTTCTGCACACCCTCGGCATCCCGATCGTCGCCACCATCCGTGACTCGCAGAACTACGTGCGCGCCGCCGAGCTCGGGGTGGGCGTGCACGAGATGAAGAGCTACGTGGCGCACGATGACATCGAGCAGTGGTTGCCACTCGTCGATTGGCTGGCGCGGCCACGCGGACAGCCGGCACCCCCGGAAAGCGCTCCGCAGGACGGCTCGGCGGGTGTGCCACCCCTGGGCAGCGCCTCGCCTCCCGGGGTGAGCCTGCAGCCGGTCACCGCGGGTGAATTGCCGGAGCTGAGTGAGCCTTCCCCGCCTGCGGCGGTGGCTATCGGCTGAAGGAATCGCTCCGCTGCCGCAGGGGCAGGCGTCGGAGGCGCGCGCGGCGCGTGCTACTTCTTCGGTTTGGCGCCGCTCGCGGGAGCGTTGTTGTCGGTGCTGGACCAGGAATCGCGCACCTGGTCGGCCCAATTCTTGTAGTTCGTCCAGGTGTAGAGGTTGCGCGTGATGGCGGCCTGGCGGGCGCGGGCGCGCTGCATACGATCCAGCCAGTTGGCGTAGGCGTCGGCGCCGCCCGTCGGGCTGCCGGCAGGTGCCGGTTCGCGCTGCGTGCCGGGCGCGTTGTCGCGCCCTCTGTCACTTGAGCTCATGAGAAGCTCCTGAAGATCGTGAGTGTCAGCGTACGGCGTTCGCGCTCACGCCGCAGGAACTGGTTCACAGGCATGTCGCCAGTCGCATACGCTGGGACACAGCTCTCGCAGCCGTGTCGGAAAGTGTGCGGCGCGCTGAGCGTTATGTAACGGCAGCGAATCGCTGCGGCGAAATGCGCGTTGGTGTTGCCCGCTCCAGGCCGCCGTCAGGCCACCAGCCGGTACACCGGGCGGTAGGCGCTGCCGGGCAGCCGCATGCGCCCCTGCGCCACGAACCCGGTGAGCAGCTGATCGAGCAGGCGCATCACCGTCGGATCGCCGCTGAGCTCGTACGGCCCCTCGCGCTCGATCGCCTGAATCCCGAGCTCCTTCACGTTGCCAGTGACGATGCCCGAGAAGGCGCGCCGCAGGTTCGCCGCCAGCTGGTGCGGCGGTTGCTCGCGGTTGAGATTGAGCGCACGCATGGTCGCGTGCGTCACCTCGAAGGGCTGCTGGAACACCGGCTGAATCGACAACAGCCAGTTGAAATTGTAGGAGTCGCTGAGCTTGCGGCGGAACGCGCGCACCTCGCGCATGCCGCGCACCATGCGTCGTGCCACCTCCGGCGGGTCATCGATGATGAGGCTGAAGCGGCGGGTGGCTTCCGGCCCGAGGGTGCCGAGGAGGAAGCGGTTGATGTGCTCGAAATACGCCGCGCTGTGGCGCGGACCGGTGAGCACCACGGGGAAGGGCTGCTCGCGATTGGCGGGATCGAGCAGAATCCCGGCGAGATAGAGGATTTCCTCGGCCGTGCCGGCGCCGCCGGGGAACACCACGATGCCGTGCCCGAGGCGCACGAACGCCTCCAGCCGTTTCTCGATGTCGGGCATGACGGTGAGCTGAGTGACGATCGCGTTCGGCGGCTCGGCGGCGATGATTCCCGGCTCGGTGATGCCGATATAGCGGCTGTGCTCGATGCGCTGCTTGGCGTGGCCGATGGTCGCCCCCTTCATGGGACCTTTCATCGCGCCGGGGCCGCAGCCGGTACACACATCCAGCCCGCGCAGTCCGAGCTCGTAGCCGACGTTCTTGGTGTACTGGTACTCCACGGCCGAGATCGAGTGACCACCCCAGCACACCACCAGGTTCGGTCGCGCCTTGTAGTCGAGCAGGTGGGCGTTGCGCAGGATGTGGAACACCGCGTTGGTGATGGAGGCGGAGTCGCTGAGATCGAAGTGTCCGCTCTCGATGATCTCGTTGGAGATGAACACCACATCGCGCAGCACCGCGAACAGGTGCTCCTTGATGCCGCGGATCATCTGGCCGTCGACGAACGCCGCCGCCGGGGCGTTCTGCATCTCGAGCTTCACTCCCCAGGGGTGGCGCACGATGCGGATGTCGAAGTCGCGGTAGCGGTCGAAGATCTCCTTGGTGTTGTCGGTGGTGGGCGTGCCCGAGCCGGAGTTGAGCACCGCCAGCGCGCAGCGCCGGAACAGCGGATAGAGCCCCCCCTGACCGGTGTCGAGCAGCTTGTCGATCTCGGCCTGCGACAGATTCTCGAGACTACCGCGCGGACCGACGCGCGCGTCGACGAACTCTGAAAACTCGCTGCTCACTTGAGCGTCAGGGCAGGATGTCGATCGGCACGTCGTCCGGGGTGAGCATCCAGATCTCGGTCATGTCGGCATTCGACAACGCGATGCAGCCGTCGGTCCAGTCGTGACTCTGGTAGAACTCCGGCTCGTGCTTGAGCAGGTTCGGCAGGCCGTGAATCATAATCGAGCCACCGGTGTCCCAGTGGCGCAGATGCGCTCGCTTCAGGTCGACCTCGTTCGGGTACGACACCTTGATGGAGAGGAAATAGTCGCTGCGGGCGTTGCGGCGCTCGAGACGGTAGGTCCCCTCCGGAGTCCGGAAGTCACCCGAGCGCTCTTTCTGCCCGACCGGGTTCAGCCCGAGTGACACGTGGTAGGAGCGGACCATGTCGCCGCCGTGCATGAGCAGCAGCCGCCGCTCGGCCTTGTGCACCACGATCCGGTCGACGAGCGGAAGCGTGTTCATCGCGGGCTGCGGCAGCATGACCGGCTGCGCCTGCGGCAGGCTGTCCGCATGGGCAACGCCCCCGCAGGCGAGCAGCACCACTCCTAAGCTTCTGAAACGCATCATCTTCCGGTCCACACCTGTACCTTGGGCGCGATTATAGGCGCACCACACGATCGCCGGCATGCGCAGCGCGTCACACACCGCTGTGCGTGCACTCTTATGACCGGATTAAGGCGCTCGGGCAGGCCACGAGCCCCTCGGGGCGACCATCCCGCTCAGCCCCCACCACCAACTTCCTCAACACGCGGCATGACGATCTGCGTTCCGGCACGCAGCGCCGTCAGATCGAGATCGGGGTTGTACTGCTGCAGCAGCCACAGCGGCAGCTGCGGGCGATGCACGCTCAGCGTCCACACCGAATCGCCAGGCCGCGCGATGCGGATCTCGGTACCGACGATGCGATGACCCGCGAAGTACGCGGCCTGCAGCTCGCGGTGGTACTCGTGCCGCAGCGTCTCGAACACCTCACGCGTCACGCGCGAGAAGTCGAGCTTGATGCGCTGCCCGATGAGCACCGGGCTGCGAAACTTCAGGTGGTTGAGCTCGCGCAGGCGTGCCGAGCTCAACCCGAGCCAGTCTGCGTAGTGTCCGAGCGTCTCCTCAGGTGCCACGTGGATGGTGTCATCCTGTGCCACGCTGTAGTCGAAGGGATCAGCGCTCTGCTCGGCATCCGCGGCAGGGCCGAGCGCAGGCCCGAGCGCCTCCGCCTGGGCGGCCGACACAGGCTGCAAAGCAGATCCGGCGTGCGGCCGGGTGCCGGCGACCACCACTTCCTCCATCGCCGCCGCGTCCTCGGCGCTCTCGCGCTGCGCGACTTCCGGCGAAACCGCGCCTCCGGGCGAAGGTGGCGCGACCGCCGCCGCCGCGGGCGCGGATGCCGCCACGATGACAGGTTGGCGCGTGGCCGACCCGGCCGATGGGATGCGTGGCGGCGCCGGCTGGGTTGCTCCGGCCACTGCGGCCGGAATGGGCGGAGGCGGCGAGGTCGGCGCGGGCGACATCGGCCTCGCCGGCGCTGGGGCGGGCGCCACCGAAGTCGTCGATGGCCGTTCGGTCGACGCGGGGACGGCAGATGACGACGTCGCGGCCGCGAGTGTGATCGTGGTCGTCTCAGGCACGGTGAGCAGCCGACCCGGGCGCAGGTGCGCGCTGGTACGCAGGTGGTTCAGCTCCGCGAGCGACTCGATCGGGACGCCGTAGCGATTGGCGAGCGCGGCGAGGGTGTCGCCGCGCTGCACACGATAGTGCGGCGGTGCGCGCTGGCCGGCGAACATCTCCTCAGGGGCGAGCCGCTGCACGAGGAGCTGACTGCTCCACTCTGAGCCGTCCGCCGGCAGTCGCAGGCGATAGCCCTTCGGCACACGCTGCGCGCCACTCCACACCGCCGGCAGCAGCGCCGGGTTGAGCGCGCGCAGCTCTGTCGGCTCCATTTTGAGGGCGTGCTGGAGTGAGCTCGCGGAGACGTAGGCCGGCACTTCGATCTCCTGGAAGTGCGCCTCGCTCTCCTTCTGCAGCGCGCCGAAATACTTCTCGGGGTTGCGGTCGATGTCCAGCGCGGCGAGGAAGGACACGTAGAAGTTGCGCGAGGCGAAGCCGAAGGTGCGGCTGTTGTAGCTGCGCACGATGCGCACGATGTCGTCGGTGCCGAGCGTCTCCTTCGCCCGCCGCACCCCGGCAGTGCCGTGGTTGTAGGCGGTGAGGGCGAGCGGCCAGGTGCCAAGCACCCGATAGTTGTAGGCGAGCAGCTGCGCCGCGGCCTCCGTGGAGCGGAACGGGTCGAGCCGGTCATCGACGGCGCCGTCGATGCGCATGTAACGTCGCCCGGTGGAGCGCATGAACTGCCAGAGTCCGGCCGCACCGACCTTGGAGTAGGCGTTGGGGTTGAATGAGGACTCCACGTGCGGCAGCACGGCGAGCTCGGCGGGAAGCCCGAGATTGGCGAGCGTCTCCGCGATATGGGTTTCCCACGCACCGGCGCGGATCAGGCCGCTCCTGAAGCGCTCCGACTGCCCGAGCTGGAAGCGGATGTCATCGACCGCCGCCCGCAGCCGAGCCGGCGTAGCCTCGGAGCCCCACAGGTCGCGGACGCGCTGATCGTCGGCGGACAGCGCCTCATCGCCGCTGTTTGCGATCCGCCGCAATGCCGCCGCATAACGCTCGCGTGCCTGCTCGACCAGGCGCTGCCGCTCGGACGGCGGAGAGTCGGGTGCGAAGCGCAGCGTTTCGTAGACCACACCGAGGTTGCTCTGGTCGTGAAGGAAGCCGGCGTTGGTGTCGATCTGGGTATACACGCGGATCCAGAACTGCACCTCGCGCTCGAGCTGTGGTGGCCGCGGCGTCGGGTCCTCGGCCGCCTCCGTGCGCGTGGGTACCCAGATCGCCACCGCGAGCAGGCAAAGGCAAAGACTCACCCGGCGCATCCCGGTGAGCCTTTGCGGGCCGTGTCTCCTCCCTGTCGAGTTCATTTACACCCCGAAAAAAAGCATACTTCTATTTTAAGTTCAAGGACTTGCGACAGATGACCACTCTTTGGCACCTGACAATGCGCCCCACAATGTGTCGAATATTTTGACACTCACCTGTCTAGAACGCCGACATAACGCGCCGCAAAGGCTTCTGCGACCGCCTCGATCGGGCCGGCGCGGCATCCATTACGTGCACTGCGTCACATTTGCGCACCCCCCAGGGCGTCCGGAGGGGTCCCACTGCGGCGCATCGAGCGGTTGGCACGAGTGTTGCTTTTCTTACAGGCATCTACGGCAAAGCCGGGAAGGAAGACGACGCCAAGGGATATGAAGAAAGCGTGGATCCTGCCTGAGCCTCGCGCTCCGAGATACCACGCACTCACCGGATAACAACGAGAACGACACTCCTCCACACACAAGCAAGCGACCGACACCCCGCGAAAGCGGGGTTTTTTTTGGGCGGGTGGCGCCGGGATATGTCCGTGCCGACGCGCCAACGTGAGACAACGTCCGTGGCACCGGAGGGTCGTGGAGGTGAGGGCCGAAAAAGGGCGAGGCAGCCCTGCGACCGCCTCGCAATTCGCACCGGTTCTGTCAGTCGTGGTTGGTCATCTCAGGCAAAGGGTCGCGGGCTCAGCCGCACTTCGAGTCGCCACAGTTCAGGCACGTCATGCAGCCGTCCAGCATGACGACCGCCGCAGTGCTGCAGCGGCCGCACAGCTGTGCGCCTTCCGGGAAGTGCTGCTTTGCGAAGGCATCGGCCTGGCGGGTGCGCGCCTGGAACTCGGCGCGTTTCTGGTCCACCAGCTTCTGCTGATGCGGATCGAGCTGGGTCTTTCTCATCAGGCCGATGGTCTGCAGGTGCCGCTCGATCACGTAGCCGAGCTCGGCAATGATCGAGGGCATGAACTTGCCGCCTGGCTGCCAGTAGCCGCCGCGCGGGTCGAACACTGCCTTCAGCTCATCCACCAGGAAGGTCACATCGCCGCCTTTCCTGAACACCGCGGAGATGATGCGCGTGAGCGCGACGATCCACTGGAAGTGATCGAGGTTCTTCGAGTTGATGAAGATCTCGAAGGGTCGGCGCTGCTCGTACTCGGTACCCTCGTTCAGCACGATGTCGTTGATCGTCACGTACATCGCGTGATCGGAGATCGGCGTCTTGATCTTGTAGGTCGAGCCGATGAGCACCTCGGGGCGCTCGAGCTTCTCGTGCATGCGGATGACTTTGGCGGTGCGGCCATTCTTGTCGCGCACCACCTCGGGCTCGCTCGCCGCAGGAGCCAACCTGGCCTCCGCGGCCTTGTCGGTCGCTGCCTTGTCCTCGGGCTTCTGCACCGAGTACTTGACGATTTTTCGGTCGATCTTGGTCATGATGTTTGTCTCACCGGGGCCTTCAGTACTTTCCGAAGTACCCTTCCTTCAAGCTATCGTAGAGATTCGCGGCGGTATGCAATTCGCCGTCGTATTCGACTTCTTCATCCCCGCGCAACTCGACTACCGTCCCGTCCTCGAGTGTGAACTTGTAGAGCGTGTTCTTCAGATCCTGCTCCTTGACCAGCACGCCCTGGAACGCTTCTGGGTTGAAACGGAAAGTGGTACAGCCCTTCAGGCCCTGCTCGTGTGCATACAGATAGATGTCCTTGAACTTTTCGTAGGGGAAATCCGTAGGCACGTTCGCTGTCTTAGAAATCGATGAATCGACCCACTTCTGGGCCGCAGCCTGCACTTCCACATGCTCCTTGGGCGTGATGTCTTCGGACGCAATGAAGTAGTCTGGCAATCTCTCTGCATCATTGGTGGCTCCAGGCTTGGCATTCGGGTTGACCAGCTCGCGATACGCCAGCAACTCGAAGGAATAGACGTCGATCTTCTCTTTGGACTTCTTACCCTCCCGAATGACGTTGCGGAAATAATGATGCGCGAACGACGGCTCGATGCCGTTGGACGCATTGTTGGCGAGTGACAGCGAGATGGTGCCGGTCGGCGCAATCGAGCTGTGGTGCGTGAAGCGCGCCCCCGTCTCGGCGAGCTCGTGCACCAGCTGCGGCGCCACCTGCGCGACGCGCTGCATGTAGCGGCTGTACTTCGCGTGCAGCAGCCGCCCGGCGATCTTCACGCCCGGCTTCCAGCCATCGCGCACCATCTCCGGCCGCTTGCGCAGCAGCTCCTTCGTGACCGTGAACTCCTCGTTCATGATCGGTGCCGGGCCCTTCTCGCGCGCGAGCTCGAGCGCCGCCTCCCAGCCCGCCACCGCCATCTCGCGCGCGACCTCCGCGGTGAACTGCACCGATTCCGGCGAGCCGTACTTCATTCTCAGAAGAGTCAGGGTGCTGCCGAGACCGAGGAAACCCATGCCGTGACGGCGCTTGCGCAGGATCTCCTCGCGTTGCTTCTCGAGCGGCAGGCCGTTCACCTCGACCACGTTGTCGAGCATGCGCGTGAACACCTTCACGACCTCGCGGTACTCGTTCCAGTCGAATTCCGCGAAATCGGTGAAGGGATGTTTCACGAACCGGGTGAGGTTCACCGAACCGAGGAGGCACGCGCCGTATGCCGGTAAATTCTGCTCGCCGCAGGGGTTGGTCGCGCGAATGTTCTCGCACCACCAGTTGTTGTTCATCTCATTCGAGCGGTCGATGAGGATGAATCCCGGCTCGGCGAAATCGTAAGTGGACGTCATGATCACGTCCCACATGCGTCGCGCCGGCAACGTCTTGTAGATCTTGCACGCGACCAAGCCTTCGTCGTTCACGACATAGCCTTCGTGCACCGGCCACTCGCGCCACAGGAACTTCGATTTATCGGTGAGATCTGGCTTGTCCGCCTCGTACTCCTTGTGCGCGAGCGGGAAGGCGAGTTTCCACTCACGGTCCTCACGCACCGCCTGCATGAACTCGTCAGTGATGAGCAGCGAGAGGTTGAATTGCCGCAGCCGTCCGCTCTCGCGCTTGGCGCGGATGAACTCCATCACGTCCGGATGCCCGATATCGAACGTACCCATCTGCGCACCGCGCCGGCCGCCCGCGGAGGAGATGGTGAAGCACATCTTGTCGAAGATATCCATGAATGACAGCGGCCCCGACGTGTAGGCGCCTGCACCCGACACGTACGCGCCGCGCGGTCGCAGCGTCGAGAATTCATAGCCGATGCCACAACCTGCTTTGAGAGTGAGCCCCGCCTCATGGACCTTACGCAGGATGTCATCCATCGAGTCAATGATCGTGCCCGACACCGTGCAGTTGATCGTGGAGGTCGCGGGCTTGTGCTCGAGCGCGCCGGCGTTGGATGTCACTCGTCCAGCGGGTATCGCCCCGCGACGCAGCGCCCACAGGAAGCGCTCGTACCAGTGTTCGCGCACATCCTCGGCCTCGACATCGGCAAGAGAGCGCGCCACGCGCTTGTAGGTATCGTCCATCGTCTTGTCGATGGGCGTACCGTCCTTCGCGCACAGGCGATACTTCTTGTCCCAGATGTCGAGCGATGCTTCCTGGAAAGGAATGGCATCGATGTCCTTGGGGTCGATCTTCACGACAGTGTTCATGTAATCCGCGGCGCTCCGAATGTTCTTGACGCCTTATCTCGGATTGCAGGGAATGTCAGTCAGAGCAACTTGAGGGACCTTGTGCGCCCCGCGAGCCGACTGGCACCTGCTGTCTTGGTGACAGTCAGGTCCCTGAAACCTCCCCCGACCGCGTGACCGTGATCGCCTTTTTCGCGAACACTAGATCTTGTGTCGGGGTCAAAAGACTAATGACCGCTCCCGGGTGCGTCAAGGCTGGAGAGCGTGTTTTGTGATGTCATTTAACTACTTAGTTTTCCAGTACTTACACAGATAACGGCTGTAGCTTTCACCATAT
>Ga0306920_100004899_pt1 | contig 17209 bp, 16 predicted proteins | sample flu12Cox44000170_FD_204666 | JGI IMG/M metagenome (GOLD analysis project Ga0306920, IMG submission 204666) | Lab enrichment of tropical soil microbial communities from Luquillo Experimental Forest, Puerto Rico - flux4day.12C.oxic.44.000.170 (v2)... | ecosystem: Environmental > Terrestrial >... | reverse complement strand
AGCGGTCGTTGCCGCCCTACTCGCCACGGCCGTGGTCGCCACGCCGTTCCTGCGGCGGCGGTGGCCACCCTCTCAAACCGTAGCCGCGCCGCGCACGCTCGCGGTCCTGCCGTTTCGGAACCTTCGGCCTGAGTCGCAAAGCGACTTTTTGGGGTTCTCACTCGCCGACGCGATCATTACGAGACTTGCACTGGTAAAGGAGGTTACTGTCCGGCCATCTTCTTCGGTGGACAAGTTCCGCAATCAGGCGGTGGCTCCGCAGATGGCTGCACGCGAACTTCACGTTGACACGCTTCTGACGGGCAGCTACGTCAGAGACGGCGACGACCTGCGGATCACGGCGCAGTTGATCGACGTTAAGCCGGAAAAGATTCTGTGGCAGGACACCATTGATCTGAAATTCGACCGCTTACTGACGGTACAGGATACGGTGGCTGAAAGGGTACTCAACGGCCTCGAGCTGCAGTTGCCTCCGGAAGAGAAAGCAAAACTGCGGCCCGAGCAAACGGTAAAGCCGGTCGCGTATGAGTATTACCTGCGGGGAGTGGACTTATATTCGTTGAACAACTTTCCTGCAGCAATTGAGATGCTGGAGAAGGCCGCTGGGCTTGATCCCAATTATGCGCCGATCTGGGCGCACCTGGGGCGCGCCTACACAACGAATGCCTCACTGCAATTTGGCGGGCGCGAGCAGTACGCCAAGGCGCAGGCTGCTTACGAGAAGGCCATGGGGTTAGACCCGGGCATGGTGGATGTTCGCGTCTATCTGGCCAACCTCCTGACTGACACCGGACGGGTCGAGCAGGCAGTGCCGCTAATGCGGGACGTGCTGGCGAAAAACTCCAATTACGCGGAAGCTCACTGGGAATTGGGATATGCCTACCGGTTTGGCGGGATGCTCGAGGACTCCCTCGCCGAATGCGGGCGGGCGCGGCAGAACAATCCATCGGTAAAAATCAACAGCTCGGCGATGAACAGCTACCTCTACCTTGGCGAGTACGAAAAGTTTCTCGAGAGCCTGCCGTCGAACGATTCCGCGTACGTGCTCTTCTACCAGGGCTTCGGAGAATATCACATAGGACACCGCGAGCAGGCAGCCCGCGCCTTTGATCGCGCCTACGACCTGGACTCGGCACTGCTTCCCGCAAATGTGGGGAAAGCGCTCAGTTATGGGATCCGGGGCGACACGGCGAGCGGATTGAAGCTGCTACGCGCCACGGAAAAACGGGCGGCCGAACGAGGGGTGAGCGACGCCGAGCTTCTGTACAAAATTGCTCAAGGGTTTGCCGTGCTGGGGGACAAATCATCGGCCATAAGTGTCTTGCGCCAGACCATCGAGGGAGGCTTTTTCCCTTACCCCTACTTCGAGCGCGATCCCCTGCTCAGCAGCCTGCATGGCCAAGCCGACTTTGAGGCGCTTATGAAGCAAGCGCGGGAACGGCATGAGAAGTTTAAAGCGCGCTTCTTCCAGAGCTCGTTGAACTCCGGGGTTGAAGGACGCAACTGAGGGTCGGAAACAAAAAAGGCGACCGGTAATTCCGGCCGCCTTTGCGCGGAGGATCGCGGTGCTTTACGGGAGGGTGGCAACGAAGCCGGTGTTCTTAGGATTGGTGCCCCAGAATCCGACCAACTCGTGCTTGTCGTTGGTGCCGTTGACCACAGTCGTGCCGATGCCGTTCGGATCGTCGACCTGCACCCATTTTTTGGTGGAAGTGTTGTAGACGAAGCCGTGCGTTAATCCGCTTGCGTCCAAATAGTCACCAACCACTTCGTTGCTATTGTTCAGCCCCAGTGCTTGGGTGAAGGTGCTGTTTGGGAAGTTAAGTGTCGTGAAAGTACCCTGGTGCAGCCAGAAGCCGTGGTTCACACCTTTTGCATCGATGTAAAAACCACACACCTGCTGGGAGTTGTTGATGCCCGTGGCCTGCGCTCCACCCGTTGCGCCCGGAATATACAGCACTTCAAACACACCGCCAGACTCGTCGTAGATGTAGGGGAAGTCCGGAGTCGAGTTATTGGTGCTCTGGCTGTAGTAACCGGCGGCCTGCCCGAAATCGTTCTGCCCCAGCAATTGATTGAACTTCGAGCCGGGATAGTCAACCTTCGTGTACACAGTGCCCACGTGAGTGAAACCATGGGTGATGTTGTTCTGGTCGACATAAAAACCAACCGTCTTAGCGTCGAAGTTGATGCCGATGACCTGGGTCATCATCGAGCCGGGAAAGTTTTCCGTGGTGAAGCTGTTGGGCCGCACGAGGGTGAATCCCGAATTGCTCTTGAAGTTGTGGTAGCCGGCGATTCGGTCCCCGTTATTGATGCCGAGCAACTGGGTAAAATCGTCGCCGGGGTAGTTGACTTCCTGAAAGCTGTACATGGTGGGCGGTTCGACCGAGCTCTCCTGGGCTGCCATTGCGGCACAAAGCGACAGCGCAAGCGCCATAAGCAGGGAAAGGGTTTTCATCTCGATTCTCCTAAGCTGATTTTGGGTTGATGCGGCAGTTTCTCTGTCGCTCACCCATAAGAGCGAGATCGACATAGGAGTTCCCTCACCTGAAATCGAGAATTTTTTGAGGCCTTACTTCAGCGAACGCACGCCGAGCTCGTCGAGGTGCTCCAGGGAGATCACGGGCCTGACAGACACGGTAGGCGCCTGCGCGTTCGAGTTCATCCTGGCCATAGCCATCTGACGCCTGTGCGTGACGCCTTTGGAGCTGCTCAATCTGCTCTTGTAGGACGGCGCGTCCGGGCTCCCGCAAGAGCGCAGCCGTGAACAACCCGCCACTCATCCCCATACGACGGTGGATGCGTCCAACGGAGAGTTGAGTTCCACAAGATTCCAGGGGTTCCCGCCATGCGAGTACATGCTGGTACACACTGTCGACGAGAATGCCGTCGACATCGAACAGAAAAGCCGGTGTAAGCGAAGAGTAGTTCATCGCTGCATTATCTCGCCACGAGATCCTTTAATCACAACACAGAGTAGAATGGCCCCAGATCTCGAGAGTGTGATTCGTGATGGTTCGAAGTTGCCAAGTCTGCGGACGAAAGAACCGGATACCGCCCAAACATCTGGCAGACACTGGTCGTTGCGGCGCTTGCAAGTCGCCGTTACCGCCAATCAACGAGCCTGTGGAAGTCAATGTTGAGGAGTTCGATGAGATCATTCGCGAGGCGCGCGTCCCCGTGCTGATCGACTTCTGGGCCGCCTGGTGCGGCCCTTGTCGCATAGCGGCCCCCGAAGTTGAGCGGACCGCTGCGGAAATGGGGGGACGAGCCATTGTGCTGAAGGTGGACACGGAGCGCTATCCGCAATTGGCGGACCGCTACCAGGTGCGGGGAATTCCTAACTTTGCCGTCTTTTCTGGAGGCCGCCTGGTAAAGCAGCAGGCGGGCGTAGTAGACCATCAAGTGATGGAAAGCTGGCTCAATTCTGCGACCGCAGCTTAGAAGCTCGACAGAAACGGCTGAACCGTAGTCACTTCCTCGGTCATCTCTATCCGAAGTTACAGGGGGCGCCCATGTCCATCCGTCCTATTCGAAAGCTGATTCAGTCAAAGCCGACACTTGAAGGTGCAGGCGTACATCTCCGTCGCGCTTTCGGTTTCGGAAGCACCAAGGATTTTGACCCGTTCCTACTGTTGGACGACTTCCGCAATGACGTTCCGGAAGACTATCTCGCCGGATTCCCCTGGCATCCGCACCGTGGCATCGAGACCATCACGTACGTCCTGGCGGGCACCGTCCAGCATGGCGACAGCATCGGCAACAGCGGTGTGATTGGCGCCGGAGACGTGCAATGGATGACCGCCGGCAGCGGCATCATCCATCAGGAGATGCCGAAAGGCGATTCCATCGGGCGAATGCATGGCTTCCAATTGTGGGGCAATCTGCCTTCATCATTGAAGATGACGAAGCCGCGTTACCAGGAGGTGAAGGCGGGCGAGATTCCTGATGTCACCGACGACGACGGCACCCACGTACGGGTGGTGTGTGGCGAATTCTGGGGCAAGAAAGGCCCAGTGGTTGGCGTCGCGGCTGACCCGATTTATCTCGACGTGTCAGTCTCTCCGGGCAAGCGTAAGAGCCTGCCTGTCGAGACGACTCGCCACGCTTTCGCCTACGTTTTTGCCGGCAGTGGAAAATTCTGTAATGCCTCGGGGCCGCTTGCCGTCCCGACCGAGCCGGTTCAGTGGCTGGATACAACGCCACCAGTGGATGCCGAGAATCGTTCTCTCGTGCTCTTCGATCGCGGGGACGAAGTCAGCGTGCAGGCTGGTGAAGACGGCATCCGTTTTCTCCTGATTTCGGGCAAGCCACTGGAGGAGCCAGTGGCCTGGTACGGCCCCATCGTCATGAACACGCAGGAGCAACTTCAACAGGCCTTCACCGAGCTGCGCGAAGGAACCTTTCTGAAGAGCGGAAGGGCGCCCGGATCGAAGTAGCCGCAGAATGAAGTTGCAATTCAGTTGCTTTCGCCGCCCTTAGCGTAGTCAGCTAATGCCCACCATCTTCGTCCAGATCGCTTCGTACCGCGACGCTGACCTTGTTCCCAGCCTGCGCGACAGCATCCCCAAAGCCGCACATCCGGAGATCCTTCGATTCGGCATCTGTTGGCAGCATGACGCAAGCGAAGACCTTGGTGAGTTCCTCGCGGATTCGCGATTTCGCGTGGTCGATGTTCCCTATCGAAACAGCACAGGTGGCAGCTCGATCCGCTTTTGCGGAAGAAAATAAGCTGTCAGTCGCAGCCGTTGAAAACAAGGCTGGCGAGTTCGTTTTGCCGACTGCGGAAGGCGCCTCAGCCGCGCCTTTTCCTCCGAGCTGAGTAAGGACACTCGCACGTCCATTGTGGATCCGCCGGCTTCAGCAGCTAATGCCTACCCATCAGCGGCTGACGTTGCTGCTGCTGCCGAAACAGCCACAGGACGCAAATAAGGCTGCCAAGGTCAAAGCGTCCGCCGGTCATGTAGTCAGCGACGGACAGGGACAGCAACTGCACTATGCACCTCTGCCCAGCTCTAGGACATCCACAAGCGGCGACTCGACCAAGTGCAAGGCGGCAGCTGAGCTACGGTATAAACAGGCTTGTTGCTAATTGCTATCCTTCCGCTCCGTACACTGGAATCGCCGCTCCGGTGATCTCCGTACCGACCTCGCCTGCTAGCATCACCACGAGATCGGCAACGTTTGGCGTCTTCACCCATTTTTCGAAGTCCGCTTTCGGCATCGCGGCTCGGTTCGCCGCCGTGTCCATTGTTCCGGGCAGAATCAGGTTCGCCCGAATGTTCTTGTCCTTGTTCTCAAGCGCCACGGTCTGTACCAGCGAAACCAGCGCCGCCTTCGACGCGGAGTACGCTCCGACATTCGCCGCCGGCTGAACCGCCTGCCGGCTCCCGATCGCGATGATGCGCCCATGGCCCGCTGCCCGCATGAGGGGTACGACGGCCCGCAGTACATAAAACGCAGCGTCCAGATTAATATGTATCATCTTGTTCCACGTCGCGTCGTCCGTCTCCACGACGGGAGCGCCGCCGGCGAAGGCGCCCATCACGTGTACGAGAATATCGATCTTCCCAAACTTGTTGGCAACGTTAGCGATTGCACGCCGAGCCTCGTCGGGATCGGTGAGGTTGGCAGCGAAGCGCCGAATCGTCTGTGCTTGGTCCTCGGTCTTCGCACCCATGCGATCAATTCCGGCCACCGTCGCTCCGGCGGCGAGCAGGCTGATCACCACCGACGTGCCCAGGGCGCCACTGGCGCCTGTCACAATTGCCACTTGACCCCCCAGACTCTCGCCCATGATCATTCTCCTTCCAGCTAGACTACAGGAGAAACCCGTGTCGAATCCGCCATCAGTCGATCCCCAGGCCAGAATGAAACAGGAAGCCGCCGAATTTGCAGTGCAATTCGTGGAGTCGGGCATGATCGTCGGACTCGGCACCGGTTCCACCGCCATCTTCGCCACTCGGAAGATCGGCGCCCTGCTGCGGGAAGGAACTCTAAAGTACATTTCCGGTTTTGCCACTTCGCGGGCTACGCAGGAGGAAGCGCAGCAGCTCGGCATTCCGTTGATCGACGTGTCGCTTCCCCTGAACATCGATGTCACCATCGATGGCGCCGACGAGGTCGATCCTCAGTTCAACCTGATCAAGGGTGGAGGCGGTGCGCTCTTTCATGAGAAGGTTGTCGCGCAGGCCACCGATCGCGAGATCATCGTGGTGGACGACAGCAAGCTGTCGAACTGCCTGGGGACGCTGCACGTTCTTCCTGTTGAAGTGAGCCCGTTCGGCTGGCGGTCGCAGTTGCGCTACCTTGAGTCGCTGGGCGCGCGTCCGGTGAAACGCAAAAACTCCGACGGCTCGCAATACGTTACCGACTCGGGCAACCTGATCCTCGACTGCGACTTTGGGCCCATTGCCGATCCCGTTGATCTTGCCGCCAAACTCGGTGCCCGCGCTGGAATCATCGAGCACGGGCTCTTCATCGGAATCACCAGCGACCTGATCGTCGCAGGCACAAACGGAGTGCGGTACTTCAAGGCAAAATAGCAACTAGCACCACCAATAAGTGGCACACAATTACGGGACAGACGCTTCGGCGAAGGACTCACGACGGAGGCACGGAGGACACGGAGAAATCTTTGTAAAGCTCCCTCCAATATTTCCAAAAGCTAGGCTGAAAGCTGGTTGCTAACTGCTGGTTGCTCGTCGCTCCATGCTGTTATCATTAATCCAGCCGTGAATAACATGGAGTTCGCTCCTCCCGAAGCACTAAACGTTTCCCTTTGGCGTTCGCTGCTCTTGAACGTCATTGACCGCGTCGCGCCCGAGCGCCTGCCTCCACTGCAGCTCAGCTCAAAGCCAGTGCCCGTTGGGCTCATGGTGGGCGACCTGATGGAGATGCCGTGGTACCGGACCGTATTCACCAACATCGCCGACGTGGTCTCGCCTGAGGTGCTGCCGCCGCTGGAGTTGACGTCTTCTCCTGTCGACGTGGGCGAGTTGATGGGCGATGCCATTGCTCATCCCTGGTGGCACTCTCTCCTCGGCGGTTTGCGCGATCGGTTGTCTCCCGAGAGGCTGGAGCCGCTCGAAGTGACCTCGCAGCCCTTCAAGCCGTTTGAAGCTGACACTTGGCTGCAGATTCTCGACTGGTCGTCGCTCATCGACACGCCGAAGGTGTATCTGCCCGACGCGCCGCGTCCGGCGATGACATACTCGGCTGCCGAGCCGATTCTTGAAGTCGCCCCGGCGGCGCCTGAATTCAGTCAGTCAGTGCTGGCGGCACAAATGCAGTTCAGGCGCGACATCTCCCGCTCGCGTTTCCGGCAGAAGATCTGGATCTCGGTCGTTGCCGCCGAGATCGCGTTTCTCGTCTTTGCAATCGTGAAATTCGCGTAGCAGTTCCCTACGAGCCACCACGGCACTTCAACGCCGCGGTAGCTCAGTGGGCGACGCCTGCTGGCCTTTCTCATTCTCGATAAACGCATTCACGCGCAACCCGACTGGAAGATCAACTCCGCTGTCGAGTTCCACCAGTGTTTCAAGGATCTTGTTGTCCACGCGCTCCGTCGGCTCGTCGGTGCGCACGTTCTTCCGCCCCAACTCCTGTCCGACGCGCACAACATGGCCCAGAAATCGCTTGTCGCCATAGGCATCCGCCGTAACGTAGGCCGGTTGGCCCAGCACGAGCTTGTTGACGTCAGCTTCATCCACATCGATGCGTACACGTAGCGCCCGCTTGTCGCCAATAGTAAATATCGGATCGGGATTGGTCGCCGAATTCGACACGCTCTCGCCTGGGCGATGATACTTGCGCAAGACGGTACCCTCGATCGATGCGCGGATAAACGTCTTGTCGAGCACCGCGCGGGCTTCTTTCAATTTCGCGCGAGACAGTTGCAGGTTCGCTTCTGCCATGGCGCGGTCTTCCTCGCGCGCATCGGCATCCACCAGATCGTGGTGGTGCGACATCTCCTCGAAACGCGCCTTGGCCACTTCGTATTCCTTGGTGAAGCGGTCTTCTTCTTCGCGCGAGATCACTCCCGCGGCATACAGCTTCTGCCGTCGCTGCATCTCCGCCTCAGCGTTGTTCATGACGGCCCTGGCTTCGTCAACCGATGAAAATGCCTCCCGTCGTTCCTGGGTGCGCGCGCCGTTGACCACCTTGCGCAGCTCAGCCTCTCGCTGCCTCACTTCCGCTTCGGCGGAATCCACCTGCGCCCGATAGTCGTCGTTCCGCAGCTCCGCCAGAACCTGGCCGCGCGTCACATGGTCACCCTCTTCGACGAGGATCGACTTCAACTTGCCGTTCAACTCCGACGACAGCTTGATGTCCTCCGATCCGGGCTCAACCCGTCCGGCTGCGGCCACGAGAAACGGCGCCGATGGAGCAGCCTTGCTCGACTGCGTACGCTTTGAGCTCGTTGTCCGTCCCCAAATCAAAGTGCCAGTGAGCGCGGCCACGGCCACAATTCCGGAAATAGTCAACATTCTTGCCTTCATAAGTACTCCGTACCGATTGCAGCCTCTTGGTTAGGCCGCTGCTTTGATCATTGCTTCGGCGATTCGGCCGTCTTCCATATGGACGATGCGATCGCCAAATTCCAGAACACGACTATCGTGTGTAACCACCACCACGCCGCGCCCATGTTTATGCGCCAGCTCGTGCATCATCTCCATCACCTTGCGGCCGGACTGTGAATCCAGCGCCGCTGTCGGCTCGTCCGCCAGAATCACGCTTGGCGATCCGGACAACGCCCGCGCAATGGCGACGCGCTGCTTCTGTCCTCCGCTGAGATCGGACGGGAACGAATCCCGCTTTGCCGCCAGTTCCACCTGGTCCAATAACCGGCCTGCTTCCTCTCTCGCCTTCGACCCGCGCACGCCTTTCAGGTCCAGGGCGAGCTCGACGTTCTCGCCCACGGTCAACGTGGGAAACAGGTTGAAGCCCTGAAAGATGAATCCAATGTTCTCGAGCCGGATAGCCGGCAGCTCGCGCTCACTCAAAGTCGCAACTTCCCTGCCCGCAACCTGCACACTCCCCGAAGTCGCCCGCAGGATACATCCCATGATCGACAGCAGTGTCGTCTTGCCGCTGCCCGACGGTCCCATTAGCAGCACCACTTCGCCCTGCTCGACGTCGAAATCGACACTATGCAGCACCTGCACGCGATTCGGGCCCTCTACGAACTCCTTGGTCACATTGCGCACTGAAATTGCCGAACTCATCCCTTACTCCTAGCCTCGAAATACCAGCGCGGGATCGAGGCTTGTCACCTTGTTGATCGAAATCAGCGCTGCGCTGATACACATCAACACAGTCAAAAAGAAAATCCCTATGGCCATGGGCAACGGCAGAAGAATGGCGGCGCCGCCGGATTGGCTGGCTCGCACTACAAAGAAGCTGACAAACATCGCGAGCACATAACCCACTACTGCGCTGATACCCGCCTGCGTCATGATCACGCGATAGATGTAGCTGTTGGGAGCTCCCATCGCCTTCAGCGTTCCGTACTCGCGGATGTGGTCCATCGTTGTCGCGTAGATCGTCTGCGCCACAACCACGACGCCGACCACCAGTCCCAGCAACGCCGCGATCAGCACCGCGACTCCCGCGCCGGTGGTGAACATCCAGTAGATCCGCGTCATGCTGCTGAACTTCGCTGTCGGCAGCACATCCACATCGCGCAAGCGCGATTCCAGAGTGCCTTCGAGTTCCTTTAAGTCAGTTCCGGGCACAGCCCGCACCAGGATGAAGAAAGTCTGGTCTTCCTGCAGGCTGGTGTATCCCTGAGCATTTTTGAAGCTGGTGAACGTATACGGCGTGGTGGTAAAGGCGCGTATTCCTCGGGTAAATCCCACCACCTTCGCACGGCGGCCATTGATCTCGAAGATCTCCCCCACCCGGGTGACCCCAAGCTTCTTCTTGTAGAGCTCGTCAATGATCACTGCGTCGGGCGTCTTCAGGTCTTCGACGTTGCCCTCCACCAGGTTCCACGGCCCCCCCACGCCGGTGTAGGGATTGAAACCAACGATCTGGACGCTCTCCTGTGCGCCCTCATGCGTCTTCCATTGCGCAAAGCGAACGATGTACTTATCGGCAGAAGCGACGCCCGGCGTGGCCAGCACCTGGTAGAGCTTTCGCTCGGAAAATGCGGTTCCCTGCTCGATGTAGGGTGTATGCCGCGACACGATCCAGAAGTCGACGTGCGACTTGTCGATGATGCTCGACGTCGTCACCGTGAACCCGACGAACAGTCCCATCTCGACGACGATCAGCACCACGGCGAAGACGATCCCCGTGAGCGTGACCGCAAGCCTCACCTTGTCGTGCAGCAGATTTCGTTGTGCCAGCGGAGGCATGCGCTCACTTCTCCTTCAGTACGCCCCGCAGCAAGGCATCGAGCATGGTTTCGGTTCGCTTTTTGAGCGACCGCCACGTCACCCAATCGTCGTTGCACTTGGCGATGTGTAGCGAAACGACACCGTGCGCACCCGCCCACAGTGTCTGCGCAACCAGATCGGAATCGCTGAGCTCTTCGCGAAAGGCACCGGTCGCCATCGCCTCCTTGACCGTCGCCCTGAGAAATTCATACGCATCTTCTTCTGGATTGCCCTTACCCTCCAGGGCCACTTCCACCGCCAGAATTGGCGGATGCGGCGTCATAAACATGGTGCGGTAATGGTTGGGATGCTTCTGTCCAAAATCTATGTATGCCAGGCCGATCTTCCTGATACGCTCCACAGGATCGGCAACCTGCGCCAGCCCGATCAGCGAGTGCGCCAGACGGCGAAAATCCTCATGGCAGATTTCCCGGAAGAGTTCGTCCTTGTCGGCGAAGTGCCCATAAATCGCGGTCGCGGAGTACTCGACCTTGTCGGCAATGTCGCGCATCGAAACGCCGTCATACCCTCCGGCGATGAATAGCTCGCGGGCCGCATCGAGAATGCGCTCCCGCGTCTCCAGCCTTTCCCGTTCGCGCCGCTCCCTCACTCCCATAACACCCATCCTTTAGTTAACAGCGTTTTGTTAACACTGTTAACCTACTGCCCGATGTTAAGCATGTCAAGGGGAATATTGTGAATTTTCGGCGATGGCCAAAGACTTCATTGTGTAGTGGCACTCTGCCCAACTTCGTTCGCAGCATCCAGAATCCGTTCGGGTTAGTCGTATAAAGTTAGGGATGTAGACATGTTTTTCCGTGCGGGCGCCTTCCTTTTAATTCTGGTTATTCGGCTGTCGGTGCCGACTTTGGTTGCAGCCGAGACGGCGCCCTTCGACCTGCCAGGTCCGAGCATCGAGGTACGTGTATCGCGCGAGGGCAAGGAACTGCCCATCGCCCAGGTCCCTAACCTCGAAGAGGGCGATCGGCTGTGGTTGCATCCGGCGTTTCCTGAGACGCAGAGCGCCCGCTACCTGCTGATCGCGGCATTCCTTCGTGGCTCCACGAACCCGCCACCCGAGAACTGGTTCACCAAGATCGAAACCTGGAACAAGCACGTACGTGAAGAAGGCGTCCTCGTAACGGTTCCTCCAGGCGCGGAACAGGCACTGCTGTTTCTTGCTCCGGAGACCGGCGGCGACTTCGCCACGCTGCGCACGGCAGTGCGCGGCAAACCCGGTGCATTCGTACGGGCGACCCAAGATTTAAATCGGGCAAGCCTCGACCGCACGCGGCTCGACCTTTATCTGAACTCGGTCAAGCGCGTGTCCGAGACAGACCCCAGCGAGCTCAAGCAGGCCTCGACGCTGTTGGCACGAAGCCTGAACATCAAGGTCGACAACGACTGTTTCAAGAAGCCCGAGGAGCAGCAGATGTCGTGCCTCATGCAGAACTCCGACCAGCTCGTGCTTGACGATTCCCACAGCCAGTCGATGGTGGGCCAACTGGCCAGCGGGCCCTCCGCGGACTTAGTCGGGCAGCTGAGCGCCACTCCTATGGCGGGCGGCGGCTTTTACAGCGCATACGTCGGAGCGGTGGTCGATGTCGTGCGGCTCACGACAACGCTTCGCAACGCCGAATATCAATACATTCCCGCATTAACATTGCCGAAATCGGACTTACTGGACCTGGAACTCAACACTGCGCCGTCGTTTCGCAAACCCATGTCGGTGCTCGTGGTTGGATTGCCACCGGTGGCGGCGGCGCAGTTGCCGCCCATGCGGACCGTTGATCCCAAGGCCGTCAGTTGTCTCGAACGTGCGTCTCTGGTGCTGCCGGTTGAGGGTGCGCCGCTGGTGTTCTCGACAGAACTTGCTCACGGTTTTGTTCTCCACGTCGCCACCGCAACCGGCGATTCTGTAGACTTGCCGGCGAAGCCTGATGCGACGCGCGGAGGGTTCGTAGTTGACACCAGTCGAGTCCAAGGCATGAAGTTCGATCCGGACGTGAGCGGCACGTTACGCGGTAAGTGGGGATTTGATTCCTACGAAGGCCCGACGTTTCAGCTTAGGACTGCCCACACAGCTCCGTGGACGGTTGCCTCCTCCGACCAGAGCGCGCTTGTCGTGGGACGCGATGACGTGCTGCACTTGCACTCGGACGCAGCGGTATGTGTGGAGAAGGTAAGTGTCGAGGACGAACGAGGCAAGCAACTCAAGGTGAGCCAAAAGCTGGTGAATCCCGACGAACTGCAGGTTGAAATTTCGCTGAAAGATGCTGCCCCCGGACCACTCACCATGCGCCTGAAGCAGTTTGGCTTGGCAAAGCCCGACGAAGTCACGCTGCATACCTATTCGGAAGCCGCAGCTGTGGACAGCTTCACCATCGATGCCGGCGATCATCGCGGGGTGCTGAAGGGCAGCAGACTCGACGAGGTGGCGAGTCTCGAAATCAACAAAATTCAATTTGCGCCTCGCGAACTGAAGCGAGCCGGCAGTGTTGATGAACTCGACGTGTCGGCGCCGGATTCGGCCGATGTAGGCGATCTGCACGCCGGAACAACGCAGACGGCGCATGTCACCCTCAAGGATGGTCGCAAGCTCGAGGTAGCGGTGACCGTCCAGCCGCCGCGACCGAAGCTGGCCCTGATCAGCAAGAGTATCGAAGTGGATGCCACTGCAACTGCTTCGGCAATTCACCTGGAAGGTGAAGATCAGTTGCCGCAGAAGGCGCAGCTTTCTTTCTCCGTGAAGACGCAGACTCCCGAGATGTTTCCCCGCGACGAGAAGATTGAAGTCGCGACCGAGGATGAATCGGTGCGCGTCCTTCTCAGCATCGCCGACGGAACGCTTATGCTGCAGGATTCCGAAACCGTTGTGGCCACCCTGGATCCGCTGAAGAGTTTCGGGCCTTCAGCTTTTGGGCCACTCCGATTCCGACCGGTTGCTGCCAGCGGCGAAAAAGGAGACTGGCAGCCGCTGGTTACGCTGGTCCGATTGCCGGTACTGAAAGCGTTGCGTTGCCCCCCCGCTGCTGACGGGCAATGCACGCTCGAGGGATCGAGTTTGTATCTCCTCGACTCAATTTCAACCGACCCGCAGTTTCAGCAGAGCGTCGCCGTGCCCGACGGTTTCGCGGGGTCGTCGTTGAGCGTGCCGCGCCCCGCTGGAACCGAGCTCTACCTCAAGCTGCGCGATGATCGTGCCGCGGTGAATACAGTGACTCTGCCTGTGTTGCCGGAAAAGTGACGAAAGAACGAAGAAGAACCTACCGGCATTTGGCAATAATTAGCGTGATGTCATCGTGCTGGTCGCCAGAGCTGAACTGCCGAACCTGATCGACAACCGAGGCCAGCAAGGCTTCGGCGGGGAGCTCGCGATGCCGTTCGAGGCCTTCAATCAGGCGTGGTTCGCCGAACTCTTCGCCTTTATCGTTAGCAGATTCGGTTATGCCGTCGGAGTAGAGCGCAAGGGCATCGCCGGGAACGACGAAGCATGTTACAGTGTGACGAATCGTAGCGTTAAGTGGCGACTCGCAGCCGTTTCTCCAACCCTGACCGCGAATCATACGGCGCAGAAGACTTCATACCCAGGCCCACACATCAATCTGCAGGAGTGAACCATGTTCAAGCACAAGGCAGTTCTCGCCGTAATTGGCGTCCTCGCGCTGGTTGTTCTGGCATTGGGTGTTCCCAGCACACCCTCATTCTCTCCCGGTTCCTGGCAAGTGGACGCTCGGCATTCGGACGCGCAGCTCATCACCAACGGCACGACAGATTTCGGAAAGAAGAAGATCAACTTTACGCTAGGTTACGGTCGCATCAGCGGAGACGTGAAAGTCGACGACAGCGATCCCACCAAGTCGACTGTCGAATTTCACATTTACCCTGCGACCGCCATGGCGGAGCCCATCCAAGAAGATGGACATTTCAAAACCAAGTGGCTGGCCAACCTGGCGAACCACACGCTGATCTGCTTCCACTCCAAAAGGTGGTGAAGATGCCGGACGGCAATTGCAGGCGACTGGCGAACTCACCCTGACCCGCGTGGACCGCAACGTCGAGGTCAACCCGAATGAAGCCTACGCCGGGCCAGTGTACGGTCCTCCGATGACGCACCACGTCTCGCAAGAGGCTACTTTCGAACTCGACGCGGCGTCAGGACAAAATTAGTGGGGAAGGCGGCGTGTTCGAAGCTTCAGGATCGACAAGCGTCACCCCTGATGGTTTCCCGCGGATGCTGAAAGCTGTGACTACCACCTACTGGCCGCCGCTGGTTCAGGATGAAAAATGCCAGACGCCTGCCAACGTGAGTGAAGATTATCGCGGCGCCCAATGCACCGGAACGTTTATGGAGAGTTCGGGCCTGCCACCAGCGCCGGTCCAGATTGGCGAGGACTATCCAGGTTCATCCAACTACAACGCGGTCGTGGGAAGCCAGCTGACGATTCTCGTTCATTTACGCTTAGCGCCGAAGGGTGGCGGAACGCCGGCAGCGGGCGGCGAATAATCGGTGGCTAGAGTGGTCATAGAGGAGTACCCACAACCATCTAGCCTTGTGTCGGGAGTGACACTTATTCACGGCGCAAGGTTTGGACTGGATCTACGCCCAGCGCACGCGCTGCCGGAATCGCGCTGGCTGCTATTGCCACAAACAAAAGCGACAGCGCGACGGCCGCCAGAGTGAGTGGATCCGACGCGCTCACACCATAAAGCAGGCGTGCCAGCGCTTTGCGCACCACGAGTGAGCCGGCTACTCCCAGGGCTACTCCCGCCAGGCCGACAAGCAGCCCATAGCGCACCACCAGCCAGACAATATGGCTCCCACGCGCGCCAAGCGCCAGCCGCACACCGAATTCGTGCAGACGCTGCGCCACCAGGTAAGTCACGACGCCGTAGATGCCCACGACGGCCAGGATAGTTCCTAGTCCGGCAAAGAGTCCCAGCAGAAGAGTAGTAAAGCGTTTGTCCGCAGTCTGCGTGCCCATATGCCGGTCCATGCTGCGAATTTCGCCCAGCGGCATGTCTGCATCCAGAGACTTCAGCTCACGCGCAATGGTTGGCGCATAGTTCTCCGGGGCGCTTTTTGTCCGCACAACGAAGTCTTTGAACCCGAAGTTCAATCCCGGAAATTGCCGGAACAAGGTGAAGATCTGCGGCGCAGTCGGTTGCGCTATTCCCTGATTCATGAAATTGCGGACAACGCCCACGACAGTGATGTTGGTTGTGCTTCCTCCGAAATTGGCGAACGGCCCAGCCGCAACCCCCGGCGGCGGCCCGGGATGAATCTGCCGACCGATTGCGTTCTGATTGCCAAAATACCGGCGCGCGAACTCCTCATTCACAACCGCCACCGGTTGGCTGGTCGCCGTATCGCTGTCGGAGAAGTCGCGCCCGCTCAGCAGTTGTAGCCCGAGCGTTCGTAGGTAGTGCCCGTCCACCCCGGCGAATTGCGCTGTCGGAATGTCGGATTCCCGCGACCAGCCCACCCCGGGAACCGTGAACATCTGTTTCCATCCCATCACCGGCGGATAACCCGTCCCGATGCTCGCATCCAGCACGCCAGGCAACGCGCGCACCCGGTCTCCGAACGCATCGCAGAACCGTGTAATTGCGTCGGCGTCGGGATAGCGCACCGGCGGTATGTACATGTGTGCAATCAGCAGGTGGTCGGTGGGAAAACCCGGATCATTTCCTTGCAACCGGGCCGTGGTTTCGACCAGCAGGCTCGCGGCAAAAACCAGTACAAGGGAAAGGCCGACCTCGAGCACCACCAGCATGCGACGGAAGCGTTGCTTCGCGACGCCCGCCGTCCCGCTGCGTCCTCCCTCATGGAGCGCCTCGACAAGCGCAATGCGAGTACAGCTGAGCGCCGGGGCCAGTCCGAATATCACAGCCGTCACGATTGAAACGCCCAGCGCGAACAGCAGCACTCTTGCTTCCGGTGTTGCCCTCCAGAACTGCGGCAAGGCGTTCGCCGCGTTCGTGTAAGGCACAGTTCCGTTAGCCTTCATCCGCACCAGCGCCCAGCCGGCGGTCCAGGCCAGCCCCAGGCCGGCAACGCCGCCGGCAAGCGAGAGAATCAGCGTTTCCAACAACAGTTGCCGCACGAGTCGCATTCTGCTGGCGCCCAAGGCCGCGCGTACCGCGAGGTCACGCGCTCGTGCCGAGTTGCGTGCCACCAGCAGACTCGCCAGATTCGCGCACGCGATGATCAGCACCATTGCTACTGCGCCGCTCAGCAGCCACAGCACAGGCCGAATCGGGCCGGTTCGCGTGTCCGCCAGAGGTTCCAGTGTTACACCGATTCCGTGGTCCGCCGGGTGTTCGCGTGCCAGTTGAGCTGCCAGCGTCTCCAGCTCGCTGCGCGCTCGCTCATAGCTGATGCCGGTTTTCAATTTTGCCAATGTATAGTCGCCCCGGTCGCCCCGCGCCGCCTCTGTCCACACGGTTGTGGAGGCAAATGGCGTCCAGATAGATACGGGAGCGCTGGTCTGCTCCAACCACCCAGGAATAACTTCCGGCATTACGGCGACGATCGAATACGACTCGTCGTTGATCCTGAGGGTCTTCCCCAACACGTGCGGATCGCTCGCGAACCATTCACGCCAAAGACGGTCGCTGATGGCGGCCACGTAATGGTTTCCGTAAAGCCCCTCCTGCTCCGTAAACAAACGGCCAAGAATCGGCTGGACACCCAACAGTTCGAAGTAACGTCCCGGAACCAACCCGACGATGGTTTCTTCCGGCGTGTCAGAGCCCGCGATGCCGCTGACATTTTTTCTCCAGCGATCGTAGGACACCATGCCCTCGAAGCTTTGTGCGGC
>Ga0306920_100004897_pt1 | contig 17212 bp, 17 predicted proteins | sample flu12Cox44000170_FD_204666 | JGI IMG/M metagenome (GOLD analysis project Ga0306920, IMG submission 204666) | Lab enrichment of tropical soil microbial communities from Luquillo Experimental Forest, Puerto Rico - flux4day.12C.oxic.44.000.170 (v2)... | ecosystem: Environmental > Terrestrial >... | reverse complement strand
GGAAAAGACACATCTCTGAAAAATCATTCAGCTGCCGTGGAACCTCGGTGAAACGATAGTCCGGAATATAGCTGCCGTCGCTTTGCCGCCGAAGCAAATTCCACACTCCATTTGCCGTCAACACGGCGAATTCCGGCGCGTCATCCGGCTGCACGGCTTTAGGCCACATCGGCACAGGATCCAGCGATGAGTCGCCAAATCCCACGTCCGCGATCCATGACTCATTCAGCGCGACCTTAAGGAGCATGTGGTCGAACTCGCGGCTGAAGCCGCCATCGGCGCGATGTACGCGGGCGGACAGCATCTCCACGCTAAATCCCAGCGCCTTCAGCAACTCATAGAAGAGTCCATTCAGCTCGTAACAGAATCCACCGCGCTGGCGGGTGACGATCTTGTCAAACAGCGCTTCAGGTTCCAGGCGAATGGAAATTCCGAGCGCAATGTCGAGATTCTCGAACGGAACTGAATACAAATGTTGGCGGTGCAGCTGGCGCAGGGTTTGGGCTGAGAGATCACGCGGGCCGTTGTATCCGATGCGGCGAAGATACGCCTCGACGTCCATCGCTAAACCGGCAGTTGTTGCTGCAACCAGCCGCTCTCGGCAGTTTTCGGCTCGGCTGTGAGAGCGAGTACGAGGTCTTCCAACACCAGTCGCTTGCTCACCGGGTTCGAGCGCAGCGCCAGATCAGCGTGAGCGATACGGCGAATCGCATGAGTGAGCTCACGCCGAGATTTGTAGCGGCGTGCCTGCCGGATGATGTCTTCAGCGGCGAACGGCGGAACGCGAAAGCCCTGCCAGAGCGCCTGCCACAAAGCACGCGAATCGCGCACCTTGCGCTCGAAGATCACCAGCATCTGCCGGAAAGTCCGCGAAAGCATGTAAAGATGCCCGATTGCAGCTTCCTCGCCGTCTCCAGAGTTGAGGATGGCCTCCAGCACGGCAAGCGCGCGTGCACGATCGCGGGCTGAGATGGCGTCGGTAAGCTCATAGAAAGAGCGCTGCTTGGCCGCAAGCACCATGGTTTCGACATCGCCGAGCGTAATTCGCTTCTTCTCGCCCACAAAAAGCACTAGTTTTTTGAGCTCATTGGCTACCATCATCATGTCGCCGCCAACTGAATCGACGAGTTCGCGTGCAGCGTCGGTGTCGAGCTTCACGTCTTCGGCGTTAGCTGTCTCGACGGCCCATTTCACCGCGTCACCTTCATCGACGCGCGCGAACTCGAGCACGGTGCAGTACTCGCCCAGCGTTTCGCGGATGCGCTCGTAGCGGTCCTTATCCTGCAGATCCATCCGACGTGTATCAGCAGGAATGCTGATGTGGTCAGCGATGAACACCACGAGCGCATCGGGATTCGGATTCTTGAAGTAGTCCTCGATAGCCGCAAACTCGTCATCGTGCTTGCCCCGGGTATAGAGGTTCTTGACTCCGCGAATGAAGAAAACCTGGAACGGCGCCATTAGCGAAGGAGTGCGTGCGCGATCGAGCACCTGTTGCAGCTCGATTTCGTTGAGGTCCATGTCGTAGACACTCAACTCGCGCACATCGGCTGGTACCAGTTGCTCGAAGACCGCGTCGCGACAGCGCTTACGGAAAAACGCCTCGTCGCCAACGAACACGTATCCCGGAGCCAGCTTGCGGGCCTGCACATCGGCCACAAATCGGTCGGATGCAGCGAAGCTGCGCATCAATATGCCTCCACGATATTGCTCACCAGGGACTTGGCAAACTCATTGGCGATGCGCAGGAATGCGGGGTTCGATTCGTCAAAGAAGCTGGCGACGTCTCGCGAGACCTGATACTGCTCGCGATACACGTAATTGGGATTGTCCCAAAGAACCTTGCCGGATTGGCTGACGAGAGAAACCTTCATGCTGATCGTCACAACGGAAGACGATATGCGCCCAGTAACTGAGTCGTACGTCAATGGAGCGTTAGAGGTGTAATTGACCAACCCCTTCAAGGTTGCGTCGGCAGTTCCGTCATTGGTCGCCGCGATCTGAAAGTTGGTTCGGCTGCGCAGCTCCTGCACCACCGCGGCAGTAAGGGTCTGCTCAATACGAAACGTCTGCGTCGTATTCTGGAACATCGGCACGTAGATGGTATGGACATCGCTCGGTAACCGCACCGAATGTCCGCTAGTGTGATATCCGCAACCCAAAACCGCGGAAAGCAAAACAACTACGAGAGTCACCGCCAACCGCTGGGAAAAAGAATGACTCATTACTGCACGGTCCCCCGTGGACGCCCGGGAATAAGCGATTCCGCGCACTCGACCGCGGCGACGGTCAGCACCCGCAAATTATCGGACGCCGCCCAAATCCAGAACCCGTTGTCGCGAGCCGTATCTGGCCGCACTGCTACCTGTATCTTCTCCTGGCCCGCTGCATTGACGTTGTTAGGCGAATCGTCGGCTCCGCGCGATATCTCCACATGATCTCCCGCAAGCGCGGCGGTCAGTGCCTCAGACTTGCGAGGGCGCTCCAGCTCAAGGTAAAGCGAAAAGGCGTGGCCGTGGAAGATCGGAGCCTGCAACAGCATCAGCGAAGGCACCTCGACCGTGCCGTCTACAATGCTGCGAAAGTCGCGCTGGATGCGCTTTTCAACGGAGTCGAGCGACGGCGACGACTTCTCACCATAACGATCAAGCAAGTTAAATGCCAGCTGCGCATCAAAGACGTTCTTGGGAAGTTGCTGGAACGAGAGCAAGTTCACTGTCTGCTCGTGCAACTCGTCCATGCCACGCTTGCCCCGTTCCGATGCTGGCTCGAACGCCGTCACCGTGGCGCGCGTCACCTTCGCAGCTTTCCCGGCGCGCAGCAGTAACAACGCTAGGACCATCGCCGCCGGGTGAGCGATTCTTACCGGTGCACTCCCCAGATCGACTCGCGGAACCTTGCCGATCTCTCGCTCAATCCATGGCGCACGCAAGACAACTCCATCTTGCCCCTCAAGCCCGTAGGACAAATCAATAATGTCGCTACCGGCCTTCTTCGCGTAACCCCACGTGTTGCGTGTGAATTGTGCGTCGGATGCGAAGAAGGTGAAGTCGACGTCGTCCATGTGCTCCGGCAACACACTTTGGATGAACGTCGGCTCATCACCCACGGCCTCCAACTGTCCCAGTGATTCGTCATCATCGAGAAGGCGAATATCGTGCGCCGGGAAGTTGCGCTCCGTCAGGGCCTCTTTCAGCTCACGACCTTTGAGCGAAGCGGCTCCCACAATGGCTACACGGAACAGTCCGCGCCAGCTTCCGGCCTCGGCGTGCGCGCCAGAGGCAATCTTAGGATCGGTTTTCATCAGGCGTGCGAGGCCTCATCCTGCGGTGGAGGTGGTAGGTTGGGTCGGCGGAAGACAAACGAGAGTCGCGCCAGGACTCCGGCCAACGTGTAAACGAGTGCTACCAGGAACAGAACGTATCGCGAGAAAAACCAGGCCAGCCCGATGACGCCGCCGAAAACGATAATCCAGCGAAAATTCAGCGGGCGTCGCAGATTGAGCTCTTTAAAGCTGTAGAACCTCCACGTGCTCACCATCAGGAACGCGATGGCAAGAACGAAAACGCCCCATCCGATCGACAGCCACCAGATTTGCAGTGGATTTCCACTGGCAAAGTGAACTACCGCTGCCACAACGCCAGCGCCTGCGGGTATAGGCATCCCGACAAAGTACTTCCTGCCCGGCCGGCCGGGATTCGAGGGCTGGGGATTGACCTGAATATTGAAGCGTGCCAGCCGGGCAGCGCCAGCCATCAAGAAGATAAAAGTTGCGATCGCACCGAACTGTACAACCTTGTTGCGTAGCTCGAAGTCGTCCATCGCGGGCAGCGCGCGAAATCCCCAGAGCCAGGCTAAGATGGCGGGCGCGATTCCAAAAGCGATGACGTCGGCCAGCGAATCGAGCTCGCGACCGAAGGCGCTGGCGGTGTTCGTCAACCGAGCGATGCGGCCGTCAAGGCCGTCAAACAGAATGGCGAAGCCTATCGCTTTGGCCGCCTGATCGAAATGCCACGGATCTGACGCCGTGCCTTGGATCGCCTGCGAGATCGCGTAGTATCCCGCAGCGATATTGGCCGCAGTGAAGATCGAGGGAAGGATGTACAGGCGCTTCTTCGCCGGGTGTGTGCTCGATGCCCGAGGCTTCGGCCAGGAAACCGGATCCCTCATCGCGCCTCCGCCGTGTCGTGTTCTGGCGTAGGTACAGAACGGCTCTCCATCACTGCCAGCAGAGAAGACCCGCCGGCGACGTGATCTCCGACCTTCACTTTGACTTCAGCTGCGGGCGGCAGGATCACGTCCGCGCGTGAACCGAACTTGATGAGTCCGATGCGCTCGCCACAGGCGACTGAGTCGCCCACCTTTTTGGTAAAAACGATCCGTCGCGCCAAAAGGCCGGCAATCTGCTTGAAGACCACTGTACCGACGTCACCGTGCACCGTGACAATGTTCTGCTCGTTCTCTTCGGCGGATGTCGCACCCATCGCATTGCCGAACTTGCCGCGCTTATAGGTGACGTCGGTGATCAACCCAGCGATCGGCGAGCGATTAACGTGCACGTTGAATACATTCAGGAAAATACTGATGCAGGTGCACGACTCACCGCCCCTCTGAACGCTTGAAACCTCGGTCACCTTGCCGTCGGCAGGAGACACAATCCCTCCTCGGTCGGCTGGAATCCGGCGCTCAGGGTCGCGAAAGAACCAGAGGAAGAACGCTCCTAATAGCAGGGGGATCGCAGCCAGCGCAGGCACCGTCAGCCAGCCCAGCAACAGGGCGACCGCCAGCGCGGCGAGACCGTAGTAGTAACCGTCACGGACCATCACTATCCCATTGATTATAGAACCTTAGCGGTGAGGCTGCTGCTACCGAAGACAAACAGAACACTTGCGGTGCGCGAGGTAGGGAACAACGGATGCGTCCAGATACAAAACCCGTGTGACGGTTGGGCAAAGGCGCTCGACCGCCGCTGGCGCGAGCTTAATTTCAATTACGCCGGGTGGCTCGTCCGGAACTGCTGTTCCAGCGACTCCATCTGGTCCTTCAGGCGAAGTTTCAACTTCTTAAGTCGCACTTCTTCCAGCTTCTCTTCTTCACTAAGATACCGTTTGGTGACGAGGGCGTCGAGGCGCTGGGCGTACTGCGAGTGCTCCTCTGCCAGCTTACGGAATATTTCGTTGCTGGCCAGAAGTTGATCACGAACCTGAGTTGCCATTCAGTGGACCTCCGAAGATAGGAAAGCGACCAGAAAAGTTAGCACACAGCTTTTTCCGTCTCAAGGCATTTTGTCACAAAACTGCAATGAGCGGCGGTAAAGAATTGCGTCCTCGTCCGGGTCCCGGTAATACAACTTTCGCCGCGCTTCGTAGGTAAACCCAACGCTTTCATAGAGTTGCCTGGCGGGAGCGTTGGATTCGCGGACCTCCAGAGTTACCGACCTTGCACCGGCTGCCTGGGCTTCGGCTACAAGCTGACCCACGAGAGCGGTTCCAATTCCTCGCCGTTTACGATTTTCGTTTACGACGATATTCTCGATTTCCCAATCGTCGGTCAGACAGCTGGCGATGAGGAACCCGCCAACCTGGTCGTCGGTGTCAAAACGAGCGAGCAGCGCGATTCGTAACGGGGCATGGGCGGCGAATAGCGCATCATATTGTGCTTTGGTCCAGTGCGCGGCTGTCGAGGACTGCACTTCCAGCGTCTGAATCTGCGGGAAATCTGCGAGTGTGGCGTGGCGGATGTTCACGAACTTAGTGTTTCGGTAGGGAGAAGAGCTCGGCATCGGAGCGCCGTATGTAATTGGCGTCGAGCGTGGCTGGATCACCTGTATCGCCGGCCAGAAGCTTGTGGAGTCCTATCCGCGCAATAGCGTCGGCGGGCAGCGGATCTTGAACAGTCACGCCAACCAAAGCCTCGCCGAGCTTGGGATAGGTAGTTAGAATGCGCCAGGTGATTGATTGCGCCTGCTTCAGGAATACTTCCAGCTTCTCAATGGACTGTTGCACCAGGTCGGCATTCCCGCCGCTGACTCGATACTCGCCCACGTAAACCTCGCCGCGCCCGGCGTCGAGCACGGCGCTAACGTGCTCGCCGTCAATCCCGTAGGTGATCGCCAGAGCCTCCAACATCGACACCGTTGCCAATGGCTTCTCGAGAATTTCACAGAGAGCTTTAACCGTCGACAGCCCAACTCGAAGCCCTGTAAACGAGCCCGGCCCATCGACCACGACTAGTCCGTCAACTTGCGATTTGCTCACTCCGGCGTTGTGCAGCAGATCCCTGATCGCAGGGATCAGTCGCGCCGAGTACCTCCCGCCTTCGAGAGAAGTCAGGCCCAGCACTTCGAACCTGGTAGCGTCGCCGCGGCACAGCGCGGCGCTGCCGTGACGGCCAGAGGTGTCGACCGCGAGCACAATCATGATCAGCTGCTATGGCCGACGGCGTCTTCCACCAGTTCGAGCAGCACGCCACCAGCGCTGGAAGGATGAACGAAGACATAGCGGTGTCCACCGGCTCCGACTTTAATCTCTTCGTTGATGAGGCGCGTGCCCGCGGCCTTCAGCCGCTCCACGGTCTCGGAGAGATTGGTCACGTGGAGGGCGACATGGTGCAGGCCTTGTCCGCGCTTTTCCAGGAACTTGGCGATGGTCGAATCGGGTACCGTGGGTTCGAGCAATTCGATCCGGCTTTCGCCGAGGGGCACCATCGCCACGCGAACCTTCTCCGCCTCGACGGTTTCCTCGGGCATGACTTCGAGTCCGAGCTTCTCGTAGAACTGCTTGGCTTCCGCCAGCGATTTGACCGCGATTCCCAGATGATCGATCTGTGTCATGCGTGTTTCCCCAGTTCTGCCACAATCTCTTCCACCAGAGAATATGGGTCGCGCTTATGCTCGGCGATTTCGGTAGCGAAGCGTTCGGCCTCGCCGTTTCCGAGGTAGCCGGTCACCACGCGCCGGAACAGCGCGTCGCGCAGCATCTCCGTAAGCCGCTTGCGCCAGCTCTCGATGCGGCGGTTGCGGCCCAGATTCCCCTGCCTCAAATACTCGCGATATTTCTCGATCGCCGCAACGACTCCCGCAATTCCGGTACCTTCGCTGGCGACCGTCTTCACAATCGGTGGGACCCAGTTGTCGTGGCGAAGGGCCAGTGTCTGCATGGCCCGTATTTCACGCTCTACGCGCTCAGCCCCGTCGCGCTCCGATTTGTTGATGACGAAGATGTCGGCGATCTCCATAATGCCGGCCTTGATGGTCTGCACATCGTCGCCCATGCCAGGAACGAGAATCACGATCGTCACGTCGGCAAGCGTGACAATGTCGACTTCATCCTGACCGACGCCGACGGTTTCGATCATCACCAGATCGCGTCCACTGGCGTCGAGCACGGTGGCGACATCGGCGGTAGTGCTGGCGAGACCTCCGAGCGATCCGCGCGTCGCCATGCTGCGAATGTAGATGCCGGAATCTGCGAAATGCGACTGCATGCGGATGCGGTCGCCAAGAATCGCGCCGCCGCTGAACGGGCTGGTAGGATCGACCGCCACAATGCCGATGGTCTTGTCCTGCTTGCGATACTGGCGTGCAATCTGATCAACCAGCGTGCTCTTACCCGCACCAGGCGACCCGGTGAGACCAATCAGCCCGGCGTTGCCGCTATAGGGAAAGAGCCTTTTTAGCAGTTCAGTCGACTCGGGCGTGCGGTCTTCCACAGTGGAGATCGCGCGCGCCAGCGCACGCAGTTCGCCGTTGCGGACCCGATTGACAAGCTCCAGTATGTGACGGTTAGCGTTCACAGTTGAACCATTCAGATTATCAGTTTGCACGAGTCGCAAGACTCTTTTCTGGTGAGGTATAGTGGTTCGATCGATGCGGAGGAGCGCCGGATGAAATTTGCCCAGTGGGTGTGTGCGGCGCTGATGATGGCGATTGCGCAAGGACACGCACCGTCTGGTCAGTCAGCCAGCAAGCTGGTTGTTATTGAAAAGGGCGCACAAAGTCTCGCAATTGTCGATCCGGTTGCGGGCAAGCTGCAAGCGTCGGTGCGCGAAGGCGGCGTGACCGGACACGAGGTCGCGGCCTCGGCAGACGGCCGCTTTGCATACGTGCCCATCTATGGCGATTCCGGAGTCGGGCTGCCGGGAACCGACGGCCGCAACATGGTCGTGATTGACGTGGCCTCGCATAAGCTCGCCGGCAACGTGGATTTCGGTCACGGGGTTCGCCCGCATCTTCCAGTCTGGGGCCCCGACGGCTTGCTGTATGTAACGACCGAACTGGACAACTCGGTGACAATCGTCGATCCCAAGATGCTGAGCGTCATCGGAACCATACCAACCAATCAGGCCGAATCACACATGCTGGCGATCTCGCACGATGGTCGACGCGCTTACACTGCGAATGTCGGACCGGGCACAGTTTCCGTTCTCGATCTGAAAGCGCGCAAGACGATCGCGGTCATTCCGGTTTCGAAGAAGACGCAGCGAATTTCAATTTCCATGGACGATCGGCTGGTCTTCACTGCCGACCAGACCAACCCTCAGCTGGCGGTGATCGATACGGCGACGGACAAAGTGAAGAAGTGGATTCGGCTGCCGGCTGTTGGCTACGGCAGCACTCCGACACTGGACGGTAAATGGCTCTTGATCGCGCTGCCCGACGCAGCCAAGGTGGCAGTCATCAATCTAAGTGCCATGATGGTCGCCCAAACCATCGATGTGGCGCCGGCTCCGCAGGCGGTCCTGGTCAGGCCCGATGGCAAAGTCGCCTACGCCTCATGCGCCGCAAGCAACCAGGTCGCCGAAATCGACCTCGCCACTTGGAAGCTGACACGCCTGATCTCGACCGGCAACAGTCCGGACGGAATGGCGTGGGCCGGCGGTAAATAGCCGCGGATAGTTAAGCTTAGCCTAGTCCTTCAGGATCTGGCGTGCGATCACCAGCCGCTGGATCTCGCTGGTGCCTTCGCCGATGGTGCAGAGTTTTACGTCGCGATAGTATTTCTCGGCCGGATAATCTTTGATGAAGCCATAGCCCCCATGGATCTGCACGCATTCGTTAGCGCAGCGCACCGCGACTTCGCTGCTGTAGAGCTTCGCCATCGACGACTCCTGCGTGATCTTCATCCCGGCATCTTTCATCGAAGCCGCGCGCTGGGTAAGCAGGCGGGCGGCATCAATCTCGGTGGCCATATCGGAGAGCTTGAAACCGATCGCCTGAAATTCGCTGATCGGCTTGCCGAATTGTTTGCGCTCCTTGGAGTAGTGGACCGCCGCTTCATAGGCGCCCTGCGCCATGCCAAGGCCGAGGGCCGCGATGGAGATGCGGCCACCGTCGAGTACGCGCATCGCGTCGATGAATCCGTCTCCCTCTTTGCCAAGCAGATTCTCGGCCGGAATTTCGCAGTCTTCGAAGATCAACTCCGATGTGTCACTGGCGCGAAGTCCTAGCTTGTTCTCTTTCTTGCCCGAGCGAAAACCCTTCGCGCCTTTCTCCACGACGAATGCAGACAGGCCGTGCGTGTGCGCGGTCTTGTCGGTCACAGCCACAACCACGGCGACATCGGCGTAGTGGCCGTTGGTGATGAACGTCTTGGTGCCGTTGAGGACCCAGTTCTTTCCCCGGCGAACAGCCGCGCAACGCGCGCCGCCCGCGTCGGATCCGGAACCCGGCTCGGTGAGCCCCCACGCTCCCAGAAATTCGCCCGTCGCCAACTTTGGAATGTACCTGCACTTTTGCTCTTCGTTGCCGGCGAGGAAGATGTGGTTCGAGCAGAGCGAGGTATGCGCCGCCACGGTGATGCCGACAGAGCCATCGACGCGCGAGAGCTCTTCGATGGCTGTGATGTAATCGACATATCCCATGCCCGCGCCGCCGTATTCGGCAGGAAAAACCATCCCCAGCAGGCCCAGCTTGCCGAGCGCTTTGACGACGGTCAGCGGAAATTCGCCGGCTTCGTCCCATTTCATGACGTTTGGGGCGATCTCGCGCTCGGCGAACTCGCGCACCATTTTCTTCAATTGCAGTTGCTCATCCGAGAGCTGGAAATCCAAGGTCCGCCTCCACTTGCGCCTGAGCGCGGCTCTTCTTACGGCGTCGCCGCGCAGAGGGGAACTAGTGCTTATAACACAATGAGTCGGTGGAAGGAATGCAGCCGATCACACGGCAATGCGGGAGCTCGACCGGGCTATACTCTTGCTATGGCGACGGCAACCAAGACTCCGCTTGAGGTCTATCTCCGATCGAGCAATTACGAGCCGGATGCCGAGTACGTAGACGGTGTCATCGAGGAGCGGCCCGTGGGAGAGTATGACCATGCAGCATGGCAATTAGCGATTCTGAGTTATCTTCTGCGGCATACGGAGTGGAAGATCAAAGGCCTGCCCGAACTGCGAGTCAAGTCTCGCCCACCCGCTTCCGCGTGCCGGATGTCACGTGCTCGACCAGGACGCGCCTAAAGAGCAGATCATCGTTCATGCTTCCTTGATGGTGTTCGAGATTCTCTCTCCCGAAGACACGGCGACAAGGATGTTCATCAAGTTGGCCGATTGCGGCGGTATGGGCATCGAGGGGATCTTCGTAATCGATCCGCCAACTGATACCTACTACGTCTACCGGCAGGGCAATCTCGACCAGATCGGCGGTCCTTGCGCCGTGCGCCACTGCCAGATCGAGTTCGACGAGATTAAAGTTTTGCTGGCTTAGACGCCGGGTGCTTGCGTCGGGAACAACCCGCACTCCCAGCACACAGAAATGCGCACAACTATTTCGCCATCACCGGCAACACGATGCTCGAAGCCGCATCCTTCGACCGATAGATCTTCTGCGTCGCCTTCACGTAGTCGCCATCGGCGGCCTTGTAGATGTTGTCGACAAACTTCTGGGGATTGCGGTCGTACAGCGGAAACCATGTGCTCTGCACCTGCACCATAATGCGATGGCCCTTGAGGAACACGTGGTCGTTGGGATGGAGATCAATCTTGTACTCCGTGACTTTGTTCGGTGTGATCGGCTCCGGAGTCTCGAGACTGTTGCGATAACGGCCGCGCAGGATGTCGTCGGCAATCATCAGCTCATACCCATTCAACACCGGACCAGCCGCTTTCGCCGAGTCTTCTTCCGTGATCTTCTGGTAGTCCTCGGGATAAACGTCGATCAGCTTGACCACCCAGTCGCTGTCACTGCCTGAGGTTGCAGCGAACAAGTCGGCGACGATGTCGCCCGTAACAGTGACCTATTCCTTCAGTGGATCCGTCCGCCAGGTCAACACATCGGGACGCTGCTCAACGAAGCGTTGGTCCTGCACCAGCCACGTGGTCCACCCAGGATTCGGATAAGTCGGTGTGACCGGCCGGCTGCGGTAAGGCACGGGGTTCGCAGGATCGGAGACGTAGGAATCGAATCCCTCGGTGTCGCTGGGCGCGTCGAACGAGAGCTTGCCGTCGGCGCGCAAGTAGAGGTTCTTCGTGGTCATACCCTTCTTCGGCGGCCATTCCTCGTAGCTCCTCCAGATGTTGGTGCCGGTTTGGAACGTGACTGCCTCGGGTTGATTCAGCGGTTTGTCGTGCAGCCAATGCGCGAACCACGGCGCAAAAATCTGCGAGCGGTAGTAACGCGAGATATCGGCGCCCCAATCGAGGTCGCCGAGTTTGCGTCCGCTCTCTCCCATCCACCCACCGTGATTCCAGGGGCCGGCCACGAAGAAGTTGATGTGCTCGGTGTCGGTCTGCTCGAGCGCCGAATAGATACGCATGGGGCCGACGAAGTCCTCCTGGTCATACCAGCCGGCGACGTTCAGGTTCGGAACCGTGGTGCCCTTCAAGTAGGTAGTGACGGCGCGCTGCTTCCAGAAGTCGTGATTGGGATGCTCGACGAAGGCGTTCCACGTGGGCAGCTTCTCGTGGAAGTAGCGTGCATTGGCGTTGGAGAGCGCACCCAGGTTCCAGTACCACGAGTAGGTGTCGTACTGGTCGAACTCGAAATTGGTATTCGCCTCCTTTGCCGTCTCAAGCGCCGCCGAGTACTCAAAGCCGTAGCTCAGCCGAAATGCTCCGTTGTGATGAAAATCATCGTTGATGAACATGTCGTCGGGCGAAGCCTGCTCGCTGGCGGCCTTCAGCGCCGGATGCGGCTCGAGCAGCGCCTGCGTCACCAGCCATCCCGGATAGGAGATTCCCCAGATGCCGACGCGACCGTTGTTGTTCGGGACGTTCTTGATGAGCCAATCGATGGTGTCGTAGGCGTCGGTGCCCTCATCGATCGAGTCGGGCTTACTCTTGTCGCGCGGCGGGCGCTGCATGACGAAGGTACCTTCCGACCTAAAGCGGCCACGAATGTTCTGCGAGACAAAGATGTAGCCGTCGGCCACGAGGTCCTGGTAGGTGCTGGAGTCCAGACCGCGCTCGCTGTCGGGCACGCCGTACGGGGTCCGACGCAGCAAAATGGGCAGCCGCCCGCTCGACTGTTCGGGCGTGAAGATCACCGTCTGCAAGCGCACGCCGTCACGCATCGGGATCATGACTTCCTGGCGTATGAAGCGCTGCTGCTGATATTGCGCTTGAACGGGAGGGGGAGGAATCTGCGCGGACGCGCGCAGGGAGAACAACCATGCGCTTGTCACAAACAGTAAGGTCAATGCGAGGCGGCGGCTTTTTTGCATGCAAGCATCTTCACAGAGCAAGAGCCTCAGTATACAAGTGGTTCGGGTCTGCGGCGGTTTCGAATCGTTACGCGGGAAATATTGGGCGGCATTATGCCGGAGTCGCCTTCGCACTAAGGGCCGACGCCACGATTTCCAGCGCTCGCTCGCACTGTTCGCGGTTAACGTCGAGGTGGGTCACGAAGCGTAGCTGATCGGGGCCGACTCCGTCGGCGAGTACACCGTACTTGCGAAGCAAGCTGGACAGTTGGCGTGATGTCATGCCTGTGCCGGCGATGTCACAGATCACGATGTTGGTTTGAACCTTCGCCGGATTGAGTTTGAACCCTGAGATTTGGGCGAGGGCGTGAGCGAGGAATTTCGCATTCGCGTGATCATGGGCAAGCTTGGAAGGGTTTTGCTCCAGGGCGATGAGACCGGCCGCGGCCAGTATGCCAGCCTGGCGCATGCCTCCACCTAGCGCTTTGCGGTACAGTCGACCGCGGTCGATGACGTTGGCATTGCCCAAGAGAAGCGAGCCAACGGGAGCACCCAGGCCCTTGGAGAGGCAGAACATCACCGTGTCAGCTTTGGCAGCGAGTTGACCTACAGGAACCCCCAGCGCAGCCGCGGCGTTGAAGATGCGCGCGCCGTCGAGATGAACGGGCAACCCGGCATCGTGCACGTGATCGCAGAGATCGTTGAAGACCTCCACTGGAGTCACCGTGCCGCCGGCAAAATTGTGCGTGTTCTCGACACAGACGAGACCCGTCCTCGCGTTGTTGTAGCTTCTCGGGCGCAGCTTGGCCTTCACCAACTCCCAGGTGAGGATGCCGCCCTCCGCCCACAGTGTGCGCGGCACTACGCCGGAGAAGTGCGCCATCATTGCCATCTCGGAGTTGAAGACATGGCTCCGCTCCTCGCAGACGGCTTCCTGTCCGTGGGCGGTGTGAAGCTTGATAGCGATCTGGTTGCCCATCGTTCCGCTGGGTACAAATAACGCGGCTTCCCGTCCTAACATTTCCGCGGCCCGTGCCTCCAGCCGGTTGATCGTCGGGTCCTCTGCATAGACGTCGTCCCCTACTTCGGCTTCAAACATGGCTCGCCGCATCGCGGGCGACGGCTTGGTGACAGTATCGGATCGAAGGTCGATAAATTTTTGGTTGTTCGGGGTGCCGGTCGATGCGGATGACTCAAACATAAATGCTCTTGGCGCCGAGGCTAAAGCTTCAGTTTAGCAGGACGAATGAGAGGGCCGATCGCGCAACTGTTGGCGAGGTTGGCGAGACTTTTCTAGTCGCTTCATGCTCAAGCAGGATGCCGCTCTCGAATGAAGCGGGCGAACACCTCGTTCGAAAGCAAACGACCACGCGAAGTGAGGCACAAAACCTCGCCGGTACGCTCAAGTAATCCGACTTCCATGAGTTCCGCGATGTCCGCCTCGAATTCGCCCACCGCTTCGGGCCCAAACCGCTCAGCGATTGCGGATAGCGACACTCCACGAACCAGCCGCAGGCCGAGAAAGAACGACTCCTCGAGCGCGGCCTGCACATCGATCAATGTTCGCGCGGCCAGCAATTGCCTAGAGTGCGCCTCGACGGCTTGCAAATTGTTGGCGGCCGACGAATATTCTTCCAGCGAATCAGGGGTGGCGAAGCGAACCGCCGCGATTCCTTGCCCGATCAGCCCTTCATCGGCAATCAGCAGCGAGTGAGAATCCACTCCGAAGCCCAGGTAAGGCTGCCGAGTCCAATATTTCAGGTTATGGCGCGAATCGCGCAAGCCAATGCCGTGCGTCACCTGCCGAGCAAAGTTGGAGATCTCGTACTGGCGAACGCCGCCGTTCTCGAGCCGATCACAAGCAGCGAGGTACAAGTCGGCGGTGAGGTCCTCGTCGGGCGCGAAATGTGCGTGATAGCGGCTGCCCCCGGCCAACAACTCGCTGCCGAGACGTGAGTCTTCGTCGACCTCGAGCATGTAGACACTGACGTGCGGAACGCCAGTGGCGAGCGTCTCGGACAGCGTGAAGTCCCAGCTTTCCCGCGTCTGATAAGGGAGTCCCGCGATTAGGTCGATACCGATGTTGCTGATGCCCGAAGCTCGCAGCCGCGCGATGTCGTCCAAGGTGACCGCACGAGTATGCAGGCGACCAACCGACGAGCATTCCTGATCGACAAACGATTGGACCCCCAGGCTGACACGATTGACGCCGCTCCGGACAAGCGCACCGAGTATCTCGGGCGAGAGTGTTCCTGGTGCGCACTCTGTGGTAACTTCTGCCGTGGGCGAGACATCAAAGTGGTCGCGAACTGTCTTGCATACTCGCTCCAGTTGATCGGGCGCAAGTACAGACGGTGTGCCTCCGCCCAAATAGACCGAATCGACTTCACGATCGACTCTGCCACCGAGCTGCCGCGCGATCCTCTCCGCCGCGTGGATTTCGCCACAGACCTGATCGACGTAGCGGTCAAAAACGGCGCGCGAAAACACCCCCGACGCAAAATTGCAGAAGCTGCACTTGGTGCGGCAGAACGGCACCGAGATGTAAACTCCCACGGACATTTTACTGGCCAGCTCGCCGTCAGCGCGGCGTATCGTCACACTAGGCGTCTCGTCTATTATCACCTAGGCAGTTGCGCGCCTTCGCGTGATCCACGATAGACGGCGCCACCTTAAGAGATCGATTCATGAACGAGACGCGGGCTGCATGAGGCGACGGGTCGTTATTAGCGGCATGGGCGTGGTCAGCCCGAATGGTATCGGAAGTGACGCGTTTTGCCGCGCCGCGCTGGCCGGCACAAGCGGCGTTCGGCGAATTACGCGCTTCGACCCAAGTGATCTGCCCGTGCAGATCGCTGGCGAGGTCGCCGGTTTCGATGAGTTGGCCTGGGTCGACTCGCATGAGCGCAAACACCTTTCGCGCTCTGTGCCCATGGCGCTGGCTGCGTCGAGCGAAGCGCTGCAACAGGCCGGAATCGAACCCGCGAAATTATCGCTCAGCCAGCAACGTGAAATCGGCGTTGTGCTCGGCACAGGGGGAGGCGCACAGGACTTCTCCGAAGAAAATTACCGCCTCTACTTCCACGGCAAGGCGAAGCAGGCCAGCATCTTCTCGATTCCTAGCGGAACCATGGGCACTATGTCGAGCGAAGTCAGCATGCGCTTCGGATTGCGCGGGATGAGCCACGTCATCACGACCGGATGTACGTCGTCGACCGACGCCTTCGGTCATGCGCTTCGCGAGATTCAGTTCGGATTTACCCCAATGCTGTTGGTTGGTGGAGTGGATACGCCGATTGCTCCCGGCATCATGAAGGGCTTTGCGCTGATGCGCATCATGACGAGCTCGTGGAATCATGCGCCGGAGCGCGCTTCCCGTCCGTTTTCGGCGGACCGCGACGGGTTCGTGCTTGCCGAAGGAGCGTGGATGTTCGTGCTTGAAGAACTGGAACATGCTCAGGCACGCGGCGCGCGCATTCTCGCCGAACTAGCAGGTTACGGCTCAACCTGCGAGGCCTTTCATCGTGTACGCCTGCAGGAGTGTGGCGAAGAGCCGGCGCGCGCAATCCAGATGGCGATGGGTGATGCTGGAATCGCCTCGCAAGACGTCAGGTACGTGAACTTGCATGGGACATCGACGCAGCTCAACGACCGCATTGAGACCAAGGCGCTCAAGCTGGCCCTGGGACAGTCGGCACACATCACGCCAATGTCGAGTCTGAAGTCGCAGATCGGACACCCGCAGGGAGCCTCAGGCGCGGCGGGCATCGCCGCTACGCTGGTAGCCATGATCCATCAGCGGATTCCGCCGACGATCAATCTGGAGAAACCTGACCCGGAATGCGATCTCGACTATGTGCCGGACGTCGATCGCAAGGCGAGCATCGAACACGCGGTGTGCAACTGCATCGCATTCGGATCGAAGAACTCTGCCCTGGTTCTTCGCAAGTTCGCCTGACGAGGCTTAGAGACCTTATATCCGGGCGGGGCATGCCTTCAGGCGGGCGGTAAAGCGATTACTACCGGGCGGATTTAGCCGCTGAGGTAAACCTCAACCAACTACCTCAGCACCGGGCACGCTTGCGATCATCCTGGCAAGAACGATACACTCCGCTGCATTCCACCTGAGGGTGATGGATGCTACGTTTCCGCGCGACTCTTTTGCCTGCTCTCCTAATTTTCTTGTCCGCACTTCTGTTTGCTGCTGACACCAAACCCACTCCCACAATTCACGACTTCACTGCCAACATGAAGAGCATGGACGGCCTGTTTCCCATGTTCTGGGACGCGAAGTCGGGCCGCCTCTACCTCGAGGTCAGTAAGTTCGACCAGGATTTTCTCTTTCTTTCCTCCCTGCCCCACGGTCTCGGGCAGAACGACGTCGGCCTCGATCGCGGCAAGCTCGGGCAAGACGTGATGGTGCATTTCACTCGCGTCGGACCGAAGGTACTGCTCGTCCAGCCGAATCTCGATTACCGATCGTCGTCGCCGAATCCTGCCGAGCGCATGGCGGTCACGCAGTCCTTCGCTGAGTCGGTGCCCGCCGGCTTCACAGTCGAGGCGGAAGAAAACGGTGG
>Ga0306920_100004896_pt1 | contig 17215 bp, 13 predicted proteins | sample flu12Cox44000170_FD_204666 | JGI IMG/M metagenome (GOLD analysis project Ga0306920, IMG submission 204666) | Lab enrichment of tropical soil microbial communities from Luquillo Experimental Forest, Puerto Rico - flux4day.12C.oxic.44.000.170 (v2)... | ecosystem: Environmental > Terrestrial >... | reverse complement strand
TGATGACCTATCGGCATGGCTTGCGCGCCAGCGAGCTATGCGACCTGCAATGGTTGCAAATCGAGCTAGCACCGGGCGTCATCCACATCCGCCGCGTCAAGAACGGCAATCCGGCAACCCACCCGCTGACCGGCAAAGAGCTGCGCGCTCTGCGCAAGCTGCAACGGGAGGCGCCGACATCAACGTTCGTATTCGTCAGCATGCGCGGCACCCCGTTCACCGTGTCAGGCTTCCGCCGCATGCTCGAGCGAGCAGCAGTCGATGCCGGAATGGAAGCGCTGAAGGTTCATCCGCACATGCTGCGGCATGCTGCGGGCTACCAGTTGGCCAACCAGGGAACCGATACGCGGACGATCCAGGCGTATCTCGGACACCGTAACATCTCGAACACGGTAAGATATACCGAACTCTCGGCCCGCCGGTTCAAGGGGCTGTTCCGCGACTGATCTCCGGGCGGGCCCGAGAAAACCTCCAGAGGCAACCGGGCGCTCGGTTCGCGCCCGGCGAGGCGCATCGCCGGCAGATAAGCCCGTCCGGTCGACACTTTCGTTGCCCCTCCGATCAATTTAAGATGCGACCTGGCAAACGATCCTGACGGGGCCGACAGGACCACCATGGACGACATCGCAAAACTCATCACCGACAACAATTTTTTGGCGGACTGCTGCCGGGTCAGTGAAGGCATCTTGAGCGAGGCCGCCATCAAGCATCGTTGGCGCAAGGTCGTTTCGGAAACCGATTGGGCAACGATGGGCAGTAACGATGCACTCGTCGATGCGATAGAGCGTGCCAAAACCTCCAGGATGCGAAACGGCCAAACGGCGCGGGAAAAAGCTCAATTACATGCAGTAAAAGCCCCGGATATCTTAAACCGTATCATGACTGCTGATGAAAGCATCTCGCCTCGCCATAAAATCGAAGCGAGTCGGGAGATTCGCGCGATTGCGGCAACCGGCCAAGATGCAATACCAACGAGCGAGCGTTTCCAGATTACAATTGTGCTATCCGCCGATGAAAAATTAGTAATCGACAAGCCCATCGCCTGCGGCCGACTCGATGATAATGGCGAGATCATTGACGACACAGCACCGCAAGAATTGCTTCCGATGATCGCGAGCAAACGAGAGGGCGGCAACAGTGGCGAGCCTCTTTGAACGCTTGGCGACGATGGCGCCACCATCAGCCGAAAAAACTCAGGAGCCTGTACCGAATAAAAAGCCCGAGCCGGCACAACGCATGCTGGATTGGATCCAACGCTGGGCCAAGGACACGATCTGTATAAGAGATGTCCGACAATACGGACCAAGCTCACTCAGAAACCCGAAAAGCGTGATCGACGCAGCTGAAGTCTTGGTTCGAAGTGGCTGGCTCGAACCAGCCGAATCACATCGCTACGACATGCGGAAATGGCGCATCGTTCGAAGACCACCCATAGTCGCCCCGAAAGTGGATTAATGTAGCGACGTAGCGACGTAGCGAAAATAGCTCAGAACCCGCGCGCATTTTGATGATCTGGCAGTAATCCCTCCTTTTGAGGCTAGGACCCCGGACACCGAGGCCCACGAGGGGGACAACGGGAAATCACAGTCATTTCCCGAAAATCGCTCATATAACCCTCAGCCACCATCTGGACCCGCGGCCCCTGTATATACTGAGACGACTTCCCCTCCCCAAACCTTTCCCGACTATTCTGCTCCCTCGGCAGGGATGACGCGGTTTGATGTGATCGGCCAGCCGCCGCGCTACGGATCAAACACTACGAAACGAGGGTGATTGACCGGGCCTGGAAGTAATTGATTGAACCCAGAGGCACAGAATGTGTCCACGTCTGGGAATGACACGCGAATAGTCGTGTAGTCGCCGCCGGCGCCACTGGATGTTCGATCACCGGTGACAGAAATCAATGACTGGTCCCTAGCCGACTTTGTTAGCCTTGATGTCAAACTTGAAATGAATCCCGGCATCGAGCGAGCCGTCGGCCTTTTGCGGCCTGAACTGCCAGTCGACCTTCGCAAACTCAAGGTTCACGGTCTCCGATCCCGCCTCGCTGCCGCGGGTGTCGCTATTCACGACTCCGGTAATGATGACGTCGTTCATCTTGATGATGAGGAACTCCTGCTGCGCTTTGCCCGCCTTCCGGAATGTGATGGTGGCTTCCTTCAGGTGCTGACCCGTCGCGCACGCCCGTAGCAGCTGCGGAGACGCCTTATCGATTTTGTGAACGATGGAAAGATCCTGGAAGGTCGCTCTGCCGGCACCCCCGCCACCGCCGGTTCCGATGTGCGCGGGGTTTGTGACACCCCAGGAGTACGATAGCACCTCGACTTCGTCTTTGTGCTTATCGTCGGTGGATTCCCCTTCGATGTCCCCGAGCTTTGCAAAGATGTCCACCGCCATGGACGCACCTGACCAATCCATAGTCCGAGCGAGGCCGGACGCACCACGAACGCAGCGGAGGAGTAGAGACTGCGATCTTTTGAGAGTCAACAGTTTAAGCCCGCTTATGTTGGGCCGGTTCATTCAATCACGTTGTCGGCGCATTCGATCAATTGAAATGGCGCGACTTCATCACGCTGATCGGGAATGGACTTGCGCAGCAGTATTTCAATGGCGCGCAACTGTGTCATGGTGAGGCTAAGCTCGACCAATCCGTTACGCCACACCCGCCAACATTCAAATCCCTTCGTTATGAATAAGACGGGCTAACAAGCACCGCGTTCCTAGGACCTCTCCCAACCGCCACAGTGGCCACCGCAGTGTTACTGGTGGTATCAATTACCGAGACGCTGTTTCCTCCCATGTTGGCCACATAGATTCGGGCACCATCTGAGGTGACTAGCAATGCCGCAGGAAGTAACCCAACCTGTACGGTGGCCACCTCGGCGAGAATGCTCGTATCGATAACGGAGACGCTCTGGCGGAAAAAGTTAGCCACATAGACTCGGGTGCCGTCCGGGCTGACTGCCAAGGCGCCGGGGCTTGCGCCTACGTCTCTGGCCCCCACGGGCACAACACCCACTACGTCATTCCGGGTGGTGTCGATGACGAAGACAGAGTTGCTGGTATTGCCCGCCGACATATAGATTCGGGTGCCGTCTGGGGTAATTATCATGCCACTGATATCGACAGCACCTAGCATTCCGAGCGTGATGGTATCCACCACCGTATTGCTGGCAGTGTCGATGGCCGACATATTGCTACTAGAGACGACGTCATCACCCCTGTTGGCCACATAGACCTGGCTGCCATCGGGAGTGCCCACGAGGAACGAGGGGACCGCCCCTACGCCTACAGTTGCCACAACTGTGTTGCTCGCGGTGTCGATAACCGAAACGCTGCTGCCTCGATTGTTGGCCACATACACTCGGGTACCATCGCGGCTGATTGCCAGAGGAGTTTCGCCCACCGGCACGGTGACCAGTACCGTATTCGTGGCGGCATCGATAACCGAGACGCTGTTGTTATCTAGGGCAGAATTCGCCACGTAGATCCGGGTACCATCTGGAGTAAGTGTCATGAAGCTCGGGCCAGCCCCTACGGTTATAGTGGCGACCACTGCGTTGCTACTCGTTTCGATTACTGAAACACTGCCGCTGACAGAATTGGCTACATAGAGCCGGGCACCATCCGGGCTAACTGCCATGCCGCCGGGCTGTCTTCCCACTGGGACGGTGGCAATCACCGTGTTCGCGACAGTATCAATAACCGAGACGTCGTTACTTTCTAGATTGGCTACGTAGATACGTTGGAGTTGTTGCATCGCACCATCTCCGTACTTGGGTCACCCCTCCGGAGGAAGAATGACGCAGAATAGAATCCCTTTATTCAGACCTACTTGCCTGGGAGCGCAGACATGAGCACCACCATCCGGCGCGACCACATTGTTGATCTTGTCCTTGGGAACCGGCGTCCATGCACCGTCTACTTTAACTTCGTAGTGGTCGCCAACCATGCGACTTTGGGTCGGCCTACAATCTATTAGACTGCAGCATGGGCCTCGGCCATCATTTCTTTTGAGTTTCGAGTAGAAGTCCCGATGCCATTTATCGTGGTCTACCGCGTAGTATCCTTCTTGCGCTGCCGCGCTTACACTAAAGAAACACGGAGACTGCGCTGCCAAGAAGGGTGATGCAATTCCTCTTCGGAGTGTTCATTCGATCACCTCGTCGGCGCGAGCGAGCAGCGACGGCGGGATTTCGAGGCCAAGTGCCTTGGCGTCTCTTGCCGGCGATTACACACATTCGGCTTGGCACCTGGCACAGGATTCCTCCGGGACCGGCACGATTTTCTCCGATCTGCCCGCGTCCGATGCGTTCGACACGACCTCGCCTCTCAGACAGTAACCAGTGGTTTCCCCAGCAACGGTACGCAAGCCGGCACGATGACCCCGGCGGCGTCCACACCGACCGCATGGACCGGCACTACTGCCGGCGACACTTTCGTATTTGCGGCTAACCTCGGCCACGAAACCATTTCGAATTTCCACTCCGATACGGACGTGATCGAAATCGATCACACGGTATTTGCAGATGTCCAGGCTCTGTTGGCAGCCACACACGATGATGGGAATGGCAACGCGGTGATCACAGCCGATCCCCATGACAGCATCACACTGAAGAACGTCACCGTCGCGCAACTTGTTCAGCACCAGGGCGATTTTCACTTCACGTGATCTCGAAACCGTTCCTTGAAGGCCGTCTATCCTAGATTGCAACGTGTCAATCAGCCGGCTGCGGCAAACTGAAGATTTCTCGTGCGCGCGGGTGACCTCGGATAAACATGGCATGCGCTTTGGTATATAATGACGGCGCACGCGGGTAGAAACCGTTGTAAGTCACAGGTTTTTTAGGAAGATGAGCATTCGCCTCTTTGCCTCGCGGCCGAGCAAACCCGGCGACCGTGCCGCTAATGCGCTGCTCTTACGATGCTACACGACTATCGACAACGTCCCACAGATCGAATGCTGGTTTTTTATGACAACGCTTGTAGCCGTTGCCTCGCTCTTCAAATCCAAGAGCCGACTTGAGGCGTAGAAGGCCGCGCTCCGCGACATCTGCTGACCCTGCTGCAGCGGAAGGACGCGATTGGACCTACCCCAGGTCTCGGTTGGAACGACGGTCACCACTGGGCGCGGCAATTTCCGTGTCCGGGTGCCGCCCGGGGCCTATCTCGTGCATGTGCAAGTGGTCGATTTTCCTCGGTGTCCCGAGGCTCAAGCGACAGGGCCTCTCGGAAGACGTGGCTGCAAATCCTTGCGTGCGGCGAAATATCGGCGCCGTGCCGCCGGCGTGCGAGAAAATCCACTTGATGTCGGGGAATTGCTCCGCCGAGCCGCTGAATAGTAAGCTTGCGATCGTGCGCGTGGTGTCGGTTCCGAGGCTCATTTCCTTAGTCAAATCTCAGATGGAAGTTATCGAACGCACGCACATGAAGCTGGAGCACGAGTTTGAAGAGACTCTGCAACGAGGGTGACGTTGCTGAATTCGCCGCTATTCAGGAGGCTCTTGAGTCTCAGTGAAACGCTTATGCTGATGAGGGGATAGGGTTTTGGTCATCAGGTATCTCTCTCAATTCAAAGGGGCCGCCGCCACGCGCGAGCAATTGAGTCACGTCGAAGACTTCACGGTTACTTGGCGACAATTTGTTCGTCCTGCCACCAGACGTTCAGCCAGCCGTATATCGGGAATGGCTGTGCGTCGTCCTCTGAGAGGCCAGCCCACGATTGAAGCTGATCGATGCCAACAGGTGCAGCGACATTCTGATTGTCGAGAGGGCTCGAAGCGTTTGGAGCGTCATAGATGTCGGTGAGAATGCCACGATTGAGAATGATTGCTGAAGCTATGTTTAGCGTAAGGATGTCCGCGATCTGCAGAGCGTCGATTACGTAGGAGTACTCGTCTCCGAATTGGTTCCATTGGACCGTCAGATCGTGCTTGGGCGGAAGCGACGCGGGGTTGAGAGCGCCAAGCACGATGAAGATGCCCACCGTACCATTGCCGGCATCGAATACCTGAACCGCGACGCCTTTTCGGTGCGTAAAGTGAAAGCTGACCATCAGCCGCTGCGGCGGGTCGAATGGATGCCGATGCTTTCGTGGCGGCGGTTGGACGAGCAGTTTTACAAACGGCCGCCCATCGTAGGGCGTCCTGAATACGGTCGGGTGCGCTTCGACGCGGGTCGAGAGCGGAATGCCGAGGAACGTTGTCTCCACCTTCGCGACTTCGGCGAGCAGATGATCGATGAAGTTTCCCTCCGCGAACTTCTGACTGACCGTGTAGGGCCGGGACATGATCTGGACCGAGGTCATCTCTGACGCGCCCTGAACGCCAGTGGGCGGCGGAGCGGGCGTTGCGGCCGCCATCAGGAGTGGTGCGTGGATTTCGGTATGGAAGTCATTATGGCCGCAATCGACGATCCAGCGTCCGAACGTCGCGATCCGCGCGCCGCGGGTGATTAAATTGCGGAACAATGGGGGCACAAGGCCCTGGTCGGATTCCACTCCGAGGACGCCCTTCGGGGCCGAAAGCCCGATGGCGTGGGCGGCCTTGTTCGCCGCGTCGTAGTCCGAGTCGACGTTGCCCGTGCCAGGCGTGACGCCGGTGTTGGACGCCGCAAGCAGACCTTCGTACTGCGGGTCCGGAACGATGTAGAACTCGAAATCGAAGCCGAAAGGGTGGACGAACCAGACATCGCCCTTAGAGAACCTAGGGTCGTCCATTGGATCGGACGACTGAGGGATGACGACCCAGCCGGTCAGGCCAACCATAGGATTGTTCAGCGATCCTTCTTTTTCGAAGCTGGGGTCGTACACGGACACCCATTCCCATGGAGGCGGCGAGGTGATGCCGAGCGTTGAGCCGTTACTGATCTTCTCTGACCAGTTCGGATCGTTTTCCGCCGGGGGATATGGCACGTTCACATAGGTCGTCTGGAGAATCGACGCGGGCGGTCCACCCGTCGGCGCCGGCGGCGGCGTGGGCGCGGGCGGCGCATCTGGCGCAAGCACGCTGGCAGGAAGCGATCCGACGATCGACGTGATCTGATCGCCCGGTATTACACTGAAAAGTAGAGTACGCTCCTGCGGGCTAGCCTTCGCCAGGGCAGCCTTCACCTGATTCAGAGGCGCCGAGCGGAGCGTCTCCATGATCAGCGTGTGATCCGTCGTTCCCGGCGGCGAGGTCTTTAACTTCCGAAAAAAGGTCTCGCCGAACAGCCCCACCGGTTTTGCCGGTGGCTTTCTGGAGGGCGGCTTTTCTAGAGGAGGAATTCTCTTGGACGGCATCTCAACCTCCCCATTGTTTGTGTCGTCTCGAAGATATCGAGAAGCCGGTTAAGTTTTTGCAAACCGTCGCCCTGACCTCGCGCGGTTTTCTCAAGAAATTTTGTTCATGTCCGTATCCGCCAACCGGCGATCGTCGCATGCTCATTTGCTTTCGAGCGTACTTTTCAATTCAAGCTAAGCAGTATTAGGTTTTGAACGAGTGTCAGTGTGAGCTACCTCACACTTCTGCGATCAAATTGATACAACCGACGTGGGAGCATCGGGTTCGGAAGAAACACCGGATGATCTCAATCTTTCCAAATGTGCAGTCGGACTACTTTTATCGTCTGCATTCGCCGAGGAGAAATCACCGGAGCAGCATCGAGAGGAAAGCAACCAAATCTTCGGACAGAAGTGAGCGCCGAGGCCTCTTAGTAACGCTGCCGCATCCACCGCCTGCTGCCTTTTTAGGTCCGGTAAGATCGACCAGCGGCGACGATTGCGGACGATATAGGTCCATTGCATCGCCGCCTGCTCGAGCGTCAGCTCGCGATCCTCGACCCTTCCCTTCGTGCCAAGATTGATTGTACTGCACCCAGTTCGTAGTCTTACCGCTTCATCCGTGGGCGTGTGCTAGCTCCACGGCTTGTGGGTTGAGTCTCGAGCTTTCCGGCCTCGATCTTCGATAGGTTCGAGCACCTTGGTTGATGAGGCCAAGAAGGTGAGTACCAGCGCGGTTCACGCGCTGCAGCGGCGCCTGCGCCTTTTCTGTGCCGAAGTGCGCCGCGTTCGTGACCCATTTCGGTCAGCCCGATGAATGGCATTGAGCGGCGTGCGCACCTCTCCGGTCGGGACGCGCTGTAGACTAAGCCACCTACCTACGTTAGACTAATTTGCTAACGACTGTCCGAGGGGAACCGCTATGCTGAAACCTCGCCTGGAGACCGCCCTGGCCATCCTCCTTGCCATCCTGACGGCGGTGACGCTGTTGTGGCCGCATTGGATTGAGAGCCTCACAGGACTCGAGCCGGACGCGGGCAGTGGCGAGACCGAATGGGAGATCGTTATCCTTTTCGCGGTGCTGGCGCTGGCCGTCGGTCTCCTGGCCCGTCGCGACTACCGGCGGGCCGCGCTGCGCTCCCGCGCTGCCGGCAACTCGGCGGCTTGAGATCCACCGCAACCGCTGTCACATTTCTATCTTGGGCCGCAGCTCACCTGCGGCTCTGGCTTGCGCAGCAAATGGACGACTAGCGTCACAGCCATTCTATCTTAAGCACCGAGTGAAGCTCGATAACATTGGGCGCCGCGCCTGTGGCGCCGTGTGCTCGGTCGAAGAAACCCACCCCGGTCAAGCGGGCCAGCGTCGGACTGATCGCCGTCTGGAAGAGCGGCTGAATCAGCCCACTACCGGGCGGCGGTGTCACGAACGACACCGCGGTCGAGGGAATCTGAGCGAGCGGGGCGATCGACGCACCGTGGGGCACCAGTTTGTCGTCCATCAGGCTGAAGCTCGCGGGCGAGAGGTGGCGGACCAGCTTATCGTCGATCTGCTTGCGTGCTTGCCCGATATTCTCGATCCAGGGGCTGTCGCCGATGAAGCGGGTCGTAGGAGTGGGGATCTCGGCCACCATTTGTTGGCCGCTGGTCCCTTGCAGCACCAGATGATAGTCGCCATCTTTTTCGTGCTTCAACGCGATGATCTTGGCTACGATCCGCCAAACGGTGACCTCCGTGACACCGTCGCGGACGTCGGCGAATTCCGGCGGGTCTTGAGTGGCAATCTCCAGGCCAGGCGGACGCGGCAAAGTAACCAATTCCTCAAGCGTGCTTTCGACGATGCCGGTACCGAGATCCTCGCCGTCGATGATGTTCTTGCCGACCTTGGCACGGTCACGGTCCTGGCCCGTCTTCACGGGCCAGCGTTCGATACCCGGAGTATCCCGCAGCGGTTGCGCCGCCACCGCGGGCGCACTTCGTCGCGCCACATCCACCCCCGGCACGAACCCGGCCGCTGCCTTGATCTTGGCAGCCACGTCTGCGCTGACGACCTCGAGCGCGTCCACGTCGGTGACCGGCTCGCCATCCTCCGGTGGCGTCGGCGGCAGTGGACGGGCAGCCATCGGCGGAGCGGGAATGGCGGTCGCCGGTGCAACGGCGGCCACTGCGCCCATGCCAGGTCCGGCGCTGCTGGCTCGGCCGAATACGACGAATCGAGGGAGGACGCTGCGGTTCGAAGCATTCGGACCACCGTTCATCGTATAGCCGGTCGCGGCGAACAGCTTTCGATCGGGGAAGACCGGACGCACCGTCAGATAGTCGCCCCATTCGCCCATGTGGGTTCTCGGATTCGGCTGCGGCCCGCTGTCGCTTTCCGCCGTGATCACGTCTTTGCGGGTTCCCGTGAGAATGCCGACGACGTGCGTCGGGAATCGCGGCCCGCCGCCGATCATGTAAGAGATCCCGACTTCGTCGTCGGAATTGGTCGACAACGCGCCGTAGCATGTCGCCGAGTCGGGATCGAAGATGTTGATGTTGTCGAGGAGCGTCAGGTTATTGGCATCGATCTTGGCGATCTGGATGAAAGGTTGCGGTCGCCGGTTCGAACCGGCATCGACGCCCCAAGAAAAGTACAGGTCGGAACCCGCCAGGGTCGCGCCCGTGATGCGCGGGTCGGCCCGATCGAGCCAGGTGCGCCCATCCGGGGTGCGCGAGTGAAATCCGCTGCCCGGGATCCAGCGCGCCACCTCGACCAGATTCGAGACTGGCGCAGCTTGGCCCTCATCCCAAGTGAAGACGTTGAGCGTGCTGGTGTCCTGGTGCGTTGCAAAGAATGCTCGCGGTCCGCAGTTTTGGGCTACGCGGAAGCTGTTGAGTGTCGAGGACACGAACGGCTGAGCGGTGACCCGGCCGCCAGCAATGGAGTCAACGGGAATGCGGATCACTGCCGCGCCGCTGGACTGGCCTTCCGGCGTGAAGATATTCGTCGTCACGTAGATGGAATTGGTGCCGACGGCGATGTCTGGAAAATCGAGGAACTGCCCGGCGACTCCGAGCGCCTCCGTCGTGATGTCGAACAGCCGCCACTGCCCCGATTTGACCCCTGCGGTTGTGGCAAAGGCCAGGCGCTGAATATTGTCGGCCTGCGGCCCCGCTTGCGGTCCGTATTGCAGCAACCAGACGAACGTGTCGATCGACGCGATGTAGTTGACGACCTGATCGCAACAAAAGCCTAGATTGGGGGGATCCGGAAACGCGGTGAAGGGATCGAGGAATTGGAACGTCTGGCCGCCATCGATCGAGCGGGCGGAGTACCAATTCCCGGTGCATACGACGACGTCCCCATTTATTGCCATGCTCGGCTCGTCGACGTTGGAGGCCAATTGCTGGCGGCCGGGCTGGGGCAACGTCGTGTTGATCGACAGCGTCAATTCATCCGTTGCGGCTTGCGGCCCGAAGGCTTGGAGCGCATGCGGCACAAAAACTGTTTGCGGTGTAACGCTGTGAAACTGGCGCTCTCGGCCTTCACGCACGCGGGGCAAAATGCGCCGCGGATGAATATTATCTCGGCGCTTGAATGGGGGTGGGGTGTCCCTATATGCAACTGGCACCGGTTTCGATGCCGCCAATGGCAGGAGAAGAGCTTTCGTTTTTCTCGATTGTTTGCGCGCTGATTGGCGGCGGGCGCTGCGTGAGGAACTCCTCGCCATGGGGTGGGCCTCTTGGTTGTGTCACGAGCGAAAAATAGGGATCGGCGGAGGACGAAGATCGTGTCGGATCAGACCCAGGACAAATCGCCTACGCGACCGGCTCGAGGCGCACGGCCGGATCGAGCTACAAAACCGGAATCCCCTCTGGTCGACGTTGGGCAAGTCGCAGTGACCTACACTGCGCAGCCACCCAAGGGGCCTCCGGATAAGGAGATTCACCCGCGCCGTAAGCTGCCCGAAGTTCTTCCCAGATCGCCCCGCGGCCAGGACGATAAGTAAATATAAATATCATTATACAACACATCTCACCATCGTCGCAACCTGTGGAGTTGGCTTGAGGCCGACAAGAGCAATCTTGAACAAAACACACTTACGACCTTTCTGACGAGGCTCTGTGCGATCGCTAGGTGGAGAACCCGTACTTCCAGTACTTCTGCGGCGAGGAATTTTTCCAACATGCGTTGGTGTTTGACCGTTCGTCGATGACGCGTTGGTGCCAGCGGATGGGGGAAGACAAGCTCAAGGCGCTGTTGCAGGAGACCCCCTCCCGTCCAGGCCATCAGGGGGTAGGGGTCAGCCCCTCCAGAGCCAAGGCGCGCTACCCGACGCGCTGTGATCATCGCGCGCGAACTCGCGCGCTAACTCGAATTTGAAGTTTGACAATGAGAAACGCTGCAACTCAGAAGGCATAGGCATCAATCGCACCCGCTACCTGGCCAAGACGTTGATTACCATCCGTGCCGTCCACCGCCCGCCTCTAACCGTGCTCACGCCACGTGCAGCAAGAGCGCGCGCTATCCCCTGAAAACTATGTCCGTCCCTTTGATCATGCCGAGATTTCTGCTCGCTTCTGCAAGCGCCAGATAGTCGAGGTGTCGACGCCATAGGTGCGGGCAACCAACGACAGGCTCTCGCCGGCCTGCAGTCGGTTGAGAGCTTCGCGTTTTTGGAAGGTATCGAGCTTGAATTTCGGCCCGAACTTGACCCCGGCGGTTACAGCTCGTTTGCGACCCTCGTGGATGCGACTCAGGGTCAGTTCGCGTTCGAACTCGGCGATCGCGGCCAGGATGCTGATGGTCAAACGCCCGTGCGGTGTCGTGGTGTCGATCGCGGTCTCCCGCAGGCTTTGAAAGCCGATGTCATCCTTGCCAAGGCGGTCAAGAATGTTGAGTAGATCGCGGGTTGAGCGTGCTAGCCGGTCGAGGCGAGTGACGACAATGACGTCTCCGGCGGCGGCGTCTTTCAGCATCCGTTGTAAGGCGGCGCGGTCGTCGTTCTTGCCCGATTTCTTCTCGGAATAGACCCGTTTGCAGCCCGCCTCTTCCAGAGCGGCCCGCTGTTCGGCCAGACTTTGTCCAGCCGTCGAAACGCGTGCGTAGCCTAGTTTCATAGGTGTCTCCAATTGCACAATGGTATTGTGCAAACATAAAGAGCTTGGATTTACGGGTCAAATTCTTTTTTGCATGATTATGAATTTATGCAAAGACGCGCCGGCAAGACGACCGCCGGTCCGTTCTACTGGTAGTGCTTTTTCCGGGGGAGCTACCTTTATCAGCCGAGGGCGTGAATACAACTTAGCCCGCCTCGACCGTGCTCGACCGTGCTACAACACGCACACACCGATGAGACTCACCGCCATGGATGACATCACGAAGCTCATCACCGACGACAATTTTATCGCCGATTGCTGCCGGTTCAGTGAAGGCATACTGAGTGAGGCCGCCGTCAAACAGCGTTGGCGAAAAGTCGTTTCGGAAACAGACTGGGCAACGATGGGCAGTAATGATGAGCTTGTCGAAGCGATAGAGCGCGAGAAAATCCGCAGGATGAGAAACGGCCTAACGGCGCGAGAAAAAGCGCAGCTGCATGCAGTGAAAGCACCGGACATCTTGGATCGGATAATGACCGACGAAAGCATCTCGCCTCGGCATAAAATCGAAGCGAGTAGAGAAATGCGCGCGATCGCGGCAACCGGCCAAGATGCGGTACCAACGAGCGAGCGCTTCATTATTACAATCAATCTCGGCGAGGACCGACTGCTGATCAACAAGCCCATCGCCTGCGGCCGACTCGACGATAATGGTGAAATCATCGACGACACAGCAGCACAGGAATTGCTTCCGATGATTGCGAGCAAGCGAGAGGACAACGGCGGTGGGCAACCTCTTTGAACGATTGGCAACGGCGGTACCACCGTCCACCGAAAAAACTCAGGAGAACCTCTTTGAACGCTTGGCGACGATGGTGCCGCCGCCGGCCGAAAAAACTCAGGAGCCGGTACCGAATAAAAAGCTCGAGCCGGCGCAACGAATGTTGGATTGGATCCAACGCTGGCCCAGAGACACCATTTGCATAAGAGATGTCCGACAATACGGACCAGGCTCGCTCAGAGACCCAAAAAGTGTGATCGACGCAGCCGAGGTCTTGGTCAAAAACGGCTGGCTCGAGCCGGCCGAATCACATCGTTACGATATGCGCAAGTGGCGCATCGTTCGAAGACCGCCCATAGTCGCTCCAAAAGTGGATTAATGTAACGGCGTAACGACGTAGCAACGTAGCAACGTAACAAAAATAGCTTAGAACCCGCGCGCATTCTGATGATCTGACCCAGGCCGTCGTCATTCCTGGGTGCGGCCGAGATCGAATCAGGAACTGACCTCCGCTAAGCCCGCCGATCGCTCCCAGCGCGCTCCTTCAGCTGGATGACCTCCGCCTCGCCGGCGACGGGCTCATCGAGCACAGCGATCCGGCGCACGCCGGTCCGCCCGCTCAGGTCCCGACAGCATGGCGCGACGATCGACCAGCAGCCCGCGGGGGTGCGGCTAACCGCAAAGACCGGTTCGGCAACAGGATAAGAGTACCGCACAACCGGTATATCGCTACGCCGATAAACACGCACAACAAGCGACTGACGCGCCCAAAGGGGAAACAAAGGAGAAAGCAGCTGCGACAGGAATTACGCTACTGCTGCGGACCCGCGCTGCGCCGCATTAAAAGCCTGCCGCAACGCCTTTTCCCGCATCTCACCGTCGGCCTTCGCCGCCGCCCAGGTTGGCCCAACACCGGGAACAGCCAGGAACCGCGTCGGCCCGTCCGGGAACACGTCATGAAAAGCCTCGACCATGACATCAGCCAGCAGAGAGCCAACTCGATCAGCAACGGCAACGTCCGCCTCGACAAGAATCTCGTCGTGCACGGTCAACACGGGCAGCACATCACCAGGCCAATCGCGATAGCGCTCAAACAAGAGCCGCATTGCCCGGTGCATCACATCCGCCGCGCCACCCTGCACCGGATAGTTCTTCGGTCGGGTGTTCGCCGAGACATCGGCATCGTCATCGTCGAGATAGTCAATCCAGCGCCGCGCCGTACGCACGCCTTGCTCCGCGACATAAAGACGTGGCCGCGAAGCGCGCCACTCGGCACCGGTCGGAGCCTGTTCATCCCAGCCGCGCAGATACTCGCCGGCAGTCACGTCATCGACGCCCAGCTCCGCCGCTAGCGTTGCTGCACTCATACCAAAAATAATTCCAAAATTGACGGCCTTGGCCTGCCGCCGAGTGCAGCCGAGGCGCTGCATGATCAAGTCGTGATAATCCCAGCCATCCTCGAAAGCCGCAATCATCTTGGCATCGCCAGAGAGCGCCGCGAAGACGCGCAGTTCGAGCTGGGAATAGTCAACGTCGACGAGGGCACGAACAGCGGGAGCACAGAAAAAATTGCGGAATTCCGAGTCAGTCGGAATGTTCTGCAAATTGGGGTCGGTGCTGGTGTAACGCCCAGTAACCGCCCCGCCGGCATGCAGCTGACCATGCAGCCGCCCATCGACGACATGGCGGGAGAACGCCGTGCCAAACGTCGCCAAACAGCGCACCTGCTCGGCCCGCGTATAGAGTGCCTCAACCAACCGCCGCTCGGCGCCCTGCAAACGATCAGCAATGAGAACCGCGGCGAGATCCTCACGACCGAACGACAGCTTCCGAGTCTTCTCCGTTTTTGGCCACGCTAGCAGCGCCGGCCGCCGGTCCTTGTCGGCATAGCGCTCGAGACGCTGCCGGAATAACTGGTCAAGCTGCACGCCCGAAGCAATGCAGGCCGGAGAGAGCGCCGGATCGCAGGCGACAAGATGCGCCTCGAGCGCCGCCACCGGCTCCTGCTTACGGGCAATCCACGCCTGGTGGGCGGCAACGTCGAAGCCGATACCGGCACGCTCCATGCGGTACGCCATGGCGGCGGAAAACCGCATGTCCTCATAGCCGGAAACGATGTCGACGTCGTACTGCTTGCTCTTACGATGCAGCTCAGCACGCAACGCCTCCCAGATACGATGCGTGACGATGGCGTCATTGAGGGCGTAGGTGAGCTGCGACGCGGACAGCGTTGGCGCCGCCCAGTCGGAGACCTGCTCGGACTTATCGAGCGTCTCGCCCAGCACCATGGCCGCCAGCGCGGCGAGCGAGACGCGGCCGCCGCCGGTGCACTTGTCACCCTTCGGGGAGCGGGTCCCCCGCACCGCCGAAAACAGCAGGATGGTGTCATCGAGAACGAGGTCAATACCCGCCGGCTGCAACCAGCTCGCCTCGAAGCGGGCGTTGTGAACAACGACGCGGCGACCACGGAGAAAATCGGCCAATACAACCAGCGCGCGCGCTGAAACGGGGCGGTTGAAGACCATCAGGGCGGCGCTCTCACCGTCGGCAAACTGCACGGTGCGCACGCCGTCGGAGGCCGCCGACAGCCCGGTGGTCTCCACGTCGAGGGCGAGGAAACGGTCGCGCGGGAAGCACCCCTCGAGCTCGTTCAGCGTGGCGGGTAAGAGCCCGTCGAGGGTTGGGCCACCCAAGCGACTTTTTCTACGTACTAGTAGAAAGTAAAATTCTTTTTCACCCTCGAAGAATTTTACTTCGTGAATGGACTTCAGAAAGTCGTCTTGGGTGGCCCAAAGAGTAAGCGATTGATTGAAAAGAGTTTTCGGTCGATTTTCTGGGCCACCCAAGGGTGTCGTTGGGTGGCCCAAAGGCCCTGCAACGTCCGCAATGTCCACCACGTCCGCCCCGTCCACCATGTCCGTCACGCCCGTTTGCGGCGACATTTCGGTCGATGGGCCACCCAAGCCTGATGTTGGGTGGCCCAAAGAATGGGGGTCGGGAGCTTGCCAGACCATCACCCTCTGTCCGTCTGGCAGGTGCTTTCGCACCCGTCGCCAACCGTTCTCGCGGAGCCACGTCGTGCAGTATGTGATGTCCTTCCTGGATGCGCGGTCGAGCCCCTGACGCTTGATTGCGGCATACATCCCGAAGCACTTTCCAAAAAACTCGTCGAGGTACAGCTCGCTCAGGGGTTGTGGCCGGCGCTCCCATTTCCAGGCGAAGTCCACGCGATTCGGCCGCGTCGTCTGTGGCTCCTCGCCAATGAAGCGCTCCAGGGCGGCGACAATCTCCAGCGCGGTTTCAGACCTGAACTTCTGCCGTTCAGGCACGATGATGCGCTCTTCTTCCTCCGGCGTCGGCCAATGCAGCTCGCCGCCTCGAAGCCGATGCAGCGCTTCTGCTAGGATTTGATCGCGATCGCGGCGCAGTCCCTCGATGTCGATCTGGTCGCGAATTGTGGAAATCGGCCAGTAACGACGGTCGCCGGTCGCGTCTTGCATGAACTCGAAGTCATTGGTGGAGAAGGCGAGGCAGGTCCGCCGGGGATAGGAACGCACCTCATAGCCGTAGGCGGGTCGATCGGTGTCGACGCAGCGTGTCAGCGCCGCCTTTTGTTCTTCAACGTCGGCCTTCCGCCAAGCCGACATCTCGGCGGCGTGCGCGATGATTGCCCCGGCAATGCCGCGGGCGAAGTCGGCCGGGTTGCGTGACGGCGACGGGATGCCCTCACGATAATAAGGAGAGGATAGCGCTTCGAGTGTGCGATCTTTGCTGAACCCTTGCGGGGCGGTGAAGACCAGCGAGTAGTCCGCTTTAGCCCCTGGGTTGAGCGCCCGATTGAGTACCTGCATGATATATTTCGAGCCAATCAGTGCCAGGTACTCAACTGAGTGTAGCTGTGTGTCGGCGCCGGCGTAGGTCTCGAGCCAAGTGTCGAGAATAGGGCCGTTGTTCCAGTCCGGCCGGGCGCCAATCCAATCCGTCAGCTCGTCGAAGATGTGGTGATCGGCCGTCGCATGGATTGCGGCCTGACTCGCCCGCATCGCACAGGCGCCGAAATCGTAGGTCTGGGTGAGATAGTTGCCGAGTTCGGCGAT
>Ga0306920_100004895_pt1 | contig 17217 bp, 11 predicted proteins | sample flu12Cox44000170_FD_204666 | JGI IMG/M metagenome (GOLD analysis project Ga0306920, IMG submission 204666) | Lab enrichment of tropical soil microbial communities from Luquillo Experimental Forest, Puerto Rico - flux4day.12C.oxic.44.000.170 (v2)... | ecosystem: Environmental > Terrestrial >... | reverse complement strand
GGCAGGCGGATTGCTGACCAGAGTTCCTGTGCCTCCGCCGAGCTCGCCTCGTCCCGGCGTACCCGTGGTATTGAAGCTGGCGTCGGCAAGTGAGGCCAGGTTATTGGCAGCGTCATGCGAATTCACCCGGTAGTGATATGTCGTCCCCGGTAACAGGCCCGTCAAGATCACCCTGTGGGTCTGCTTCATCGCGCCGCCACCGTCGAGCAAAGCCGACTTCCACGGATAATAGCCGTTTGAGATGCCGTAGATGATCTGTGAGTCGGCCTTCTCGTACGTATTCCACGTGATGGTAGCCGTCGTGTTGGTAACATTACTGACCGCAACTTGCCACTCGATCGGCGGCTCGGTATCGGCGTAGGGCCCGATGTACGGATTGTTTTCTTTCACCACAGTGGAACTGGCAGTCCCGCTGCGCCAGCGCACGTAGTCGAAGCTCCACTTGTAAATCTGGCTGAACTGCTTGCCGCACCAGGTCACATCTCCAGGTACATCGAACTCGTGCTGGAACAGATCGTCGCCGCGCGCCAGGCTGCCGGCATCTCCAGTGCGGTTCCAGTACCAGGCGTAGGCAGGGGCCACCAGGTCGTTGAGCACGCTCCAGACGTCGTTGTCAGGAATCTCAAAGAGAGTGGCTTTCATGGCATGTTTCGCAGGCACATAGTAATCACGCCACAAAGCATCCATCCCCCGCTTGATCATGTAGAAAACCCGGTGATCGGGACGTCCTTCGGCAATGGTCATGTCGTAGTAGTGGATGAGGGTCTCCATTACCAGGCCCACCATGAACGGGTGCGCTCCGCCCATATTGCCGTTGTACAGCATGTCCAGGTGCCCCAGCAGCTTGTCAATGTTCTTGTTGAGCAACCGGTCACGCTTGTTGGTGACCATTTCACTGGCAATACGAACATCAGCGAGGTAAGCGCTCTCACGCATAGCGTAGGGATCGATCCAGCCGCCCATGTTGGCTCCCCCGCCGTTGGTGGCCAGCAACCGGATCGCGCTCAGGTTCGACGCTTCGCCTGTTCGCCAGTAGTTCATCGCCATGCCGTAGGGAAAGATTGAGTACAGCGCCATCGCGGCATTGTTGTTCAAGATCCACTGGCGGTACGGATCGAGGATGGTCAGCGCGCAGTGGTTCCACCTGGGATCGTTGGTATAGCTGGCAAGCTGCTGGTAAACGCGACCGCCGTCATAAAACCATGCGTCGCCCTGCCAGCCCCAGACGGTCAGGAAGGTGCCGGCGATATTCAGGTCGTCGCGCGATCCACTGTAGCCCTTGTCGTCGCAATACTTGTGGCCAAGCTGCAGCATGTAGCTCTCCCAGACGTCCTTACCAGGAATCGGAGGAGCATAGGCGCCTTGTATCTTGGGTGCAGCGGCCGGTGGCATCACAACGAAGTAGTAGGTCGTCGAGACATCCTGTCCGTTGTCCTGCAAAGTCACCGTGACCGCGTAACGTCCGGGCACGGTCTGCGCGCTGGTGCGCAACCGCACGGAGAGCTGCCAATATTCATGGTTCCAGCAGTACCCCATCTTCTTTGCGGAATCGTAATTCTGATCGTAGCCATCGTCGTTGTTGGGGTTGTATTCGTAACATTGCAGGTGAACGCCGATGGTCCGCGGATTCAGCTGCTGTCCTCCCATCACGCTTTGCACGTACCCGTCGCTGCCGTTGTTGTAGCCCGCGAGATTGTGGACGTAAATGTAAGGGCGCGTGCCTGCCGTCTGGGCCACCTGCATGCCGAAATACAGGTCGGAGCCGGCATACACATCGCTGGGACCGTAGGTGTAAATCACGTAATTGGACTTCGCGTTGGGGTCAGGAGCAGCGGTCTGGAACTGGATCAGCGCCGTCTTCGGGTCTCCACTGTAGCCGTCGAACGGGCCGGGCGTGGTTGAGAGCACACCGTTCACATCCTTTGAAGCCACATAAAAATAATATGTGCCCTGTAGCTGGTTGGGATCGTACGGCATCAACCGATCGACTGTGACCCGATGATGGTTCACCAGGCGGGAATCCGCATTAAACGGGATGCGACGCTCGCCCGCATAATTCTGGTCGCGTGCCAGAACCACCTGCTGCGACGTGCTTAGGTGAACCGTGTCCCACACGATATCAACCGAGGTGGGGGTGATATGCTGCACCGAAATATTCGAAATCTCGTTGGGATAGCCGGTGGATGCGAATGTCAAACCGGCGGTGAGCAATAGGCAGATGATCGTGAGGAAGTTAACGAGCGTTTTGCGCAGGGGATGACCGAATGAAAACCAATCCAGGACAGTATTGCGGGACCACACCATGTCGAGCTCCTTCCGTGAAAGGCACGGATCGGCCCCCGGACGCGACCGGTTCTGGCCTGTCGCTGCACGAATCTCGATTACCGCTCAGCTCGCTCGATGGTTTGAAGCCCGGCTGACGCGCCTGCACGGGGATGTGTGCAGCGCTTGCCATCAGCACTTCGCCGGACTGTTGCCCGAGGCGTCAGCCTCGAGTACTGCCCGGCTTGCTGTTTGCCGCCACTAGGGCCGTCGATTCATGGCTGCATTGCAGCCATGGGAAACATCGGCACTACCTTCAGGGACAATCAGCTTGTTAAGGAGGTTCTAACGAGGATTTTGCTGAGCTCAGGTTCGCGGGGTCTCGCATGAATGACGAAACCGCCGAGGGTCGAAGCTGAAATAAAGTCGTTGTGCTTGTCGCCGGCAGAACCGGGACTTGGCGCAAATCTCTGTGCAAAAACAAAAAGAGCCAGAAGGCCACAACGCCTTCTGACTCTACTAAACCAATGATAGCACATTTAGGTCGGGAACTTTAGCTTTTGGCGAGTTTATATTTCATTGCTCATCAATGGCTTAGCGCAATTAATAGCACTTTTAGGCCATTGACATGGCACATTCCCAAATTGGGAATCGGCGCGTCTCTCGCTGCTCAGAGTCTCCTGACCAAGCCGGTGCTTGGGGGGAGCGCGTCCAGTAATTCGCGGATCGTCTTCTTGAGTACGGGATGTTGGACCTGAGGCGCGATCTCCGCCAACGGCTCAAGCACAAAGCGGCGCTGATGCATCGCGGGGTGCGGAACCGTCAGCTTCGGGCTGCGAATGACAGCCATCCCAAACAATACGATGTCAATGTCCAGGGTGCGCGGGCCCTTCGGTTGCGTGCGTTGGCGGCCTAGCTCCTGCTCGATCTGCATGATCCCGGCCAGGAAGTCCTCGGCTTTCAGCGTTGTCTGCAAGGCAACGGCGCAGTTCAGGAACCACGGTTGCTCCGTGAACTCAACCGGCTCGGTTTCGTAGAACGAGGACACCCCGATCAGATCGCCGAGATTTAAGAGTTTCCCGATCGCGTTCCGTAGATGCGCGTGCCGGTCGCCAATATTGGATCCCAGCGAGAGGTAGACAGTCTTCTTCACCTGGCGGAGGTAGGGATGGATGTTTGCATGGAAAGCAATAGCGTTCAGTCGGCAACCGCAAGACTCTCATGCGGGAAGTAGGTTGGCTTCGTCTGGTCCAGGGTGACTTCCTCCCAGTAGGTTGCGTCACGCAAGAGACGCGACACCAATGCCGTATGCATGGCATGCCCGGCTCGGTCAGCCTTTACGTAACCGAGAATGCGCTTTCCAAACAGCGCCAGATCGCCGATCAGGTCCAGCACCTTGTGGCGCACGAATTCGTCACCGTAGCGCAACGGGCCGTTGTCCAAACCATCCTGCGTCAGCACGACGCAATTTTCGCGCGATGCGCCGCGAATGAGTCCCAGGTTCAGCATCGCCTGTTGCTGTTCCAGGAATCCGAAGGTGCGGGCCGGCGCAATCTGCTCAACATAGCTTCCGTTGGAAAGCTCGACCTGGAAGTGCTCTTGTCCAATCAGAGGATGGGGGAAGTTGATGGCGTAGCTGACCGTGTAGTTTTCGGCCGGATAAATGCCGATCCTCTTGTCGCCTTCGCGCAGCTCGTAAGGCCGCAGAATCTTGAGGTACGCCCGCTTGCGCCGCTGCTGCCGCAGGCCGGCGGCGTTGATCATGTCGATGAACGGCAGCGCACTGCCGTCGAGGATGGGCACCTCAAGGTTATCGAGCTCCACAATGGCGTTGTCCAGGCCCATGCCGACGCACGCCGAGAGCAGGTGCTCGGTGGTGGAGATGAGCACGCCTTTCTTCATCAGGCTGGTGGCGTAGCTGACCTTGGCTACGTTACGGCTGATGGCTTCGACCTCGAAGTTGTCCAAGTCGATCCGGCGGAAGACGATACCGGTTCCAGCCAGGGCGGGCAGAATACGAAGTTGGACGCTCGCCCCACTGTGCAACCCTATGCCACTACACTCGACGGGCGTGCGAATTGTGCGCTCGTAAATCAAAGACTTCAGATATGTCTTTCTAGGTAAATAGATTACAAGCCAAGCGAAGTAGCTGACTGTTGTATTTCTACAACACCGGTGGTGCTGGCGGCACGGCAGGGACAACGTAATCTGATGAAACCGCCTTTAGAATCAAGTACTTTCTTCAAAGACCATGACTTCCGGTCGTATTGCTGGAAATTGCAGTTATCTGGAGAGTTAACGGTCATTAGTGCTGTTGCTGGCTGGCGGCCTCGCCCTTCTGCGGATTGTAGGTTATGCCTTTTGTCTCGAACAGGCTGGCCGACAGCCCGCTATTGTACGTGACATTGTTGATGAAGCGCTGGCTGCGCATTTCACCGTTCTGCATACGCACCGTGCTGTAGGGAGTGTTCACGCCCTGTACCATCCGGTAGTTGCCGAAGATCTCGGCCTCGTCGTCCTTCTGGCGATCGATCGGATCGCGGTAGCTGAAGGTTTTTCGCACCGGCAGGTGCGAATGGGGATCGACGGAAATAGTAACGCTGTCGTTCTCCGAATTCAGCACTGTAACCTGGTCGGCCAGGTTCTGTTCGACAATCGCCGTTCCGCTGTAAAGAATGATCGTGCCCGGCGCAGGCAGCCAGCTGCGAATCACGGTCTCCAGCGAATGCTGGCGGCGGCGCAGATAATCGTCGAGCTGCTTCGGGTCCTGCGTGCCAGTGCCCTTATAGGTGACCTCGTACCCTTTATCGCCGATGTTCAGCTCCACCACGTCCCGCTGCTTGGTGAGTTCCACCCGGTCCTTGTCAGGCCACTGCCAGAAGCGCCAGAACAACACTCCCATGCCGCTGGGCCGGCCTTGCCAAAACGCATAACTGCGGCCTTCCACCGTCATATCGCGGATGTTGAGATAGGTCTCGCCACCCAACGCCTTGATCATGTCATCGAGAATCTGCTTGGCCTTCTGCACGCTGGCATCCTTTGCCGCAGTAGCGGCGAACTGGGCGGTCGGCCAGGAGAAAGGAGCGGGCGCGGAACTCGGCGCAGCGGGAGGGGCGGTCTGCGCGGTCGTTGAGATGGCACATGCGAAAACGAGAGTAAGACACCTGTACATGTCGCAAGCCATTGTAAATGCGATGCATTGCCTTCCATGGAGATCTCGCGCCTTGCTCTAATACCACTGAAATTTCTTGATCTAGTCAGGATTTAGCCTTCATCCTAGGCGGTGCACATTATCAGCCGAAAGAAACTGCTGCAAGCAGCGGCAGAACACAGCGATTTAGGTCCGTCACTGGATGCCTGGTACAGGGTAGCAAAGCGGGCACGCTGGCAGTCGCTGGAAGACGTGCGCGTAACATTTCCGTCAGCCGACGGAGTCGGACAACACACTGTGTTCAACATCAAGGGCAATCACTATCGGGTGATCACCGAGATAAACTATCGCAGTGGCCGTGTCTTTATCAGAGAAGTGCTGACACACGCCGAGTACAATAAAGGTGGATGGAGGCGATGAACGCCATTCGAGTAAACCCTCGTTACGTCGATCTGCTCAGCAGGATTCCCCCGAAAGTGATCCGCACTGAGGAGGAGAACGAGCAGTACATCGAAGCTCTATACGAACTGGAACAGCGTTCTGGATCCCTGACTCCCGAAGAGCAGGAATTGGCTGATCTGCTTTCGCTACTGATCGAGGATTTTGAAGATAAACGCTATGCATTGCCCCAGGCTTCACCGGGCGAAGTTCTAGCATTCCTGATGGAGCAGCACGATCTCAAAGCAGATGATCTTTCCAGCTTGCTGGAGGCGCCTTCAGCTGTTATCCGAGGCCAACGGGAACTGAGCAAAAGCGAAATACGGCTATTGAGCGAACGATTCCACGTATCGCCGGAGGTTTTCTTCTGATGTTGCGGTTAACGATTCCCAATAGCACACGCAATCTGCCTCTAGTCTAGAAAGGGCTCCTACGACGGATAGCTAGCTGTGCAAAGCTCGGCACCGCGATTTCTTTAATGCCTTATAGAATTTATCTCTTGGACTGTCGCTTTGCTCGGACGGGCTTCTCTTCCGGTATCGCGAATATCACCCGCCTCTGCGCATGGTCGATGCGCTCGACAATCACCTGGATCGAGTCTCCCATCGAGTAAGTCCGCCGGCTGCGCTGGCCGATGATCTGCCGGGTGTTCTCGTGATAAAGGTAGCGGTCATCTGTCATCGAGCCAAGCGGCACCAGGCCTTCCACGAACAATTCCGTCAATTCAACGAACATGCCGAATCTTGTCGCGCTGACGATCAGGCCTTGGAATTCATCGCCTCTGTGCTGCTCCATGAATTTGGCCTTTTTCCACTCCATGAGCTCGCGTTCGGCATCGTCGGCGCGGCGCTCCGACTGGCTCGACTCTTCCGCAATATCATGCAACTCGGGCTCGGGAATTGGGCCACGCAACGCTTTCCTCTCCGACGCCTCACCGCGCCCGCGCTTCTTCTCGTGCAATGCGGCAGGCTCCCGCTTCGACCATGGCGACGGCGTCTCGCTGTGGGCCAGCGCACCCAGGCCAACCGGCACTCCGCGCTCTTCTGTTTCGGCGGAATCTCCCAGCACGTCTTTCAAAATGCGATGGACGATCAGGTCAGGATAGCGGCGTATCGGTGAGGTGAAGTGTGTGTAGGTTGGCGCCGCCAGTGCAAAGTGTCCTTCGTTGATCTCCGAGTAGCGCGCCTGCTTCAGCGATCGCAACATGAGATACGACAGGATGCGCTCTTCCGCTTTGCCCGCAATCTTCTCCGTCAGCTTCTGATACATGCGCGGGGTGATGTGGATCTCTTCCGGCAGCTCGATCACAGACGCCTGTCTGCCGGTGCCGCGACGCTCGCGGCGATCGGCTTTCATCTGCACGCGCTTGATCGGCAGCGGGCCTACGCCGAGCGAGTACCCGAACTTGGCTGCGATGGTTTCAAAGTCGTACACGCGCTTGGGATCGGGCTTCTCGTGGATGCGGTAAAGCGACGCGACCCGCTTGTTCTCGAGGTAAGTTGCCACGCACTCGTTCGCCGCCAGCATGAACTCTTCAATGATGCGGTTCGCGATGTTGCGCTCCGAGCGGGTGACGCTGGTCATGAGCCCTCGTTCGTCGAACTCGATGACCGGTTCGGGCAGGTCGAAGTCGACGGAGCCGCGGCGCATGCGCTTGCGGTTGAGAACCATCGCCAGCTCGCGCATCAGCTCGAACACTCCGACCAGCGGCCGGTAATGCGCGCGCAGCGCCTGATCGCCTTCGAGAATCAGGTTCACGTTGGTGTAGGTCATGCGCTCGGACGAGCGGATGACACCTTCGTTCAGCCTGAACCCGACGATCTCGCCGCGATGATCGATCTCCATCACGCACGACAGCACCAGCCGCTCCACCTTCGGGCGCAGGCTGCACAGGTCGGTGGAAAGCTCAACCGGCAGCATCGGAATCGCGCGGTCAGGGAAGTAAACAGAGGTTCCGCGCAGCCGCCCTTCCAAATCGATGGGAGAGCCCTCGCGCACGTAATGCGCTACATCAGCAATGTGGACTTGCAGCTCGAAATTCCCGTTCGGCAACCGATGCACCGCTACCGCGTCGTCGAAGTCACGCGCCGTCTCGCCATCGATGGTAACGATGGGCAGGCCGCGATAGTCCTGGCGGTGGCGCAACTCGCGGGAGGGAATGACTGGCTCGTACTGTTGCGCCTCCTGTAATGCCTCAATTGGGAAGCGATGCGGCAGGTGGTGCTTGCGTATGACGATCTCTACATCGACGCCAAAATCGTCCTCGTATCCGAGTATCTCAAGCACCCGGCCGCGCGGATTCTGCGTAGGGCTGGGCCACTCCGTGATCTCGACGTCCACAACCATGCCTTCCAGATCGTCCCACTCGCGGCGGCTGACCCCCGAACCGTAAACGCGGTCGGCATCGCGCTGCTGTTTCTTTACGCGGCGGCTTCGCTCTTGCGAGAGAGCGGAATCGCGCTTTGAGCCCGAAGGCCCGGCCGCAAGCTCCTCAGCTTCTTCGCCGGAGGGCCACTCCATTCCACGCGGGATGATTATGTCCTGGGTGACCTTCTCGTCGACCGGCGTGACGAAGTTGTGCCGTGAGCCGTAATGAAACGTACCCACCACACTCGGGTGCGCACGGCCGAGCACGCGCAAGATGCGCCCTTCCGCGCGGCCGTCGTCGCGTTTGCGGCCCAGCTCCACCAACACTTGGTCGCCGTGCATGGCCGCGCCTGCCGCCGTAGGCGGAATGAAAACGTCGCCTTCGAAGGTGCCTCGCTGCCCGGGATTTGGAATGACAAAGCCATACCCGTCACGATGCATTGTCAGCCGCCCGGCAATCAGGTTATGGCGCGCAACAGCATGTTCGGCCAGCGTGTAGCGGTCGCGTCCGGTCTCGATGAGCCGGCCCGACTTCACCAGAGCGCGCAAGCGTTCCGCCAATTGCTCTCGCTCCGCGCCGCGCAGCGACATCTCGCGGATGAGCTGCTTGTATCCGGCCGAGTGGTGCGGCTGCCGCTCGATCTGTCGCAGGATGGACTGGTCGTTCAACATGTTCGCTCGTTCCGTTGTTGAATGTTTGACGATCTGCCGTCAACCCCCGGAATTTCCACCGATGAACACGTACCGGGCAATTGGCTATTCTTCGATTCGCTTCCGAACCGTGCTCATCCGCCGAAAATTCGTGGTGAAACTTTGCGCTGAACCGTGCTATCCACAGAAAATCCGCAGCTCCGCATGGCGCTCGTGTTGCCTATTCTGGTTCCTCTCAAGAGCTTGGCCCTACTCCCATCTAAGCAGCGGCCAAATTTTCCTTGTAAGGCTATTTGCTGAGATAAGAAGTCGTTGTATGGTAGCAATAATTACATCGCAAACATGTGCGCGCATGAGCGTGCTCAGAAGCGGTGACGTAGACGAGCCGCACCAGACCGGCAGACTCTGGTTAAGAATCTGTTAGTTTGGTTTGGCCCACGGAATGCGTATCCAACCATAGACAGATTTTAGAAAGGATGTTTTGTCCCCATGTGGAAACCCACGAATGCTCCTTCGGCGACCCCGGCCACCGGCAACCCTGAGCCCCAGCGCAGCTTTACCCCTCCGGCGGCTGACCCCCCTGTTGCGTCGCGCCCGGCCAGTGCTCCATTGAACACCCAGGAGCAGGCCACGCTGGGTAAGTCGCTTGTCATCAAGGGCGAAGTCACCGGCTCCGAATCGCTTTATATCGATGGCCGCGTGGAAGGCTCCATCAATCTGCCGGGGAACCGCGTAACCGTGGGCCGCAACGGCGTAGTTTCGGCCAACATTTCCGCCCGCGAAATCGTCGTGCTGGGCAAGGTCCGCGGCAACATGACCGCCAGCGATCGCGTTGACATCCGCGGCGAAGGCTCGCTCACCGGCGATGTGGTGGCGCAGCGCATCAGCATCGAGGACGGCGCTTACTTCAAGGGTGGCATCGACATCCGCAAGCCGGGCCAGAAGGTGAACGGCGAAGCCAAGGAGACCACCGACGCTCCAACCACAGAGACTGGCACGTCGGCGAACGTCGCCCGCGCCTAGTCCCGTTTTGGAACCTGGGAGCGCCGCTTTCCCGGCCGGAGTCGCTTTAGGCGCTTCAGCGTAATCAGCGCCTTGACCTCTGCCGATATCAGGAGTGAATCTGCCCTTGTAGCCGACATTATGTCGTCTGCAAGGGCTCTTGATAGGCGGTATCTCACGATGTGGGCCACGGTTTTGCAGTTTGTCACCGCAGCTTGCCGGCACCGGCACCTCTCCCAACCCTTCTCCTCCGAGAACGACGATACGCGCACGATTCGCTCCAGCCATTACGTCGTCTGTCTTGAGTGTGGCCGCCACTTCGGCTATGACTGGGACCAGATGCGGTTGAACTGGACCGACAACAGCGCGCGGCACGCGCCGCAGATCGGTATCTAGGGCTCGACGTTCCCGGTCGCGCGGTCCACCGCTGGCTCGGGTGAAGTGATGTTTGGTGTAGCTGGCGCCTTCCTACTCCGCAGTTCTCCAGGCAAATCGGAGCGCGTAATCCACAGGCCGAGCGCAGTCGTCGCCAGCCAGGCGAGGCTGACCGCTAAGATCGCAAGCGCATCCGCTCTCCGGGTCCCATCGACCCGAACCAGACGAGACACGCCGTAAGCCGCAATGCCGGCGAACAGCGAAGTGGCGAGTACTTTGCCGAGTTCCAGCCACGGCAATCCGCGCAATGGAACCAGGCCTTTGCGCTGCAGGAGCCAGGCCAGCACGACGGTGTGCATCAGGATGCCGATGTCCGACGCCATCGCCAGCCCGGTCACGCCGAATTGCCGGAACATCCCGGCATAGACCGGCAACGACAGGATCGTAACCGTCGTGCTGGCGACCATCGGCGTTATGGTGTTTCCGGCGGCATAGAATCCGCGTGCGTACAGCGCCTGTGCCGACCACAGCGCCAGCGACAGCGAGAACCAGCCGAAGTACACCGCGGTCGAGAGCGAATCCTGAAAGGTGAAGCGTCCGCGGCGAAACGCCACATCCACAAACGGCAGCGCCGCAGGGATCATCAGCGCGGTGACGAGCATCGAGGCAGCCGCGATGCGATAGACAGACTTGTTAACGCTGTCGGCGAAGTCAGCGCGCCGGTTCTCGCCGAAGAGCTTCGCAAAGAACGGCATCGATGCCTGGCCTGCCGCCTGGCCAAGAATCGAGATGGGCAGGGCGAACAAGCGCTTGGCATAGTTCAGCCGCGTTATGTCTCCGATACCGCCGGAGGCGAAGTAGCGCAGAATCCAGTCATCGGCGGAGACTAGCGACACTCCCAGCATCAGCGGAATCGACAGCCGCACCCATTCGCGGAACTCACGGTTGCGCCAGTTGAGATTCCAGCGGTAACGCAAGCCCGCGCTCGACGCGCCAACCGCATTGATGAGGAACGGACCTACGAACGATCCGGTCAGCGCGCCGTAGGCCAGCGCGGCGATGCCAAAACGATGAGCGCCAAGGAGTCCTCCCAGAATGATGAACGATCCGTAGAAGACGGGACTGAGCGCGGGATACAAGAACATTCGCTTCGACAGCAGTACCGCCGAAACTACGCCCCCGGCATAAAAGAAGATCTGCCCCGGCAGCAGGATGCGCGTGAGATACACGCATAGCTGCATCTGCTCCGCGTTGAAGTGCGGGAACAGGTAGCGCTCGATTTGCGGGGTGAAGATCTCGACCAGAATCGTGCCGAAGATCATGACCACGCTCATGATCGTGATCGTCGAGTTGAACGCCTCCTGCGCTTCGCGGTCGTGTCCCTTCGAGATTTGCCGGGTGTAGATGGAAATGAACGTAATGGACGCGGTCCCGCCGGCCAGTATGTAAAAGAGAAAATCGGGAAGGGTGAATGCCGCAACGTAAGCATCGGTCTTCGGTCCGGCGCCGAAGGCCCACGCCACGTACATCTCGCGCAGGTAACCGATGATGCGGCCCAGCATGACGGAGGCCATCAACAGCAGCGTGGCGGAAAAGGCGCTGTGCTGGTGCGAGGGCCGCAGGCTTTGCAGCAGCCGCGACGCAAGCCGGCGCGGCGTCGCGCGGGGAGATGTGGAATCCGCCATGAAACTGCGATTCTACATTCTGTAAGAGCCCTCGCTTCAGCTTCGCCTGGTGTGAGTGTTCGAATTCAATTGCAGTAATGCTTGAGTTGCGTTGCCGCGCGCCCCACTCATTCCCGATTTTGGAAGGAGTGGGGCACGCGAAGACCCTCAGTGACGAACCCACAGGAATCCGTGAGACACGCGGGGCGCGTCCGAGTAGTTTCCTGCGACTAGACCGAGTTGGTTGATACTGACGGCAAACGTACCTTGGTTGAAGCCCGTGCCGGCCCCCGGCGCGTCGAGGATTGTGAAGTCGCCCTTCCTGTCACGCAGGAACCCGTGATTCACGTCGTGGGCGTCGTTGGTAAATCCGACGATCTCTCCGTTAGGTTAATGGAACGGGGGGTTGTCCATGTGCAACACGGAACGAGAGGAGATTGGACGGCATCGAACGTCTCGATGGTGCCGTCGAATTTCCGGATGAACCCCCGCCAGAGCCAAAAGTTAACTTCCGGATGTTCTTCCCTGAACTCCCCTATGGCCGTTCCCAGTAGGTTAATGGCAAACGGATGGGTATCCTCTCCGCTAAGAACGTCAAAGCTCGTGATGGCACCATTGGGACTCCGCACGAAACCATGATCGACAAAGTCCTCGTTCTCATAGGCCCCCGTCGTGGCTCCCAGCAGGTTGAGGCCGTCGACGAAAGTGCCGTTTACTGCCCCGGGCACGTCAAATGTGGTGATGGTGCCGTCCCGTGCTCGCAGGAAGCTGTGAGGGATAAAGTTTTCATCGAAGTAGTTACCAGCGATCACGCCCGCGTCGTTGATTTCCCTGACGCCTAAGCCGAGACTGCCGGGGACATCGAAGGTCGTGATGGCTCCGTCCGCACGACGCAGGAATCCGTGAGACAAGAAGTCTGCATCACGGTAGGTTCCCGTTACTTCTCCCACATCGTTGATGGCTCCGACGCCGGTGCCGTGCACGCTTCCCGGGACATCGAAGCTCGTGATACTGCCATTGAGCTTTCGCAGGTAGCCATGACCAACCGAGTTCGCGTCAACGTAGGATCCTGCAATCGTCCCCCAGAGGTTGATACCGGCGACTCCGGTGCTCTTGGAACCCGGAACATCAAATGTAATGTAGGTACCTCCGTCGTCGTGTCGCGCAACCTCGTTTGAAGGTTGGGAAGTTTCCGCTCCGGCCAACACCGGCTTGCAGTGCCGATTCATGATCCCGGACAAACCGAGCCGCCTTGGCGGCAAGCCACGCGGCCCGAGTAGTTGTTGCGAGCAGTCGGCCTGCATCTCGCCGGAGGCAAAGGCCGCCTGTAGTGATTGCAAGTTCTGTGATGGAGCCTGCTGCGCCGCCATGCCCAAGGTCAGGACTAACGTCGCCAGTAGGCAAACTAAGGTAAAGCTGAAACGGAATCGCATACCATCCTCCTTTATGTCGTAGGTGCTTCCCAAGAGTCTGGGTTGAGCTTTCGCGAATCTATCCGGGAGTTGCTCAAATAGGAATGCACGCGCTGTCATTTTTGTATCATTTCTAAGGTCATCCGCTGGGTTATCCAACAGCAAACAAATCGGTTAGAAGCTCTCCGGTTTCTGAACAAAAATTAGGTAGTAGGGTGCCGACTGGCATAGTAAACTCCCGAGCACTTGACTCGGAGTTCCAGGAATGAAAGCTACCCTCCCCCAACGCGTCCGTGTTGGAGCTTTTGAAATAGATCTTCGCGCTGGACAGGTTCGGGGCGCCGAACGTGTGATTGTGTTGCCGGAACAGTCCCTTCAGATCCTCCGTATGCTGATTGAAGGCGCAGGCGAGATCGTTACGCGGGAAGAGATTCAGCAGAGACTTGGCCCAACGATACGGTCGTGGAGTTCGACCACTCTATCAATGCTGCCGTCAACAAGCTGAGGCAGGCGCTAGGCGATACGGCAGCCGCTCCCACATACATCGAAACTATCGTCCGTCGGGGATATCGGCTGCTCGTCCCGACGGAACCGGTTCCTGAAGCGCCCGCGCCCAACGCGAACAATGGCGATGTCGGCGTGGAACCTGCCCCTGCCGAACAACCCTCAGCAGGCAGTCCGCCAAAAGGTGCCAACCTGATCGGCAAGAAGGTCTCGCATTACCGTGTCGCCAAAGTGATCGGGGTGGGTGGAATGGGCCTGGTGTATGAGGCCGAAGACCTGAAACTCGGCCGTGCGGTCGCCCTGAAATTCCTCCCCGAAGACCTGGGGCGCGACCCGGCGGCGCTGCAACGCTTCGAACGCGAGGCCCGGGCGGCGTCATCGCTTGATCATCCCAACATCTGCACCATCCACGAGGTAGAGGAGCACGAGGGCGAGCCTTTCATGGTTATGCAGCTCCTGCGCGGCGAAACCTTGCGTGACCGGCTGGCTTCGCTGCAAGCCGCCCGGCAGCGATTCTCGACTTCGGAACTGCTCGACATTGCGGTGCAGGTGTGCGACGGCCTAAGCGCAGCCCATGCCAATGGCATCATCCACCGCGACAGCAAGCCGGCAAATATCTTCCTCACCGAGAAGAAGGTGGCGAAGATTTTGGATTTCGGGGTGGCGAAATTGGTGGAAGCGCCGGACTTCAGTCCGGCGAATGCCGATGCTTCAGGCTTGGATGAGCGCGGGAATCAATCCCGTGTCGGATTGATTCCCGCGCAAGACCAGAGAGCACCTAACGGCACGGCTGAAGCCGTGCCCCTTCAAAGCCTGGGGCTAAAGCCCGACTCAGAGGAGGTCCCGCAACGCCGGGCTGAAGCCCGGCTCTTCCACCTGCCCGATGGCTCCGCAGGGGGCGCTGGCGCCGCAGCAGCGGCGAAGCAACAGGTGGAAGCGGCGGACTTCAGTCCGCCGAACCAGGGCGGGCCGGGAGGCGGGCTTCAGCCCCGGTCTGCTGTCACGACCACCCTCACCCGCACGGGCATGAAGCTGGGCACTGCGGGATACATGTCTCCCGAGCAGATTCGCGGTGAACCGCTCGACGCACGCACCGACGTCTTCTCTTTCGGATTGGTGCTGTACGAAATGGCAACCGGGGAGCGCGCCTTCAGCGGCGAGACTGAAGCCATTCTGCACGCCGCCATTCAGAAACAAAATCCGGCTCCACCGCGTGAACGAAACGCGGCGTTGCCGCCAAAGCTGCAGAGCATCGTCAATCGAGCCATCGAAAAAGATCCTGGACGGCGTTACCAGAGCGCAGCGGAGATGCGCACTGATCTAGCAGCCGTGGCCGCGATGGGCGAAAAAGCCGTTGGGAAATCGCGTGCCCGCATGTCTTGGACGTGGGTTGCGGCTGCGGCGCCGGTCTGCATTCTGATGGTGATCGCAGGCGTCCTTTATTGGCGCGCGCACCGACCCCCGAAGCTTACGCCGCAGGACACGATTGTGATTGCTGAGTTTGAGAACAAGACCGGCGACGCAGTCTTCGACGACACACTCAGGCAGGGACTCATCGTTCAGTTGGGGCAGTCGCCGTACTTCAACATTCTGTCCGACCGCAAAGTCCGCGACACGTTGAAGTTGATGAAACGTCCTGTATCGGAACCGATCACTGAAAACCTAGGCCGCGAGGTCTGCCTTCGCAGTAACAGCAAAGTCATGTTAGTCGGCTCGATCGCAAAGCACGATAAGGGATATGCCATTGGCCTGAAGGCAGTGGACTGCAATATGGGAAGCGCCCTTGCCGAGATGCACGAACCCGCCGCAAACAAAGAAGATGTTCTGAAGGTGCTGGACCGGGCAGCACTCTCGCTCCGTACGAAGCTGGGAGAGTCGCTCAGCTCCGTCGAGAAGTACGCCACTCCACTGTCGCAAGCCACGACGCCGTCCCTAGAAGCATTGAAGGCATACAGCCTGGCGAAAAAGGTCGAGCGGCTGCAAGGGCCGACTGCAGCCCTGCCGTTGATGAAACGCGCGCTGGAGCTCGACCCCAGCTTCGCGAAGGCTTACCACGACATCGGCAACGCCTACAGGAATTTGGGCCAGGGCAAGAGAGGGGAGCCGTATTTACTGAAGGCCTTTGACCTCCGGGACCGGGTGACCGAGCGGGAAAGGTTCCAATTCGAGGCGACTTACTACGATGCTGTTGCACGCCAACCCGAAAAGACGGCGGAGGTGTACGAAGAATGGCATAAGGAGTACTCAAGAGATTATCTGCCCGCGGCAAACGTGGCAGCAATTTACGCGCGACTTGGACAGCATGACAAGTTTCTAGAGAAATCTCGTGCCGCCCAGCAACTGGAGCCGAATTACTCGCTTCTCTATGTGAACTTAGGGGCGGCGTACATGAATCTCAATCGGCTCGAAGACGCCGAGGAGGTTTTCCAGGAAGCTGAGCGCCGTGGCCTGGCAGCGGAGAGTCTCGTTCAGTTTCGCTACCTGCTTGCGTTTGTCAAGGCAGACAAGCTGGCAATGGCACAGATGGTTGCGGCTTCGAAGGGAAAGCCCGGCACCGAAGACTTGTTGCTGGCCTCAGAAGCGGATACTGCGGCCTGGTACGGTCAATTCAAGAGCGCCCGCAAACTGACGGAACAGGCCAGAGATTCCGCCCGAACGGAACGATGCTCGTGAAACTGCGGCGATCTATATGGCTTCAGCGGCGCTGCATGAAGCCGCCGCGGGAAATCATCAGCAGGCTATCAGCGACGCCACGCTGGCACTGAAACTCTCCCAGCATCGCGAGGTCACGGCCATGGCTGCTCTCTCGCTGGCGCAAGCGGGTGATATCACCGCTGCTCAAAAGCTCGCCGCTGGACTTAATCAGGACTTGCCCCTCGATACTCTGGTGCAACGCTACTGGCTCCCAACCATCAATGCCGCGGTTGCACTCGAACGGAAAGATCCGCAGAGTGCAGTCCGCATGTTGGCTGGCATGGGAAACCTGGATTTCGGCACAATCAGTAACATGGTCAACGTGTTCTTATGCCCAGTCCATATTCGTGGCAATGCATACCTGCAGCAGGGCAACGGCCTGGCTGCCGCGGCAGAGTTCCAGAAGTTCATTGACCACTACGGGCTGCTGACCAATTTTCCCTGGGGAGCGCTGGCCCGCCTGGGCCTGGCACGCGCGCTTGCACTCGAAGCTGAGACTGACCCCTCTGCCCGGGAAAAGGCCCGCACAGCTTATGAAAACTTCCTCACCCTCTGGAAAGATGCCGACCCTGACATTCCGATCTGAGCGCATAGGAAGCTGCTCAGCTTCTTGCAGGTGAGAGTCCTGCCGCAGGAGTTGATTCGTTGCCTGCGTAGCGATGGCGTACGTGTGGAGGGCGACCGAAGCACGGGAGCA
>Ga0306920_100004894_pt1 | contig 17217 bp, 2 predicted proteins | sample flu12Cox44000170_FD_204666 | JGI IMG/M metagenome (GOLD analysis project Ga0306920, IMG submission 204666) | Lab enrichment of tropical soil microbial communities from Luquillo Experimental Forest, Puerto Rico - flux4day.12C.oxic.44.000.170 (v2)... | ecosystem: Environmental > Terrestrial >... | reverse complement strand
TCTTGCCTCGCTGGCCCTTTGCACCATGCACCTGTCGAAGCCCGTTGGTCACATCGAAAGTGGAGAAGATGCTGTTTCCGGTGAATTTAACCGCACCGACCTTGTACTGCTTGCCTTCGTAGATGGTAAACCGGATCACCATCGTTTTCGGTGTTGGATTTAGAAACTCAATGTTCTTGATTTCGAAATCCAAGTAACCGCCTTCGTCCGCTTTCCCGCTTCCATTGCGATAGAAATCGGCGAGTTTTTCTTTGTCTTCTTCGAACTGTTCGTCCTTTAGCACGCCGCTGCCGGTGATCCAGGAAAACATCCAATGCCGGCGTGTTTTGATGATTTTGCGAAGCCGCTTTTGGGTAAAGGCCTGAGCCCCGACGAACTCAACGTCTGAGATCTTAATCTTGGGGCTCTCTTTGATTTCGAAGGTGGCTACAGCGCGGCCGGCAGCTTCGTCGATCGTGTAGGTGTACTTTACCTCCGTATGCGGGTAGCCCTTTTTCTGATAGAGCTTTTGGATTTCTTGAGAGTCAGTGAAGAGCTTTCGTTCATTGAATGGCTCGCCCACCTTTGCGGAAGCGGTTTTGCGAAGCTTGGCATCCGTGAACTTCTTGTTTCCCTGGAACTTGATTTCGGTTAGGCGCGGGTTGCCCTGGACGATATAAGTGAGCACCATTCCATCGGGCGAATTGGCTGCCGCGACTCGAACATTGTAAAATAATCCGGTCGCGTACAGGTTGCGGACGTCATCATCAACTGCAGCAGGAAGGTAATTATCGCCCGCCTTGACGCGGATGTTGGCCCGGATGAGTTCATCTCCAACCGAAGCAGGGCCAACGTGCTGGATCTCAACCTTGCTGATTTTGATCGCTGACAATTGAGCAGGGACCATCGGCGGCCAGGCCAACAGCAGGCAAAGCCCCCACAGGCGAAGCAATACTTTCATCGTCGGTCAGTTAGGCACGTCGTCGTCGCTTACTTTGGCAGCACTTTCAAACCGCGTATAGGACTTCAGGAACGTTAAATTGACATCGCCGGTCGGGCCATTGCGTTGCTTGGCGATCAGCAGATTCACCGGCCCCGCTTCTTCAGTCGCCGCGCCGCCCGTGGCACTTTCGTCCTCGTCACCGGCGTTCGGCTTGTATAACAGACCAACCAGGTCGGCGTCCTGTTCGATCGAGCCTGATTCCCGCAGGTCAGACATTCGAGGTTTGCGGTTCTTTTCCCGCTCCAACTCCCGGTTCAGCTGGCTCAGGACGATAATCGGAACGTCCAATTCCTTTGCCAAGGCCTTGATGCCGCTGGAAATGTCGGCAATCTCCTGTTGACGATTCTCCGCGCGCCGCGCAGTAGAATGGAGCAATTGCAGGTAGTCAATCACGAAAAGCTTGATATGGAACTGCTGGTGCATTCGGCGGGCCTTGGCACGCAACTGCAAAATGGACAATCCCGAAGAATCATCGATAAACAAAGGAGAACCGGCGAGCTTGCCAGCGGCTCCGGTCAGCTTGGGAAAGTCCCGTTCCGCCAGAAACCCTTCCCGCACGTTGCGAAGATTGACCCGCGAACGCGAGCAAAGCATGCGCAACACCAATGACTCAGCGGTCATTTCCAGGCTAAAGACGCCGACCGGCAGTTTTGCCTCCAAAGCAACATGCTCAGCGATGTTCATCGCCAGGCTGGTTTTGCCCATCGAAGGCCGGGCTGCAATAACGACCATTTCTCCCCCGTGGAGGCCGTTGGTCATTTTGTCCAGGTCTTGAAAGCCGGTAGGGATTCCAGTGAGCATCCCCTGGCGCTGATGAAAATCCTCGATAGTGCCAATCGCTTTCTTGACCAGGTCCTTGATGCTGTTGGTATGGGCCTGAACTCGGGCTTCGCTGATCCGAAGGATATCACGCTCGACCTCGTCCATTAAAGCATCGACTGCGCCCTCGTAATCGTAGACCCGGCTGACCACGTCAGTGCAGGTGTGGATCATTTTCCGCAGCAGATATTTTTCCCGCACTATCTCCAGGTAATACATCAAATTAGCGGCGGAGGGCACCACATCGGGCAGGGTTGAAAGGTAAGAAATGCCACCGATCTGTTCCAGGAGCTGCGCATTCTTTAGATGCTGTTGAAGGGTGATGACATCGATAGCCGTTCGAGCATCGTACATCTCGGCCAATGCCTTGAAGATCGTTTGGTGCCTGAGATCATAGAACACCTCCTCGCCATCCTTGAGTTTCTCGATGCATTCACCCATGCAATCGTTTGGCGAAAGCAGGATGCAACCCAGCACTCCTTGCTCCGCTTCCGGGGAGTGGGGAGGCAATCGATCTACGCGGGGCGCAGGGGCCGCAGATTTCGGCCGTGGGCTTGTCTTAAGGTCGGGAGCCGCCGCCTCGGAAGTCGAGTTAATCATCCAGTGTACGTACCAAAGATTTACGTCACCGGGCAACCGAATCTTAGTAACAAGACCAGGTCAATTTGTGAATAACCTCTACGGCAATTGGACCAGTCGATAAAAACGAGGAGCTGCCAGCCCTCCGGTCTCGGTCCCATCATCGGAAAAGAGGAACGTGCCGCTTCTTGAACTGACGTGAGCGGAGAAGTCGCGCCAATCCGTTGGGGTGAGAGAGCGGGTCCATTGAACTTGAAACACCTGGTTAGTCGGAGCCGACCACTGAAGCTGGATACTGACTGGAGAATAGGACACCGAGGAAATAATCGGCAGCGCAGGAACCAGTACGTCGCCTTCAGATACTCGAAAATATTGGAAATCGGCCGGCAGAGGAATACAGAAGGTGGTGGTCACATCCGATGCCGTGATCGTGGGGGATACGATAGTCCAACTGTTCTCCGTGAGCGTCGATTTGGCTTGAACAAAGTAATGGATTCCCGGCAAAGAGGACCAGGTAAGACATATGCTGTTGCTGCCAACAGCGGGCTCCGACACGGCGATGTTTGTTCCGTACGTCGGGAACTCCGTAGCCAGAATCGAATAGGAGGCGGGGACGCCTGTAACATTGACGACAGACAGGAACCATTCTCCCGGCGACAGTTGCACGGGACGGGAGTAGTCGTAAACCACAATCAGTTCATCATTCGTTCCAGGGTTTTCGCTGATATAATCATAGTCGCCAAGATTGGGCAGTGGAGTTCCCTTATGCGCCAACAGCGTGACATCGTTGGTGGGGCCATTGACCTCGAATTGCACCCGAACTGCATTGGTAGTAACGACGTACCGGTAATAATCGCTGTAATTCAGGGGGCCGGGGTTATAATTCACCACTGGCACACCGGAGGTAAGTGTTGTCACAGTGCCAACATTAAATTCCACCCCGAAAATAACCGTGGCGGTTGCCGGGTTGGTGTTCTGGATCCCCAGAAAATACGGCGAGCCTGGAACCAATCCAGGCAACGCGTTAGTACGGAACACCCAGGTACCGGTACTTGATTTGGTGCCGATGACCATGTCCCCGGCGTTGGTGCCGGTTGGCGGGGTGTTAGGATTGAACAACAAATTGACCGGCTGCGAAGAACTCCACAGCGAATTTGTAGAGAAGCTTACCCAATTTGGAACCTCAATCTCGTACCATTGAACCTGGCGGGGGCCGAGCAGGTTGGTAGCCGCGGCAGCCGGCGCCACCAGAACCGGCAAAGGAATCGTACTGGCAAACGTTAGGGCTAGTTGCCAACTCAACAGTGTTGGCGGCGGGTTGGTGGCACCCGCACGGTTGTCCCAAATTTCCAGGGCCCACTTACCAAGGGCGTTCTTACCGGCAAACTGAGCCAACGATTCTTCGGGCAGATAGAAAATTCCACCACTGCTTAAGCCACTGGGAGCGACCGTCAGGTTCGTGAAAGGTGGCGGAGCAAATTTGATCGGAGTCAGCGTAAGGTTTGTATCCTCGGTGAAGGTAAAATACAAGGGGCCGAGCTTCGTGGAAGTCACTGAATAGAACCAGGCGGTGTTGGATTGGACATTTCCTCCCTCGTTCATGACGACTTCGAACGACGTAGACAATCCGGGGCCATAACTGATGTTAGTTGAGCCCCCAAAGCTTATCATGCCGGAATCGAACAGAAGATGATCCTCATAGTAAACTCGCATCTCGTCTGGCAGAGCAAAAAAATCGTAATTTATTGAGATCGTGCCCGAGGTTTCACCGGTTTCAAAGACGTTAGTAACGGCCTCCGGGCCGCCGGAAAAGGAAACGGGCGTGGTGTTGGTAAAGACGGCTTCAGTGCCCATGCCTTTAGTCGAAGCGCCGCCACGTCCACCATCCAGTAAGACGCGGGTCCCATCCGGCCCAACCAGGCTTAAGACAAGATCCGAAATTCGTGGATGATTGATCCGAACGCCTACCTCTACGGAAACGATTGGAGCAGTGTTAGTAACCAGCAGACTTGAGGAAGAAACAGAATCATCGCCAATCACGGCCGGATTGGTTGAGGCAAACAAGTTTGTGGTTGGCGGCGTGCTGCCTAAGAGCGTATTCGCCTGAATCGCCACGGTTACCGTGTCGGTGCCCAGGTTGCAAGTGCTGACGACGTACAATCCCGGATTCAGCGGAGGTTGGGTCGTCTGGTCAACCGTAAGGATGCCTGTCGGGTTGGTGCTACTCACCAGCAGGCTCACGCAGTTGCTCGGAGAGTCTCCACAAGGATAAATCTGCATGGAGACCGGGCCGGCGCCGGACCCAAATGTAACCGTTGCCGTCAAATTGGTTGCCAGGATCGGCACCGATACAAAATCCTCATGGCAGGCGCCGGCTAAAATGTTCTCCCCCAAACCGGCTGCCGGGTCCTGCTGTTGCTCCAGGAAGAGCATCGAGCTTTGGTTTGTCGCTGAACTATTTGTGCTGGTCAAGGTCAGCATCCACTGACCGCTTCCATCATTTCCCGAAAAAAGTCGCAGACTGCCAGGCCCTGCGCTGGGGAGAGCATTAAGGACATCCCCTTCGGCACTGTCATCGAACACAAATGTCTGAGGAGAAGGTGGATTTATTGGGGAATAGTTTAGCAAAACGACCGAACCGGAATTGTGAGTCAGAGTGGCCTGAACATCGCTCAGGGCAGCGTAAGTCATCGTGTTGGTCAAGATGGCTCGACGCACTGGCATAACATCAGGGGAAACGAAGAAAACGCGCGCCGTTCCAGGAAAAGCCGTTGTTCCGCGAGGGGTGGTCATTGGCTCAGGAAAGCCACGAAGACTTTCGTTCCCTTGAGCATCGGCTTGTGCAAAAGGCTCCAGGCTGGTATCGGCGAGCAGACCATACTCGGCCCCTTGCAATGACTCCGACTTCACACCGATGTAGTACAGCCCAGGCGTAGCGTTTGAATATATGATTGTTTCCGCACCGCTTCGCCCGAGCGAGACGTCTGCCGACACCAAAACGACCGGATCCAGGTTAGTCAGATTTTGGTCACGGGAGACGTAGAGATCGACGTCGGCGCCCGTAGGCGGCGCCTGCCCGGAAGCACTGCCCCCGGAACCGGCGGAAGTCGGAATCGTGGTAAGCGGTTGGGTTAAAAAAGTGAGAAAGACGGCATTAGTGAACTCGGTATCGTTGGTGAAGACGTAAAAATGCCACTGATTTGATGAGCCAATTGTAATCGTGGCATTGGTCGATCCGGGGAATAAAACTGTGTTTGTGCCAGGCAACGGCTGGAAGGCGCCCACACGCTGTCCCAGCAAGAGCGCGCCGGAATCACCGTTGGCAGGTCCAAAGTTATTAGTTATCACCGTTACAAACGGCACGGGAATGAAACCGGAAGGAGCGTCCGTCACGTTCAAAGCGTTGGCTACTTGCCCGTCACCGCTCGAGATCACCAGGGCATAGTCTTGCATCGCTCCTACCGGCCGCTCGGTCAACGCATTCACGCCGATACGATGACCCAATACAGTCACGGAATAGTTGCTCCCAAGCGTCGGCGATAGGAAGACGTTCTCGACGTTATTTACACGGTCGAGATTCGGCGTTGCGCCAGCTTGCCAGGGGGAGTTGAAACTGCTTCCGGAGGGAATGTCATTGCCCCAAAAAACCTCCCCAGTCTCCAGGTTGGTGACGACCAGGTCGAGGTCGTTGACTAATTTCAAGCCTGCGACCGGGTTACCGGGAGGGTCGGTCCAGACTAGGGTTATCCGAAAAGGCAATGCACGCGCCGCCGGTGAAACGGAGATGATTCGATTGCGTTGCTGCCCTGTGGAGAGACTCTCGACAGCACTCTGATCGAATAACCAGAGCGAAGCATTGGTCGCAGCCGGATTCGTTAGACTCGCGGTCAGGCAATTCGGCAATTGGACCACTCCCCAGCCCTGGGCGTTTGTCGATGGAGAGTGGAGGTCATAGCCACTCGCCAAAGATCGTGCGCCGTTGATCAGGAGCGCTTTCATCAATGCAGGGCTGTTGGTCCGAAAGAGGCGTTGTTCGAAAAACTCCTGCATCAAAGCCAGGACCCCACAGACGTCGGCTGCAGCCAGACTGGTTCCAGATTCAAAGCGATAGGCCGGACCAAGTCCCGCATTAAGATTGCTCAGAACATCAACGAATTGTGGGTCAGATGAGAAGTTGAGGAATGCGTTGGATGAGGAATAATAGGCGGCCTGGTCCCAGCCCGTTGAACGCGTCGAAACGATAAAGGTGCCGGGCGCGACAAGGTCTGGTTTAAATCGGCCGGAAAGACCTTCGATGCCAGGCGCGACGTTGCCGCGACTCGAAAAGCTCGCGACCTGGTTGGAGGAATCGGTGAGAGCCAAACAAGGTGTGTTGGTATGGCAGACAATAGTTGCTCCATTGGTGGAGCAGCTCACTACTTGATTGGTTATGAAACGGGCTTGCTCGAGAGCGCCAACCGTGATGGCATTTTTCGCCGTTCCGGGCGACTGGATAGTTCCGGGGATGCCCCCGGTGCCATCATCGACACCCTGCCCCGCATTGCCAGCTGAGAACACGAACAGCACCGGTTGAGCGCCGGGCAAAGCAGGCAGCGCATCCCGGACAGCTGCGTCATAGCTGGCCGCCCCCAGGTCATAATCTGTGTCGTTAACGTAATGCCAACTGTTATTCGAGATGAGTGCCTTTTGGTTCGCGGCGGTTTGTTGGAGGTAACTATCACTTACAAACGGGCGGGAGTTTGTGTCAACCGAGACGGAAAAGATTCTGGCATTTGGCGCCAAGCCGCGGAACTCGTCAGGGACCGGAGGCAGAGATGAACCCGGCGCTTCGCCAACAGTAACCGACTGGGCACCGTTCCCCGCAATGATACCCGCCACGTGCGTCCCGTGTCCGTCTTTGTCGAGGCCACTGGCTGGCGCGTCATACGCAACACGCCCCATCAAGTCCGGATAATTTGTGTCGACACCCAAATCGTTCACGTTGATCAGAACATTGGATCCAGTTAACCCAAGATAATTGGAACTGGTGCGGCTATCCGCGGTCACGCCGATTCGTACGCGACTCAAATCATTTGCCGAAACGCGCGCGCACGAAGGTTCCAGTTCCTGCACGGCCGGCAACCGAGCAATGTGCGACAGCATCTGGCTGGGGCAGCGCAACTCAATCACTGTCCCAAAGGGAGAAACATCGGTTGTCAAAATTTGGGCGCCAGTCGCGGTGAGTTGTGCCAGAGCATCATGCTGATCGTCGTTAAATAACAGAACCTTGAGCTGGAGCTGCAGGTTTGGCGAGGCGGTCTGGAAATCTTCAGAGCCCGCTGTAGATGTCCCCGACAACGCCGCGTCCATGAGTGAAGCCTTGATCTTGTAGTAAGGCTCATAAGGAACCATTGCTGCAACCAGTGAATCCTGCGCAAGGATCGAAGCAGTTTTAGCCCCCGCGCGAACAAGGTATGCATTGTTCGGGATGTACGCGACCACGCGGGCACCAGCGCGGACTAGTGCCTGTTGAAAAGCATCAGTGGGAGTCCCATGGCTCTGAACGATATAGCTGCCAGGATCGCCAGGGAGCCTCAATTCGGCTGGAATCGGTGGATCGAGAGGTGCTCTGGTGTCCAGGAAAGCGTTTTCGAGCAAAATTGCCCTCGGATCCTCAACCAAGTCTTTGAGAATTTTGGTGGTATTGGTGAGACGATGCCGGGAGGCATTGAACCCCTTCGAGGCAGCCGGTTTGCCCGCAGAAGCCAGGTTGACTGCTGGAGCGTCCGGACTATTGCGAACACCAGGCCGGAAAGTGTCAAAAGCGAGGCTGGACGGGCTGTTCTCTTTGTGAGACCCGCGCCAAAACATCACCACCAGCGCGATACTCAGCAGAGACCAAATCAAAACTCGCCAACGCATCAATAGGAGAAAGAGTAAACCATCATCTTGCTAGCATTAAGAAGAAAGTTTTGTGTGTTGGGGTAAGTCAAATCCGAAACCCGAAGGGCGAAAGCCGAAGCAAAGCCGAAATCCGAGATCCGAAATCTGAAGGAACGACAATTCATACTCCAACTCTCAATTGCGCCACAATTTGGCTCGATCTATCTCGCGGGCCCGTTCAGGTTTCGGGCTTCGGATTTCGGATTTGTTTCGGCCTTCGGCCTTCGGGTTTGAGGTTCGTCTGTGCTAACTACTGAAGCAGGCGATAGAATCTCGGCGCTCCGCGGATAACGTCGAAAACAACATATTGATTGCCAACCAAAGTAGCTGGAAGGTTGGCGTCAAGCCATGGGCCAAAAGGGCTGTTGGCGAACTGCAGAATGGCGTTGGGGAACGCGCTGGACCAGGAAATACGCACCTGGTTATTGGTCCAAAGCTGGATCTGCAGTGGGGCTCCGGGCAAATTATTAGGCGAAAGGTGGATCACCCGGTAAATGTCCAGACTCCCGGCGGCGGTCGTCACGATGAAGGTGGTCAGCGGAGTGGAAGCGTGGATCAAGCCTCCAGGGACTGGTTGCCAGTTCACCTGGTTGGGCAAGGTCGATTGCACTTCGTAATATTCGCCTTCAATGGAGTACCAGCTGAGCAAGACTCCCTGCCCCGCTGGCAAAGCCAGCACGGTAGGCACAGGAGGTTCCTGGATGCTCTGCAGAATGCCGTTTGAAGAGACAACTGCACGAAGTGTATAAGCCACATTGGCAGCTTCGTTGTTATAGATGCCGACAAACCAGTTACCCACGAGGCTAGGCACTTCAGGTGATACCCTCGCGACGACCTGTTCCCAGTTTGTTCCTGGCCGCAGGCTCTCGCCATAGTATGGAGCCATCGTCGGTGGCAAATCTCGTTGGACAACAAGATCGGCATTGCCCGAGAGGTTGTACATTTCGAATAAAATCGCATCGACCTCGTTGGTCACCTCGAATTGGAAAAAGAACTGGCGCGGTGGCCCCGGAGGCGCGACAAAAGCGTTGGTGGGACCAGCCACAAAGGGAATAGCATTGGTGAGCGGCACGATGGCGGGGTAAACGGCGCCCACACACGCCTGGACCGTCACCGGGACATCCGTATCGGCTTGATTGAAGATACCGACATACCAGCGATTGGTTTGGATTGGGAACGGCGTGGAGTTGGTGACCAGCATGATGATGTCATCATTAGTATTCGGCCGGGTGCTGATGTAATCGTGATAGCTAAGGTCTGGAAGCGGCAGACGCTCGCTTAACACAACCGTGACATTGCTGTTAACGCCCACGAAATTGTTCGGGGCGCCGGTAAGATAAAAAGACACTGTCTGAAGCGCCGCACCGGGAGGCAAAGCGTTAACGTCAAACTGGAAATATCGGGGGACGCCAGCTTGCGCGACGAAGTTCGAGCTGGCTACGCAATTGGCCAGGGTGGGGATATCGAACCAAACACCATAGGCAAACGTAACCGCCGTCGGATTCGGATTGGTAATCGCGACATAATAAGGTTGCCCCGGAACAATATTAGGCGCAGCGGTGCTAAATAGAACCTTCCCACCAGCGCTATTTGGAGGCCACACAATAGCCTGTCCGATCGCATTGGGGCTTTGATCAAACAAATCCCACAGCACGCCGACTGGAAGCGGGTTGCCCAGGTTTCGATCAGTAGCAGCCAGGAGCAAGTTGGTAGCATTGGAAGCCCAGAGGGGAACGTCGACTACGAGGTTCTGAATGGCACCGGCAGCCAGAGTGTTGGTGTAGATAATGCCGTGCTGCAAATGTATGACTGGTGGTGGATTGCTCGGTTGCAGCACAAAGTTAAGCTGCCAGTCGAGCAAAGTCGCAACATCGATAGGAACGTTTGCACCCACGCGGTCATCCCAAATCTCCAATGTCCACACACCGGCGGCACCCTCGCCATTGAGCTTGGCCAAAGATTCCTCAGGCAGATAGTTCAGCTCTGAGGGCAATTTAGTGAGACTTACTCCGTCTACGATGGTTCCAGGTAGCAGGCTTTGAAGCGTGAGGACCAGGTTGGTTCGGTCCGCGGTAAAGTCGACGGTGTGGACGGTCCAGTCCGAGTTGTCGCCCCAGCCGTTATCGATTTGGATGCCGTTAACAAGAACTGCGACCTTGGCCAGGCCCTGGGAAGGCGGCATGACCAGGTCAGCCTTGCCATTGACACCCGCCGCCGCAATAGCAGCGATCTCCGGACCAGTGAGCGCTCGTCCATACACCGACAGCTCGTCGATCAATCCATGATACGGCTCTGAATTTTCACCGCGACTGCGGTTGCCGATTGCAACACCTGGACTGAAACTCGGATCCAAATCGCCAAAAGGAAACCGATCGGTAAAATCGGTATTGATGATCGTTACCCCCGAAGGCGCTTCGAGAAACACTTCGTTATTTTGAGGCGTCAACTGCTTGCCGTTAACGTAAAGGCGCAGCTGGTTCGTCGGCCAGGGGGCATTGGTTTGCCACAAAACATTCGCCTCAAATACGGCGGCAATGTGCTGCCATTGTCCAACGCGCACCGGCTGGTTTGCCGTCTCGAGGATCACGCCACAATCGCCTACTTTGTCGTCCTCGATATGAAACACAATATCCATGCTATCCGCGGTCACGCGCTCAATCCCAAGGTAATAGGGGTCGAAGCACTGGCGGCTGTCACCGCGGAAGAAGATCTGTTCGGTTTGCTCAGGGATGAAGGTATCGACAGGACTGGGTTTGATCCAACCCTCGATGGTAAATGAATTGGTCAGGCGCAAGTTGACCGGATCTCCGAGTTCGATTTTGGAAACGAGATCGTTCCCGGCATCGATCACGCCGGGAAATGACAACGCTTTCGTGTCCTGGTGGAAATTAACGAATCCGGCAGAGGAATTAGTGGCGCCATCAATCAGGGCGCCATGGTTGCCACCGATCAGATCCCAGGCACGACGGCTGAGCGGCTCGATATCGCCGTTCCACCAACCGACCATGCCCGGGCCTCGCACCGAGTAGGTGAGCCGATACCTGCCGCCAGGAATTGTTGGCAAGGCGCATTGTACTCCACCGCTGCCGAGAGCGACGCTGTTGTTACCAACGGCGGCGACCAAACCGTTGCTCACAACCGTCACCGGTCCGTTGACCACAGTCCACGGGCGCGGGCCGACTGCCGGGGGATTGGCGCCACCTGGCAAGACACTGCCCGGGTTGTAAAGTCCAGCGACTGCATTTTCAAATTCGTTCGAGAAAACCAGAATCGGCGGGGAATTCGATACCGAGTACGGCGCGGGAGCAAATTTGATGGGGATGGACGCCAGGTTGGTGTTGTCAGTGAAGTGCATCAGGCCATCGATTGCATTTGTAATGATCGATGAGAGCACGAAGTTGTCCACCGTAAGATTGGGATCGAAAGAAGTGACCGTGATGGGAGTGGCGCTGGGGTTTGGACCGTTGGTGGCCGCCACCGGAGGCAACGTCGTGAATGGAATGATATTCGTGCCCCAGGTTGGACCATTGGTAAACGAGGCGGAAATCGTCCCTAAGGACGTGAGGAGCTGGACAGCGCCACTGACAGGGCAACTCAAAGCATTGGTGCCGTACTTACCGCCAGACCCCGCCTTGAAGATCGCGGCAACTTCGCAATCGGTGAGGGCGCGATCGTATAGGCCAAATTCGTCGAGCGCGCCGTTGAATCCTTCAAAATTTGCGCCCGGTGCCGGGTGATAGCCGAAGTAAAGGTCGCCGGATGTGCGCAGCAGGAGATTGGTTACGGGGATCGCCTGGGCAACTTCCAAGGCGCCATTGACATAGAGACGCACCATGCTGCTGGCCCGGTCAAACGTCATGGCTACGTGCTGCCAACCTCCATTGGTGATCGCACCGGATGGAGCCGATACAATGTGGGGCTGCTGATTGTTATCCCAGAGGTTGGCTGTAAGGACAGCCAAACCATTTGTACTTCCAACAGCGGTAGCAAAAAACTGGACGCCCTGCGGAGTAGGCGAAGAAGGATCGTTCCATTCAACAACCGGGAGCGGCGTAAGGCTATTGGTTTGTTGAACCAGCACCGTGTCGAGCCACATACCGCTTTTTCCTGGGGTGGTACTGGTGAACCTGAGCTTCGTTGAAGGGCTGGAGGCGGTGAATACGATTGAAGTATGCAGCCAGCCGGGGTTATCGATCGTGTTGGTCAGGCCATAGGACAGCGGCACGTCCGGCTGCCCTGTTAAGGACACAGTTGCGTTCGCAACAAAAGCCGGGTCACCGGTGCCCGGATTTTTTGTGTACGCAAAACTCAGCACGTATCGCGACCCGGCAAGAGTCGGGAAACTGCGCGAAATCGACCCCGGAACAAAGCCGTTGAGGTCAACACATTTTGTGCCTGAATCAGGATTGGCGAACAAACTGGGAAATTGTGAGGAAAGCACATCCACGTTTCCAGTGTCGACGTGCCAACCCGAAATGGTTGAGCCGGCCGGTACTTGAAAGGCAGGGGTCGCATTCTCAAACCCATCATTCAAGACAACGCCCGAGGTCGAGCCAGCCAGGTTGAATGGGTTGATCCAGCCTTCAAAGCTAAAGCCTTGAGCCATTCCCAAATCCAATCGCGGCGCGCGCGGCACGATCATGCGAGTGCCAACACCGTCTCCCTGAAACGCCTGGTTTACCTTTCCAAGAGGGGTGAACTGCACATTACCCAGTAACAAACCATTGAATCCACCAAAGATATCCGAAGCATCCCCATCCATCGGCCACCAGCCCACGGTTCCGACAAGGTACGGCGCATGGGCGGCTTCGAAGCTGAGCACGTAAGAGGTCGAGTTAGTTGTTGGCAGGCTATTTGAGATGATGCCGGAACTTAAGATGGCCACATTGTTGCTGAGCCAGGGCGCAGGCATTTCCGGATAAATGTTTACAGCGTCCTTGAGGACAGTCCAGCCATCGAAGCTTGTCCCTGCCGCGTACGGCCCAGAGGTTACAGGTTCGAAATCATTCGTGTAAAAGGCGGCGAGATTTGTCGAGGTAAAGATGGGCGCGCCGGAACTGTTGGTCGTGGTGCTGAAAGTGCCGAGGCCGCTGGTAGAGGTAGCGCCGCGATTTTCGAAGAGCAAGACGCGGGTTCCGTTAGGACTAATTAGAGTAATGGCCAGGTCTGAAATCCGCGGGTCGCGAATAAGCAGGCCGACGTCCAGAGAAGAGATGGGCAGGTCGGTGAGATTGGTCAAGTACGCATACGTGATAGAATCGTCCTTGATGGAAACCGTGGTGCCATTGCCCGAAATGGAGGAGGCGATGGCGAATGGGTTGCGGAAAATATTTGCCGTAACGCGAATGTGTTGAGCGATAAAGGTGTTATTGAAAACTCCAACGTAATAGCGGCCGGCCGACAACGGTGGAACGTCGAACACGGTAATGGGCAGACATCCGCCCGGTGGGTTGACTCTCAGGTGAAAATCGAAAGTCGATTGCGTCGGCGGCGCTGAGCGGGAGATATACAAATCGATCGGCGCGGTGTTGCCGGTAACGCAGACAGTGAGGTTGGTCGCATCGCCCGGCACATCGATGGAATCGTAGAACCACGAATTAGGCAGGAGATCGACAACGGTGCCGTTGGTGTTGATCTGCTGTGGTTCGAGTTTGATCGTCAGGCGATCGACTTCCCCGGTACCGGCGGGCAAAGTATTGACCATGCTCAAGAGCCAAACGCCCAGGCCCTCTTCGCCGATGAAATCCTTTAGGGTTCCAGGCCCGTCCGAGGGTCTTGAACCCTGGACGTTGTGCTCCCCGTTGTCCTCGTAAATATAATCATGCCGGTTGGTGTAACAGTTGCCGGTTGGATCCAAAGCGCAAGTGTGGTTATTAAGCACCACGAATTTGGTGTTGTGACTTAAGTTACCCAACAAATTGCCGGGCAATGAATGCGTGAACGTGTTGGTAACGACCACACGGCGGACTTGAATCGATTTAACGTCGATTCCCAGAACCAGCGCCGCTTGTGGTTGGGGGGGAATACCGGGCGGAATAATCGCCGGGACAGGCACACCGCGTAAATAGACATTGCCCTCGGAATCGCTCGAGGTTGGCGGGAGCAAACTGAACACGCCTAAAAAGCTGTACTCGGCAGCTTGCTGATCCTCGGACTTGATGCCGACGTAATAAACGGATCCAGGCAACGCGTCACTCCTGACGACGACTTCCGTGCCGCCGCGCCCCAGCGACTTGAAAGCCGAGGAAATGGCCGTCGGCGAAAGATTGGTAAGGCCGGGATCTGTCGACACATACATATCGATGTCCGCCTCGACCCGATTGGCATTATTGGCGTTGCCAACATTGGTTACTCCCATGCGGGGCACGGCCTCTTCGGGCGGCATGAACGTTACAAACGAGACGTTGGTGAAGTTGAACTGGTTGGACAGCACGTAGAAATGCCATTGATTGGTCATGCCGGTCGTAATCACGCCATTGGCGCCATTGATCAGCGGGACGGTATTTGTTCCCAGCAAAGGTGTGTTGGCACCTGCCCGCTGATGCAGCAACAAGGCGCCGGAAACCGGGTTTTCCGGGTCGTTGGGGAACATGTTGGTGACAAACAACACATTTGGAACGGTCAATGAAAGAATTGGAGGATCGGTGGTCCATGTGAGTGGGTTCGGAACTGTTCCGTCACCGCTGGAAACCACGAGGGCATAATCCTGCACGACGTTGTTGGGATTAGCAGTCACGGCGTTCACATTGACGCGATGCCCAATAACCGTAACGGAATAGTTCGTCCCCAAAGGTTGTTTCAAATAGACATTCTCGACATTATTAACGACATCGATTTGTCGAATCTGGTTAGTGTCCCAGGAGCTGTTATATTGGCTGCCGGCCTGGATGTCGTTGCCGAAAAAGACATCACCGGTATCGAGGTTGGTCACAACTAGATCCAGGTCATTGACCAGTTTGACGCTGGCGGCGGGGTTGCCCGGCGGGTCTGTCCAGGCCAGTGTGACTCGCAGGGCCTGGTTCTGGCCTTCGGGCGACAAAGAGAAAAACCGCGTGTGGCTCTGCCCGCTAGCCAAGGCCTTGTTCGGGTCCTGGTCGAACACGAAAATGGAGGAACTGTCACCAACAATACTCGGGGCGTTTGAGAGAACGCCAGGCACGGTTGTCGGGAGAGAAACCTGTCCCCAGCCCTGGTAATTAATGGTGTTGCGGACCTGAAAATCGTAAGGATCGCCCAGCGAACGCGCGCCGTTGATGAGCAATGCTTTCATCATAGCCGGACTGTTGGTCACGTGCGAGCGGACGGCAAAGAATTCTTCCATTAAGGCCAGGACACCCGAGACTGCGCCCGCCGCGAGGCTGGTGCCGGATTCGTAGCGATAAAACCCGCCCAACGAGTCGTTCATGTCCTTCAACACGGTGAAGAAATCACCTTGCTCGTTAGTGGTAACGAGGACGGTTTGCCAGTTGAACGTGACGGTTTCAGGATTGCTGTTGGTGATGATGAACGTCCAAAACGTATCGACCGGCGAGAGTGTCCCGTCCGGCGGAATGGACACCTGGTTGTTTCCAGTGACACCGGCACCGCCGCCGCTAACGGTGATCGGCAGAGGCACCAGAGGTGTCACTGCGGTTGCCGTAACGATCAATTGAACCGCGTTGTTCGGAACAAATATAAACGAGGTGTAAGCGGAAAAGGGCGCGAGCGGCAACTGTTGTGCGGAGTCAATGCTGTAATTGGTGGCATTGTAGTAGGCACCCTCGTCCCACTGGGTCGAACGATCGGAAACGACAAATGTGCCGGGCGCAACGACATCAGGCTTGAATCGTCCAAACACGCCTTCGATGCCGATACCCACATTGCCGCGTCCGGAGAAGCCGGCAACCTGGTTGCTGGAATCGGTCGTCGGGAACCATGGCTGATTTGTTATGCAGCCAAAAACGGGATCACAAAGGACCGTTTGGTTGGTGATCGAGCGAAATTGCTCCACCGCGCCAACGGTGATCACGTTCTTGGCAGTGCCGGGAGATTCGACCGTGTCAGGCAGACCGCCGGAGCCTCCGTCGCTGCCAGTCGACGGAGCGGTGCGGTTGACGCTGCCTTCGTTGCCGGAGGGAAACACGTAAATCAATGCCTGAGAGCCAGTATTTTCAGGCACAGAATCCCGAACGGCAGCGTCGTAACTGGCTGCGGCCAGGTCATAATCCGGAACTCCATAGGTCCAGGAATTATTTGAAATAAGCGCATTAGTGCGCGACGCAGTTTCCTGCAGATAAACATCGGGCGAGTTGATGTTCATCGAGAATAAAGATGCGGACGGGGCTTTGCCGCGGTACTGCATGTCTACGCCCGGATTGATGGAACCGCTGGCATTGCTCACGGTTGTGGATTTGGAACCGTCTCCGGCGATAATGCCCGCGACATGGGTACCGTGCCCGTTGGTGTCTACACCGTCGATAGCTGCATCGAATCGCACGCGCCCGGTCAGGTCAGGGTGGCTGGCATCGACACCGGTATCGGCCATAGCGACCAGCACACCGGAGCCGGTAAGGTCCAGGTAATTGGTTGTGGTGGTGCTATCCTGGGTAATTCCGAGAGCGACACGGCTCAAATCGTTTGCCAGGCGCCGGTTTCGAACAGGTTCGATGATCTGGACGGCCGGCAGAGCGGCAATTGCGGCCAGGCCGTCAACAGGCGGCCTGACTGTCAACACGGGCCCGAAGGGCGAACGCGCTTCGCTCAGCACGTCCACGCCAAGTTGCTGGAAATGATCGAGCGCTGACTGTTTGGCATCGGCGAATAGAAGGACGTTGAGCAAAGTTTGATCCGGGAGAGATTGTTGTTGGACCGCAAAGCTCAGCAGGGATGGGTTGAGCTTATAATAGGGCTCGTAGGGCAGCACGGTTTGAGTTTGC
>Ga0306920_100004892_pt1 | contig 17221 bp, 14 predicted proteins | sample flu12Cox44000170_FD_204666 | JGI IMG/M metagenome (GOLD analysis project Ga0306920, IMG submission 204666) | Lab enrichment of tropical soil microbial communities from Luquillo Experimental Forest, Puerto Rico - flux4day.12C.oxic.44.000.170 (v2)... | ecosystem: Environmental > Terrestrial >... | reverse complement strand
GCGCTTCGCGCTCGGATGTTGCTGGGCCACGCGCGTGATCGCACACGAGCTCGGCGTACCGGTGCGGGCCGCGGCGGCAACGGCCGAGCGCGCCGCAGCGGTGTGCGCGGATCCCGGCAGGAGTTTCTTCTCGCGCCGCACGATGATCTTCGTGCTGATTGGCTCCCTGCATACCCTCTTGATCTACGGTCTCGCCGCCGGCATGGCACGTAAGGTTCTCGACGTGCTTCCCGACCGCATACAGGTGGCGTTGGTGCCGAGGGCGACAACACCGCAAGAGCCTCCGCCTCAGACGGCACACGTGAAACTGCAGAAGTTCCAGGTCGCGGTTCCCTCATGGCATCGGGATTCTCTTGTCGAGCCCGACGCGGTCACGATCTCCACCGTGGAGCCTCAGCCACCGACCGTAACGACCGAATCGCACGCGAAACCGGTCAACCGCGTGGTGGGAGGCCCCGGAGCGGGGTTTCCGAGCACAGGTGATTACTATCCCGACGCCGCGCGACGCATGGGCGAGACAGGCGCGGCCACGGTGCAGGTGTGTGTTGATCGCGCGGGGCGGCTCACCGCGGATCCGGTCATTGCGCAATCCTCGGGCAGCGCGCGGCTGGATGAGGGCGCCCGCAAGCTCGCACGGGCGGGCTCCGGACATTATCGGGCGACGACGGAAGAGGGCCGCCCGGTGAACGACTGCTACGGATTCCGCATCCGCTTCGACCTGAAGGACTGAGCCGCTACCAGACCGAACATGCAACGCTTGCGTTGCACTAAGCGCTCAGTGCACCGCGGCGTGCTTCTGCAAGGGGGGCGTTGGCGCGAGCGTGCGGGCGACTCCCTCGCGGCGCGAGTCGGCGGCCCCGACATAGGCGCCATCCGCGAGGCGCACGACACCGTGCAGCCCGGAATTCTCCGCGTGCCCGCTCTTGAGATCGATGCCGCGCTCGCGCAGCCCGGCGAGCACCGCGGGCGAGAACTTGCTCAGCTCGCCGCTGAAGCTGTCGCCGCGCGCGATCAGGTTCGGTAGCTCGATGGCCTGCTTGAGGGGCATCTTCCACGCGAGCAGCGCCACCAGCGTCTTGGCGTTGTACTCGAGAATGGCCGAGCCGCCGGGGGAGCCGAGTGCGGCGACGAAGTCCCCGGTGCGATCGAGGACGATGACCGGTGCCATCGAGGAGCGCGGGCGCTTGCCGCCCTGCACGGCATTCGCCACCGGCTGGCCACCCTCGGTCGGCACGAAGGAGAAGTCGGTGAGCTGGTTGTTGAGGACGAAGCCGCCGACCGTGCGCCCGGAGCCGAAGATCGATTCAACGGTCGTCGTCATGGAGACCACATCGCCATCGGCATCGACCACCACGAAGTGGCTGGTGCCCGCGGACTCGGAGGTCGCATCACGCCCGCGTGGCAGTGGAATGTCTCCGGCCGGCGGGGCCGGGCCTGCGTGACTGCCGATCAGCTGCGCCCGCATCTGAACGTACGCCGGTTCGAGCATCCGCTCGACCGGGACCGGCACGAAGTGCGGGTCGCCGACGTAACGGTCGCGGTCGGCGTAGATGAGGCGGCTCGCCTGCGCGAACAGAAACCAGGCCTGCGGATCGGATGGTCCCCGGCTGGCGATATCGGTGTGATCGAGAATGGCGAGCATCTGCAGCAGCGATACACCGCTCGAGGGAGGCGGCGGCACGCACACGGAGTAGCCGCGGTAGGGCCGGCACAAGGGCTCGGAGGCCTCGGCCCGATAGGAGCTCAGGTCCTTGTCCGTCATCGTGCCCGGGAGCGGCGCCTGGTGGGTGGTGCGCACGATGTCATCCGCGATCTCTCCCTCGTAGAAGGCTCGCAGCCCATCGCGCGCGATCGCTTCCAGGGTGTGCGCGTACTGCGGATTCTGGAACAGGTCACCCTCCTCGATGATGTCGCCATCGGGGCGCGAGAAGAGAGTGCGGACCTCGGTGGTGGGCGGAAACGGCGATCCCTCGCTGAGAAACATCGCCAGCCGCTCGCTTACCTTGAAGCCCTGCGTGGCACTGCGGATCGCGGGCTGAAAGAGCTCCTGCCAGTGCAAGGCACCGAACCGGTGCTGCGCGCTCCACAGCATGGCCATGACACCCGGGACTCCGGTCGAGCGTCCGCTGCGGACGGCCTCGACATACGAGAGAGGCTTGCCGTGCTCATCGAGAAACATGTCGGGATGAGCGCCGGCCGGAGCCTTTTCGCGGCCGTCGAACGCCGTCACCTTGCCCGTGTGCGCGTCGTAGTAGATGAGAAAGGCGCCGCCGGCGACTCCCGAGCTCTGCGGCTCGACCAACCCGAGCATCGTCTGCACAGCGACCGCCGCATCGAGCGCCGTGCCGCCCTGCTTGAGAATCTCGATTCCCGCATCCACCGCCAGAGGATTGGCGGCTGCCACCCAGGGCTGGAGTCCGCGGTGCCGGTGACGGCGAAACCACGAGTGAGACGCCGAGGGTGTCGCGGCGGCAGGCGGCTGCCCTTCGCGAACCGCCGGCGGCGGCTCGCCCTTGGCCGTCGGGTCTGCAGCGGGCGTCGGCGGAGTGGATGCGGGCGCGGGCGCCGGCGCGGACTGCTCTGCGGGGGCGGGGGCGCTTACCTGCGGCGTCGAGGGGAGTGGCGTCGCCGTTTCCTGTGCACGAAGCGTCGGGGCGCCCGAGAGCACCGCCATCAGGATGAGCGACAGAGATCGATTCATTGGCACGTCAAGCTGTCCGAAATCCCGGCCGTATCTTGGCCGCATCCATATCACTCACCTCCACCGAGGTGACCTTGGAGGCCGAGGAGCCGGTCCACAGCCATTCCACGAACAGGGTGACGGAGGCCTCATCGCCGCACGCCAATATCTCCACCCTGCCATCGGGCAGATTGCGCGCGTGACCGTGGATCCCGAGCTCGCGGGCACGCTGCGCCGCTGTTGCGCGATAGAAAACCCCCTGCACCCGGCCGCCCACCAGACACTTCTTGCACACCATGCTCGGGTCTTCGTGCTCGTGCCGGCAAAGCGCGATAGTACAAGGAAACCGCGCGGCCGGGGCCGGGCGCAGATGATGGCCCCGGCGTTTTGTGGCACCGTACGCCGCAATGGCCGAGATTCTGGTGCTCTACTACTCGCGCAGCGGCGCCACGGCAGAGCTGGCCCGCCAGGTATGCCGCGGAGTCGAGAGCACGCCTGCCGCGACGGCGCGGTTGCGGACCGTGCCGGCGGTGAGCGCGGAAAGCGAAGCGCCGGCGAAGCCCGTCCCGGGAAGCGGTCCGCCTTACGCGACGCTCGATGATCTACGCGAGACCCACGGACTCGTCCTCGGCAGCCCCACGCGCTTTGGCAACATGGCGGCGCCACTGAAGCACTTTCTCGATGGCACCGGGAGCCTGTGGCTCTCGGGCGGACTGTCCGGGAAGCCGGCCGGCGTGTTCACCTCCACCCAGACTCTGCACGGCGGCCAGGAGACCACACTCATCTCGATGATGCTGCCGCTGCTTCACCACGGTATGTATCTGGTGGGACTCCCCTACACCGAGCGCGCACTGAGTGAGACCCGCAGCGGCGGCACTCCATACGGGGCATCCCATGTTGGTTCGGAGGCAAATGTGCCGGTGCTCACGGAGGCGGAGAAGCTGTTGGCGCAGGCGCTCGGGCGGCGCGTCGCCGCGCTCGCCGTGCGCCTCTCGGGCTAGACCACCCCGCGAATTTTCGCGGGGGACGCCGGTGAGTCTCAGCGCCCGCGTCCGGCCGAGCGCAACACCTCGCGGATGAAGGGGACGGTGAGGCGCCGCTGCGCGGCGAGTGCTGCCGCATCGAGGGTGTCGAGGAGCTCGTAGAGCGTGCGCATATCGCGCGGAAAGCGCTTGCGCAGCCAGTGCCAGGTCTCATCCGGCAGCTCGAGGCCGCGCAGGCGCGCGCGCAGTGCCAGCGCAGCGTGCTGCTCCTCCTCATCGAGCGGGCGCAATTGAAACACCGCGCCCGCAGCGCAGCGCGAGCCGAGGTCCGCCAGTGCCCACTCGAACAGCGCCGGTGGCGCCTGTGCCGCGACGATCAGGCGGCTGCCACTCTCCTCGATCTCGCGCAGCAGGCCGAAGATGCTGCGTTCCCATGCGAGCTGCCCGACCACCCGGTCGATATCATCCAGACACAGGCACTGCATCTGCGGCAGACCCTCGAGCACCCCGACCCCGAGCGGGGCAACCTGGGCGAGTGGCACGTAACCGGCGCGCGTGTGCTCGCTCGCGGCCGCACACGCAGCCTGCAGCAGGTGAGTCTTGCCCGAGCCTGCCGGTCCGCACACCCAGGTGAGGCCGGCGGCGGCGCCACGCGCGGCCCGCTGCACGTGCTCGAGCACCTCGGCGTTGTGGGCGGGCAGAAAGCTCTCGAAGACCGCACGGTCCGCGAGACGCACCCCCAAAGGAATCTGCTGCATGCCTCGTACCTTCAGGCAATGTGCGGCGGCTGGGTCCAGGCGCGCCGGGTGAATATCTGCAGGTAGTGGAGCCCCGAGAGCACCGTGGTGGCGAGTGTGATGAGAGCCAGTGCCGCGAGCACTTCGCGCGGCGGCACGCCGAAGGCTGCATTGAGCATCACCAGCACTGCGTACAGCAGCTGCGCCGCGGTGGTGACTTTGCTGAAGCGCGTCGGGCGCCCATGCAGCGGCCCGAACCACAGCCGGAAGATCAACGCGCCGAGCCCGATCATCACATCGCGCGCCACCACCGCTGCGGTCAGCCACCAGGGCACGAGCCCGAGCCACGCTGCCGCGACGAACACCGTGACGAGCAGCAGCTTATCGGCGAGCGGATCGAGGAACTTGCCGAGCTCGGAGGTCCAGTCGAAGCGTTTCGCCAGGTAACCGTCGATCCCGTCGGAGGCCGCGGCGATGACGAAGAGCACGAGCGCCAGGCGGTATTTGCCGCCCTGCAACGCCGTGAGGATCGGCCAGATCAACGCCAGGCGGATCAGGCAGATCAGATTGGGCAGATGGCGCACGATCCGCAGGCGGCTGGCTGGCCTTCAGCCCTTGGGTTGGTAGCGGTACACCACGATGCCGCCGGTACCGCTCGCGGGCACGAGGCGCGTCGAACCCGCGAGCGCCTGTCCGAGCCCCGCAGCACCGCCGCGTGCGGTGACCTCGAAGGTCACGCTGCCGGCATCGGCCGCTGCGATGTTGGCGCGGCGTACGCCGGGAGTGCTTTGCAGCAAGCGCTCGACCGCGGCGTAAGCGTCGAGCGAGTTGACGCCCTCGATCTGTACGCGTGCCGTAGCGTCTGCGTCAGCCAGCGAGGTCCCCGGCTGCGGCACGAGCACGTCCACGGTGTGATCGATCGCGCCCGCAAGGGGTCCGCTCCAGCTGCGGCTCAGCGCGCGCGTGTACAGCGTCCACTGGAGGGGCGTGTCGGGACCTGCATCCGCACCGCGTCCCACGAGGATCTCATCGCCGCCATAGCGCTGCGCGGCCTGCAGCAGCGCATCGGCACCGAGCGGGTTGCCCGCGGCGTCAGTGAGCGGCAGAGGAATGAGGCTGATCGGCAGCCCGCGCGCGGCCGCCCCGCGCTCGAGCTCGGCGCGGGCAGCATCCTCGGCCGCGTGCGCCCGCTGGGGATCGAGCACCACCAGCGTGAAGGGACGCTCGCGATCCCAGACGCTGCGGCCGGCGGCCGCGATGGCGCGCTCGACGGCGGCACCATCGAACACCACCTGCGCCTCGCCGCGCGGACCTGTGCCATAGGTCTTGACGTAGCGGGGTGCATCGCTCACGAGGCTCGCGAGCGCCGGATCGTCAGCGGATTCGCGGCGGCCGGTGGCGCGCACCAGCACCTGGCGCATGGCCTCCTGCAGAGCCGCGGGCGTCTGTCCCTCGATGTCGACCTCGTAGGCGCGCACGGGCCGTCCCGCCTCGCACGGCAGCGCACAACACAGCAGCACGAGCAGGAGCAGCGCTCGCAGGTAGCCGGGCGCGGGGTTTGATGTTGAGGCCGGTGAGAACATGCTTCTTCTGCGCACGCGCAACGGCGCGAAGCGGCAGGTACAATACCACACGCGCCTGCAGCGGACGGCGACCGTCCACTCGAGGCCCCGCACATGACTGAAGGCCCCGCCATAACCTATCGCGACGCCGGCGTTGACATCGACGCCGGTGATGAGCTCGTCGAGCGCATCAAGCCGTTGGTGCGCCGCGCACAGCGCCGCGAGGTGCTCGCCGGCATCGGCGGCTTCGGCGCACTCATCGAATTGCCGCCGGGTTACCGCCATCCGGTGCTGGTCGCGGGCACGGACGGTGTGGGCACCAAGCTGCGCCTGGCGATCGACACCGGCCGCCACGACACCATCGGCATCGATCTCGTCGCCATGTGCGCCAACGACGTCGTGGTGCAGGGTGCCGAACCGCTCTTCTTTCTCGACTACTACGCCACGGGCAAGTTGGAGGTGGCAGTCGCAGAGGCGGTGGTGCGCGGCATCGTCGAGGGTTGCGTGCAGGCGGGCGCGGCGCTGGTCGGCGGCGAGACCGCCGAGATGCCCGGCATGTATCAGGGCGCGGATTACGACCTCGCGGGCTTCTGCGTGGGCGTCGTTGAGAAGGAGGCGATCATCGACGGCAGCGCGGTCGCGGCCGGCGACAGCATCGTCGGCCTCGCCTCCTCCGGACCGCATTCCAACGGCTACTCGCTCATCCGCAAGCTCATCGCCGCAAGCGGCGCCACCGCGACAACCATGCTCGCGGGCCGCAGCCTGTTCGAGCGGCTGCTCGCGCCAACGCGCATCTACGTGAAGCCGCTGCTCGCGCTGCTGCGCGCCGTGCCGGTTCACGGTCTCGCGCACATCACCGGCGGCGGCCTCACCGACAACATCCCGCGCGTGCTGCCGGAGGGTCTCGAGGCCGTGCTCGAGCGGCGCCGTTGGCCCGCGGACCCGGTGTTCGCATGGCTGCAGAGCACGGCGCGTATCGACAGTGCCGAGATGTACCGCACCTTCAACTGCGGCATCGGCATGGTGGTCATCGTGCCCGCGGCGCACACCGCGGCCGCGGCAGAGCTGCTCACTGCGCACGGCGAGAGCGCCTACATCATCGGCGAGGTCCGCGGCGGCGACCGTGGCGTAGTCATTCAGCAATGAGCGCTCGCGCGCCGCTGAAGCTCGCCATCCTGATTTCCGGACGGGGCTCAAACATGACCGCAATCCTGCGCGCCGCGCTCGCGGGCGAGATCGCGGTCGAGCCGGCGATCGTGATTGCGGATCGCAGCGACGCTGCAGGTCTCGCGAGCGCCGCTGAGCTCGGCGTGCCGACGGCGGCGTGGCCGGGTCAAGCCCGAGGCGAAGCGTTCGAGCCGATGCTGCTCAGGACTCTCGAGACCGTACGGCCCGATGCAATCGCGCTCGCGGGATTCATGCGCATACTCTCGCCGGCACTCGTCGGGCGCTATCTCGGCCGCCTGCTCAACATCCATCCCTCACTCCTCCCCGCATACCGCGGGCTGCACACGCACCGGCGCGTGCTCGCCGCGGGCGACACCGAGCACGGCGCCAGCGTACACTTCGTGACCCCGGAGCTCGACGCAGGACCTGTCGTGCTGCAATCGAAAGTTGTCGTGCTCCCCAATGACACCGAGGCGGTGCTCGTAGCTCGCGTGCTCGCCACGGAGCACGTCATCTATCCGCGCGTCCTCGGCTGGCTCGCGGACGCGCGTCTCAGCTTCCGCGCCGGGGCGCCGTGGCTCGACGGCCAGCGACTCGCTGCGCCCATCGTGGAGGATTTTCGTGCGTCAGTGGTCTGATGGCGGCGCGTACGCTCGCTGGCTCGTCGCCGTGGCCGCCGCCGTGCTACTGGTGAGCACGGGCGTTGCGGGCGCAGATGAGCTCAAGCCCTACAAGGCGACCTACAACGGCATCTGGGGCGGAATGACGGTCGCGGTCTCGACCCTGGAGCTCGAACACTTTGGCGACACCTGGAATTTCACCTCGCGCAGCGAGGCGCGCGGCATCGGCAAGCTGGCGTCGGGCGTCTTTGCGCCCTACCAGGTGAGCGTGGTGCGTGTCACCGCCCAGGGCGTGCAACCGCAGAGCTTCAAGTCAACCGGCGGCGATGCCGGCAAGAACATCGTGCTCAACTACGACTGGCAGACGCTCAGGGTAACCGGTGTATACGAGGGCACCAAGGTCGACTTGCCGCTCACCCCGCAGGTGCAGGACGATGGCTCGGTACAGCTCGCCCTGATGGTCGAGCTGCTCGCAGGACGCACCCCGCCGACCGTGCAACTCATCGATAAGAACAGCGTGCGCGAGTACGAGTTCTCCCGCGACGGTGAGGCGACCATCAAGACCGCGATGGGTGATGTCCACACCGCAATCTTCAAGTCACAGAAAAAGAATTCGCCGCGCGTCACGCGCTTCTGGTGTGCGCCCGACCGCGGGTTTATCCCGATGAAGGTCCAGCAGACGAAAGACGGCGACGTGCAGTGGACCATGGAGATCCAGTCGCTCAGGCGTTAGTGTGACGCGTCAGGTCTTCGGCAGTGTCACGCCGCGCTGCCCCTGGTACTTGCCGCCGCGGTCCTTGTATGAGGTCGCGCAGACCTCGTCCGACTCGAAGAACAGCATCTGCGCGACGCCTTCGTTGGCGTAGATCTTGGCGGGAAGCGGCGTAGTGTTGGAAAACTCCAGTGTCACGTGCCCTTCCCACTCGGGCTCTAAAGGCGTTACGTTGACTATGCAACCGCAACGTGCGTACGTGCTTTTTCCTAAGGTCACCACGAGAACGTTACGCGGAATACGGAAGTACTCCACGGTGCGTGCCAGCGCGAACGAGTTGGGTGGGATGATGCAGACATCGCCACTGAAATCAACGAAACTCTTCTCGTCAAAGGCTTTGGGGTCGACGATGGTGGAGTTGATGTTGGTGAAGATCTTGAACTCGCTGGCGCAGCGCACGTCGTAGCCGTAGCTCGAGGTCCCGTACGAGACGATCCGGTGGCCGTCGGCGCCGACCCGCACCTGCCCGGGCTCGAACGGCTCGATCATGCGGTGCTCGCGCGCCATGCGGCGGATCCAATTATCGGACTTGATGCTCACGGCAGGCCTTCGGCGCGCGACGCGCGGCTGTGCGGGGAAAATTGAGCGCGCAAGGATAGCCTGCGACGCGGCAAGGGTCCACGGCCGACACGGCGCGATTGCGCCGGCCCGTCTCCGCGCCTACGCTCGCACGCGAAGAACAATCGGGGAGCCGTAGTGCCATGGTGATCTGGCTCACGAACCGCCAGGGATGGGTCCTGGTGCTGTTTCTTTTCCTTTTCACCGCGCTCGCGATGACCGGTCCCTTCCTCGTTCGCCGCCGCGTCCGCCTCGCGCGGCTGCGTGGCAACAACGAAGTGGCCGGATTCAAATTCGCCGTGATCGGCGTGCTGTACGCGGTGCTGCTCGCCTTCGTCGTGATCATCTCGTGGGAGCGCTTCCACGATGCGGAGAGCGCACTGGCGAAGGAAGCCGGAGCCGGGGCCACCATCTACCGCCTCGCCGGCGGCCTGGATGAGACCTCCGCGGCAGCACTCCGCGCCAACTTGGGAGCATACCTCAGGTCGGTGCTGGCGGATGATTGGCCGGCCATGGTGCGGGGGCACTCGAGTGAAGTGACCACGCGGATGCTGAGTGACCTGTACGACGAGGTGATCCGCTTCCGTCCGGCAGACCTGCGCGATGCCAACCTGCACGCCGAGCTGTTGAGCGAGCTCGATCAGGTGACGCGCGCGCGGCGCGAGCGGCTCGTCATGGCCGAGGGCACGGTTCCGAAGGTGATCTGGTTCGTCCTTTTCCTCGGCGCCGCGCTCACGATCTCCTTCACTTTCTTCTTCGGTACCGAGAACCTGGTCGCGCAGTCATGTATGACCGGGATACTCGCGGCGATCATCCTCTCGGCGGTGGTCGTGGTCATCGCTCTCGATCGGCCGTACACGGGCGCGATCGTGGTCTCCAGGGAGCCGATCCGAACCGTAATAGAAGACATGGGTGGCCCGATCCGGTAGCGGCCGTCCCCGTGGCGCCCGGCTCAGCGTGCGGGTCCCGCTGTCGGGGCCCGCACTGGCGACTTCCTGCGCTCCTGCCAGCGCTGCAGGACCACGAAGAACGAGGGCACGAACAGCACCGCGAGACACGTCGAGGCGAGCATGCCGCTGAACACCGCAATGCCGATGGATTTACGCGCGGAGGCGCCGGCGCCCGTCGCCAGCACCAGCGGTACGACGCCGAGGATGAAGGCGAATGAGGTCATGACAATCGGACGAAAGCGCTTCTGCGCCGCGGCGACCGCGGCATCGGTGATGCTGTGCCCCTGCTCGTGCATCTCGCGTGCGACCTCGACGATCAGGATCGCGTTCTTGGCGGAGAGCGCAATGAGCAGCACGAGTCCGATCTGTGTATAGATGTTGTTGGCGACACCGAGGCCCAGCAGTGCGGCGCCAGTGCCGAGCAGCGCCAGCGGCACCCCGAAGATGACCGCCGCCGGCGTGACCCAGCTACCGTACTGCCCGGCGAGCACCATGTAGACGAGCAGAATACCGAGCGCGAACACGATGTAGGCGGAGCTGCCGGCCAGCTTTTCCTGGTAGGACATCGCTGTCCACTCGCTCTTCATGCCCGGCGGCAGCGAGCGGGCCGTGAGGTCGTCCATGGTCTGCAGGGACTGCCCCGAGCTGAAGCCCGCGGCGGTCATGCCATTGATCGAGCTCGATGGGTAGAGGTTATAGAGGCTGATGAGCGCCGGTCCCTGCACGTATTCGACGTCCGCCAGCGTACCGATCGGCACCATGGCGCCGCTCGTGCTGCGCACGTAATACTGGCGCAGGTCCTGCGGCGTGAGACGGTAAGCGCTGTCGGCCTGCACGAAGACCGGGAACACGCGCCCGAACTTGGTGATCTGGCTGGTGTAGGTCGAGCCGAGATAGCTTTGCAAGGTGTCGAAGACGCTCCCGACCTGCACATTCATGGCCTGCGCCTTGGCGCGATTGATGTCGGCGCTCAACTGCGGCACGTTCGCGCGGAAGGTCGTCATCACGCGCTCGAGGCCGCTTTGCGCGCTCGCCTCGCTCACCATCAGGTCGGTTACACGCTGCAGCTTGCCGTAGTCGAAGCTGCCGTCGGCGAGCTCGACCTGCATCTGAAAGCCCCCGGAGTTGCCGATCCCCTGGATGGGGGGCGGCGGAATGACCAGCACGCGCGCAGACTCGATCTGTCCCAGGCGCTGCGACAGGGTCTCGTACAGTCCTCTGAGATCCTGTCCCTTGTGACTGTACCGCTCGTCCCAGTCTTTGAGCGTCAGGTAGATGACCCCGGCATTCGCCAGAGAAGCGTTGCCATCGAGCGCCGAGACGCCGCCGACAGTGATCGCATGCTCCACCCCCGGCACCTTGAGCGCTACATCGGTGATGCGATCGAGCACCGCCTGAGTACGCTCGAGCGAAGCGGCATCGGGCAGCTGAGCAGCGACGAGCAGGTAGCCCTGATCCTCGATCGGGATGAAGCTCGTCGGGATGCGTGTGAGTGCCCACACCGAGCCGATGATCAACACGCCTGCGACCATCGCCATGAGGCCGCTGTGCTCGACCATGCGGCGGATGAGGCGCAGATAGGCGCGCTCGATGGGCTCGTAGATCCGGTCGAAGCCGCGATAGAACCAGTTCTTGCGCTTGTGCGGATCGAGCGGCTTCAGCCACAGCGCGCACTGCGTGGGTTTGAGCGTCGCGGCATTGATGGCGCTGATTAGTGCGGTCGCGGCGATCACCAGCGCGAACTGGCGGTACATCTGGCCGGTGATGCCGGGCAGGAACGCAGCCGGCAGGAACACCGCCATCAGTACCAGGGTGATGCCGATGATCGGGCCGAACAACTCTCGCATCGCCCCGATGGAGGCGTCGTGAGGTGTCTGCCCGCGCTCGATGTTCTGACTCACACCCTCGACCACCACGATGGCATCGTCGACGACGATGCCGATCGCCAGAACCAGCGACAGCAGCGTGAGAACGTTGATGGAGAAGCCCATCGCCGCCATGGCGGCGAACGCGCCGATGATGGTGACCGGCACCGTGGTCGCCGGCACGAGTGTCGCGCGCCAGTTCTGCAGAAACACCAGGATCACGATCAGCACCAGGATCCCGGCCTCGAACAGCGTGCGGTAGACCTCGTGGATGGATGCGGAGACGAACTTGGTGGTATCGAAGGGAATGCTGTACTTGAGCCCCGCGGGGAAGTCTTTCGACATCCTGCGCACCTCCGCCTGCACCCGCTGCGCGACATCCAGCGCGTTGGCCTCCGGCAGCTGAAAGATCGAGATGCCGGCGGCGGGCTTGCCGTCCATGGTGAACGACTGGCTGTAGGTTTGCGCGCCAAGCTCGACGCGCGCGACGTCCCGTACCCGCGTGATGGCCCGGCTGCCGCCCGCGGCCGAATCGCTCTTGACGATGATGTCCTCGAACTGCGAGACGTCATTCAGCGCGCCGGCAACGTTCACGGTCAGCTGAAAATCCTGGCCCGGAGCCGTGGGCGGTGTGCCCACCTGGCCGGCCGCGACCTCCTGACTCTGGTGGCGGATCGCGTTGATCACGTCGTTAGGGGTGAGTGAGCGCGCCTGCAGCTGCTGCGGGTTGAGCCAGATGCGCATGCTGTACTGACCGATGCCGAACACGTTGACATCGCCGACGCCCGGCAGCCGCGCCAGCTCATCGTGCATGCGCAGCGCCGCGTAGTTGCTCAGGAACAGGCTGTCGAAGCGCGGGTCGTCACTGGTGAGTGTGATGATCTGCAGGATGGCGGTGGACTTCTTCTTCGTCACCACACCGTTGTTCTGTACGGCCTCCGGCAGCGATGCCAGAGCCGCGGCGACGCGGTTCTGCACCAGGACCTGCGCAAAGTCGAGGTCCGTGCCGACCTTGAAGGTGACCGTGAGAGTGTAATTGCCGTCGTTGGTGCTCGTCGACTGCATGTAGATCATGTCCTGGACGCCATTCACCTGCTGCTCGATCGGCAGGGCGACGGTGTTGATCAGGGTTTTGGCGTTCGCCCCGGGATAGCGGGTGGTCACCTGCACCGTCGGCGGGGTGATGGGCGGGTACTGGGACACCGGCAGTGTGAAGATCGCGACGAAGCCGAGCAGCATGATGAGAAACGCGATGACATTGGCGAGCACCGGTCGCTCGATGAAGAATTTGGCGAGCATGTGCGTGCCTACGGAGTGCTGGCGGCCTGATATGCCGGCGGCGTCAGCGGCCGCTCGGTCGCAGTCACGAGGTTGCCGGGTATGGCGTTCTGCAGCCCGTCGATGACGACCTCGCTGTTGGCATCGAGGCCGGCGAGCACAGCGCGAAAGCCGCTCTCGAGGGGACCTGTCTCGATGCGCTGCTGCCTCACCTTCTGGTCCGGACCCACGGTGAGGAGGTAGCTGCCGGCCTGGTCGCTGCTAACGATGCGATCGGGCACCACCAGCCGTGGCACCGGCGCGGCGAGTCCGATGCGTAGCCGGGCAAAGAGCCCGGGCAAGAGTGTGTACCTGGCATTCGGCACACTCGCGCGCAGTTGCAGAGTGCCGCTGCCGGTATCGAGCCCGCTGCCGGCGAAATCGAGCGTGCCGAGGTGAGGGTAGCCCTCATCCGTCTGCAGCGCCACCTGCACCGGTACAGCCGGCGCCTCGCCGAGCTTTTTGGTCTGCGTCTGCACCGCGGCACGCACCCGCAGCAGATCGCGTTCATTGATGCTGAAATACACGTAGGCGGGATCGATCTGCTCGATGGTCGCGAGCTTGGTCGCAGTCCCCATGGTGCCGACCAGGTTGCCGGGATCAACGAGGTGACGATCGATGCGGCCGTCGAAGGGCGCCGTGACGCGCGTGTAGCTCAGGTTGATCTTGGCGAGTGTCACCGCTGCGGCGGCCTGATCGCGTTGCGACAGCCACTTGTCCACGTTCGCCTGCGAGGTGGCATTCTCCTTGATCATGCGCAACTGGCGGTCGTATTCGGCCTGCGCGTCGAGCAGTTGCGCCTGATAGGAGGCGAGCTTCGCCTGGTACGGCTCCGGCTCGATGACGAACAGCAGCTGCCCCGCTTTGACGACGCTGCCATCCTTGAAGTTGACGCTGCGCAGGTAGCCCTCGACGCGTGCCATCAGGTCGACGGTCTTGAAGGCCGCCACCGATCCGGTCGACTGCAGATAGTCCGTGACCGGCATGCTCAGCGGTTTACTCACCGTGACTGGCGGGGCGGGTGGCGGTTGGTATTGATTGCGCTTGCCGCAGCCCATGAGTGATGTAAGCGCCGCCATCCCCGTCACGATGAGCGCAGCGCTCGCACGATTTGCCTGAGAATCAGTGCGCATCGGCGCCCCCTGGATGCGGCGCGGCGGGCTCCTCGGTGAGCGGCAGCTCGGCACCGCTGTCGGGGAGGTGACCCCAGTACGTGCGCTGATGCATCTCTTTGCGTGTGCTCGCGGGCAGGAGCTGCTGCCCTGCGCGCAGCTGCCAGCCCCCACCGAGCGCGCGGTAGACGCTGACGAGCGCCAGCGGTACTGCGCCACGTGCACTCGCCAGGCCGTCTTCGATCTGCAGTTCCAACTGCAGAGAGGTCAAAACAGTCGTGTAGTCGGCAGCCCCCTCCTTGTAACGCACGAGCGCCAGCTGCGTCGTGCGATGCGCCGAATCCGCGGCGTCGATGAGTGCGGCGAGAGTCGCCTGCGCGGCAACGAACGCCGCCCGTGCGTCCTCCACCTCCTGCTGCGCCTGGAGAACCGTGTTCTGGTAGTTGAGCACCGCCTGTTGAAACACCGCATCCTGCACGCGGATCGAGTTGACGATGCGGCCGTAGTTGAAGATCGGCCACACGAGCGAGGCTCCGTAGGCGCTCGCCCGGTTGTCCCAGTTGAAGAGATCGCTCGCAGAGCTGCCGTGCAGGCTCGTGCCCACGAAGCCGAAGCTGCCGGTCAACGAGAAGGCGGGGAAGAGGTTCGCCTTGGCGACACCGATGCCGGCGCTTTGCGCCGCGGCGGTCAACTCGGCCTGCCGCACATCGGGCCGGCGACGCAGCAGATCCTTCGGCATCCCGGCGGCGGCCTCGCTCGGTGCGCCCGGGATTGCGGTCGTCGTGCCGAGCATCGGGTCGATCGTATCGGGCGTCACGCCGAGCAGCACGGCGAGTGAGTCCTCGTCGGCGCGGAGTGAGTTCTGGAGCCCTGGAAGCTGCGAGCGGGTCTGCGCCAGCTGCGTCTGCGCCTGCTCCACATCGAGCTGACTGGTCTCACCGGCTTCGAACTGAGCCGAGGCGATGCGCAGGCCTTCCTGTTGCGTCTTCAGGTTTTCCTGCACCACCTCGATACGCTGCTGCAGGATACGGATGTTGAGATAGGTGCTCGCGACGCCGGCGGTGAGACTGACCAGCCCGTTGTCGTAAGCGGCGACCGAAGCCAGCATCGTGGCGCGATCCGACTCGATCCCGCGCCGGTACTTGCCCCAGAAGTCCAGCTCCCACGTGGCGCTCACCCCGAGCTGGCTCGTGTCGAGGTCAGGGTTCAACCCGGGCAAGAGCAGTGTCGACTGGGCCTGATGCTCGTGCTGCACCTGCCCTGCAAGTGCCTGCTGCTGCGGAAAGAGCTCCCCGATCGAGACGTTGAGTTGCGCCTGCGCCTGCAGGATGCGTGCGGCGGCAACCTGCAGCGAAAGGTTGTTGTGGTAGGCGGTGTCGATGAGGCCGTCGAGCGTCGCGTCGTTGAACAGCTTCCACCAGTCGGCAGTATGTGGTGGCTCGGGCGCGCTGCCGGGCGCCTCACCAATCCAGTGCTCCGCGACCGGCGATGCGGGTCGATGGAAGTCCGGCCCCACCTTGCAGCCGCTCGAAGCCAACACGGCGCCGGCCACCGCCAACGTGAGCTTTGCCGCGGCACCCCTTCGCCTGTGTGCCATGGGCGCTACCCCTTTTAATGTGGATTTGTAGTTCCGCGCTCGATCTGCGATCGAATCGCGGCAGGCGCTCAGCTCCCACGAGTCTAGCTTAGGGTCGTCAGTCCGCAAGCGGCGTCTGCTAAGATCCCGCGCCCATTCAGTGCTGTACTCCTTGAAGCAGCATGGCCCATCGTTCCGCGCTTCGCGCTTCGCGGTGGCAGGCGATACGCGCGGTGATCCGCGCAGTCGCCGCAGTACCGCCACTCGTATGGTTGGCCGTTCCCGCTGAACAATCGGCGCTTGCGCAGCAGGCGAAGCGGCAGCGGGAATGCGAGCTACTACAATGCGCGCACGGGCGTTTCCGGCTCGACGAACCAGAACGTCAACCCATACAGCCGCTGGGGCTCTAGCACGTTTGCAGCTCCAAACCAGACCGTGAACACGCAGAGCCAGGCCAACAGCAATGGCCGCGCGGGCAGCTTCAGTTCTACCAGTGGCGCCAAGGGTGGCGGCTATCAGAATGCGGTCAGCGGCGGCAGCGGCGGCGCGGTCAAGACACAAAGCGGTGATGTCTACGCCGGCCATGACGGCAACGTCTACAAACATACCGACAGCGGCTGGTCCAAATACTCCGACGGCAACTGGAACCCCGTACAACCGCCCACCAACCGTCCGAATCCACCCGCGTCCGGTAACAACACGCTGGGCGCTTCACAGGGCGGGACACTCGGTGCGTCACAGGGCAGGACGCCGGATGCCTCACAGGCCGGGGCGCAAGGTGCCTCACAGCTCCGGGGCGCCAACGGCACGGGTGGCTACATGGAGCGTGGCAACTATCAGCAACTCGAGCAGGACCGGCTCGGTCGTCAGGCCGGCGGTGGCGGTTGGGGCGGGCGGCAATTCGGCGGTCGCGAGGGCGGGGGCGCGCGGCGCCGGCAGTAGCCACAACGAAAATCACGGAGAGACCTCATCATGAGACGATTCACGAGCGTTGTGATCGCGCTGCTGGCTCTGGACGGCGCTGTCGCCCCGCTCGTTGCGCAGCAACTCACCGACGCGCAGCGCTCGGCCATCAAGAGTGCCTGCCGCGGTGACTACCCGAATGTCTGCGCCAGTGTGCCGCCGGGAACGAAGGATTCGCTGCAGTGCCTCGTGCAACACAGCGACCAGGTCTCTGCGGGCTGCCGCGACGCGCTCGCGCCGGCGACTGCCGGTGCGGGCAGCCCTCCCGCCTCGAGCGCTGCGGCGGCGGCGGCTCCCGCATCGGCCACCGCGGCCGCGGCCGCCACCACGCCGCCGGCACATCAGCTCTCGCCCCGGGA
>Ga0306920_100004890_pt1 | contig 17228 bp, 14 predicted proteins | sample flu12Cox44000170_FD_204666 | JGI IMG/M metagenome (GOLD analysis project Ga0306920, IMG submission 204666) | Lab enrichment of tropical soil microbial communities from Luquillo Experimental Forest, Puerto Rico - flux4day.12C.oxic.44.000.170 (v2)... | ecosystem: Environmental > Terrestrial >... | reverse complement strand
ATCCCGCCCCAAGGGCTTGAATGCCACATTCAAGTCGCTCCAACAGCATGGATGCCACATCCACGTCGCTCAGGCGGTTCTGGCCCGGGCCCTGGCGCGCTCAGACGGCTCTGGCCCGGGGCCCGGGCGCTCTCAGGCGGCGCTGGTCACAGCCTGATGGCGAGGCCGATCGTGAACGCGATGCCGAACGCAAGCTGCAGCCGCCCGGTCTGGCCGAGCGCCTTGATCAGGGCCGGACCCGACGCGCCATCCCGGACCGACCGTACCGGCAGCCGCGCCAGCGGCAGCGCCAGCGCGGTGAGCAGCGTGAACGGCCGGAAGAAGGCGAGCAGCGCCGCGACGCCGAACGGAACCATCAGCGTCAGCACGTACGCCACCCGGCTGCGCGCGTCACCGAGCATGACCGCGAGCGTGCGCTTGCCCGCCAGCGTGTCGGTGCCGATGTCGCGCAGGTTGTTGACCATCAGCAGGGCGCAGGCCAGCAGCCCGGCGGGCACCGAGGCGGCCAGGGCGAGCCAGCTGGGCGTCCTCATCTGCACGTACGCGGTCCCCGCCACGGCCACCACGCCGAAGCACAAGAACACGAACACCTCGCCGAGCCCGTTGTACCCGTAGGGCTTCGGCCCGCCGGTGTAGAACCAGGCGGCGGCGATGCAGCCCGCGCCGACGGCCACCAGCCACCAGGACGTCACGGCGGCCAGTGCCAGCCCTGCCACCCCGGCCACGAAGAAGCACCCGAAGGCGGCGGACAGCACCTGCCGGGGCGGCGCCAGCCCGGCGGCGACCAGCCGGACCGGCCCTACCCGCCGCTCGTCGGAGCCACGCACGCCGTCGCTGTAGTCGTTGGCGAAGTTGACGCCCACCTGCAAGGCCAGCGCCACTACGAGCGCGAGCAGCGCTCGCCACCAGGAGAACTTCCCGTAGCCCAGGGCCACGCCCGAGCCGATCAGCACCGGCACCACCGCCGCGGGCAGGGTCCTGGGCCTGGTTCCCGCCAGCCATTCCCGAGGTTCAGCCACGCACAGATCCTAGGGCAGCCGCATTACTCGCTGATCGCCGTGTGCAGCCGAACGACCGGCACGCTCGTGCCCACGTCGAGCTCGCCCCGGGCGCCGTCGGCGGCCCAGCCGGACGACTCGAGGAAGCGGCGCAGCGCCGTGTCGGCCTCCAGCGCCCACAGGGACATGGTGTGAAATCCGTCAGAGACGAGCGTGTCCGCCACCGCGTGAAGTAGCCGGCTGCCGTGCCCCTGCCCCGTCCGTTCGGGAGAAATCCGCAGCTCATAAACCTCACCATCGGTGCCAGGCCACCGGTCGGCGTCGGTGGCGGGCCCGGCCGAGACGAACCCGGCCACCTCGCGGGACGGACCCCCGTCCACCGCCGCCAGCACGCGGTGCCTGCTCGTCGGCGGATTGGTGATCGCCTCTCGCCAGCGGTCCCGCCACACCTGTTCGGCCTCGTCGCTGGTCAGCTCGGCCAGCAGCGCCGGGGGAACGATCCCGGCGAAGCCGCACCGCCACGAGGCGACCTGGACCCGGGCCAGGCTGGCGGCGTCACCGGCGCGGGCCGGCCGCACGAACCCGGCCGGGCCCCCGGACCCGCCCGGCCCGCCGGAGTCGGCCGGGCCCGCGGGGACGTCAGGCGAACCCGGGCTCACGTGTCCGGGTCAGCGATCAGCGTAATGTCGCGGGCCGCGCCGGTCGAGGCCGACGTGGCCATCGCGGCATAGACCTGCAGTGCCGCGCTGACCCGCCGCTGTCGTTCGGCGGGCCGGTAGGACCCGAGCCCGGCCAGCACCCGGTCGCGACGAAGGGCCAGCTCGTCGTCGGGCACGTCGAGCCGGAGCTCACGGCGCGGGATATCGATCACCACGGTGTCGCCGTCCTGGACCACCGCGATGAGACCGCCCCCGGCCGCCTCCGGCGCGACATGGCAGATGGACAGGCCCGAGGTGCCGCCGGAGAACCGTCCGTCGGTGATCAGCGCGCAGGCCCGGCCCAGGCCCTTGCCCTTGAGGAAGCTGGTCGGGTACAGCATCTCCTGCATCCCCGGGCCGCCGCGAGGACCCTCGTAGCGGATGACCACCACGTCGCCGGCCGTGACCGTGCCGTCGAGGATGCCCGCGACCGCGTCCTCCTGGCTCTCGAACACCACGGCCGGGCCGGAGAACGTCCACAGCTCCTCCGGGACGCCGGCCGTCTTGACGATGGCGCCGTCCGGGGCCAGGTTCCCGTACAGCACGGCCAGCCCGCCGTCCGCGGTGTAGGCGTGCTCGACGTCCCTGATACAGCCGCCGGCCCTGTCGAGATCCAGCGTCTCCCACCGGGAAGACTGCGAGTACGGCCGGGTGGTGCGGACCCCGCCGGGCGCGGCGTGGTACAGCTCGATGGCCTCGGCGCTGACCGAGGCGGAGCCCAGGTCCCACGCGTCAAGGAACTCCCGCAGCGACGTGCTGTGCACCGTGCGCACGCCGCGGTTGAGCAGCCCGGCGCGGTCGAGCTCGCCCAGGATCGTCGGGATGCCGCCGGCCCGGTGCACGTCCTCCACGTGGTAGGAACTGCTCGGCGCGACCTTGCACAGGCACGGCACCCGGCGGGACAGCTCGTCGATCTCCTTGAGGCCGAAGTTGACGCCGGCCTCGTGCGCCGCCGCGAGCAGGTGCAGGATCGTGTTGGTCGACCCGCCCATGGCCACGTCGAGCGCCATGGCGTTCTCGAACGCGTCCCGGTTCGCGATCGAGCAGGGCAGCACCGACTCGTCTCCGTCGGCGTAGTACCGCCTGGTGATTTCGGCGATGAGCGCCCCGGCCCGCTCGAACAGATCGCGCCGGGCCGCGTGGGTGGCCAGCGTGCTGCCGTTGCCCGGCAGGGCCAGGCCGATCGCCTCGGTCAGGCAGTTCATCGAGTTCGCGGTGAACATGCCGGAGCACGAGCCGCAGGTCGGGCAGGCGGACTCCTCCATCGCGAGCAGCCGCTCGTCGGACACCGAGGGATCCGCCGAGGCGATCATCGGGTCGATCAGGTCCAGCTTGGGCCCGGAAGCGAGCCCCGCGGGCGCACCCGCCTCCATCGGCCCGCCGGACACGAACACGGTCGGGATGTTCAGCCGCATGGTGGCGATCAGCATGCCCGGCGTGATCTTGTCGCAGTTGGAGATGCAGATCATGGCGTCGGCGCAGTGCGCGTTCACCATGTACTCCACCGAGTCGGCGATCAGCTCCCGGCTGGGCAGCGAGTACAGCATGCCGCCGTGGCCCATGGCGATGCCGTCGTCCACCGCGATCGTGTTGAACTCGCGCGGGATCGCCCCGGCCGCCCGGACCGCGCCGGCGACCACCTGGCCGACCTCGCGCAGGTGCACGTGGCCGGGGACGAACTCGGTGAAGCTGTTCGCCACGGCGATGATCGGCTTGCCGATGTCTTCCCTGGCTACTCCCGTGGCGCGCAGCAGGGCGCGCGCGCCCGCCATGTTCCTGCCGTGCGTGACCGTACGGGACCGAAGCGGCGGCATACCGGGTCTCTCCTCGGTGTGGGCTGGCCTGTCAACAGGGTGCTGGCAGGGGATCAGCCTACCGGGGCCGAACGGTCCTGGAGGCCCCGATCAGCCCGTCGGGGAACCCGAGCTGAGATGCGGGAACGCCTCGTTGGCGGCCTTGAAGATGCGCTCGATCTCCTCGTCGGTCAGCGGCTGGACGTCGCCGTTCCTGGCCCGCCGGCGCAGGTACTTGCGCAGCCGCGGGCCGCTGAAGACGTCGACCTCCCGGATGGTGGCCACGTCCCAGGGGATCTTCGGCCCGTAGATCGCCATCGCCGGGCGGACGGCGACCTGCCTGCCCGTCGCGCCGGAGAGCAGGTCGGTGGCCCGCTGGGCTTCCCACAGGGCGTGCTCGAGCCGGTCCTTCTTGCTGAACGGCCCGTGCCACAGCTGCCGCCCGCTCTTCGTCCGCACGATCAGCCGCTTGTCCCAGTCCTCCGAGTCGATGGCGAACACCCCGGCCGGCCCGACCACCAGATGGTCGATCTGGTCCTCGCTGTCCGGGATCGGGCTGGCGTGCATGGCGCGGTAACCCGCGCGGTCGAGCTTGTTCAGCTGCCTGCGGGTATGCCGCTGCGCAGCGGTCAGCCGGACCTGGCCGGCGTAGCCCTTCCTGGCCCGGTAGATGGTGTCGGCGATGACCACGACGACGGCGAGCGTCAGCCCGAGCTTCCAGCTCACCAGGATCGAGAACGCCACCAGGACGATGACCGCGACGAGGGCCCGCAGCTGCCAGACCCGCATCCTCGGGTAGCCGGACAGCTGGGCCAGGGTACCCCGGCGCTGGCCGGCGCCCGGCCGCCCCGCTGGACCGGCCTCCTCGACCGGGGTGACCACGGGCTTCCATTCGGGCCTGGGCGGGTCCTCGCGCCCGGCGGGCGCCTCCTCGGCGGTAGGCTCCTCGGCCGCGGAGGGCGGGGACCAGTCCCACAGCGGCAGGTCAGCCGACTCGGCTTCGGCCGCCGCGGGCTCCGGGCCCGTCACCTTGGCCTCCGTCGCTGTGGCGGTGGCCTCCGTCGCTGTGGCGGTCGCGGCCTCGTCCCCGGCCTGCCCAGGCCAGGTCACCGAGGCGTCGTGCGTCGGCTTGACCTCTTCGACCCATTCAAGCCCTCCGACCCCTCCGGTCTCTCCGGCCCTGTCGACCTCTCCGGCCCCTTCAGTCCTTCTGGCCCCTTGGGCGCGAAGGAACGGCAGGCGAGCCTGACCTTCTGGTGCACCCTCAGGCGCCTTTTCCTGCGACTGTGCCCCGTCGTGTGCTGCCCCGCTGCGATTTCTCAGCTTCGGCCACGCCATCCGGTATCACCCACCACCTCAGCGTAACTGCCTTAGGACTCAGCGCTTAGCACCGTCACCAAGACGATTGTGCCCTACTCCGGCTGGTTTTATAGCTGGACATTAAGCCCGATAACACGCCAAACGTCTGGGCTTTCCGTGGTCTACGATCTCCAGCATGGCCCAGATTCACGAGCTAACCATGTCCGAGCTTGCCGCGGCGATCCGCGCGGGCGAGCTCTCGCCGGTCGCCGTCACCGATCATTATCTGCGCCGGACGGAGGAACTCAACGACCAGGTCGGCGCGTTCTACACGGTTACCGCCGAATTGGCCGCCGACCAGGCCCGGGCGGCCGAGAAGGCGGTCGCCACGGCGGATGACAAGGCGGCGCTGCCGCCGCTGACCGGCGTGCCCATCCCGATCAAGGACCTGAACATGGTGGCCGGGGTGCGGCAGACCCTGGGCTCGAAGGCGTTCGAGGCCAACGTGCCCGACACCGACGACTACGTGGTCGTCAAGATCAAGCAGGCCGGCGCGGTCATCACCGGCAAGACCGCCACCCCCGAGTTCGGGCTGCCCTGCTACACCGAGACCGCGGTCGGGCCCCCGGCCCGCACGCCGTGGGACCTGTCCCGGTCGGCGGGCGGGTCGAGCGGCGGCGCGGCCGCCGCGGTGGCGGCGGGCCTGGCCCCGGCCGCCCAGGGCAGCGACGGCGGCGGCTCCATCCGCATCCCGTCCAGCGTGTGCGGGCTGTTCGGGATCAAGCCGTCACGCGGCCGGATCTCCGAGGGTCCGCTCGTGCCCGACCTGGCCGGCCTGGGCGTCAACGGCCCGCTCACGCGCACGGTCGCGGACGCGGCGCTGCTGCTCGACGTGATGGCCGGCAACTTCCCCGGCGACATGTACACCCAGCCGCCGCTCCCGCCCGGCGAGTCGTTCCTCGGCTACGCCAGCCGCGAGCCCGGCGGCCTGCGGATCGGCCGGACGCTGCAGAACGCCGTCGAGGGCGCCGAGGTGCACCCGGACTGCGTCGCGGCCTACGAGGAGGCCAGCGCGCTGCTGGCCAGCCTGGGCCACGAGGTCGAGGACGTGGCCATGCCGTTCGGCCCGGACGTGGTGCCGTTCTTCGAGACACTCTGGTACGCCTACGCCACGCTGGCCCCGCTCACCCCCGAGCAGGAGGAGGTGCTCCTCCCGCTGACCCGCTACCTGCGCGGCCGCGGGCAGGCCACCGGAGCGGCCGACCTCATATTCGCCCAGGCCTACCTGCAGGCGGTGACCCGCGCCGCGCTCGCCACACTGAACGCCTACGACGCGATCCTGACCCCGACGCTGGCCCTGCCGCCGCGGCCGGTCGGCTGGTTCGACGAAGTAGGGCCGGCCGAGAACTTCGAGCGGCAGAAGCAGTTCACCCCGTTCACCGCTCTCTACAACGTGTCCGGGCAGCCGGCCGTGAACGTGCCGCTGCACTGGAGCGCCGACGGCCTGCCGATCGGCGTGATGCTGGCCGGCCGGATGGGGGACGAGGCCACCCTGATCTCCCTGTCCGCCCAGCTCGAGCAGGCTCGCCCGTGGAAGGACAGGCACCCCCCGCTCTGGTAACCAACGGGTCGGCTGGGGTCAATGAGAAAGCCTGCCCGCGAGAGCGTCCGTCCGTGCCGCATGCTCGCCCGTGCTGCGTGCCCGCCCGTGCTGCATATAGTGCGAGGGTGGCTTCAGCCGTCAGCGATAGCTCCATCGGGGCCCCGAATCCCAGCGCGATCCTGCTCGACGCCGGCGGGGTGCTGGTCTTCCCCGAACCCGCCAACCTCCTCCCCTCGCTGCGCGGGGCCGGCCTGGAACCCGACCTGGCCGCCCTGGAGCGGGCTCACTACCACGCGATGGCCGCCCAGGACCGCGAGGCGGTGCCGCCGGCGCCGGCCACCTGGTGGCGCGACTACCTGACGTCCTACCTCGCCGCGTGCGGCGTGGCCGAGGCCAGCTGCGAGCGGCTCGCCACCGAGATCGCCCAGCACCCCAGGCGGTACGGCTGGGCGCACGCCGGACTCGGGGTGAAAGACGGCCTGCGCGCCCTGGCCGGACTCGGGCTGCCGATGGGCGTGGTCTCCAACTCCAACGGCACGGTCGAGGGCGACCTGCGCCGCGTCGGCGTCTGCTACGTGCCCGACGGCGACGGACCCCAGGCCGGCGGGCTACCGCCGGAAGGGGTCGAGATGGGCGTCATCCTGGACTCCGCGGTGGTCGGCGTGGCCAAGCCGGATCCGGGGATCTTCCGCATCGCGCTGGACGCGCTGAACGTGCCCGCGGGCGGCACCGTCCTGCACGTGGGGGACAGCCTGCGCTACGACGTGGCCGGCGCCCTCGCGGCGGGCCTGCAGCCGGTGCACATGGATCCGTACGGGCTCTGCGCCGCGCCCGCCGGCCACCTGCACGTCCGCAGCCTGGCCGAGCTGGCCGGGGCGCTGATATCGACGCGGCGTTCACCGTAAGCCGGCGCTGTGCCGGCTCTTTCCTCCCGGGGGGACCCATCCCCCCGGACCCCCCTTGGGGAGAGACGACCCCCCCGAACCCCCCCGCAAGAGCACTAGACTACGGCGTCATGCGCTGGTCCAAGATGCACATCCCCACGCTGCGCGACGACCCGGCCGACGCCGGCGCGCCCAGCCACCGCCTGCTGCTCCGCGGCGGCTATATCCGCCAGCTGATGGCCGGGCACTACTCGCTGCTGCCGCTGGGCCAGCGGGTCCGGCTGAAGGTGATCGGGATCATCCGCGAGGAGATGAACGCGATCGGCGCGCAAGAACTCCTGATGCCGGTCATGCACCCGGCCGAGCTCTGGATGACGAGCGGCCGCTGGGACCTGATGGGCGAGGAGATGTTCCGCCTCAAGGACCGCAGGGGCGCCGACCTGGCCCTCGGCATGACCCACGAGGAGATCATCGCCACCCTGGCCACCGAGCTCGAGTCCTACCGCGAGCTGCCGCAGCTGTGGTACCAGTTCCAGACCAAGCTGCGCGACGAGCCGCGCCCCAAGGCGGGCCTGATGCGCACCCGCGAGTTCACCATGAAGGACTCCTACAGCTTCGACCTGGGACCGGCCGAACTCGACGTGTCCTTCATCGCCCACCGCGACGCCTACGCGCGCGTCTTCGAGCGGCTCGGCATCCCGGCCATCCAGGCCGAGGCGTCCAACGGCACCATGGGCGGCTCGGACTCCATCGAGTTCGTGGTCCCGTCGCCGGCCGGCGAGGACCTCATCGTCCACTGCCCGGAGTGCGACTACGCGGCCAACATAGAAAAGGCCACGTCCCGGCTGGCGTCTCTCGATGATCCCGAACGGGCCGGGTTGCCCGCCGCTCCGCAGCCCTTCGCCACCCCGGGCGTGCGCACCATCGAGGATCTCGCCCGGCAGTACGACGCGCCCGCCGACCGGCAGATCAAGACCCTGGTGTACTTCCTGGACGGCGTGCTCACCCTGGTGCTGTTGCGCGGCGACCACGCGCTGAACGAGCAGAAGCTCGTCGACGCCACCGGCGCGGTCGCGATCCGCCCGGCCCAGCCGGAGGAGATCCGCGAGGCGCTCGGCGCGCTGCCGGGCAGCCTCGGCGCGGTCGGCGTCACTGATCACCCGGTCATCGCGGACGAGGCGCTGCGCGGCCGGCGCGGCATGTACACCGGTGCCAACACCGACGATGCCCACCTGCGCGGCGTGGACGTCGAGCGGGACATCGCCGTAGGCCGCTGGGCCGACTTGCGCGAGGTGGCCGCCGGCGAGTCGTGCGTCAACTGCGGGCACGGGCTCGAAGTGGAGCGCGGCATCGAGGTCGGCCACATCTTCAAGCTCGGCTACAAGTTCACCGACGCGCTCGGGGTCAGCGTGTCCGGCCCGGACGGCAAGCCGGTCCGGCCGATCATGGGCTGCTACGGCATCGGCGTGGAGCGGGCCATGGCCACGGTCGTCGAGGTCCACCACGACGACAAGGGCATGATCTGGCCGGTGGCGATCGCGCCGTTCGAGGTCGTGGTGGTGATCGCCACCCAGGACGACCCGGCCGTGGCCGGGGCGGGGGAGCGGGCGTACCAGGCGCTGCTCGACGCCGGCGTCGAGGTCATCGTGGATGACCGGCCGGTCCGGGCCGGCGTCAAGTTCAGCGACGCCGAACTGACCGGCATCCCGTTCCGGGTTACGGTGGGCAAGCGTGGCCTGGCCACGGGCACGGCCGAGCTCACCGACCGCGCCACCGGCTCGACCGTCCAGGTCCCGCTCGACGATCTGGCCAAGCATGTCCGGGAGGCTGTGGCGGGAGGCTGAGATGTCGCAGACGGTCAAGTGGCTGCCGAAGCCGGAGAAGCACGATTTCCAGGCGGCGGAGGACTACCTGTCGCTGATCATGTCGGCCAAGCGGGCCGCCGAGTTCCGGCGGAAGCTGACCGCGGCGCGTACCGACATCACCCACCGCAAGGCGAAGGACATCCTGCGGGCCAGCCAGCTCGCCCTGCTCGGCGAGGACAACAAGCACGTCGCGGCCGATCTGCGCAAGGCCGCGTCCGGCACGGCGCTGTCACCGATCCTGCTGCTGCGCGGCGGCGATGAGCACCCGCTGATCGTCGCCGACGGCTACCACAGGGTCTGCGCCAGCTACTGGATCGACGAGAACACCGACATCCCCTGCATACTGGTCTGACTCACGGGGCCCGGCGGTCCCGGGCCTGGTTGCGCAGCGCCCGGAGCACGTCGTCGCGGCCCTCGAGGAGCAGTCGGCGCAGCGCGGCCGGCGGGTCGGTGGCGGCGATGTAGTCGTCCGTCGCCCGCACCGTCTCTTCCGAGATAGCGCACGTCGTGTAGATGCCGCTGACAAAGTCCTGGGCCGTCGCCGAGGACCAGGCCCGCCAGACGTCCCCGACCACGGCGAAGTATTGCTCCCGGTACGCGTTCACCAGCTCCGGCTGGTCCGGGTCGGCGAAGCCGGCCAGCACCGCCCGGAACGTCGCCAGGGGCAGCTGGCCCGAGAGCATCGTGTCCCAGGCCGCCTGCTTCGCCCCGGCGGTGGGGATGGCCGCGCGGCAGGCCGCGGCGTGCCGTTCGCCCGCGTCGGTGGCGTCCCGGGCCAGCTCCGCGTCGATCTCGGCCTCTCCGAAACCGCGGAAGCCGCGGCTCACCAGCCGCCCCAGCAGAGCCCAGCGCAGATCGGTGTCGACGGTAAGGCCGTCGAGCACCACCGAGCCGTCGAGCAGCCCGGCCAGCAAGGCCAGGTCGTCGCCGGCCATGGCCACGCCGGTGAAGGCCCGGAGGTAGGCCAGCTGCGCGTCCGAGCCGGGCGGCGCCTCCCGCAGCAGGCGGCGCAGCGCGCCGGCCATCATGGCCAGCCCGGTCTCCCGCCAGCCCGGGTCGACGAACCGGCGCACCGCCGCGCTGGCCTGCCGCAGCAGGGTCTGCACCACGCTGATGTCGGCCACCGAGGAAACGCCCAGCATCACGAGCTGGACGTAGTCGCGCGCCGCCATCTCGCCGTCGCGGCACATGTCCCAGGCGGCGGACCAGCATAGCGCGGCGGGCAGCGAGTCGGTAAAGGCCCCAATGGACTCCACCAGGGTCCTGAGCGAATGCTCGTCCAGCCGGATCTTGGCGTAGGTGAGGTCCTCGTCGTTGACCAGGACCAGGTCCGGGCGCGGCTGCCCGGCCAGCTCGGGCACCACCGTGCGCGGGCCGGCCACGTCGGTCTCGACCCGGTGCCGGCGCACCAGGCCCTCGCCGGTCAGGTCGTACAGCCCGATGGCGATGCGGTGCGAGCGGAGCACCGGGTGGGTGGCGGGCGCCTCCTGCTCCACCGCGAACTCGGTGAACCGGCCGCCGTCGTCCAGCGAGTACGACGGCCGCAGCGTGTTCACCCCGGCGGTCTGCAGCCACTGCTCCGACCACGCGGCCAGGTCGCGGCCCGAGGTCTCCTCGAGGGCGGCCAGCAGGTCGGCCAGCGTCGCGTTGCCCCAGGCGTGCGCGGCGAAGTACTTCCGCACTCCGTCCAGGAAGTTCTCCCGCCCGACGTAGGCCACCAGCTGCTTGAGCACGGACGCGCCCTTGGCGTAGGTGATCCCGTCGAAGTTCAGCTCCACCGCCGCGATGTCACCGATGTCGGCCGCGATCGGGTGGGTGGAGGGCAGCTGGTCCTGCCGGTAGGCCCAGGCCTTGTACAACTGCGCGAACGTGGTCCAGGCGGCCGTCCACCGCGTCGCCTCGGCCTGCGCCAGCGTGCCCGCCCAGGTGGCGAACGACTCGTTCAGCCACAGGTCGTCCCACCAGCGCATGGTCACCAGGTCGCCGAACCACATGTGCGCCATCTCGTGCAGGATCGTCTCGGCGCGCGCCTCGCGGGCGAAGTCGGTGACCCGCGACCGGAAGATGTAGTTCTCCACGAACGTCACGCAGCCCGCGTTCTCCATCGCGCCTTCCTTGAACTCGGGCACGAAGAGCTGGTCGTACTTGCCGAACGGGTACTTGATGCCGAACGAGGAGTGGAAGAAGTCGAAGCCCTGCCGGGTCACCTCGAAGATCTCGTCGGCATCGAGGAAGGAGGCCAGCGACTGGCGGCAGAACAGGCCGAGCGGGATGCCGTCGTGCTCGGCGCGGACCACGTGGTAGGGACCGGCCGCGACCGCGGTGATATAGGTGGACATGACCGGCGTGGGCGGGAAATGCCAGCGCACCGCCTCGCCGTCCGGCTCGCTCGATTCCGGTGCCATGTTCGACACGACCAGCCAGTCCGCCGGGGCGGTGACGGTCAGCTCGTAGGTCGCCTTCATGTCCGGCTGGTCGAAGCAGGCGTAGACCCGGTGCGCGTCGAAGGTCTCCAGGTCCGAGTACAGGTAGACGCGCCCGTCCGCGGGGTCGGCGAACCGGTGCAGCCCCTCGCCGCTGTGCGAGTAGGCGCAGTCCGCCGCCACCCGGAGCACGTTGTCGGCGGCCAGCCCGGTCAGCGTGATCCGGTCGCCGTCGAACGCGTCCGGGCCGACCGGCGAGCCGTTCAGGGTGATCTCGCGGACCGCGCGCGCGCTCAGGTCGAGATGCGTGGACGACCCCGGCGCCGCGCAGCCGAACCTGATCACGCTGACCGAGCCGAACGTGGTGTCATCGCCGGTCAGGTCCAGCTCCACCTGGTACGAGGAGACGGTGATGAGGGCCGAACGGGTCGCCGCCTCGTCGCGGGTCAGGTTGGAGGTCACCGGGCGGCCGTCCCTTCTGCGGAGTCCGCGCCGTTCTGCGCGGTTCTGGTCCGACCCTATCTGCCCCCACCCGCGACCCGCCTTCGACTGATCCGGACAACGCGTCTGGCACACATACCGTTCAGCGGGAGCCGCGCGCCCGCCGCCGGCGCGGGAAGCCCGGCCGTCCCGCGCGCTCGTTCCCCGCCGGCCCGCCCGGCGTCTTCTCCGCCGTCCGCTCCGGGGTCCCCGTCGCAGCGTCCCCGGATGGGGGCCTGGACCGCGGCCGGCTGCTCGCCTCGGCCGCCTCGGCCTCGGCGAGATGCTCGGCGCGCGGCCGGGACACGTCCCTGGCCCGCATCGCGGCGGTGGGCGTCAGCTTCATGGGCGGCACGGCATCCTCCTCCTGGGCCCAGTGTCGTACAGACGCGGAGTGCGCACCAGCGCGACCTAGAAGACCGTGGGGCACCAGGGGGCGGGGTCCCAGGCCAGGGCGGCCGAGAGCTGCCGGGTGGCGCCGGGCCGCAGCTCGGCGACCAGGCCGCTGCCGGCCAGCGTGCCCAGCCTGGTGCCGCCCAGGTAGGCCGCGCCGAGCTCGGTCACGTCCAGCGCCAGGTCGGCGGGCGCGGCGGCCGGGACGCACGACGCGGGCAGCCCGCCCCCGGGCGCCTCCCCGGTGGTGGTCAGCCGCCACCGCCCGGCGTTGGACGACAGGATCTCGTCCCGGACCTCGATGACCACGTCGACCGGGCACGAGTACCTGCGGCCGGCCAGCGCGCGGGGCACGTCGACGATCCGCACCCACAGCGAGTCGTTCAGCTGCGGCCTGGTCCGCCGCGGATCGGCCAGCTGGTAGAGCAGCGGGTCGTCGACCGGGCGCCGCGGCAGGCGGAACTCGCTGGTCAGGTCCCTGCTGAGCAGGTCAGCGTAGAGGATGGCGCTGGCGGCGGGATCGGCCGCCATCAGCTCGCGCACCGTCACGGCGTTCTCCGGCAGGAAGTCGTTCCAGGTATCGACGCCGGAGTAGAGCGCGTAGCCGCGCGGCCCGCTGGCGTCCTCGGCCAGCAGGCAGCGCATCGGGCTGGCGCCCTGCCGCCAGTCCGCCGGGTCGTAGATCACGCTGCGCCACCACGCGTCATTGCGGCCGAACATCCCCGGCCGGCTCGCCAGCACCGCGTCGTAGACCTTGGCCAGCTCGGGCAGGGCGGCCTCGGGCTCGGTGATCCGCAGCCGCAGTCCGTCTCCGGCCGATGCCGCGGTACCCGCCAGCCTGCCCTCGCCGCGTCGCAGCGTGAAGTCGAGCTGCCAGCTGGCGCGGCCGTAGCCGTACCGGCCGTAGATCACCGCCTCGGACGCCCACAGGATCGCCAGCGGCTCGCCGCGGTCGCGCACGTCGGCTAGCTGGCGGCGCATCATGCCGTTCAGCACGCCCCGCCGCCGGTGCGTAGGCATCACCGCCACGAACGTCACGCCGGCGGCCGGCAGCACCTCCTGGCCCGGCACGCTCAGCTGGAAGCTGTAGCACATGGTCACGCCGACCGGGGTCGCGTCGTCGAAGGCCGCGAGGGTCCGGTCGAACTCGAACCGGTCGAGCGTCACCCGCCGGTCGCTATCGGACCCCGGCGAGGTGTTGAAGGCGTGCTCGTCCACCCTCAGGAAGCCGTCGACCTCGTTTTCCTCGATCGGCCGGATCGGGTACGGACTGCTGGCAGACTGGGTCATAGTGCCTTAGTACCTCCGCAACCCTTGCCGGCGCGACTGGTTTTGGCCTGGGCCGGCCCGGATCGAATACAGTGCCCGCATCATGACTACCGCGCCGCAGCAGAGGGGGCCTCGACCGTGGCGGCGGCGCGCGCTGCGCTTCCTGCACACCCTGCGCACCCAGCTGACCAGGCAGTTCATCACCAGGAACCGCCGGATGGCCTTCGTCCTCTCGATGGTGACGATCGCCATCGCGGTGGCCTCGGTGCGCGTGTCCGCGTGGTGGTTCTCGCCCGGCGTGATGATCTTGCCGATCCTGGCCGGCGGCCTGCTGTTGTGGCCCAGGGCGCTGCGCATCTTCTTCGGGTTCGCCGCGGTGGCCGTCATCTACGACGTGCTCGAGGGCAAGGCCGGCGCCGGGATCGTCGCCACCATCGTGCTCACCGCCATCTTCGCCGACGTCCTCGCGCGGACCAGGGAGAAGCTCGGCGTCCAGGGCCTGCGCGGCGACCGGATGCTGCTCGAGCTGCGGGACCGCATCCGGGCGCAGGGCAAGCTCCCCGCGCTCGGCGACGGCTGGGGGTCATCCCTGGTGCTCAAGCCGGCCGGCGGCTCGTCGTTCGGCGGCGACTTCATAGTGTCGTTCAGCGACGGCAAGATGCTCGAGATCGCCCTGGTCGACGTCTCCGGCAAGGGCATCGACGCGGGGACCAGGGCGCTGCTGCTCTCCGGCGCGTTCGGCGGGCTGCTCGGCTCGGTGCCCCGGGAGGAGTTCCTCCCCGCCTGCAACGCCTACCTGCGCCGCGGCGCGGCCAGCGAGGGCTTCGTCACCGCCGTGCACCTCTCCCTCGACCTGGCGTCGGGGGAGTACGTGGTCTCCTCGGCCGGCCATCCGCCCGCGGTGCACTACGACGGGGCGGCGGGCCGCTGGCGGCTGACCCGGGCGCACGGGATCGTCCTCGGCGTGCTACCCGACCTGCACGGCGCGGCCACCGAATCCGAGCGCGGCGTGCTGCAGCGTGGCGACGCGCTCATGCTCTACACCGACGGTCTGGTCGAAGCGCCCGGCCGGGACATCGACGCGGGCACCGACCGACTGCTCGGCGAGGCCGAACGCCTGCTGACCAGCGGTTTCCGCACCGGCGCCCCAGCCCTGGTCGCGGCCATGCAGCAGGCGATCGGCGGCTCCGACGACTGCGCCCTCCTCCTCCTCTGGCGGACCTGATACCTGTCCGCCCCCCGTTCATAAGGCGTGGATGTCCCAGCCATGTCGTTCCAACGACGTGAATGTGGCATCCACGCCTTAAGGGTCACGTGCGCGGTGCCCGCCCTTAGCGGCACCTGCGGTAAATACTGACGCGCACGTCAGGTATTTCCAGTAGCATAAAGTAGCTTGCTAACACAAGCTTATTTTTCTGCGTTGTAACCTGCGCGAACAACGGCGAAGCCGTGCGAACGGTAGCGAGAGTGTCGCACAGCGAGGTTGGCCTTGGCCGGGGTTGGCCGACGCGGCCGTCATATGACGCATGCGTCATTGTTTGCCTTTAATTGCGCATTCCCGGGAAAATAACTGCGTGACTGGGGAAAGCCGAAGTACGGGCAGCGCCGAACGGACTGGCGTGCGCGAGCACGTCCGCCCGTCGCGGACGCATGCCGAGGAGGTGCTGGCCAACGCCTCGGGCGAGAACTTTCCCGTCGCGCTCCGGCTGCTCCCGGCCCGGCACCGGCGGCACCTGACCAACCTGTACTTCTTCGCCCGGCTGACCGATGACCTCGGCGACGAGGCCAGGGAAGGAAACGCCGACGTCACCGACCTCAGACTGCGCCTGCTCGACGAGCTGGCCGCCGACGTCGACCGCATCTACTCGGGCGGGACGCCGGAGTCCCCGGTCATGCGGGCGATGGCGGAGACCGTCAGCGAGTGCGAGGTCCCGGCCCAGCCGCTGCTCGACCTGATCCAGGCCAACCGGCAGGACCAGCAGGTTACCCGCTACCCGGCGTATGCCGACCTGGAGCGGTACTGCGAGCTGTCCGCCAACCCCGTCGGCCAGATCGTGCTCCATATTTTCGGCGTCGCCACCCCGGTCCGCATCGCCCTGTCCGATAACATCTGCACTGCCCTGCAACTGGCCGAACACTGGCAGGACGTGGCCGAGGACCTGGGCCACGGGCGGATTTACCTGCCGGGCGAGGACCTGGAGCGCTTCGGCTGCACCGAGGCGGACCTGGCCGCGCCGGCGGTGAACGAAGCCGTGCGCCAGCTGATGATCTTCGAGACCGACCGCGCCTCGCGCCTGCTCGACCAGGGCGCGCCGCTGGTCGGCACGCTGCGCGGCGCGGCCAGGCTGGCGGTCGCGGGCTACCTGGCCGGCGGCCGTGCGGCGCTGGCCGCGATCAGGGGGCAGCACTACGACGTGCTGAAGGGGACCCCGCGGGGCCGCAAACCGCGGCTGGCCGCGGAGCTGGTCAAGGCGTACCTGAGAGGGAGGTGAGCAGGCGTCGTGGACCTCACCGAGGCGTACCGCGAGTGCGAGCGGATCACCTGGTCGCAGGCGAGGAACTTCGACTACGGCATCAGGCTGCTGCCGCCCGCCAAGCGGCGCGGGCTCGCCGTCATCTACGCCTTCGCCCGGCGCATCGACGACATCGGCGACGGCACCCTGCCAGGTCAGAGGGCAGACCTGCCGGCCGGGGAGAAGATAGCCGCGCTGGAGCAGGCCCGCGAGGCAGTCCTTCACCTCAGCCAGCCGGACGGCGACGATCCCGTGCTGCTCGCGCTGGCCGACGTCAAGCGCAACTTCCCGGTCCCGATGGAGGCCTTCGGCGAGCTCATCGACGGGTGCGTGGCCGACGTGCGCGGTACGCACTACGAGACGTTCGAGGACCTCCACTACTACTGCCGCTGCGTGGCAGGCTCGATCGGCCGGCTGTCGCTGGGCATCTTCGGCACCCGCCACGATCTGGCCGAGGCGGCCCGCCTGGCCGATTCGCTCGGCGTCGCCCTCCAGCTGACCAATATCCTGCGCGACATCCGCGAGGACCACCAGAACGGGCGGATCTACCTGCCCGCCGAGGACCTGGTCAAGTTCGAGGTCGACCTGGACGCGCCCAGCCCGTCCCAGTTCACCAGGCTGGTGGAATACGAGGCCGAACGGGCCCGCGACTGGTACGCCGCCGGCTGGCGGCTGCTGCCGATGCTGGACCGGCGCAGCGCGGCCTGCACCGGCGCCATGGCCGGCATCTACCGCCAGCTGCTCGAGCGGATCGCGGCGCAGCCCGGCGCCGTCCTGAACGGCCGGGTGTCCTTGTCAACGGGGGAGAAAGCCATGGTCGCGGTGCGCGCCCTGGCGGGAAGGATCAGATGACTCGCAAGGTCGCGGTGATCGGCGGGGGGCTGGCCGGAATCACCGCCGCTATCGCGCTCGCGGAATCGGGCGCCGACGTCACCCTGCTCGAGGCCAGGCCCAGGCTCGGCGGCGCGACTTGCTCGTTCAGCCGGGACGGCCTGACCGTCGACACCGGC
>Ga0306920_100004889_pt1 | contig 17230 bp, 15 predicted proteins | sample flu12Cox44000170_FD_204666 | JGI IMG/M metagenome (GOLD analysis project Ga0306920, IMG submission 204666) | Lab enrichment of tropical soil microbial communities from Luquillo Experimental Forest, Puerto Rico - flux4day.12C.oxic.44.000.170 (v2)... | ecosystem: Environmental > Terrestrial >... | reverse complement strand
ATGCAACAAATTGGCAACATTGCTGAAATTGTGGATCGCGGAATTCGACCCAGTTTCCGGCGCCACGGCTCTACCTCATGGAATTCAAAATGTGAAGGGTACGAGACACGGGTGTTTACCCCGGCAGAACCGGGACAAGCAGCCGACAAACAACACCAAGGGGCAGCCATTGTTTATTGTTGAACGATATCAGTAGACCAACTGGGCAAACAAGTCAAATTAATATTATCCTGAAATAATTATTGACATCTTCCGCCGCTCCGCCTAAACATGACGACTGAGGGAAAAGCTGTGGATTTCGACTTTCTTCCCAACGGACGGAAAGTTATCTGGGTGCGGAATGAGGATTTGGAACTGGCGGTGGCGGAAGGAGGCGGGCACATCGCGGCGGTGCGGTTGCGCGGTTTTCAAGAAGATGCCAATCCTTTTTGGCAGCCGTCCTGGCCCTCGCATGAGCCTGATGAGGTTACAGAAGAGCTGGTCGAGGCCGAGTATGGCGGCCGTCCCGAGGGCCGGCTGCTGGCATCGATTCTCGGTCACAGCCTGGCGTTAGACTTGTACGGCCCTCCCTCGGCGGAGGAGACGGCGGCAGGAGGGGTCACTCATGGGAAAGCCGGCGTCGTGCGCTGGAAGTGGGAAACTGTTGGACCAGCGACCGTACTAGGAGCCTGCAAAGACGATTTTGCGCAGCTGCGTTTTTCCCGGCGGCTGCAGGTGAAGGGCAACAGCGTCATCATTGAAGAAAAAACAAAGAACCTCTGCAACTGGGATCGGCCGATTGGATGGCAGCAGCACGTTTCTTTCGGCGCTCCGTTTTGCGAAGAAGGATTCTGGGCAGCATCCAACTGCGATGTTGGCTCGACTCATCCACAGACCTTTGGCCCAGGCGCCGCGCTGATACCGAATACGCGGACTGCGTGGCCACTCGCACCACAGCGAAACGGAGTGCGCCGGGATTACGGCAAGCCGATTGAGGGCGATGCGACGGCAAACGACTTCACTGGCTATCGAGTTCGAAAGAAAGATGCGCTGGGCTACTTCGTCGCCGGAAACAGCAACTTTGGTTTTGCCGTCGCTTACCTCTGGCCGCGGCAGTTCTTTCCCTGGATGGGCGTTTGGGACGAAAGACATGCGCGGACATTGAAGCCGTGGAGTGGGCGCGCCTCGGTGCGAGCCTTCGAATTTGGAGTATCGCCGTTTCCGGAGACCAGGCGGGAGATGCTGCGCCGTACACCTCTGTTTGATTTGCCTACCTACCTGATGCTTCCCGCAGCAGGCATACACTGGGTGCGATATGTGCTGGGTGTGTTCCCCGCAGCAAGGGAGGCCGGCACTCTCAAGGTGAGCGAGGAAACGGCTTCGCTAGTGGAGGCGGGCCGCGAGATGGGCCGAATCGCAGTTCCAGGAAGCTGCGCCAGTTCGAAGCGCGTGGAGATGCAAACGTCATGAAAATCGTTGACGTGCGCGCGACCACCGTAGCGGTTCCGCTGGAAGCGCCACTGCGTCACGCCAACGGCGCCCATTGGGGCAGGTTCGTGCGGACCATCGTAGAAGTCGAAACTGACGATGGCCTAATCGGCTTGGGAGAAATGGGTGGAGGCGGAGAATCAGCCGAGAACGCTATCCGCGCGCTGAAAAGTTATGTGGTAGGTCACGACCCACTGCAACTGGAACAGCTCTACTGGAAGACTTGCAATCCGACAGCGTCGCTTTACAACAATCGAGCGCAACTGCACGCGGCCATCGAGTTCGCCTGCCTGGACCTAGCGGGCAAAAAACTGGGAATTCGGGCTTGTGATCTGCTGGGTGGCTCCCTGCGCGACGAGGTGCCATTTGCGAGCTATTTGTTCTATCGCTACGCCGATCCAGAAACTGGAGCAGGCGGAGAAGAAACCGACGAAGAAATAGTCGCGCATGCGAAACAACTCCGCAACCAGCATGGCTTTCGGACACACAAGCTAAAAGGAGGGGTCTTCCCTCCCGACCACGATTTGGAAGTTTATCTGGCGTTATCTTCCGAGTTCCCCGAGGATTCTTTCCGGCTTGATCCCAACGCTGCCTGGAGTGTGGAGGAATCAATCCGCATCGGCCGCGCGATCGAAGGGGTGCGGAACGACTACTACGAGGATCCGTGCTGGGGGCTGGAGGGAATGCGGCGGGTCCGCTCGAGCGTAAATATTCCTACGGCTACGAACACGGTAGTGGTGAATTTTGAGCAATTGGCTGCTTGCATCCGACTGGAAGCCATCGACGTGATCCTGCTGGACACGACATTCTGGGGTGGACTGCGGCAGGCATGGAAAGCGTCGGTGGTTTGCGAGAAGTTTCAGCGCGGCATCAGCGTTCATTCCAGCGGGGAACTCGGCATTCAGTTGGCGACGATGCTGCACTTGGGCGCGGCGGTGCCGAACCTGACGTTCGCTGCTGATGCTCATTATCACCACCTGACCGACGACATTATCCTCGGCGGCAAGATGCAGTACGTGAATGGCACCATCGCAGTGCCCTCGAAGCCCGGCCTTGGAGTGGAACTGGACTACGACAAGCTCCGGGAATACGCGGAACTGTTCCAGCGACTCGGCGGTTACCCCTACGATCGCGATCCGCAGCGGCCGGAGTGGTATGCCGTCATTCCTGAAGCGCGGTTCGCTGTACCTCGCAGCGGATGCAACTCGGCGACCAAGGCGAAATAACTCCGAATTCATCGAAACGGCTGCCGTGGAGAGTGCAATGAGCGACCCCAAACCGTGGAGTAACAAAGTCGCGGTCGTGACCGGTGGCGCATCGGGCATCGGAGAGGCCACAGCCGCACAGTTCGCCAAAGGCGGAGCAACGGTCATTGTCCTTGATCGCGTCGCCGCCACTTCGGCGGGCGTGATCTCGATCGGTTGCGATGTGTCGGTGTCCTCCGATATCGGCGCCGCAGCAGCACGCATCGGCAAAGAATTCGGTCGTGTAACAGCCCTGGTAAACAGCGCTGGCATTCAACGTTACGGTACAGGGGTAACCACCACCGAGGCATTGTGGGATGAGGTTATGGCCGTGAACCTGAAGTCCATGTTCCTGTCCTTTCGCGCATTTTTCCCGCTGATGAAGGAAATCGGCGGAGCGGTAGTGAATGTGTCATCCGTGCAAGCACTGGGCGCGCTGCCTAATTCACTCGCTTACGTAACCAGCAAGCACGCAGTCGCGGGGCTGACGCGAGCGCTAGCTATCGATCACGCTGTGGACAACATTCGCGTGAACTGCGTACTTCCCGGTTCTGTGGATACCCCGATGCTACAGACTAGCATTCGTGGTGCGCAGGGGTTAGGGGGGAACTGAAAGAAATTGCTGAGCTGCATGCTTTGAATCGCATTGCCACCCCGCAGGAAGTGGCCAGGGTAATTCTTTTTTTGTGTAGCGATGATGCGTCATTCGTCACCGGAGGTTTGTACACCGTCGACGGAGGCATGACCGCCTTAGTCGCAGGAAAACCACGGCTGAAGAGCTAATTTAAGCAAATTTAGGCAACATGAATTGTGCATCTGGAGCCGAATGAGGTCCCGGCGAGAGTTTCTACAGATTTCTCTTGGAGCTGCATCAAGTGCACTCGCAGGTCGCCAGTTCGGAAAAGCCAATCAAGACACGTCTCATCGCGTAGAGAAAGGAGATGGCATGTCAATGCCGGCAGAGAAGCGCGACTACTGCGAAGAACCCTTTAAAATTGGCGTCGCACTCGGCGAAAGCACAACCGCGGGAGGTACCGCGACCAGCCGTGAACTGAACTGGGTAAGCCGGCTGGCCGACTTAATCAACGAGTCGCAGCTCACACCGATGCGGATGATCAATAGCGGCATTGGCGGCAACGTCATCTCCCGACGCAGTCCGAGCTACGAGGACTCGGGTAAGCCCAGTGCGATGGAGCGCTACCAGAAACACGTTCTCGATCACCATCCCGACCTGGTATTGATCTCTTACGGCCTCAACGACGCGCGCGGTGCGACACCGTTGGCACAGTTTCTCGACGACCTGCACCGTTTGACCATCGATATCAAGGATAAGACGCATGCTGTCATCGTGCTGTTAAACGCGTACTTTATGACCGGGTTCGACCGCTATCTCCCCTTCAACCAGGCGAACATTGCGACCTTTATGGGCTACAACTGCGGCATCAAGCAGGTTGCGCATGAATGTGACGTGTTGTATGCCGATGTTTTCGCGGCGGAAGGCATGGCTACCTGGATGATCGATCCTGACGGTGTTCACGCGAATAACCTCGGTCATCGAGTGATCGCTAACCGGATTTTCGAGGTCTTGGCCCAGAATTGCAGCTGTCTATCGCAAAAGGCCTTTGAGTTGCGCAAAGATTTCAAGCAGTGGCGCGATGAATCGGTTCTGAAACAGGTCTACTGACAATCGGCGATGGGCCCTGCGTTAGCTGCCTTGCTCAAGCTCTGGATATAGCGGCAGCGTCATCCATGCTCCATTCTGCCTGGCCGACAATCTTGCCGCCTCAATGATTTCCACGCACCGGAGACCCTCTTTCCAGGTCAGACATGGCTCAGCGCCGCAGTTGATCCAGCGCACGAATTCCCGTGTTTCCTTGCGCAGCGCTTCATCCGCGCCCACCGGATCGCCGCCGGGTTCCTCATGGCGCTCGTGGTGCTCCTCCGATTCGCTTAACAGCTTCCAATAAAGGTCCGCATCGTGCAATGAGGTCACCAGCCGCATGCCGCCCGAGGCGCAGGCAATCTCGGCACCGTACACCTGCCGATAACGGCGCAGCGGATATGAGAGCGATACACCTAGGAAACCCATAGCACCGGTGCGGAAGCGCAGCATGACATGGGCAGAGTCGGAGAAATCGTAGCGCGGGTCGACTTGCGGACCCGCGATCGCCGACACCGCAGCGACATCCCCGCAGAGCGCACGCATCCAGTCCAGCTCGTGCACACCGGAGAGCGCCAGGGTCCCGCCACTTTGCGCCTCGCGTACCCACCACCCCTTAAAGTCGTCAGGTCGGGCATCGAAATAGCCCACGATAGACATCGCGATTACCCGACCTAGCAGCTCACGCAATTGAATCATCCTGGCCCAGGGCGGGCGAAGGCGGCGCTTGTGGCCGACCATAAGTTTGACATTGGCTGTTTCGCAGGCGCGAACCATCTTCCAGCAGTCCGCCACCGTTAGCGCCATGGTTTTTTCACAGAAAACGTGTTTGCGCGCTTGCGCGGCAGCAATCGTGATTTCCGGGTGGGTGAAGTTAGGGCCGGTCAATGCGACGGCGTCGAACTCCGCCTTAGCAAGGAGTTCCCTGTAATCGGAGAATTCAGCCCCGCGAAACCGCGTCGCCGCGATGAACTTGGCGCGCGCCTCCGGGCTCGGATCACAGATTGCCACCACGTCGGCAACTTCTCCAATAAACCCGGCGAGCACAGGGCCGAAGTTACCGGTACCAATGATGCCGAATCGCAGTCTTTCTGCGGTCATGAAACTCCTTCACAGTTTTGGGTTGTTTAGCTTCAGCCCACGCACACCGGGGTTGTCAAAGCGGTGAACTGTTGCCTTATCAAGCGATGAGGCCAGTAGGATATCGCGATTCGGACCTGCAAACGCCAAGTGGCAAGGACCCCGCAAGGCTTCTCCCTGCCAATCGTCCGCAAAAACCTCCAGTCGTCGCGTGATCACATCGAAAACGCATATCTTGTCGGGGCGATGACAGGCGATCCACACCCTGCCGCCTTCATCAAACGCGATTCCATCCGGAACATGCCGTGGCATATGCAATATGCGCTCGGGCGGTCCCGCGGATCCATCGTGACGAATCGGAATCCTGCTGATACTGTTTCCCCAAGTCTCAACGTAGTAAATGAACTCCTCCTCTGCATCGATGGCAATCCCGTTCGGGGTGTCGATTGGTTCTGACGTCCAGAGTTCGGCGTCGCCGCCCGGTCGGATGCGGCAGATGTGGCCGTCAATCTTCTCGGACCATGAACCGGTGTCGGAAACGTACATGTTGCCGGCGCAATCGAAAACGGGAGTGTTCGCGCTCATGAATCCCCGGCCCGCCGGTCCTTTGCAATAAACCGTCTGTTCTCCTTTGGGGGTGATCTTTAGGATCACGCTGCCCGGCCAGTCAGGCTGTCCGCCGTACAGGTTTCCGTCAGCATCTACCACCTGCCCCAGAATCCGCCTTTGAGTCGTGGCAAAAGCGTCCGCGTTGTTGTTGGCGAGGTTCAGTCGGAACACCCGGCAGGTGATAAACCCTGTAGTGTAGGCCTCACCTCGCGGGCCGACTGAAATGGACTCATTATGGTCGACACCGTTGATATGGCCGATCTTCTCCAAATCGTAGGGCGCGAATGTATCTCGGTTCACATTGGCTCCACCGGTAATTGCGGCCGCAGCGGGCGTCTACACCAACACCATCCCGCCGTCCGCCTCGGGAAATCCGTACGGGTACAGGAAGTGGAACGGATGCTTCGCGACATAGTCCCAGTTCAGCTCTACCCCAAGCCCCGGTCTGTCGGGTAATTGCAAGTAGCCATCGACAATGCGCGGGCCATGTTGCTGGACCTCGTCGAAGAGTGAGTAATACCGCCAATGTTCTAGCGTCAGGAAATTCGGCATGGCTGCGCAGGCATGCAGGTTAGCGGCTAACGCCACGGGCCCATACGGATTATGCGGTGCCACTTTCACGTTGTACGTCTCCGCCATCGCGGCAATACGCATCAACTCGCCAATTCCTCCGCAGTGCGTGATGTCCACTTGCAGCACATCCACTGCGCCTAACTCCAGCCATTCGCGCACTCCCCAGCGCGTGATCTGCCGTTCGCCAGCCGCAATTCGAACTCCCGGCCACGCCCGGCGCAACTCCACCAATGACTTCGGATTATCCGAGTTGACCGGCTCTTCCACGAATAGCAGGCGGCAGGAATAGAGCCCCTCGATGATGCGGTGGGCAGCCTGCAAGGAGAAGTTTCCCAGGCAGTCGATCATCAGGTCGAAGCCCGGCCCCACAGTCGCGCGCAGCTCCGTGAACAGAGTGATCGCCGAATCTATTTGCTTCTCCTCGTTATAAGGATCATGGTACTTAGCCGGTCCGGTCTTGAACCCGTGAAAGCCCTCATCAGCCGCCGCCTTGATCTCGGCGACCTCATTTTCCAAGCCGAGGTCGTTGCGAACATAGACTTTGACCCGGTCCCGAACCGCGCCGCCGAGGAGTTTATAAACCGGCTGTCCGTACGCTTGGCCGGTAATATCCCACAGAGCCTGCTCTATGCCGCTCATGGCGCTTGCGATAACAATTCCTCCCCGCCACCAAAACAGCCGCTGCATCTCTTGCCACAGCCGCGTAATCCTGGTGGGGTCCTTTCCGATCAAGTACGGTCCGAACTGCTTCTCAACGGTTGCCACCACCGCATGTTCAAAGTGTTCCGTGGTCGCCTCACCCAGGCCTGTGATGCTTTCGTCAGTCTCGATCTTTATAAAGATCCAGTTCCGCCGCGGTGCTGGACCTCCCGGCCGTGGAAGGACGACGCCCGCGATGTGGGCGGAGACTTTCACGATCTTCATTGGCAATGCCTCTTTCTTCGACTACCCAATCAAACTAACGCGGTAAAGCTGATGCGTAGCGCGCCACGTGAGCAGCATACATGCGCTCGCGTAGGAACCAAACTAACGCCAGCCCGCTTAGCACCGCGCTGAATGCGGGACCGAACAGGATTGCCTTTTCAACCCCAAAGCGGTTCCCAATCTTCCCGATCAGAAACGGCCCGATCGCGGCGCCTACGTTCGATAGTCCCGCAAACAAAGAAAACGCCGTTGGCGCCCGTTCAGGGAATTTTCCTCCAAGATAGGAGTTAAGTGAGGGGCCGATCGAGGAGACGAAAATGCCCGCAAGAATAAACATCAGCATCCCGGCCGCGTAGCTTGGGGCGAAGATACAGCCCAGGAATGCCATCGTCTCGACTGCCGCGCAAACCGTAATGACTACCAGCTCAGGGATCTTCCAGCGCGAGCTAATCCAACTGAAGAGCGTCCGCCCAGCCAGGATACCGGCGGCGTTCACGCTTATGAAGTACGCCGCGCGAGCGGCATCGATGTGCAGCTTGTGGATGAACAATTGGCCCACGAACGAAAACATCCCAGCATGCGCTAAGCCGTGGCAGAAGCCCAGCACGACTGCGATGTACAGCGCACCGCTGGTGAGCACGTCGCGGGCTTGAGACAATACTGCAATTGGCATCGGCCGGCTGATATTAGGCCCTTCCATCTGGTCGGAACGCATCAACAGCGTCCAGAGCACCAGGAGTGCAAGTCCGCCGACTGCGGCGAGATATCCCAACCTCCAGCTAACATCCGTTTGGTCGGCCCTCACCAGCCACCATCCCAGTAGCGCCGGTCCAATCATCGACCCGCCGGCATCGCTCAACCCTGTCAGAAAGAAGATGCTTTGGCGGTGCTGCCGAAAATGAGCTGTGACAATGGAACTGCTGATCACCACCGTTCCTGCGATCGCGAACCCGAAGATCGCGGCAGCAATCAGCACCAGATTAAAGTTTCTTGCCTCCGCAATCAGGAGCAGCGCGCTGGCGACCAGACCGAGAGCTCCGAGCGCCGAACTCTTGAGCCCCAACAGCGCGATCGCGCTTCCGCCAACCAGGCTAAATGCAAGTCCGCTGAGGAAGTACAAGAACTGCACTTGTCCCATTTGCGCTAGCGACGATGCGAATTCCCGTTTGAACACCGGGAACGTGGCGGGGAGAAAGTTGTAAACTGCGCCGTACCCTAAGCCGAAGGCAATTACAAACCAGAAGACAGTGTCTTTCCAGATGGGTAGGCGAGAAGCCTCGGACGCTGCCGCTGGCCCTTCCGCTTGTGAGATCAAGAGTGCTCCTCGCCAGCCAAAGCGCCGGTCAGGCCATGCCAGCCTACTTCAGTTGTATGCTGGTCATCACAGGGGCGCCTCTGGAACTTGCGGGCTTATTTTTTACCGAAACAATATCTCAGAATGCGGACCATACTGTCAACAATATGCTTCATTTGAAAATTATTTTGTTGACAATATCGATGCTTATCGGTACATATATTTCACAAATGTACGTTAAAGGTCTAGTTCCGAAGCTCGTTTGCCCCACCGCCAATGCTAAGTCAAGTTAGCCATGTGATCCGCTGAAGTCCAATATGTGCGACCGTCAGGCAGTTCGATTCTGGACGATGATTGTGCTGCTGTTCATGGGAGGTAGGGCGAACGCGGTCCAGGAGCATGTTTCGGTCGTGGTCGGTAAGAACGCTCCCCAGTTGGAATCGTTCGCCGCCTATGAGTTGTGCGGCTACCTCGATAAACTGTTCGGCATTCAGGTTCACCCGTCGGATCGACCCGATCCCTCCGCGACCGCCGTCTTCCTCATCGGCAATCCATCTTCCAATTCGTTGATCAAAGACTTTCCCAGCGTAAGCGATCAGGGCCTCGTGATTCAGCGAACGTCTGCTTCGTTGCCGACGCTGGTTGTTGGTGGTGGCAGTCCCAAGGCGGCACTGTGGGCGATCTACGAACTGGTCGAGCGCTGGGGTGTGCGCTACCTTGTCATGCGGGACGCGTTTCCACCGCGCTCGAAGTTCAACATGCCGGAATTGAACGTGGTCATGGAGCCGATCTTCCGCGTGCGCGCGCACCCGACAATCCAGGATTTTGCCGACAGCGGCGAATCCTGGGGGATCGACGAATTCCGCACGCTGATCAATCAGCTCACGAAGATGAAGTTCAACCGGATCAATATCTATGTTTTCGACTGGCAGCCGTACCTGCAATACAACATCGGCGGCATTCAACGCAAGACGGCGACACTTTGGTACGGTTTGCATTACCCCATCACACCCGACATGCCGGGCCGCTCCGTCTTTCCCGCCGATGCGAAAGAATTCTGGAACCCTGACCTCCCGGTTGAAGAAAATTCGGAGGCTCTGTTGCGTGCGGGTGTGCGCCTGGAGCGCGCACTCATCGACTACGGTCACCAGCGTGGCATGGAGTGCGTGATCAATGCCGACATCAGCGAGTATCCAGCGGAGTTCGCTCCTCTGTTGCCGGGCGCGGAACTGGGTATTCATTTGCGCAAGAAGCTGGCGATAGCTCCAGGGCCTACCACGGGCCTCAATGATCCCGGGCTACACAGGCTGTCTTCGGGCGTAATTCGCGCCACCATCGACACGTATCCTGAAGCCGACCGCCTGGCGGTCTCGATTAATGAATGGCGGCAATGGACAAAGGGGTATGCCGAGGCTTGGAAAGCCCTGGATGCCAAGTACCATGTCGGACAGATCACGACGTTGTCCCACGTCCTCGATGCTAGCCAGCACCGTGGCGGTTACGGCTGGGGACCGGAATACTCGAAGGCCGAGGTGCTGCAAAAAGCTGCCGACGAGGTCAAAGGCGACCTTTCTTCGCTTTACTTCTTCGATTGGCTGGTCAAGGATTCGGACGCGGTCAGCAAAAGCAAGCGCCCCGACATGAAGTTCCTCTATTGGGGCTTCGCCGAAGAGTTGTTCCCCATTCTTGGGGGTGTGCTTCCGCCGGGTTCGGAGTTGGGCGTCATGCCCGACAACTTTCCCGACCACCTGCTGGAGCGCTCCGAGATCTTGCACCGGCTGGGCACAGGCTCCTTCCGGCCAATCATCGACCTTACAATCGACGACGACAACATCGGCATCGTGCCGCAACTAACCACCTCCGCTCTTCCCAGGCTCCTCGACATCCTGCGCCAAACCGGCTGGAACGGATTCGTGGCCCGTGAACGATTCCCTGGCGACCACGATGCCGAGCTCGCCTATTTGGCGCGCGCAGCCTGGGACAAGAATACCGACCCCGACAAGATCGCCTCCGAACAGTTGCAAGCTGCCTGCGGCAAGGCGTGCGGCCAGGATCTCCTCATCACGATGCACACAATCGACGACGCCACCCACGTTTTCGAGAGGAACGACGAGCTCTTTTCATTGCCAGTACCTGGCATGCTGATGAGACACTGGAAGACCGGCCCTGTACCAGCATACCTCGAGGAAAACCGCAAGAATTACGAGCGCGGTTGGGAGTCAGCGCGTAAGGCGGCAACGAAAGCTACCACGCAGGAAGGGCGTAGCTACGCACAGTTTTGGGTCAAGCGCATGGAGTTTGCGACCAAGTACGTCGCCGCTGTCGAAACGGTGCACCGGGCTGCTGCATCGGAAGGGGCGAACATGATAAAGGACGCGGCAGAGCAAGCGACCGATGCTCTTTCCACATTGCGCGACGCCATTGAGGCGTACGCGTCAGTAGCGCGTAATCAGACCGACCGTGGCGCAATCGCTGTACTCGTTGAACACGGTTATCGCCCATTACAAAAGAAGATCTCTCAACTGCAGCAGTCTGCCGGTCCCGCCCCGGTTCCCGCGGGAATTCAAGGCCACCTCCGATGATCCGGTAGCACCTTCAATCTGTGGTGTTTCTTACAATCACAATCTCATTCATGAGTTCAGAGCTTGCGCCTGGGTCCAGCTGTTCGATGCATGGCGCGGCATGCAAGCAACTTAAGTCTCGATTGTTAAAGAGGTAGGCCGAGTGCAAGGTGCTGATCCGGGCGATCCATTGGCCATCAACGGACGCGATACGCATCTCGCCAGAACATGCTCCTGGGGCGCGGCAGGCCTTCAGTTCTCTGCATGCCCATAAATCGTTGAGTTCGGGACCACCCGTGATCGGCACGAGCGTATACGGCGTGCTGCACTCAAGCCCGGTAGTAACGTCGGCAACAGATTTCCATCCGTTCTCTGTCGCCACATAGGTCCTAACGGCTTCGGGATCACGGAACAGAGAACTGTGACCACAGTTAAAACAGGTGAAGATGTTCGCCACTTCCCACTTGCGGCTCGAGAGATTAGTAGCTCGGATTTTAGCCTCAATTTGCTCCATCCGAAACGAAACCTCTGCCTGCATCTGGATTGCGCCGGGAACCTTGATGCTTAGCCCCGCAACGTGATCGGAGATCTCGAACTGGGGCGAGCTAAAACCCCATGGAAGAATGGCGGCGTGGGCGTCTGAAACCAATTCTGGAATAGCGATCCTAAATTCCTGCATTGGCAGTTGTGGCAGCCAAAATGATATGGTCTGACGCGCAACGTTGTTAATGACCACCCGGTCACGTGCTTGTGCAGTTTTCATAGCCTTAGCGCCGGCCCGGCAAAGCGGCAGTCTTGCCCTAGACAATCGAGCAAGACGACCATTGGCCAACGTGTCATCAGAAATGCAACGTCACCGTGGCCATACCGTTAAATGGCTCGATGATCACCATTTCTGCTGCGGCATCATAATTGCCGCCTTCTACCCGCTTGGCCTTCTTCTCTTCAGGATGCGGCACGCGTAACTCGACTTGGCGGAGATTGCGGTTGGAAGTGCAGTTGATCTCCGCATGAATGCATCCCGAATTGAGCTCCGACCTCACGTGCAACGTCAGCGGTCCGAAATAGCTCGCCACGTTCTCGAGTAAAATGCGCCTCCTATCCGCCAGGTATTGACGCGGAATTCCCTTCAGCAAGTGAAGCTTCGAACCTTTCTCGAAGTACAGCATCCATCTCGTTTCCATCAGGAACCACGCCTCTTCATGTGTCTTATGCGCGCTGGCGCGAAAATAATGCTCCCAGAACGTGTACGTCTCGCGATCCGCCAAGCTTGCCATAGTGTTGTAGTAGGCCTTGAGGAATTGGCGCGTCTCGCCACGCATCAGATGGATCCAGGGATGGCGCGAGTAGTAGGGCTGACTGAAAACAACATTTCGGTCGGCCATTAATTCGGCGTGGAAGTCGAGCAGAAAAGCAACGCATGGCTCTGCCGGGTCGAGTACTTCCTGAAATACAAGGTAAAGAGGGCCAAGTAAGGAGTCACGGGCCACCATAGAGCCGTGTGTGTGCCAGGCACTCCCATCGAGGTGTAGGGCTAGTGGCCCGCGTGACTCCACCCACGGCGGACAGGTCGGACACCACCGACCATCTCCTAGTGGCACAACGGGGGAAGCTCCAAGTGAATTGAAGAAGGCCTCACGGATGTCCGCCTTGAACGCGTTCGCTTCCTCACGCCAGGTGGCGGCCAATTGCGGATTGGATTCTTCAAACATTTCCGCGACGCGGCTCATTCCCAGATAGGCGTATCCGTTGAGCATGAAGGAACGGAAGGGATCGTCTGGATCGGCCGTCTTGCCCTCCAGCAGGCCATATCCTTTGCTGCGAAGCTGCTCTCGCTGATTGCGGCGGCGCCAGTTGCGCAGCAACTCACAGCACTTTATAACTTTGGCCGCGATCTCCCTTACCCAAGCTTCATCCCTGGTGTAGCGGTAGTGCTCGCCGATGGACCACAGCACTGCGCCCGGCTCCAGCATGTAGTCGTTAAAATTCTGGATAAAGCCATCTTCATGCTGCTTTTCGAGAAAGTATCCGAGGGAAAACCGTGCAACGTCGTGCCGTCTCCCATCGAGTCGAAGAACTGGATGATTGGAGAACTCTCCGAGCCAATCGGCGGATAATCACCGATGGTCGCCGCTAGCGCTCCGTCCGGCTCCTGTCCGTAGGTGATCAGATCAAGATGCAGGAGCCCCGCCTGAACCATCTCGGTGATTCGTACTTCCGGTGTTTCCACTCGTGCGGATTTTGCGAGCTTCAACTTCCAGAATGCCTTGCACTCCCGCAACAACTCGTCAAACAACGCACGACTGAGCAACTCCGCCCTTTCACGGGAAACGGGGCGATGTGGCAAGAGCACATCCATGACCGCAGTTTCACCGGGCTGAAGAAGCATCACCACCTCATGCTGCTCCAGTGGCGATCCGTTCAATTTTGAGATTGCGAACACTCTTCCGCTGTCGTACTTCGCAAATCCCGTCTTGTCTTCCAATTGCCACGGCATTGCCGAAACCTCTCCTAATCCCTTCGACGGCCAGATGCTCTTCAAAAATGCATACCGCGGAACGGAAGAGTTGTTGCTAGCAGACAAGCGCAGGCAAAGCACGGTTTCCTCGCCGTGCTCAACCTCAGCGTTGTGCAGCGAGTCGAATCTTTTCTGTTGGGCAGGCGTGAACATGTGCTGCTTCGCATAGCCATCCGCGATTAGATAGTCAGTGCCTTGAAGGGTTTCAGCGGAGAGAGGCTTGCCTTCGACGGTGGCGAACGTTGTGAGAGTGTAGTCAATGTCACCGTCGCAGACGCGGCCATGAAGAATTGGCAACACTTGTCCCTCGAGGTAGCGCTGGACCTGGTCACATACGCCCCATCCACGTCCCATCACAAACTCATAGCGGAACGGGCGGCGATCATTTTCCGGAAGCAGCGCCTGGAAGTAATGGAACCGAGGCTCGATCCAGTCGAGCTTTTCGCCGACGGCGAAAATCCGCATGTTCCGGCTTACACCCAGCCAGGTATGACAACTCATACTCCGCACCTGGGCCGCGGCCGTATCGAACGATTCCTCCACCTCGCTTTCGATCTCTTTCAGCCGGGAGCGTCCGCCATAGTTTGCAACTGCGCCTTCAATTTCCATGAAGCTCCGGATATCCTTCCCGTCAGTCACCACAACCCGGTATTCGGGAATCCATATCGGAAAGCGCGGATCGACGTCTCGCAGCAAGAAGCTGAAAGGATCGGACGTTTTGATAGAAATGGTAGTTGGATCAGTTGTATATCGAGCCGCAACGCCTTCAACAGACATCTTCAGCCGGAATGGCCCCGCCGATTCGCACACGAAGCGATTCCCTTTGGTGCGCCCTTCCCCTCCGGCAACTTGCAGATTGAGAAGCCGTCCGCCGGTCACGGCGATTTCACCCGACATCCAGCCGGAGTTCCATTCAACCACAATCTCTCTCCGCACCGGCGATCGCTCTGGAGTTTCTGTCATAGAAAATTGCACTGCAGAGTAATGGGGAGTGCCCCGCCTAGGAGGCGGCTCTCAGTTTCTTGAATTGCTGTACCTTCTGGTCGAGTTGTACGCAAGCAGGACCGCAAAACTTGCTCGAATTGCCACCGCCGCTCTTCACCACCAGCCGCTTGTTAGGAATCAGCATTCCGCAGGCGTCACAATAGACTGCAGTCTGGTCGTACCACGGCTCGCGATTCTCCTCCCACTGGCCTCGAGATTTCGTATGCGATTTAGCCTTTGTACCCATACTGTTTTCGCGCTGCTTCCTTTGAGATGTATCCTTGGCGGATATCATTCGCAATTTCCTCGGCGGTTCGTTCCGCGGGTGGAAGATAGCCGCCACCTCCTGGCGACTCGATAATTACCTCGTCCCCTTCTCTTAGGATAATCCTGGTGAACTTAGTAGGCGAAGTTGTACCAAACGCCTTATCGAAACTGGTAAAGTCGCTCTCGCCTTTCTTCTTCACTAGCAGGCGGGCGCTGGCCCCTTCGCTTCCCCCGAAAAGCCCCCAGGCATGAGTTCTCGTTCGGTCGAGCAGGGCGCTCACCGTGATTTCCGGCGCCATTACTCGCAGCCGCCGTGCACTTCCCAGCCCTCCTCGATACTTTCCTGCTCCGCCGGAGTCCTTCCGCATCGAGTACTCGAGCGTGAGGAACGGATACTTGGTTTCGAACACTTCTACCGGGGTGTTGCGACAATTGCCGTTGACCGGGCACATCACCGAGTTTCCGTCATGCGAGGCAGTGCCTCCCCATCCGCAACCCTCGAAGTGATAATTGGTGTAGTACTGGCGGGTTTCCGGATGCAGCCCTCCGAAAAGAAAGTTGCATGCAGTTGCACCCTCCGCTGCCGCAGTGCGTCCAGGAATCGCCTGGCTCAGGGCGGCTACCACCATATTCTGAATGTGTGGATGAGTTTCGGTATTGCCTCCCACGGAAGGCCCTGGGTGCTGCACGTTCACTACCGTGCCCGGCCTGGTGACAATCCGCACGGGACGAAAGCAGCCGGAGTTGCGTGGAATGTCACGATTGGTCGCATGCAAAACAGCGCTGTAGGTTGCTGCCGCGGTCACCACGAATGTTGCGTTAATCGGGCCGCGAGCCTGTGGATCGGATTCGGTCCAGTCGGCAATGATTTCATCATCAGCAACAATCAGGTTCAGCCGCATCCATACCGGTTCGTTTCTGATCCCGTCATCTTCCATGCAATCGCTGGCTCGGTACACTCCGTTGGGAATTTCACGGATCTCAGCCCGCATCCACCGTTCGGAATAATCGAGCAACCTGCTACCGGCTTCCGCCAGCACGTCCGCACCGTAGCGCTCGATTAGTTTCACAAGCCGATCTTCGGCGATGCTCAGTGAGCCGATCATTGCGTGCAAGTCTCCCCAGCTGGATTTGGGCGTGCGGTGGTTGCTGAGGATGATCTTCCAGACATCTTTCACGTAATCTCCGCGCCGCATGATCTTGATGGGCGGCAGCCGCAGTCCTTCCTGATAAACCTCGGTTGCGTCCGCCGCGAACGAGCCCGGTGCCATTCCTCCTATCTCGCCTACATGAGCGATGTTGGCCACGAAAAATCTGAGCTTTTTCCCGAAGAACACCGGCTTCAGTACCATGTGCTCGGGCATATGGCACTGGCCGCGATAGGGGTCATTGTGGATCACTACGTCGCCCGGCTCAAAAGACTCCAGTCCCAATTCCTCGATCGTCCACTTCACCGCATATTGCGCGGAGCCTATCATGGTCGGACAAAACTCTGCCTGGCCAATCATTTCCCCTTCGGGCGTGAAAATGACGCATGAGAAGTCCAGCGCCTCGTTGAAAATTGGCGAGTAACTGGTGCGCATCATCGCAGTTCCCATCTCGCGGCAGATATTCACGAGCGCGTTGTTGATGACCGTCAGAGTGACCACATCCAGCGACTCGGCTTTGGTTTTTTTCATACGTTGATCGTGATTACACCTTTGCTGTCAACCCTCAGGCTGTTTCCAGGATGCAGCAGGATGGTCGAATCCTGTTCCTCGATAACTGCCGGCCCTTTCAGTTGGCGGCCTGCCAGTAGAACGCCGCGGTTGTGCACGGGGCAAAGCACATAGCCTTTGTTCCTGAAGTAAACTGGCCTTTTCGGCTGTGGTGCCGCCACGTTGCCTTTTTTGATCTCCTTCAGACGCGGGACGGTTGACGCCCCCACTGCCGTGACACTGAACCGTATTAGCTCAACCACTTCACGGCTGATGGAATATCCGTAGAACTGCCCGTGGAGCTTATGAAACGTGTCGCAGAGATTCTGGAGCGTCTTCGCTGTGATCGCCC
>Ga0306920_100004887_pt1 | contig 17233 bp, 17 predicted proteins | sample flu12Cox44000170_FD_204666 | JGI IMG/M metagenome (GOLD analysis project Ga0306920, IMG submission 204666) | Lab enrichment of tropical soil microbial communities from Luquillo Experimental Forest, Puerto Rico - flux4day.12C.oxic.44.000.170 (v2)... | ecosystem: Environmental > Terrestrial >... | reverse complement strand
CAAGCGGCCCTGCTTCTCCGGCGGCACCCAGAAGGCCGTGTCCGCCATGCCGAGCGGCTCGAAGAGGCGGGCGCCGACGAATTCCTCCAGGGGTTGCCCGCTCGCCCGTTCGAGGAGCACCCCGAGCACCTGCGCGCCGGTGTTGTAGCGCCACTCGGCGCCGGGCTGGTGCAGGAGCGGCAGCGAGGCGAACCGCGCGATCCACTCGTCGGGCCCGAACGGGGGCGGCGGCCACGGCGGGCCCAGCGTCATGAGGCCGAGCTCGGCCTCCGCGGCCTGCACCGGGTAGGCCCCGCCGGGCGCCATGATGACCCCGAAGCCGAGCCGGAAGGTCAAGAGGTCCTCCACCGTGATGGCGCGCTCGGCCGGCACGGTGTCGTCGAGCGGGCCCTCGAGGCTGCGCAGCACGCGCGGCGAGGCCAACTCGGGCAAGAACGCGGCCACGGGCCCGTCGAGCGTGAGGGTCCCGTCCTCGACCAGCACCATGGTGGCGGCAGCGGCGATCGGCTTGGAGAGCGAGGCGATGCGGAAGATGGCGTCGCGTCGCAATGCCGTCGTCGCGCCGAACGCCGCGGTCCCCAGGACCTCCACGTGCACGTCGGGCCCCCGGGCGACCAGTGCCACCAGGCCGGGCACCTCGCCGCGCTCGACGTGCGTGGCCAGGCGGTCGTGCAGCCGTTGCAGGCCCCGCGCGTCGAGCCCGCTGCGCTCGGTCATCGTCGGGAGAGATCCGTCGGGCGCGCCACGGCCCGGGAAGCTATCGCTAAGGTGCCGCCGGTGGTGACCCTCGACGCAGCGGCGCGCATGGCGGGCGCGCTGCCCGAGGTCACCGAGGGCGAGCGCCACGGCCACCGGACCTGGTTCGTCGCGGGCAAGGCGTTCGCCTGGGAACGCCCCTTCTCCAAGGCCGACCTCCGGCGCTTCGGCGACGAGGCCCCCCCGGCGGGGCCGATCCTGGCGCTGCGGACGCTGGACCTCGCCGACAAGGAGGCGGTCCTGGCCGCGGGCCACGCCGGCTTCTTCACCATCTCGCACTTCGACGGCTTCGCCGCCGTGTTGGTCCAGCTGAGGGCCGCCACCGCCCGGCCGCTGCGCGAGGCGATCGAAGACGCCTGGCTCGCCTGCGCGCCCGAGCGGCTCGTCAGGACGTCGGGATCCCGCAAGCGTCGTTGAAGCGCAGGAGGATCCAGCGGTCCTCCGACGGGACCCACTCCCACTCGGTCATGGACGCGTGCAAAATGCGCACCCACCCCCGGCGGTACACCTCGGGGGTGATGCCGAGGAAGCGGATCATGGTGGCCTCGATCACGCCGGCATGCACCGCCGCCACCACGAGCTCGCCGGGGTGGCGCTCGACGAGGTGCCGGACGCCGTCGGAGGCCCGGACGACGAACGCGCTCCACGACTCGCCGCCCGGTGCGATGGGCGCGCTCGGGTCGCGGTCCCAGTCGGGGACGCCGAACGTCTCGACGACGTCCTCCCACACCATGCCGTCGCACTCGCCGGGATGCAGCTCACAGAGGTCGCAGTCCTCCCGCACCGGCCCGAGCGTGGCCGGCCCCGGCCCCACGACGGCCCGCAGGCGGTCGGCCGTCTCGACCGCTCGCGGCAGCACGGACGCGTAGAGCGCGGTCGCCCTGCGCAACTCCCCCGATTCGTAGAGCCGGTCGGCCAGCGCAGCGACCTGGCGCCGGCCCAGGTCCGACAGGCCGGTGCAGCCCTTGCGCCCCCCGACGACCCGGTTCAGGTTGCACTGCGCCTCGCCGTGGCGGATCAACACGACGCGCGACACGCCGGACGCCGGCGGGAGGATCCGCAGCACACCTTCGTGGCGGCGGTCGGCCAGCGCCCCCTCGTCGCCGCTCACGCCAGGTTGCCGACGAAGTGCTCGAGCTGGCGCAGGGTGCGGCACTCGACGACCTCGTCGCAGTGGGCGGCGTACTCGCCCACGATGGAGTCACCCGACCCCCAGTAGTCGCGCGGCTCGGGGTTGAGCCAGAACACGTGCCGGGCCCGGGCCTGCAGGTCCTCGAGCACCCAGGACTGCGACGCGTGGTAGTTGTTGCGCGCGTCGCCCAAGATCATGACGCTCGAACGCGAGGTGACCTGGTCGCCCCAGCGCCGATGGAACTCGGTCAGGGCGTGCCCGTAGTCGGAGTGCCCGTCGACCCAGATCACGTCGGCCTCGGTGTTGATCCGGGCTACCGCCTCGGCCGGGTCGACGACGCCCTCGAAGAACCGCGTGACCTCGTCGACCCCGTCGACGAAGACGAAGCTGCGCACCTTGGAGAACTGCGACGAAATTGCGTAGACCAGGTGCAAGGTGAAGCGGGCGAAGGACGCCACCGAGCCCGAGATGTCGGCGATGACGAAGATCTCGGGCTTGGCCGGCCGGGGGTGGCGAAAGCGCGGCTCCACGGGGACGCCGCCGGTGGAGAGCGAACGGCGCATGGTGGCCCGGAAGTCGAGCGGACCCTTGCGGCCGTGACGCCGCTTACGGGCGAGGCGGACGGCCAGCTTGCGCGACAGCGGGTGCAGCACGCGGTGCAGCATGGACAGCTCTTCGCGCGTGGCGTGCATGACGTCGATGTCCTCGGGCAACGGCTTGCGCACCGAGCGCGCCAGCGCCTCGGCGCCGCGGTCCTCGACGAGGCGGCGGCGGATCTCCGTCTCCACGGCGCGGCGGAACTTGTCGAGGCGCGCCTTGTACTCGTCCTGGGCCAGCCGCTCCTCCAGCTCGGTCAGGGCGCCGCCCGCCGCGCCGGCCTGGGCCTGGGCCATCAGGCGCTCCAGCACGGCGTCGAGGTCGAGGTTCCGCAGCGTGCGGTAGAGGTAGTAGGTGCCGCCGACGGGGCGGCCCGGCTCCATGCCGGCGTAGCGGTCGACGGCGTTGCGGGCCACGACGTTCATCAGGCCGGCGTCGGCCGAGAGCAGCGACTTGAAGAGCAGCTCGGCCAGCTCCTCGGGCGTCATGCCCTCCCCGGAGCCGCCCCCCTTCCACGCGCGGCCCTGCCCCGGCAGGCGCGCCTGGTCGCCCTCGGCCCCCTCGGCCTCGGTGTCGCTTCCGCTCTCGCCGAGCTCGTCCTCGCTCCCAGCGCCGCCGCCCGGGCGCACGGCGAAGAAGACCTCGAAGGCCGTCTCGAAGGCCCGCCAGTGCGACGACGACTTGACGAGCGTCGCCGCCAGGGCGTACTTCAGGCCCTCGCGGTCCTCGAGCGGGATGTGCTTGACGGCCTCGGCGGCGTCGAGGTGCTCGGTCAGCGAGACGGGCAGGCCCGAGCGGCGCAGCTCGGTGACGAAGCCGGAGAGGAGGTCGAGCACGCGGGTCCTAGCCGGCGGAGGCCGACAGGAGCTCCTTGGTGGCCCGCTCGATGTCGGCCTGGTACTTCAACAAGATGTGCAGCGTCTCTTTGGCGCCGGCGGCGTCGATGGTCTGCACGCCGAGCAACACGAGCGTGCGCGCCCAGTCGAGCGTCTCGGACACCGAGGGGGCCTTGCGCAATTCGAGCGTGCGCAGCGAGCGCACGATCCGCGCCACCTGGTCGGCCAGTTCCTCGCTGATGCCGGGGACCTTCGCGCGCACGATCTCGCGTTCGCGGTCGAGGTCGGGGTAGTCGATGTGCAGGTAGAGGCAGCGCCGCTTGAGCGCCTCGGAGAGCTCGCGCGTGTTGTTGGAGGTGAGGAAGACCATCGGCAGCTGCGCGGCTCGCACCGTCCCGAGCTCGGGGATCGACACCTGGTACTCCGAGAGGATCTCGAGCAGCAGCGCCTCGGTCTCGAGCTCGACGCGATCCACCTCGTCCACGAGCAGGACGACGGGCTCGGTGGCGCGGATCGCCTCGAGCAGCGGCCGGGTGAGGAGGAAGTCCTCCGAGAAGATGTCCTCCTCGAGCTCCTTCCACGACGGGCCCTCGAGCTCGCCCTTGCCGTGCTCGCCCGCCTGGATCCGCAGCAGCTGCTTGCGGTAGTTCCACTCGTAGAGCGCCTTGGACTCGTCGAGACCCTCGTAGCACTGCAGTCGGATGAGCCGTGACCCGGTCAGGTCGGCCACCGACTTGGCCAGTTGCGTCTTGCCCGTGCCCGCCGGGCCCTCGACCAGCACCGGCTTGGCCAGGCGGTCGGCCAGGAAGACGACGCCGCTGATGGACTCGTCGGCCAGGTAGCCGACGTCGCGCAGCCCGTCGCGCACGGTCTGCAGCGACTCGAAGCGCGGCGCGGCGCCGTCGGGCAGCCCGAGGGCGTCGGGGCCGGTCACCGCCGTACCTGTCCCTCGCCTCGCACGACCCACTTGAGCGTGGTGAGCTCGCGCACGCCCATCGGGCCCCGGGCGTGCAGCTTCTGCGTCGAGATGCCGACCTCGGCGCCGAGCCCGAGCTCCTCGCCGTCGACGAAGCGCGTGGACGCGTTCACCAGCACGGCCGCGGCGTCCACCTCGGCGACGAAGCGGTCCGCGGTGGCCAGGTCGGCGGTGACGATCGCCTCGGAGTGCCCCGAGCTGTAGCGGGCGATGTGCTCGATCGCGGCGGTGACGTCGTCCACCACGCCGACGGCCACCACCGGCGCCAGGAACTCTCGGGCGAAGTCGTCCTCGGTCGCCGGCACCGCGTCGGGCACGAGGGCGCGCACGCGCTCGTCGCCCCGGACTTCGACGCCGGCCGCCCCCAGCGACGACGCCAGGTCGGGCAGGAGACGCGCCGCAACGTCGCGGTGCACGAGGATCGTCTCCACTGCATTGCACACGCCGAAACGGTGGGTCTTGGCGTTCACCGCGATGTCGTGGGCCATCACGAGGTCGGCCGCCCCGTCCAAGTAGAGGTGGCAGTTGCCGTCGCCGTCGAGCACGTACGGGACGGTGGCGTGCTCGACCAACGAGGCGATCAGGGCCGGCCCGCCCCGCGGGATCAGGCAGTCGATGCGGCCGCGCAGTTGCATGAAGGCCACCGCGGTGTCGTGCGACGTGTCCTCCACCAGTGCGATGGTGTCCTCGGGCAGGCCCGCCTTGATGGCGGCGCGCCGCAGGAGCGCGACGATGGCCCAGTTGGAGCGCAGCGCGGAGGACGAGCCACGCAGGAAGGCCGCGTTGCCCGACTTGAGGCAGAGCCCGGCGGCGTCGCTGGTCACGTTGGGCCGGTTCTCGTAGATCACGCCGACGACTCCGAGGGGGACGCGCACCCGAGTGACGCGCAGGCCGTTGGGCCGCACCCACCCCTCGACCACCTCGCCCACGGGATCGGGCAGGGCCGCCACGGTGCGCAGCCCGCCCGCCATGGCGCGCACCCGGTCCTCGCTCAGGCGGAGCCGGTCCCGGGCCGCCGCGGGCATCCCCGCCGCCTCGGCCTCGGTGAGGTCGTCGCGGTTGGCCGCCAGGAGCGCCGGGGTCTCCTCCTCGAGCAGGTCCGCCGCCAGGCGCAACGCGTCGTCGCGCACCGAGCTCGGCGCCCGGGCCACCAGCCGGGCCGCCGCCTGGACGCGGCCCGCGAGCTGGTCCAATGCGGGCGAGGTCACCGGTCTAGGTTACAAGCACGAGGTCGTCTCGATGGACGACGACCTGGCTCCGCTTCCCCATCCACTCCTCTGCTCGGGCGGCGGACAGCCGGACCAGGCCCTTGGCGAAGACCGTGCCGTCGGGGCCGGTGATCTCGACCGCGTCCTCGGGCCCGAACTCGCCCGTGACGGCGGTGACGCCGGCCGCCAGCAGCGACCGGCCCTTCTCGGTCAGCGCGGTGCGGGCGCCCTCGTCGACGGTGAGGCAGCCGGAGGCGCCCAACGCGAACGCGATCCACAGCTTGCGCGCCGAGAGCCGGCGCTCGCGGGCCCGGAACACGGTCCCGGCTCCGGGCTCCCCGGCGAGGGCCGCCGCCAGCACCCCGGGGCGGGCGGCGTCGCCGATCACCGTGCGGACCCCCGACCAGGTGGCGATCTTGGCCGCGGCCAGCTTGGAGGCCATGCCGCCGCTGCCCACCACGCTCCCCGGTCCGCCGGCGCGCCGCTCGAGCTCGTGGTCGATCTCGACCACCTCCTCAATGAGCGAGGCCTCGGCATCGCGCCGCGGGTCCGCGGTGAGGAGCCCGGGCGCGTCCGTGAGCAGCACGAGCAGGTCGGCGTTGACGAGGTGCGCCACCAGCGCGGCCAGCCGGTCGTTGTCGCCGAAGCGGATCTCCTCGTCGGCCACGGCGTCGTTCTCGTTCACCACCGGGACCACACCGAGGTCGATGAGGTGGCGCAGCGTGCCGCGCGCATGCAGGTACTGCGTCCGGTGCACGAAGTCGAGCGGCGCCAGCAGCACCTGGCCGGCGAGCGTGTGGTCGCGGTCGAGGCCGTCCTGCCAGAGGCGCATCAGGCGGTGCTGCCCCACGGCGGAGACGGCCTGGAGCACGGCGGGGTCGGTCGGGCGGGGCGTGCCGGGATCGAGCGCCTCCCACCCTGCCGAGATGGCGCCGGAGGTGACCACGACGACGGTGTGGCCGGCGTGGCGCGCCTGCGCGATCTCGTCGCACAGGCGCACGACGGTGTCGGTGCTGACCGACGACGAGCCCACCTTCACCACCGCGATCACGCCGACTCCTCGCCCCACGTGAACGACATGTCGCCCACCCGGACCTCGTCGCCGTCGCGGGCGCCAGCGCGGGCCAGGGCCCGGTCGACGCCCAGCCGTCGCAACCGGCGCACCGCCTCGGCCTGCGCGCCGGCGTCGGTCAGGTCCGAGAGCGCCACGGCGCGTTCGGCGGCCCGTCCCAGCACGACCCACGTGCCGTCCGCGTCGCGTCGCACGTCGACCCCCTCGGCCAGCGGCCGGTGCACCACGACCTCACCCGCCGCGGCCGCTTCGGCGACCGCGCTACGCGCGTCGCGCACCAACGCGGCCAGGCGCTGCAGGAACGCCTGCACCCCGGTGCCGGTGGCAGCCGACAGCACCAGGTCGCAGACCCCCTCGGCATCGGCGGCCACGTCCGCCTTGCTGCCGGCGACGACGCGCGGGCGCTCGAGCAGCTCGGGCCGGTAGGACCCGAGCTCGCGGCGCAGCACCTCGAGCTGCGCCGAGGGCGTGCTGCCCCCCGCATCGGTTGCGGCCAAGTCGAGCAGGACGACGAGCACGCGCGCCCGCTCGACGTGGCGCAGGAAGCGGTGCCCGAGCCCCCGCCCCTCGGCCGCGCCTTCGACGAGGCCCGGGATGTCCGCCATGACGAACTCCGTGCCGTCGCGCACGCCCCCGACGCGGACGACGCCGAGATGCGGCTCGAGCGTCGTGAAGGGATAGTCGGCGATTTTGGGCTTGGCCGCGGAGACGGTGGCGATGAGCGTCGACTTGCCGGCGTTGGGGAACCCGACGAGCGCCACGTCGGCCATGAGCTTGAGCTCCATGTCGAGCCAAAGCTCCTGGCCGCGCTCGCCCTGCTCGGCGAAGGCGGGGGCGCGGCGGCGGTTGGACAGAAAGCGCGCGTTGCCGCGCCCCCCTTGGCCGCCTCGCGCCACCAGTGCGCGCGCGCCCGATTGGTCGAGGTCGCACACGACGGCGCCGTCGCGGTCGCGCACCACGGTGCCCACCGGAACCGTGACCTCCACGTCCTTGCCGCGGGCGCCGTGCCGCTTCTGTCCCGCCCCGTGCACGCCGTTGGTGGCGCGCCGGTAGGGGTGGTCGCGGAAGCCGAGCAACGAGGACTCGTTCTCGGTGGCGATCAGCCACACGTCGCCGCCGTGGCCGCCGTCGCCGCCGTCGGGACCGCCCCGGTCCACGTGTGCCTCGCGCCGCCAGGAGACCGCGCCCGCGCCGCCGTCGCCGGCCCGCGCGTGCAGCTGGGCCTGGTCGACGAAGCCGGACATGGCGAAAAAGCTTAAGAGGCGAGCAGGCGCCGGGCGCGCCGGGCCACCTCGGCGCGTGCCTGTGCTTCGTCGATGCGGGTGCAGCGGCCCGCCTCCACGACGCGCGCGCCGCCCACCCACACGTCGGTCACCAGGTAGCCGGCGCCGGCCCACACCAGGTGCCCCAACAGCTCGGCGTCCGACACCGAGGGAGTGAAGCGCGGGTCGTCCGTGCGCAGCCGGATGACGTCGGCGGGTCGCCCGGGCTCGAGCGCGCCGACGGGCAGCCCGAGCGCGTCGCCGCCGCCCCGGGTCGCCAGCCGCAGTGCCTCGCTCGTGCTCACCGCACCGGGATCGCCGGCCGTGGCGCGCGCCAAGATGGCGGCCAGGCGCATCTCGTCCCACAGGTGCAGGTCGTCGTTGGACGCCGGCCCGTCCGTCCCGAGGCCCACCCGGACACCGCGCCCGAGCAGGGCGCGCAGCGGGGCGATGCCCGAGCCGAGCTTGCCGTTCGAGCCGGGGCAGTGCGCCACGGCCACGTCGTGCTCGGTGACGATGGCGAGGTCGTCGTCGTCGAGCCACACCGAGTGCGCGGCCAGCACCCGCCCGTCGAGTGCGCCCTCCTTGGCCAGGAGCGCCGGCGCGCTCATGCCATAGCGCTCGAGCACCTGCTCGCACTCGGCCGCCGTCTCGGCCAGATGGATCTGGAACAGCGCGCCGCGCCGCTGTGCCTCCAGGGCAACCTCGCGCAGGCCCTCCGGCGGCACCGTGTAGGCGGCATGCGGGCCGAAGCCGAGGTGCAGCCTTCCCTCGCGTCCCTCCATGTCGTCGTAGAGCGCGCAGGCCTCGCCGAGCAGCGCCTCCCAGGTGTCCGCCCCGTCCGAACCCGGCACGTCGAAGATGGCCGTCGTGTACATGGCCCGGATGCCGGCATCGAGCAGCGCCTCGGTGACGGCCGCCGGATGCCGGTACTGCTCGCACGTCGTCGTGATCCCGTTGCCGAGCAGCTCGGCCGCGCCGAGGGTCATCCCCCAATAGACGTCCTCGTCGCGCAACCGGGCCTCGCGCGGCCACACCGACTCGGCCAGCCAGCGGTCGAGCGGCAGCCCATCGCCCGCGCTGCGCACGAGCGTCATGGGCGAGTGTGCGTGACAGTTGACCAAGCCCGGCATGAGGAGGCCGCCGAGCTCCTCCACCTCCATCCCCGCGGCGGGCGGGACCTGCCACGGGTCGCCCACCCACGCGATGCGGCCGTCGTCGTCGATTTCGACGGCGCCCGGGGCCAGCACGGTGTCCTGGTCGTCGACGGTGAAGACGGCGTCGGCGACGAGGCGGACCGTCACGGCGCCCCGACGAACAGGCGGCTGGAGAGGTCGCGCGAGACCCGGATGGACTCGGTGCCCCCGTCCACCGTCACCTCGAGGGTCCCCTCCGGGTCGCGGCCGCCGACCCGGGCCACCGCCCCGGGGATGAAGCCGCCTTGGTCCAAGAGCTCGAGCGAGCCGAGGTTCATCTCGACCTCCTCGCTGATGCGCACGAGGCGCACCGTCTCGCCCTCACCCACATCGGCCAGTGGGCGCGTCTCGACCGCGGGTGCGGGCGAGTGCGACCCCGGGATGGGGTTGCCGTGCGGGCAGGTCGCGGGGTCGCCCAGCAGCTCGATGAGGCGGGCCTCCACGTCGTCGGAGATCACGTGTTCCCAGCGGCCCGCCTCGCGGTGCACCTTGTGCCACTCCAGACCGATGACGTCGACCAGCAGGCGCTCGGCCAGCCGGTGCTTGCGCACGACCTTCTCGGCCAGGGAGCGCCCGCTCTCGGTCAGCGAGAGCCGGCGGCCCTCGCGCGTGACGTAGCCGTCGTCGGTCAGGCGGTCGAGCATCTCGGAGACGGACGGCGCGGCTCGCCCGAGGCGTTCGGCGATGCGCGCCTGAATCACGGGGACGCCCTCCTCGTCGAGGCCCAGCATCGTCTCGAGGTACTCCTCGACGGGCGGGTGGTACTCCTGGGGGGCGTGGGTGGCGCGCTCGGTCATTCGTCGTGGCAGTGGGGCGAGGGCGCGACGTCCAGCGCCGGGTTGCGGTCGAAGAAGCCGAACGGGACGAGCGTGAACCCGGTGTACTCCACCGGCATGACGGGCCAGTCCTCGGGCCGGGGCACGTGGGTGACGCCGAAGGTGTGCCACAGCACGACGTCGGTGTCGACGATGGCACGGTCCTGCGCGGTCCACTCGGGAAGGCCGGCGCCGCCCCGGTGCTGGTTCGGGTAGTCCCCCGCCGCCCGCCGCTCGTCCTCGTGGAACGGGGTGACCCAGAGGTTGTGGGTGGCGAAGGCGGCCCGCCGGCCCACGCTCGACTCGGGGTGGGCGAGCAGCGTCGGCGTCGAGCCGGGCAACAGCTTGTAGGCCGTGGGCTGCCCCACGCCGTTGCGGCACGACCGGTTGGCGATGCGCCAGGTGCGGCTGCGCGACGGGTCGACGTCGCGTTGGGCGGCGCGCTCCGTCTCGAGGAGGGTGGCCGTCGTGCCGAACACGTTGCCCCAGGGGTTCTCTGCCGTCCCCGGCTCGCCGCTGCCGGACGCGTCGACCTCGAAGACGCTGTTGTGGGGTCCATCGACCTCCACGTCGAGCCGGACGTTGAAGAGGTGTTGGTGGTACGGCGCTGCCAGTCCGGGCGCCACCATGCTGGCGTGGGGTCCAGCGTCCCCGTCGGCCACCGCCATCGGCGACATGATCCCGGACAGCTTCACCTCGAGCTGCAGGGTGCCGTCCAGATAGAAGTACCAATAGAAGCCGTACTCGTAGTTCCCGACGGTCGCGATGGAGCTCACGACGAGGCGGCGGGACCGGCGGACCTCGGTCCGTCCCGACACCAGGTCGACGTGCTTCCAGAGGATCCCGTAGTCCTCTTCGTGCATGCAGATCGCGTTGCGGCGGGTGCGCGGCTTGCCGCGCTCGTCGGCGAACACGTCGTCGAAGTAACGGATCTCTCCGAGGCAGTCGCAGCCGAGCGTGAGCGAGTTGGCCATGCGACCGAGACCCCACTCCCCCGAGTCGAACGCGCTCTTCCAGGCGTGCATTGGACTGGGATGCCCATAGGGCACCACCATCTCGCTCACCGAGGCCCGGTAGAGGATCGGTCGCACCCGCCCGCCGTCCTCGTAGGCGACGGTGTGCAACACGAGGCCCTCGAGCGGGTCCATCCCGACGCGGAGCGACCACTTCTGCCAGCGCACCTGATTGCCCTCGATCACGAAGCTCGGCCCTTCGGGCTGGACGATCTCGAGCGGCTTGAGGTCGCTCCGCAGCGGCCCGTTGTCCTCCGGGTAGTAGCTCCCCGACTTGGGCGGGATCGGCACCGCGCCGAAGTCGGCGACCTCGAGCACCTCGCCCCGGCCCATGTCCACGAAGGCGAGCAGGCCCTCGAGTGGACGCGCGTAGCCGTTGTCGTCCGCCGACTCGCGTAAGAAGGCGAGACACCGCGTGATGCGCCGGCCCTCCTCGTGGGCCAGGCCGAAGGTGCCGGCGGGCCAGGGGTCGATCTGCACCAGCGAGCGGTCCACGACCCCGCGGCGGTCGAGGGCCGCGTTCCATTCCGCGTTCTCGTGGAGCGCGTTCAGCACGTGGATCGACTCCTCGATCTGCAGCGGCGGCCGCACGTCCTTGACGACTTCCCAGCGGTCGACCTCGCCCCGGGTCACCGAGACGATGGCCTCGGTGACGTCGGCCTCGGGCCCCTCGAGGAGGACGAGGCGCACCCGACGGTCCGCCGCCACGTTTTCGCCACGGTCGACGGCCCGAACCACGTCCTTCGGGGGCTCGCACAGCCCGACGTAGGCGAACCGCAGGTCGCCGGCGGGCACCCGGGCGCGCCCGCTGGCGAACACCGCCTCGCGGGCGGCGGCGATCTCCTCGCCGGTGAGCGGGGCCAGCGGGTGCAGGACGGCAACGGGCGACACAGGTGTGTCCGGCATCGCGGCCGATGTTAGGCGTCTCGGCCGTGCGACCCCCCACCACCGCCTCTACCATCGCCGCATGGACGATGCGTCGGATCGGGCCGTCCGCAGCGCCCGCGAGCTGGCCCGCCGCATCGGCACGGAGCACCACGACGTCCTCGTCGTGCTCGGCAGCGGCCTGTCGGGGGCGGCGGAGGTACTCGGCGCGGGCGAGGTCTCCGTGCCGCTCGACACGCTGCCCTTCTTTCCGCACTACGGCGCCGCCGGTCATCGTGCCCACGGGTGGTCGGTGGAGATCGCGGGACGCCGCGTCCTGGTGATGGGTGGCCGGTGTCACCTCTACGAAGGCTTCGAGGCGGCCGAGACCGTCCATCCCGTCCGCACCGGCATCGCGACGGGCTGTACGACGGTGATCCTGACCGCCGCCGTCGGCAGCCTGCGCGCGGACCTCACGCCCGGGACGGTCATGGTGGTCGAAGATCACCTCAACCTGACCGGCCGCAGCCCGCTGGTGGGACCGCACTTCGTCGACATGGTCGACGCGTACTCGCCGTCCTTGCGGGCGCTTGCCCTGGCCACGTCCGGAGACTCCGGCGCGGCGGTGTCCAAGGACCCCGGCGTCTACGCGCAGGTCTCGGGGCCCCAGTTCGAATCGCCGGCCGAGGTCCGCATGCTGCGCAACGCTGGTGCGGACGTGGTCGGCATGTCCATGGCGCTCGAGACGATTGCGGCCCGCCACGACGGCGCCGCCGTCCTGGGCCTCACCGTCGTGACCAATGCGGCGGCCACATCCGGGGGCGAGCTGCCCGAGCTGGCCACCATCTCTGCGGTGGGTGCGGCGGCCGTTCCGACCGTGGCCGGAATCGTGCACCACGTCATAAGCTCGCTGCCGTGACCATCACGCCGAGCGGTGTCGACCACGTCTCCATCAACGTCCCCGATGTCCCCGCCGCCCTCGCCTTCTACACCGAGACCATGGGCCTGGTGCAGAACCACTCGAGGCCGGACTTCGGCTTTCCGGGAGCATGGCTCGACACCGGCAACGGCCAGCAGGTCCACTTGATCGGCGGCGAGACGCCGCCCAGCCTCGGGCAGCACTTCGCGCTCTTCTACGAGGACCTGCCCGCGGCGATCGCTGCGCTGCGCGCCACGGGGCTCGAGGTCAGCGATGCGGTCGACGTCGGGACGACCGGGAGGAAGCAGGCATTCATGAGCGACCCCTGGGGCAACGCGATCGAGCTGCACCAGCGACCCGCCCGCTAATCCTCGCGCCCTGAGGCTGCGGGCTCCCGACCCGAACACGCGTCGCGCCCGCAACCGGGGCGCGGCAATTGGTCGTGCAGACGGCTCAACCCTGGATGTGTCGCGTCTGTTGACGCGCGCCGGCGAGGTCCGGAGCCAGCCCGGCGAGGCGTGTGGGTCCCAATGCAGGATGCAGGCCGAGCAGCGCGCCCGAGCGCGAGCCACCGGTTCACCCGCGCGAGACGGGGAGCCGGCCCGCTACACCTCGTAGTGCCGGATCTCGATCAGGTGCTGGCTGGGGTCGAAGAAGTACACGGCCTTCCCGGGGCCTTGCGCTCCGGGCTCGTCACCGGGCCCGCGCATGTTGCCGACCTCGTGGAAGGTGTCCCCGTACGGGATCCCCGCGCGGCGGACCCGGGCGAAGACCTGCTCGAACTCGTCCCTGGTCATGGCGAACGCCAGGTGCTCGCCGCCGCCACTCCCCCACGGCGCGATCTGGAGGGTGAGCCGCTCGGTCACCCGCAGCACGGAGAACGGCGGTGCCTCGCCCTCGTGCGTGAGCCCGAGCACCGTCGTGTAGAAGGCGAGTGTCTCGTCGCGGTCGTTGACCGCCAAAATGAGGTGGTCGAGATCGACCGGCACGGGCGACGCTCTACCCCGCAGCGCCCACGACCGCTACCCCGTGACGACGCTGACGTGCTTGCGGCCCCTGCGCTCGGCGAACTTCACCGTGCCGTCGGCGGTGGCGAAGAGCGTGTCGTCGCCACCCCGGCCCACGTTGGCACCCGGGTAGACCTTCGTACCCCGCTGGCGCACGATGATGGAGCCGGCCGTGACCAACGAGCCGTCGAACCTCTTGACCCCGAGGCGCTGGGCCGCCGAATCGCGGCCATTGCGAGTGGAACCGCCACCCTTGGTCTTGGACATGTCGGACTCCTCGGACTAACGGGCCGCCGAGATGGCGGTGATCTCCAGCGTGGCGTAGTGCTGGCGGTGGCCCCACCGGCGTCGCTGGTTCGACTTGGACTTGTAGGTCATGGCGTTGATCTTCGGGCCGAGCTCGGAGCCGACGACCTTCGCCTTCACGCTGGCGCCGGCCAGTTGTTCGGGCGTGGCCAGCACGGTGTCGCCGTCGACCAGCAGTACGGGCTCCAGCGTGACCTCGGCCCCGACCGGCTCGCCCAGGAGCTCCACGCGGACGCGCTGGCCCTCGGCCACGCGCTCCTGCTTCCCTCCAGACCTGATCACGGCATACATAAGGGGGAGATCCTAGCGCAGGACCGAGTCGTCGAGGGTCACGCCCCGGCCCCCGCACACGGTGCATTCAGTCGAGAGGGTCTCGAGCAGGCCTTCCGAGATCCGCTTGCGGGTCATCTCCACGAGGCCCAGCTCGGAGATGTCGAAGACCTGGGTGCGGGTCTTGTCGCGGGCCAGGGCGCTGCGCAGGGCCGTGGCCACCTTGTCCCGGTTCTCGCGGACCTCCATGTCGATGAAGTCGATGACGATGATGCCGCCGATGTCACGCAGACGCAGCTGGCGAGCGACCTCCTCGGCCGCCTCCAGGTTGTTGCGGAAGACGGTCTCCTCGAGGTTGGTCTTGCCGACGTTCTTCCCCGTGTTGACGTCGATGACCGTCAGTGCCTCTGTCCGCTCGATGATGAGCGATCCGCCCGAGGGCAACCACACCTTGCGGTCGAGCGCCCGGTGCAGCTGCTCGTGCACGTGGTACCGCTCGAAGATCGGCAGGCCCTCGAGCTCGGGGTCGTAGTACTCGACCCGGTCGGCGAGGTCTGGGCTCACCGCGGTCACGTAGTTGCGCACCTGCTCGAAGAGTGCCTGGTCGTCGATCACCACGCCGCGGTACTCGGCGTTGAGCTCCTCACGCAGGATCCGCACGGCCAGTTCGGGCTCCCGGTAGAGCAGGCCTGGGGCGTCCGACCGCTTGGCCTCGGCCTCGATGGCGTTCCACTGCTCGACCAGCGACGTGACGTCCCGCTGGAGCTCGTCGGCCGAGACGCCCTCCGCCGCGGTCCGGACGATCATCCCGTGACCTGCCGGCTTCACCTCGTCGATGATGCGCCGCAGGCGGCGCCGCTCGTTGTCGCCCAGCCGCTTCGAAATCCCGAAGGTGCCGGAGTTGGGCACGAGCACGGCGAAGCGGCCAGGCAGCGAGACCTCCTGGGTCAGGCGGGCCCCCTTGGCTCCGATCGGGTTCTTCGTGACCTGGCAGAGGATGGTCTGCCCCGCCTTGAGCACGTCCTCGATGCGGGGCTGGGCCGCACCCCCACCCTCGACGTCGTCCTTGTCGTAGCGGACGTCGCCGCGGTAGAGCACGGCGTTCTTCGGGATCCCGATGTCGACGAAGGCGGCCTCCATGCCCGGCAGGACGTTCTGGACCCGGCCCCGGTAGACGTTGCCGTCGATCTGGGTGGTGTCGTCGGCCGCATGGGACACGTAGTGCTCGACCAGCGACCGGCCCTCCAAGATGGCGATCTGGGTCATGAGCGGTTGCACGTGCACGCAGACGAGGTAGCGGCCGACCTGGCGCGACCGGCGATCGCGTCCCGAGCGTCGGCGACTCCGGGACCGCTTGGCCCCGGACCCGGCCGCCCCATCGGGGCTCGGGCTCGCCGCCCGGGGTTCTCCGATCCGTGGTGCCTCCGCGGGCGGGGCGGCCGGAGGCGACATCGAGCCGGCCGGCGCGGTCGCGGCCGGGCGCCCCGGCGGGGGCGTGACCGGGGCCGGCCGGGTGTCGCCGATCTGGGGCTTTCGAGGTGGCGCCGGGCGCGGCGCAGCCGCTGGGTTAGCGGCCCCCGCCCCTTCCTGCGGGCGCCCCTCCGGGGACTGGCTGACTTCCGTCTCGGACATTGAGGAACGTGCTCCTTGCGTGCTGTGTCGCGGCGGTTGCGGTCACGGGACCGCTCACGGTGAGCGGCTCGAACCGTGCACCGTCGCGCTCGATCCATTGATGCGTTCGTTGGGCCCAGCCGGGCACAGCACCCGTGCCCAGGGCCGCGACCAGGTCGGCCGGGCGGACGCCACGCGGATGCGTCGCCAGCTCGGCCCGGAGGTGGCCACCGGGCTCGGTCACGACCAGCGTCCGGATGGCCGGGCGGATGTCGTCCTTCACCTGGCGGCCCTTGCGCTGGCGCCGGACCTCGAGGGTCGGAGCGGAAAGTACCTGCTCAACCCGCTCCTGCAATTCCCCGTCCGGCACCCCGAGCACCTCCAAAACCCAATCACACGATGCTACCTCCTGCTGGAGCGAACCCTCCGCTTCTGGGACAAACGCCGCAGCCTGGACGTCGATCCCCTCGGGCAGGAGCGGCGAGAGCGCCTCGGGCAACTCGGCGACCGGCGTCTCCCCGGCTCCGGGCACGTCCAGGCGGACGTCGAGGTACTCGCCCAGCGACTCACAGCCGGTCGGCAGGGCCAGGCCGAAGCTGACCAGGGGATGCGGCGCGAAGCCCTGGGAGTAGGCCATGGGAAGGCGGCTGCGCCGGAAGGCCCGCTCCCACATGCGAGCCACGTCGCGATGACTGGTGAAGCGGATCTTGCCCTCCTTGGAGAAGCGGAGGCGCAAACGGCGTTGCCCCTCAGGCACGGCCGACCAGCTGGACCGGGACCCTGCCGCCATCGTGCAGGTCTTGGCCCGTGCCCTGGCTGCCTCCTGCCGGCGGGACCGGCGAGGCGACGACGTGCTCGAGGCCGAACCCGGTGCAGGCGCCGCAGTCGTAGCACGGGGTCCAGCGGCAGTCCTCGACGGCCTCCGCCTCGGCGCCGGCCAGCGCGTCCTTCCAGTCGCCCCAGAGGAAGTCGCGGTGCAGCCCCGCCGAGATGTGGTCCCAGGGCAGCGCCTCGTGCTCCTCGCGGGTGCGATGGCACACCTCGTCGAGGCTGAGGCCCTCGGCCGCCAGGGCATCGGTCCACAGGGCGAGGTCGAAGCGCTCGGACCATTCCTGAAAGGTGCCGCCGGCCCGCCACACCCGCTCGATCACCGCGCCCATGCGGCGGTCGCCCCGGCTGGCCAGCGCCTCGGCCACCGAGGCCGACGGGTCGTGCCAGCGGATGGTGAGCCCCCTGGTACCGCGGGCCTGGGCGCGGAGCAGCGCCACCTTCCGCTCGAGCTCCGACGCGGTGTCCTGCCCGAACCACTGGAACGGCGTGTGCGCCTTCGGCACGAAGCCGCCGACCGATGCGACCACCGTCACCGACTTGTGCGATCGGCGCCCGATCTCCA
>Ga0306920_100004886_pt1 | contig 17238 bp, 13 predicted proteins | sample flu12Cox44000170_FD_204666 | JGI IMG/M metagenome (GOLD analysis project Ga0306920, IMG submission 204666) | Lab enrichment of tropical soil microbial communities from Luquillo Experimental Forest, Puerto Rico - flux4day.12C.oxic.44.000.170 (v2)... | ecosystem: Environmental > Terrestrial >... | reverse complement strand
GCTCGCCTTCATCGCCCGGGACGGCGACCTGCTGCGCATCGGCGCCCTGGCCCGGCACGCGGACCTGCTGTCCTCGGCCGTCGCGGGCGAGTGCTTTCCGATCTTCCATGACGCCGAGCGCGAGGTCGCGGACCCGATCGTCAGGCTGTGGGGAACCATCGGCGGGTCGCTGTGCCAGGCCGACCCGTCCGAGGACCTGTCCGCGGTGTTCGCGGCGGTGCGCGCCACCGCCGTCATCCGCGGCGGGGACGGCGAGCGGATGGTCCCGGTCAGGGAGTTCCACCTCGGCCCGTACGAGACGGTAATCAGGCCCGGAGAGCTGCTCGCCGAGGTCCGGGTGCCGGTGCGGCCCGGCACCGGCAGCGCGTACGAGAAGGTGGCGCGGCGGGTCGGCGACTGGTCGGTGGCCGCGGCCGGGGCGGTCCTGCGGGTTACCGGCGATCACGGCCGGCCGGTCATCGAGTCCGCGGGCATCGGGCTGACCGCCGTGGGCGCCGAGCATTTCGTCGCGGCCGAGGCGGAAGACTTCCTGGTCGGCCGCGTCGCCGGCGCCGAGAGCTTCGCGGCGGCCGGAGCGATCGCCGCCGAGCACTGCCGACCCGCCGCCGACCAGCGCGGACCCGAGGACTTCAAGCGTCACCTGGTCGCCGAGCTCACCGCCCGCGCGCTGAGCCGGGCCGCGGCCCGGGTAAGTCCATGAGCGAGCCGAAGGGGCGCGGCGCCGCCTGGACTGAGGAGCGAAGCGACAAGGGCCCGCCGCCGCAGGCGGCCAGGTCAGCAAGGCGGTGCCTAAAGGCGCCCCGAAGGCGAGCGGAAGATACAGCATCATGACGATCCGGGTCGCGGTGACCGTCAACGGCACCGAGTACGCGCGCGATGTGGAGCCGCGGCTGCTGCTCATCCACTTCATCCGCGACGAGCTCGGGCTGACCGGCAGCCATTGGGGCTGCGACACGTCGAACTGCGGCAGCTGCGTGGTATGGCTGGACGCCAAGCCGGTCAAGTCGTGCACGCTGCTCGCGGCCATGGCGGACGGGCACGCGGTGCGGACCGTCGAGGGACTGGAGCAGGACGGTCGGCTCGACCCGGTGCAGCAGGGATTCATCGAGTGCCACGGGCTGCAATGCGGTTTCTGCACGCCGGGCATGATGATGACCGCGCGCTGGCTCCTCGATCACCATCCCGACCCGGATGAGGCACAGATCCGCGAGGCGATCTCCGGCCAGGTGTGCCGGTGCACCGGCTACGAGAACATCGTCCGGTCCATCCGCTGGGCCGCCGAGCACCCGCGGTCCGCCGGCACGGACGCGCGAGCATGAGCGAGTCGGAGGGGCGCGGCGTCGCCTGGACTGAGGAGCGAGGAACGAGCGACGAGGGCCCGCCGCCGCAGGCGGCCAGATCAGCAAGGCGACGCCTTAAGGCGCCCCGCAGGCGAGCGGGAGACACCGCATGACCGCCGTCGGCGGGCCGCCACCCGGGGCCGGCTTCGGGCGCAGGCTGCGCAAGGAGGACCAGCGGTTCGTCCGCGGCCAGGGCTGCTTCCTGGACGACGTGCGGCTGCCCGGCATGCTGTACGGGGCGGTGCTGAGAAGCCCGCACCCGCACGCCCGCATCGTCTCCGTCGACACCCTCGCCGCCGAAGCCCACCCGAAGGTAAAGGCCGTCATCACCGGCGAGACCCTGGCCGGGCAGAACCTGGCCTGGATGCCGACCCTGTCCGGCGACCGGCAGGCCGTGCTGGCCACCGACAAGGTGCGGTTCCAGGGCCAGGAGGTCGCGTTCGTGGTCGCCGAGGACCGCTACTCGGCCCGGGACGCCCTCGAGCTGATCGAGGTGACCTACGAGCCGCTGCCCGCCGTGGCCGACGCCCGGCGCGCGCTGGATCCCGGCGCCCCGGTCGTCCGCGACGACCTGCCGGGCCGTACCGGCAACCACATCTTCGACTGGGAGGCGGGCGACGCCGGCCGTACCGAGCAGGTGTTCCGCGACGCCGAGGTGACGGTCAGCCAGGACATGCTCTACCCGCGGGTCCACCCGGCGCCGCTGGAGACCTGCGGCGCGGTCGCGGACTTCGACCGGGTGACGGGCAAGCTGACGATCTGGGAGACCACCCAGGCCCCGCACGCCCACCGGACCTTCTACGCCATGGTGGCCGGCCTGCCGGAGCACAAGATCCAGGTGATCTCGCCGGACATCGGCGGCGGATTCGGCAACAAGGTGCCCGTCTATCCCGGCTACGTGTGCGCGATCGTCGGCTCGATCATCACCGGAAGACCGGTGAAATGGACCGAGGACAGGTCGGAGAACCTGATGTCCACCTGCTTCGCCCGGGACTTCCACATGCGGGGCGAGATGGCCGCCACCCGGGACGGCACGATCAGGGCGGTCCGGGTGACGGTGCTCGCCGACCACGGCGCGTTCAACGGGACGGCGCAGCCGACCAAGTTCCCGGCCGGGTTCTTCGGCGTGTTCACCGGCTCCTACGACCTGGAGGCCGCGCACTGCCGGGTAACCGGCGTCTACACCAACAAGGCGCCGGGCGGGGTGGCGTACTCATGCTCGTTCCGGGTCACCGAAGCGGTGTACCTGGTGGAGCGGATGGTCGACGTGCTGGCCTTCGAGCTCGGCCTGGACCCGGCCGAGCTGCGAATGCGCAACCTGCTCCGCCCCGAGCAGTTCCCCTACACCAGCCAGACCGGCTGGGTGTACGACTCCGGCGACTACCCGCGCACTTTGCGCCTGGCCATGGACATGGCCGGCTACGAAGAGCTCCGCCAGGAGCAGCAGGCCCGGCGCGGGGACGGCGGCCTGATGGGCATCGGCGTGAGCTTCTTCACCGAGGCGGTCGGCGCGGGGCCCCGCAGCCATATGGACATCCTCGGCCTGGGCATGGCGGACGGTGCGGAACTACGGATCCACCCGACGGGAACCGCGGTGCTGCGGATCTCGGTGCAGACCCAGGGCCAAGGTCACGAGACGACCTTCGCCCAGATCGTCGCCGAAGAGCTCGGCATCTCCCCCGACGACGTGGAGGTGGTGCACGGGGACACCGACCAGACGCCGTTCGGCCTGGGGACCTACGGGTCCCGGTCCACCCCGGTGTCCGGCGCTGCGACCGCGATCGTCGCCCGCAAGGTCCGCGAGCGCGCGCGCATCGTCGCCGCGGCCATGCTCGAGGTGGATGCCGCGGACCTGGAGTGGCAGCGGGGCCGGTGGTTCGTCCGCGGCGACCCGGACTCCGGCCGCACGATCGCGGAGATAGCGCTGGCCGCCCACTCCAGCCTGGAACTGCCCGCAGGCGTCGAGGGCCACCTGGACGCGACCTGCGTCTACAACCCGCCCAACCTCACCTATCCGTGCGGCGCGTACATCTGCGTGGTCGACGTGGACCCGGGTACGGGCAAGGTCTCCGTGCGGCGGTTCATCGCGGTGGACGACTGCGGGGTGCGGATCAACCCGATGATCGTCGAGGGGCAGGTGCACGGCGGGCTCGCGGACGGAATCGGGATGGCCCTGATGGAGGTCATCGCCTACGATCTCGACGGCAACTGCCTCGGCGGCTCGTTCATGGACTACTTGCTGCCCACCTCGCTGGAGTGCCCGGCCTGGGAGCTCGGCGAGACCGTCACCCCGTCACCGCACCACCCGTTCGGCGCCAAGGGCGTCGGCGAGTCGGCCACTGTCGGCTCCCCGCCCGCGGTGGTCAACGCCGTTATCGACGCGCTGCGGCCGTACGGTGTCCGGCACGCCGACATGCCGCTCACCCCGGCTCAGGTGTGGCGGGCCATCCAGGGCCGTCCGCTCCGCACCGACCTGGCCATCCAAGGGGGCCAGGGGGTACGGGGGGACGGGTAGTCCCCCATGATCGGGGGGATCCCGGAGGGTCGTCCCCCCGGGGGTACACAGTCGTCCCCCCGGGCTAGCACAGCTAAACTCACACCTTGGGCTTTACCAACCAGACACATTGCGAGCAGCGCGTTGACACACGATCTTGATGAGCGATTCCCCGATGTCGGCGCGCTGGCCGCCGCCCTGGAGGCGGTGGGCTACCTGGCAGGCGACCAGCTGGCCGCCTCCTTGTTCCTGGCCGTGCGGATGGGGCAGCCGATCCTGCTCGAGGGCGAACCGGGCGTCGGCAAGACCGAGGCCGCCAAGGCCCTGGCGGCGGCCATCGACACCGCGCTGGTGCGGCTGCAGTGCTACGAGGGCATCACGGCCGCCGAGGCCTTGTACGAGTGGAACTATCCGCGTCAGCTGCTGGCCATCCGGCTGGCAGAGGCGGCCGGGGAGCACATCCGCGACAAGGACCTGTTCACCGCGGAGTACCTGCTGGCCAGGCCGCTGCTCACCGCCCTGCTGCACGCCGGGCCCCGCCCCGCCGTCCTGCTCATCGACGAGGTGGATCGGGCCGACGACGAGTTCGAGGCGTTCCTGTTCGAGCTGCTGGCCGAGGCGGCGGTCACCATCCCCGAGCTTGGCACCCAGCAGGCCAGCCTGCCCCCGGTCACCGTGCTGACCTCGAACCGGACCAGGGACCTGCACGACGCGCTGAAGCGCCGCTGCCTGTACCACTGGATCTCCTACCCGGACGCCGTGCGCGTCGCGGAGATCATCAGGCGCCGGGTACCCGAGGCGGGCGACCGGCTGGCCGGGCAGATCGCGGCGGCGGTGAACCGGCTGCGCAGCCTGGACCTGACCAAGCCGCCGGGCATCTCGGAGGCGATCAGCTGGGCCTCGGCGCTGAGCGTCTTCGGCGCGGGCGAGCTTTCCGCCCCGGTCGCCAGCCAGACCATGAGCACGGTGCTGAAGTACCCCGAGGACGAGGAGACGGTCCGTAGCGCCGGGCTCGCGGCCGTGGTCGGCTCCCTTGACTGAAACCGAACTGGCGCTGACCGGCCATGAGAGCCTCCCGGACGTCGCCTCGCTGGCGGCGGGCCTCGGTGCGGCGCTGCATGCCGCCGGGCTCCCGGTCGGACCCGACCGCTGCGAGCGGCTGGCCCGGGCCGTCACGGTCATCGGCGCGCGCTCGGTCACCGAACTGCACGCCTGCGCCCTAGCCACCATGGTCTCCGATCCCGGCCAGGTGGCCACCTTCGAGCAGGTGTTCGCTGCGCTGTTCGGGACGTCGGCGCCGCTGCGGGACCTGCCTGTCCCGCCGGATTCCGCGGCCTTGCGCCAGGACGAGGACCACAGCCAGCCGCCCGCGCCCACGTCGCAGGCGGACCACGACGGCTGGCCCGCCGGTAATCGTGTCTTCGATACCGGAGTGGCCGCCCCGCACGATGACGCTCCGCTGTCAGAGGCACCGGCCGTGCACCGGGTGGCCTCGGCCGCCGAGCGGCTGCGCGGACGTGACTTCACCCAGCTGTCCACCAGCGAACTGCGGCAGCTCGTGACGCTCATGCGCCAGATGACCCTGTCCATACCGCCTCGGCGGACCCGCAGGTACCGCCGCGCCCGCGACGGGAAGCGCCCGGACCTGCGCGGCACGCTCCGCCAGGCGCGGCGCAGCGGCGGCGAGGCGATCCGGCTCGCCCGGCGGGCGCCGCGGGAGCGGCCGCGCCGGCTCGTCGTGCTCTGCGACATCTCGGGCTCGATGGAGCCCTACGCCCGCGCGCTGCTGATGCTCCTGTACTGCCTGGGCGGCGGCCAGGTCCGCGGCGGGCAGGGACGGCCCGAGGTGTTCAGCTTCGCCACCCGGCTGACCAGGCTGACGCCGACCCTGGCCGCGGCCAGCCCGGACACCATGCTGGCCAAGGCAGGCGAGGCGGCGCCCGACTGGTCGGGCGGGACCAGGATCGGCGCCGCGATCAAGGAGTTCAACGACCGCTACGGCGCCCGCGGCATGGCCAGGGGAGCGGTGGTCCTGATCATCTCCGACGGCTGGGAGACGGGCGAGCCGGGGCTGCTCGGCGCGCAGCTGGCGCGGCTGTCCCGGATCGCGCACCGGATCGTGTGGGCCAATCCCCGCACGCAGTCTCCGCGCTACCGCCCGGAGGTGGGCGGGATGGCTGCCGCGTGGCCGTACTGCGACGCCGTGGTGAGCGCGCACAACCTGGACGCGCTCGACGACCTGCTGGCCGTCCTGCGCGCCCGCTGATCTCCGGAAGCCGCTGGTGCGCGAAGCGGGCGCGCGCCAGCGGCTGGCCCGGGGCTAGGCGACGGTCACCGCGATCGTGTGGTAGCCGGTGGCGCCGTTGGGCTCCGGCCCGTGTACCAGCGCCGTCTGGGGGTGACCGGTCTTGTCGGTCGCGCGGACCTTGAGCGTGTGCGGCCCGGGGGTCGCGGGCCAGACGTAATACCACTGCCGCCAGGTATCGATGGTGTCCTGGCCGGCCAGCTTGGCCTCGTACCAGGAGCCGTCGACGTTCACCTCCACGGCCTCGATCCCGCGGTGCTGGGCCCAGGCCACGCCGGCGATCGTCACCCGGCCCGCGGGCAGGCTGCTGCCGGCCTTCGGGACATCGATGCGCGATTCGGTCTTGATCGGCGCCCGCTGGGACCAGCCGCGCTGCACCCAGTAGGCGTTGAACGCGCCGAAGGTGGTGAGTTCCATGTCGACCACCCACTTGCACGCCGAAACGTAGCCGTACAGGCCCGGCACCACCACACGGACCGGGAAGCCGTGCGCCTGCGGCAGCGGCTGGCCGTTCATGCCCACCGCGAGCAGGGACGCGCGGCCGTCCATCACCGGGTCGACGGCCACGCCGAGGTTCATGCCGTTGACGTCGCGCATGACGATCTGCTGGGCACCGGGCTGGATCCCCGCCTTGCGGAGCAGGGGGGCCAGCAGCGTGCCCTGCCAGCGGGCGTTGCCGATGTAGCCGCCGCCGACGGCCTCCGACACGCAGGTCAGGGTGACGTCGTGTTCGATCATGGGTAGCTTCATCAGCTCGTCGAAGGTGATCGTCATCGGGTTGTCCACCATGCCGTGGATCCGCAGCTGCCAGCTCGCGGGCGAGACCTGCGGGACGATCAGGGACGTGTCGACGCGGTAGAACTCCGCGTTCGGCGTGTAGAACGGGGACAGGCCCGGGATGTTCAGCGTGGTGTCCTTGGGCAGCGGCCTGGGCTTGACGACCGGAGGGGTGAGCTTCACCACCGACGGGTTCACCCGGAACCGCTTGCTGATCAGCAGCTCACCGCCGACCCCGGCCGCGGCCGCCGCCACCGAGGTGACGCCGCACGCGACCAGGAACTTACGCCGGTCCAGGTAAGCGGTCATCGCGCCGTCCGGCGGCGGCTGCCGCGTGCGTGCCGGAACCCCGCGGTCGCCGCTGCCGCGCGCGGCGGCGCGATCGGTGCGGCCGCGCGGGCCAGCCACAGCAACGCCGCGACCCCCGCGATGCCGCCGATCACCGACGGGATGACGTCGGCGGCCCGGCTCTCCGGCCGGGTGATGGCGACGAACGCGCCGAACAGGCCGAACGCCGCGAGGCCGGCCACGCCGATGGTGACGTTGCGCCGGGCCAGGCAGCCGATCCCCATCGCGATGACGGCGATCGTGACGTACATGCCGAGCAGCAGGATCGTCTTGTCGTTCTCGCCGAAGTGCTGCACCGCGAGGTTCTTCAGGGCTGAAGGAGTCCGGTCGATGAACGCACCGCCCACCGCGATGACCGGCGAGGCCTGCGGGCGGACAAACGCGGCGGCGAGGGTGGCCACGCCGATCGCGACCGCAGCGGCCAGGAATCCCATCACGGCCCCGATGACCAGCCCGCTGCGGTCCCGGTCTCGGCGGGGGCTGTCGTCCGGGCCTGGCATCCACCCTTGGTCCCCGATGGTGTCCGGCGGGATCAGCAGCGGACCGGTCGCCGGGCCGGACTCGGCGTACTCGTCGCGATCGGTGTAGACGGCCGCGCCTTGGATGTCATCCCAGGCGTCGCCGTAGCCGGCCTGGCCGTATCCGTTCCCGGCGGCACCGTAGCCGTTCCCGGCCGCACCGTAGCCGGCGTCCGCGCCGCCGTACCCGTTCGCGTCCCAGCGCTGGCCGGCGTCGGCGGCGCCGTAGCCGTCCCAGGCGTCCCAGTGCTGGCCGGCGTCGGCGGCGCCGTAGCCGTCCCAGGCGTCACGGTGACGGTCTGTGCCGCCGTAGCCGCCCGCCGCGCCGTAACCGTTCGCGGCGGCGTGGCCGCTCCTGGCGTCGGCGAACGCTCCTGCTGCCCCCCAGGCCTGGTCGCCATCGCGGTAGCGGTCGCCTCCGGGGTGCGCCGGCCAGCCCTCCTGCGGGGTCGCGTGCGGCCAGCGTTCTTGACGCGGCGGCGTGTAATGCGACGGATCGTAGCTCATATTCCCATTCACGGCTCTAGTGGCCGGTGCCGTTTGATGTTTGCCTCGCGGGTAACCAACCGGTAAGAAAGCGCCCACGCGATCCGCGTCGGGCACGGCTAGCTGACCGTCGCTGGCCGCAGTCGGGGGCGCGGCCGCAGCCGCGACCGCCGGGCCTGCCATGACCGCGGTCACCGCCGGCACCGGCTCGATGCGGCCGATCTCGCGACGGGCCAGTTCCCGGCGGACGAGCCAGGCGGCCAGCACGATCAGCACGGGCACGCCGTAGGCGAACGCGTCGTGGTACTGGAGCGGGACGGTGAGCCGGCCCATGTCGGGCTCGGAGGCGTAGTACCCGCCTGCGGCGAAGGCCAGCCATTCCGGACGCCCGTCGAGCGCGACCAGCATCACCAGCAGTAGTGCGTACCACTGGAAGGGCGGAGTGGTGACCGCGAGCGCGGCCCCGGTCATGACGACGGCCCCCCGCCAGGGCTGATCGGGGTCGGAGTACCGGAGCACGGCCAGCGCGACCACCGCCAGGATCAGGACGGCCACGGCGATGGCCGCCCGCCCGCCGGCGAACAGGCCGATGATCGCGAACCGTGTCCCGCTGGTGTAGCCCTCCTCCTTCAGGTAGCCGGGCAGGAACCCGATCACCTTGCCGCCGACCGCGATCACGTGCGGGACGTAGACCACGACGAACGCGCTGCCCGCGGCGCCGAGGACGGTGAGCCAGCGGCGCCTGAGAACCGCGGGGACGGTCAGCACGGGGGTCACCTTGGTCGCGATGGCCAGGCCGAGCAGCATCCCGCCGGCGATGGTCTTCCTGGTCGTCCGCGCGGTAGCCAGTACCAGCAACGCGGCCGCGGTGATGCCCACCGCGATCACGTCGACATGCGCGCTGTTGCCGGCCTCCAGGGCCACCGTCGGGCACCAGGACCACAGCGCGGCCATCCGCATGTCCTTGCCCAGCCCGCGCAGGCCGAACAGCAGCAGCACCGTGGTGAGCACGGCGGCCAGCGCCGCGGCGGCCTGGATGGGCGTGGTCGACTCATCGGCCCCGGGCAGGTAGTGGACGCCGAGGAAGTAGGCCTCGGCCACCGGCGGGTAGATGGTCGGGACCGTCGGCCGGTTGATGGCGGTGCAGCCCGCGGCGAGCTCGGCGGCCGGGTGCTTGCTCACGTCGGCCGGCTTCACGCACCAGCGGGCGCCCGGATGCCACAGGAGCTCGTCCCGCAGGCCGGTGAGCTGCCCGGCGGCCGGGACGTACTGGTACGGGTCGATGCCCGCCGCCTGTACCCGGCCGTCCCAGATGTAGCGGTACAGGTCGTCGCTGTTCCGCGGCGGCGCGGACACCGCGGCCAGCTGGATGGCGATGCCGCCGAGCAGGATGAGCCCCGCCGAAGCCCGCAGCGGCACCTTCCGCAGCAGCCACGCGGCGGACAGGAAGGCGATCCACGCGCCGGCGATGAGCGGCAGCGGGCGTATCTGCGCCGGATTCAGGCTCGGGCGCACCACGAGCAGCACCAGCCCGGCCATCACCGAGAGAGCCACGCAGATCGCGGCCACGCGGACTCTCGCGTTCATGCCGCGCAGGGTGCCATCTTGCGGAGCCCTTAGGTCGTTCGCGGGGCTGACCGTAAGCATTCCTTAACTCCGGTCACCACGGTTCGTTCAGGAGAAACAGGGCACGAGCTGATGGCCGCGAACCAGCGTCCGCCGGCCGTCCAGGTCTCGACCTCGCCCAGCCCGGCGTCCCGGGCCACGTCCTCGATGTGGTCGGTCCCGACGAAGGCCCACGGGAACCACGGGCTGGCCAGCTCGGCATGGCGCAGCCGCACCTGCTCGCGGCGCAGCGGCGTGCCGGGTGGCCCGAGTTCGACCAGGGCGCGGCCCTCCGGCGCCAGCAGTTCGGCTGCCCGGCGGAGCAGCGCCGCGGGATCGCCGCCGATGCCGATGTTCCCGTCCGCGAGCAGTACCGTCATCCAGCGGCCGGTGCCGGGGACGCGGCCGAATACGTCCCGCAGCATCACCAGCGCGCCCGAGGAGCGGGCCAGGTCGACGGCGTAAGGCGTGATGTCGATGCCCAGGGTGGGGATGCCGCGCTCGGACAGGGCCACCGTCAGGCGGCCCGGTCCCGAGCCGATGTCGAGGGTCGGGCCCTGGCAGCGGTCGAGGATGGACTGATCGGCCGGGCTCTCGTGCAGCCAGCCGTCCACCGGCAGCGGCATGCGGCTGCCGTCGGCGCGCTCGACCTCCGGCCGGATCCAGCCGGCCAGCGCGTGCGCGTAGAGTTGCCCGATCACGCCGACTCCTAAGCCTCAGTCAGTCCACCGATGATCGCGAGGCCCCGATTCATGATGGAGCCCGCCGCGATCGCCGACCGCCCGCGCTGGCGGCCGGGCGAAATCACCCCTCAGTGTTAACCCTGGTGGCATGCTGCGCGGCCAGTTCCGCGCCGATCGGGGCGGAACTTACACAATCGTCACTGTGCTTACGGATCGATGACGGCTGACCCGGGGTCCATATTGCGCCGCTGGTCACGGCCTCGCGGAGCCGGTGAGCCGGCCCAGGTAACGGGTCCGTGGTACCTGGCTGATACACAAGGGTCCGCGATCATGCCTCCGCTCCCGCCACGAGAGCTGTGGACCGCGCCGCGGCCGGGCGCGCGATTCTGCCACCAGCGCACGGGCAACGAACGGACGCGGGCGTGACGTGTAATGGATGGAATGGAGAACAAGCATCGGGTGCGGCTCGGCGCCGTACAGGAGACCCTGTTCATCCCGCTCGCCGCCCGGGCCCGCGAGACACAGCGCAAGCACCCTCTGCTGCGCGACCCCAAGGCCGTGGAGATGGTGCAGTCGATCGACTACGACACCGCCAAGTACGGCCCGGGGGCGGGCGGCGCGGTCACCGTGCTGCGGACCGCGATCATCGACTTCTGGGTCCGCTCGTTCCTGGCCGCGCATCCGGCCGCCACGGTCGTGGAGATCGGCACCGGCCTGAACACCCGGTTCGAGCGGGTCGACAACGGCCAGGTGCACTGGTTCGACCTGGACCTGCCGGATGTGATCGAGCTGCGGCGGGCCTTCTTCGCCGACACCGAACGGCGCCGGATGGTGGCCGCCTCCGTCCTGGACGAGGAGTGGCTGCCGGCCGTCGCCCGGAGCCGGGGACCGTACTTCTTCGTCGCCGACGGAGTGCTCGTCTACCTGCCGGAAGAGCAGGTGATGGCGGCGCTGGCCCGCATCGCGAGGCGATTCCGCGGCGCCCTGATCGCGCTGGACACCTATCCGAAGCAGACCTTTGACCGCCAGCACCGGCTGGCCGAAAGGAAGGGCATAGCCGCCCGGTGGGCGTGGGCCTGCGATGATCCGCGCGCTCTGGAGCGGTTCGGGCTTGAGGTGATGGAGTCCGCCTCGTTCACCCGGCCGCCGCGGGCCATGCGCAGGGAGCTGCCGGCCGCGTACCGGTACCTGACGCCGCTCGCCGATCCGGTCCTCGGTAGGGCCATGGCCATCACCTTGTTCCGAGCCAGCTCCCCGGAAGGCGCTGGTTAGGCCGATAGGGCGCGGGCGGCCGGACCGGGGCCAGGGGCTCGGCCGTCCGCGTGGAGTTGAGCCGGTCCGCGCGCTGGGAGCGCATCGGCTCGGCGAGTTCCATGGCGGCGAAGGCGGGCGGCCAGTCGGCCGGGGTGTACCCGGCGCCGAGGTCGCAGTGATGCAGTTCCACCTCGACCAGCCGCCGGGTCAGCAGCTCAGCCGCCGGGAAGGGGGCCGAGTCCAGGATCCGCACCGGCTCCTGCCACCCCGCGTCGGACAGCTGCCTGGCCACCGTGCGCAGAGCCATCGCCGAGTCGGCCACGTCGGCCACCAGCTCACCCGGCCGCAGGCTGGCGCTGCGCTCGATGTCGGCCTGCCGCGCCTCGGCGCTGGCGTAGCCGGGACGGTCCCGCCCGGTCCGCACGCTGACCAGCAGGTACCGCATCGCGTCGGCGCCGCGGGCCAGGTGTCCGAGAACGTGCGCCCGCGTCCACCCCGGCAGCAGTGAGGGCGCCCGCAGGTCCGGTTCCGTGATGACCCGCGCGGTGCCGAGCAGGCGCTGGGTCGCGTGGTCGATCTGGTCACTCAGCCGGCGTTGCGCCTCGTCCACCCGCTCACTCTAAGCCCGTCCGGTGCCAGGATAGGGAACCCGCCCGCCGAGAGCACCGCCGGAATGATCGGCGATGTATCCGCGGTCAGATCGCAGCACGCGAGATACCGGGAAACGGCCCCTGAGCTGGCGTGGATGTATTTTCGTGCCCGCCGCCGATCGCCGCATGCGGGATCTTACAGGCTGATGACGAGCCGGAGCGCTTTTGCCGTGACTGCTGGCTTGGACGACCGTTTACGCCTTACCGTTAAGGCGTGACCATTGCCGCTGACAAGAACGGGCAGCCTTGGTAAATAATCCCGATCCGCCAGGACGGATCGTCGTCGTCGACGACGATCCCACCGTCGCGGACGTCGTCGGACGTTATCTCGTACGCGACGGCCATACGGTCGAGTGCGTGCACGACGGATACGAGGCGCTACGCCGCGTGGCCGAGGAGCCGCCCGATCTCGTGGTCCTCGACCTGATGCTGCCCGGCATGGACGGCCTCGAGGTGTGCCGCAGGCTGCGGGCCCGCTGGCCCATTCCGGTCGTGATGCTGACCGCCCTCGGCGACGAGACCGACCGCCTGGTCGGCTTCGAGACGGGCGCGGACGACTACGTGACCAAGCCGTTCAGCCCGCGTGAGCTCGCGCTCCGGGTGCGTTCGGTGCTGCGCAGGTCGCGCGGCGCCGGCCTGCCCGACAAGCCCGACCTCGGGACCCTTACCGACGGCAACCTGGTCGTCGACCTTTCCGCGCACGAGGTCAGGGCCGACGGCAAGCTGGTCCAGCTGACCTCGCGGGAGTACGACCTGCTGGTCTTCCTGATGCGGAACCCGCGCAAGGCGTTCACCCGGGAACAACTGCTCAGCGAGGTGTGGAGCTGGACGTTCGGCGACACGTCCACCGTCACCGTGCACGTCAGGCGGCTGCGCGAGAAGCTCGAGCCCGATCCCACCCTGCCCAGGCGCATCGTCACGGTCTGGGGCGTCGGCTACCGGTACGAGCCGGAGGCAGCGTGAGCGGCGGTCGCGTCCTCGCCTCACAGTTGCTGCCATTCGGTATCCAGGTATCGGATCTGGAGTACATCGCGCTGTGGACGTTCGTCGCCGCCCTCGTCATCAGCGTTATCGGGATCCTGCTGCTGCGCCCGCTCAGCGCCCACTCGATGAGCCTGATGATCACCGTCGTGGTGGTGGCGTCGGTGCTGGCCTCGATGGCCGGGGTGGGCGTCATCGCGTACCGCATGATGGCCACACCCGGCGACCGCAACGTGATGTTGACCCTGACCCCGATCGGCGCACTGGCCGGGTTCGCGGTGGCCCTGGTCGTCGCGCGGCGGCTGGTCAAGGCCAGCCGGGCGATTTCCGCCTCGGTTCAGGGTGTCGGCGAGAGCGGCGTGTACATCCCTCCGCAGCAGCAGCTGCCCGCGGAACTGGCCGAACTCTCCGAGGCGCTCACGGTCGCCTACGAACGCCTGGCCCAGGCCCGATCCCGGGAGCGGGCCCTGGAGGCCAGCCGCCGCGAGCTCGTGGCCTGGGTCAGCCACGATCTGCGCACGCCGCTGGCCGGGCTGCGCGCCATGGCGGAGGCGCTCGAGGACCAGGTCGTGGTCGACCCGCGCGAAGTCTCGCAGTACCACACGCAGATCCGCCGCGAGGTGGACCGGCTGACCCTGATGATCGATGACCTGTTCGAGCTGTCCCGGATCCACGCCGGCGCGCTGCGGCTGTCCCGGCGCATGGTCGGGCTGGAGGACCTGGTGGCCGAGGTGGTGGCCAGCGCCGAGCCGGTGGCCAGGTCTAAGGGCGTCAGGCTCACCGGCGCCGCGGTCCGCGGCATGCCCGTGTTCATCGACACCGCCGAGATGGGCCGGGCGCTGCGCAACCTGGTGACCAACGCGATCAGGCACACGCCTTCGGACGGCGTGGTCGACGTGCTGGCCGAGATGCAGGGCGGGATGGCGTGCGTCAGCGTGTCGGACGCCTGCGGCGGTATCCCTCCCGAGGACCTGCCGCGAGTCTTTGACGTGGCGTTCCGCGGCGAATCGGCCCGCACCCCGGGACCGCAGGAGGGCGCCGGGCTCGGCCTGTCGATCGCGCGCGGCATCGTCGAGGCGCACTCCGGCCAGATCGCCGTGCGCAACGCCGGTTCCGGCTGCCAGTTCCTCGTCAGGCTGCCGCTGGCCCGCCCGGGCGCGCCCGCGCTGACCCGCACCGGGCCCGGCCGCCCCGCCGGTCCCGGCAATTCCCGGGCCATCAGCGCGAACTGACGCCCGTCTCCCCGCCCTCCACGCCTGCGCGCATGATCGTGGACAGTTATCCCGTCATGGCCAGGGTTTGGTCCACGATCATCCGCGGGACCGGCCTGGCCTGTTCCTGCGGGGCTGATGTGACTGCTGATACGACTCGCCGGCGGGCGGCCGGCTTCGGCCGGCAGGTCGGCCGGCTTCGGCCGGCAGGTCGGCCGGCTTCGGCCGGCAGGTCGGCCAGGCCGCCGTCGCGGGGATCCCGGCGGCAAACGGCTGTTCCCGGTGGCGGGTTAGCGGGTAGCCGCGTGGGGCGCTGAACCCGCCGCTCACCGCCGCGTGAACACGGCGTGGATGGTGAGAGTGTTGGTCATGGAGATCATGCCCATCAGATTCCAGGTCAGGCCGAAGTCGGCCCGGTTGATGGGCACCTCGGCGTCGAGCCAGATCTCGACGTCGCCCTGGACGGACGCCGCCGCCTCGAAGGACAGAGGCCGGGTCCGGCCGCGCACGGTCAGGACGCCGGTCACGGCGACACCCTGAACGGACGGCCGGATACCGTTCGCCGTGAAGGTGATGTCCGGATTGTTGCCGCTGTCGAAGAAGTCAGCCGAGCGCAGGTGCGTGTCGCGGCGGGCGTTCTTGGTCTCGATGGACGCCGCGGCCACCGTGATGGTGCCGCTGACCTGGCCGTCCGGCGAGACGGTGCCGTTCCCGCTGACCTCGCGGAAGACGCCGTTCACCCGAACCAGGCCCCACATGCTCTTGTTCTTCAGCCGGATGCTGGACTTGCGCTGATCCAGGACCCAGTCGCCGACTAGGGCCCCGTCCGTCAGCACAGCCTGTACCGCCGGTGCGGTCATGTGTCCTGACGGTGCCCGCATGATTGTCTCCTTGTCACATCGAGCGGATTCGAGGCGTCAGCTGTACGACCCGCCGCGGCGGAGGAATGTGACCGATGACCGAATCGGACTTGCCGGTCAGACGCCAGCGGCGTCGATAACCTCGGCGCCTGGCCACGGTCGGGGCCCGGGTGTGCCTGAACGTGCCGCGCTCGCGCAACACGCGGCGTGAGGAGCCACGGGCGCGCACCGGCCCGGTCCGGTCATCAGCCGTGCCGACGGGACGAAACCCCGAGGATGAGGCGCTGCTGGCCGCCTTGGTCGGGCTCGCGCTGCCCGTGGTCTTGTCTGGTAACGAGGTGGCGGGTCCGCGATGACGGAAAACGGGTTCAGCTGAGGGCGAGGGCGGGTTCGCGGAGGGGGGCGCGAGCGAACTCGGCTATCCCGTCGGCGAACCGGATCTGGGCACGGAAACTGAGGTCAGCGGCGCTGCGCGCGGGGGAGGCCACGACGTGCCTGACGTCTCCGAGGCGGTACTCACCGGTGATCACAGGCTCGAGCCCGCCGCCGAACGCGGCGGCCAGCGCGGCGGCCATCTCGCCGACCGTGTGCGGCTCTCCGCTCGCGACGTTGTAGCACCGCAGCCCGCCGGGGCCGGCAGCGCCGCGATCCGGATCGGCAGCGGCGGGATCGGCATCGGCACCGGCGGGACCCGTGCCGCCGGCCGGCCGGTCGGCGGCCTCCAGGGCGAGCAGGTTGGCCCGGGCCACGTCGCGTACGTGCACGAAGTCGCGCCGCTGGCCGCCGTCCTCGAACACCCGCGGCGGGATCCCGTTCTCCAGGCAGGAGCGGAAGATCGCGGCCACGCCCGAGTACGGGGTATCCCGCGGCATCCGGTCGCCGTACACGTTGTGGTAGCGGAGCCCGACCGCCGTCCCGCCGGTCAGCCGGGCCCAGCTGGCCGCCAGGTGCTCCTGTGCGACCTTGCTCGCGGCGTAGGCGTTGCGCGGGTCCAGCGGCGCGTCCTCGGTCACCGTCGCCGTGGTGAGCGGCTCCGCGCACCGCGGGCAGCGCGGCTCGAAACGGCCCGCGGCCAGGTCAGCGGGGCGCCGGGGCGCCGGGGCGACGCGGCCGTGCACCGGGCAGTCGTACGCCCCTTCGCCGTACACGACCATCGAGGAGGCGATCACCAGGTGCGGTATGCCGTGCCGGCCCATGGCCTCCAGCAGGACCGCGGTGCCGGTGACGTTGACGTCGGCGTAGACGGGCAGGTCGGACAGGTCGACGCCGAGCCCGACCATGGCCGCCTGGTGGCACACCGCGTCCATTCCGGCCAGCGCCCGATCCACCGCCGAAGGGTCGCGCACGTCGGCCACGATCAGCTCGCTACAAACGTGGTCCGGCCGGCCGTTGTGCACAGCGGGCGACAGGGAGTCCAGGCCCCGCACGTCATGGCCCGCGGCCCGCAGGGCCTGCGCGATGTGGGATCCGATGAACCCGGCCGCGCCGGTCACGAGAACGCGCATGCCTCAGCAAAGCACGCGATGACCAGCGGACGGCCTCCCCGCCGATACCGTCACACCTTCGTAAGGCCCGGTCAGCCCTTTTCCGGCCCTGATCCGGCTGCCGCGCCAGTACTGTCGGTCGCCATGGAAATCGACGTGGTCCTGCCCTGCCTCGATGAGGCGGGCGCGCTGCCGTGGGTCCTGTCCCGCATGCCGCACGGTTACCGGCCCATCGTCGCGGA
>Ga0306920_100004885_pt1 | contig 17239 bp, 11 predicted proteins | sample flu12Cox44000170_FD_204666 | JGI IMG/M metagenome (GOLD analysis project Ga0306920, IMG submission 204666) | Lab enrichment of tropical soil microbial communities from Luquillo Experimental Forest, Puerto Rico - flux4day.12C.oxic.44.000.170 (v2)... | ecosystem: Environmental > Terrestrial >... | reverse complement strand
CTCAACGCCTATGCACGGGCGATCCTGGCTTCCGGCTCCTGACTTCAAGCTTCCTATCCCGCAGGGATATCAAGGGCGAAGCCCTTGACTAGTTGGTAGCGGCTACAGGCACAAGCTCGCCGTCTCGAATGTAGTAGTCGCGATCACGCCAGCGAATTGTGCTGCGCGTGAAGCTGGCGAGCCAGATCACGAAAGCCATTGCGTCCCACAATGGGATCAGCGCCAGGCCTCGCCACGGCACAGGCTGTTTAAGCCCCCACGCGGCGATTTGCAGAGTCATGGCTACGCGCAGGCCGAAATAGACTGCCAGGAAGATTCCCGCCAGCGTGGCGGTCGGAGAGATCACAATCGCCGTCAGGGTCCAAGGCAGGCCCAAGGTAAAAATCAGGCCCAAGTGCCCCCATGGCCGCATGTGACGCATCACCACGATCCAACGCAATCGCTTAAGAAAGAGGTCGCCGAGCGACTGAAAGTCTGCCACCGTGAGCACCGAGTACGGTATCAGTTTCACTTCGTAGCCTTGCTCGGCGATCAACCTCCCAACTAACAGGTCATCCGCCGGACGGTTCTCGATCAACTCGTATCCGCCGAATCCCGTCAGCCGAGCTTGCGAGGTGGCAATCGTCGGTCCCAGTGCGAACTTCACCCCATCCAACTGCCAAGCCACCACGATTCCGGGATAGAAATCGGAGTACATGCCAATGGTCTGCAGTTTCTGAACCAATGTCTTTTCATCGGTTGAAGTGTAGAAGCAAGTCACAGCTCCGACTTTCGGATCGGCGAGCGGGGCCACCACAGTCCGCAGATAGTCAGGCTCTGCGCGCACATCGCTGTCGTTGATAACCAGAGTCTGGTATCGTGCCTCTTTGGCAAGTCGTGCCAACTTTGCCACCTTATCGTTCGTGGCCTCGCGGCCCGAGCCGAATAGCACGCGAATGCTACGCTCTGGAAAGTCGGCAATCACCTTTTCAATAACCGGAAGCACTGGGTCGGAGCGATCACCAACGCAGAACACGACCTCGTATTCCGGATAGTCCAGGCGGCAAAAGCTGGAGAAGTTGAGGTAGGCATCGGGATCAAGGCCTCTCACCGGTTTCAAAATGCTGACGGGTGGGGTAAACGCCGGCACCGATGGCACCTGCGGCATCGAGCGGCCGAAAAACCGCCATCCACTGAATAGCGCGATGATGTAGTAAATAAAGGGGATGGCAGCGATGCCGAGCAGCGCATACCGAATGAACCACGAAACCATTCCACCTCTCGGGTAATACAATCGTGCTTTTATTATCGCTGGTTGCACAGAATATGCAATCGAAAGGCGATTTCAACGGGGATTCCGTCTCACGGCAGGGTGTCGGGGGTCATGACGGCCACACGGCCCCCGGTCTGGCCAGCCACACCCAAACGATGAAGTCCACCAAGGGCGGGTTGCCGCCGAGGTCCTTCAGGTGAGCATTGATTTGTCCGCGATGATACTGGCTGTGCAGGGTCACCTGCAGCGCAGTCTCCGCGAACGATGTTGGCTGAGGTTTGCGCCCTAATCTGCGTTCGACCATGTCCGCCCAGGGAACCGGCATTGGCTCCGCCAGTGCCGTATCGTTCATCGCTGCAAGATGGGCAACCGCATCAGCGTAGTAGGTTCTCCCCCAACCCATGAGTGTGTTTGCGCTATCAAAGGTGGGAAACGGAGTCTCGCGCGGCTCCCCACGCCAAACGCGGAGGAAGGAGAACTGCACCATATGAAGGTGATAGAAATAATCCAGAAGCTTCTTGTCGGTTTTCCCCTCAGCTGAGGCTAGCACGGCGGTCCAGACAGCTGCGTCCGCCCACTCCATATGATGGCAGAGATCAGTAAGCGAGTTCACATTCACCATGGTTTTGCTCCGGCGATTGATACAGGCGTACCCGGGGAGCCGTTCCCGCAGGTCCTAACCTGCACGAAAAACGGAATTCTATTATGTTCCGTAACGAAAACAAGACTCCCGCATCTCACAGTGTATGGTCAACACATTTTCGTGGCTGGCGATTAGCGTGGCGATCATCCTCGTTTCCGTTGCCTTCCACGCTTCGCCGGCTTCTGCAGGGCAGCCGGTTGTGGTCGAACTGTTCACCTCAGAAGGCTGCTCAAGTTGCCCCCCCGCTGATGCCCTGTTCACTGAGTTGAATCGCCAGCAGGTGTCGGGGAACGCGGACCTAATCCTGCTCGGCGAACACGTCGAGTACTGGAATTCTTCAGCCTGGACAGACCGATTTTCGGCCTCGATTTATACGCAGCGCCAGAGCGACTACGTGAGACAGCTCCATCTGGCGACTGCCTACACGCCGCAGGTCGTGATTGATGGGCATCTCCAGACGGTCGGCAGCGATGCCGCAACCGTGCAACGAATGATCGCCCAAGCTTCGAACGCTCCCCATCCCGCGGCGGTTTGGCTACGACTGGACTCTGCCGGAACCCTCCAAGTCAACGTGGAGGACTCCAGCCGGGGAGGCAACCGGGTGCTTCTCGCCGTCACTGAAGACTACTTGACGACGAACGTTGGTGGCGGTGAGAACGGCGGACGGGTCCTCAAACATAGTGCTGTGGTTCGAGAGCTGCATCCTTTGGGAACCACCGCAAACGGGAAGTTCGAAACGACGGTCGAGCTCACACCCAAATCCGATTGGAAGAAACAGGACCTGCGCGCTATCGTGCTGGTTCAGAGTCCCGGTTCGGGTCAGATTCTCGGAGCAGCTTCGATTCCCGATTCCCTGCAGGGTTCCACCTCGGTCGGCCGTTGAGGGGCGTCGACATCCGCGGACGAATGCTCCCGAACGGCGCGCCCACCCGCGGCTGAGGTCAATCTGACACAACTCCATGCCCCACTTGGTGTTAGCCTATTGGTGCTGCAGTCGCGGTTGCGCTCATGAGGGACATCTTGGTTCGGGTCTTAAAGCTCCTGTCTTTGTCGATTATTTGCGTTGCATGTTTCGCTGACAATCTCACCTACTTGCGCATTGACCGGTCGGTGATCGAGAAGCGGATCCAAACCGTTCCCGCCACTGATACGGATCGCGTTAGCACGATCCGGGCCCAGTTCAAGGCTGCAGGCTGCCCTTCCGATCAGCTACAGGAGCAGGCCGTTCCGGGTGAAGAACTTCCCAACATGATCTGCATTCTGCCGGGGCCAGATCCGGGAGCGATCGTGATTGCGACCCGCATGGATTCGAAGTCCCATGGTGAAGAGGCGTTGGTTGATTGGGGTGGCCCTGTGATGCTCCCGTTGCTGGCTGAGTCGCTGAATGCCGTGCCTCACCGTGTGACGCTGATCTTCGCCGCATTCGCGGGGCACGATCATGGATTCGCAGGAGCCAACTGGTATCTCAAGCAGCTAACTAGCGATCAGCGCACCCAGATCCGAGCCATGATCCAGCTCGACAAGGTTGGCAGGACGCCTGCTGCTTATGCCTATCCCGGCCCCGACACCTCTCGCATGGCATCAGTGGGCAAGAGCCCGGTACTCAAGGAAACTGCGCATGAACCAACGACTCTGAGCAAAGTGCTGCCGATTGCGGCTCGCAGTCTCAAAAGCCCGGAAGAACCAAAGGAGATCAATGACATTCCGGCCACCGAGGCACGAGCCTTCGAAGAAGCTAATATCCCGGCAATCGTGATTCATTCGGTCTCGTATACCGTCATCACACCACCAGGAAAATTCGAACAGGTCCGTCTCATAAGAACCGCGCTCGACCCGCAGATATACACCGACACCTACAACTTGATGTCCGTGTACGTACTTTACCTGGACAAAGTCTATTCCCTGGCCAGAGCCAGAGCACTGGCCACCCAGACGGCGCAGGCCACCACCGTTCCCGCGGACGGTTCGACTGTACCAGCGGTTCAATCCGGTGCCGCGGTTACAAGCCCAGCCTCTGCCTCGGCTAAGGCAACGCTAGCGGCCAGCCAACCCGCGCCGATAACCGGTGCAGCTGGGGACCACTTGCAGCAGCCTCCTCCACAGGCAGAGGGATCCCCTACAAACCCCGTATTTCGCACCACGACGCGCCTCGTACAGGTCGATGTAGTTGTAACTGACAAGCAGGGACGCCCGATCCCCGGACTGAGTCAGTCTGACTTCACCGTCATGCAGGATGGCAAGCCGCAACAGCTTCGCGTATTTGAGCCGCATACCGGGTCTGCCCTAGCTCAAGGCTCGGCGAATAGTGCTGCCTCCGTCCCGAAGCTGCCGCCGCATACCTACTCCAATCATCCCGATTCGGCCACTGCAGATGCCTGGACGATTGTCTTGTTTGATCTGTTGAACACCCCCACGACCAATCAGGAGTACGCCAGAAAACAGTTGCTCGACATGCTGCATAATGCGCCCAAGGGGCGACCCATCGCCCTATATCTCTTGACCAACCGACTGGTAATGGTTCAAGGCTTCACCGACGAACCTGACAAACTTCTGAAGGCGGCTGAGAACCTGCAGCCTGGCCGGTCCCACGTGCTGACGACCGAGGCGGAACGCCAACATAGCGAAGGGCAAATCGCATATGCCGCTGCGGAATTGACCGCAAGTGCGCCGTCGTCTTCTGAGGGCAGCACGATCATGACTCAGATGACGCAGGGGAGACAGCAGCAAACGAGCGACTTGGAAACCTTTCAGATCGGGGATCGCGCAAACTTCACTCTGGCCGCATTTGAGTCCTTGTCTCGTGCCGTCTCCGGCTATCCTGGACGCAAGAATCTGATTTGGCTCTCCGCCAGTTTCCCTGTCCAGATCATGGCTGATCCAAAGTTGGACACGCAGCCCTGGAGGAATACTGCCAATTTCAAGTCGGCTTTAGCGACGGCCGGCTCCCTGCTAGCCAAGTCTCGCATCGCGGTGTATCCGGTTGATGTACGCGGTTTGCAGGGGCGCGGGGTCGACATTTCCAATAGCGCCACGGAAGCCGGGCTCTACACCAGCTCACAAAACTCGGCTAACTACGGCGACCTGCTGGCAACTCAGGCCGCCACCTACGCTGACGAGCGCTCCACCATGAAGATGGTAGCCGAGCAGACGGGCGGTGAGGCGTTCCTGGGCACGAACAACCTGCGCCGCGCGATGGAGCGCAGCATGGACGACGGTTCCACGTACTACACACTCGCCTACACTCCCGATAAAGTCGATCCCCAGACAGTTTTCCACCGCATTGGGGTCAAGGTCGACAAGCCCGACGTCAAACTGGCTTATCGCCGAGGCTACTATTCTTCGCCTCCGAAGCCCGCGTCCACAGAAACCGGGACCGCCGCGCTGCGTGGTGCACTGCAGCCCGGAATGCCGCAATCCACCATGCTGTTCCTGATGGCTTCCGTGCTGCCGCCCGATGCGACTCACAAAAATGTTCGTATCCAGTACATCGTCAATCCCAACGGAGTTACGTTCACCGATGCCCCTGACCAGAGCAAACAGCTGGTGTTGGACTGCATTGCTGTTGCCTATGACAACGACGGCAAAGAAGTCGGGCACGCTTCCGACACGCTCGACGGCACCATTAAAGCCGCAGCCTACGACACCGTGATGAACAACGGCATTCCGGCCCAGCAGGAAATTACGCTGCCACCGGGAGCTTATAACCTGCGTTTGGGTGTGATGGACCGGCCAACGCAACAGATCGGAACGGTGGACGTGCCGCTGGTCGTACCGGACGTGACGACCGCGAAGCAGTAGCCGCTATTTCGCGGGCGCCGTGAGGCTGTTGTAATACTCTTGCAGTACGAAGAAGGCTTTCTTCTTTTGACCTTCGTTGGACACGAGGCCCTTGCGGTTATAGAAATCCTGGATGTCTGGCAACTCGCGCCGCGGCGACCGGAAGTCCATCAGGACCCAGGGAGTGAGACCCCGCAGAAATGGAATCTGCTTGAGCATCGCAATCTGCTGGCGATAGATGGTCTCCTGGTACTCCTCCGTCCAGCGCTCGCGGGACGAGCGGTGCAGGCCGGCCTTGGCATCGCCACCAAACTCGCTCATGATCAGCGGCTTGTGGTACTTCGACGACCACCGCGTGCGGCTAGCCTGTTCCGGCGGGCCCTCGTACCAGCCGATGTATTCGTTGCAACCCAGCACATCCAGGAACTCACCCAGAGGGTCGTCGATGACTTTCGTGCGTGTCCCGTCGGCTGAGTCCGGCGAAGTTGTGACCAGCAGCGCCGCTGTTAACAGGCGACTGGAATCCTCCGAGCGTGCGGTCGCGATCAGGCTCTTCAGGAACGCAAGTCGTGGGGCCGTGTTCGGGGTTTCATTGGCCATCGACCACAGCACGACCGATGCCTTGTTGCGGTCGCGCCGGATCATCTCATGCAACTGCCGAGTGGCGTTGGCCAGGGTCTCCGGATTTTCCCACTCAATCATCCAGTAAACCGGAATCTCAGACCACACCATGAGCCCCATGCGGTCGGCCAGCCGCGTCATCCGCTCATCGTGCGGATAGTGCGCCAGCCGCACGAAATTCGCGCCCAACTCTTTTGCCCAGCCGAGAAGTGTCTCGGCATCCTGCTGGCTCCACGCGCGGCCCGAACGATAGGGCGCTTCTGCGTGAATGGAAACTCCACGCAAGAAAATCGACTTCCCGTTCAGCAGGATGTTGTCGCCCTGCACCTCCACGGTCCTGAACCCGATCGTGTCCTTGAGGCGGTCATCCCCTGCTCTGATTTCGACGTCGTACAGCTTTGGGTTTTCCGGCGACCACCTCACTAGATTGGTTGCGTTGAGCGAGAAGGTAGCCCGCCCCTGCGCGTCGGTGACCGCGGTCTGAGAAAGATCTAGCTCCGGAATCTTCACCGTGACGTGAGTGTCCTCGCGAACACCAACCACGTGCGCCCATCCGGCGATCGTGGGAGCATCCCTCCTTTGCAGTTGCAGCGAATAGTCGTCGACAAACGTCTCGGGGGTCTCGATGAGAGATACCTCGCGGGTCAGTCCGCCGTAGTTCCACCAGTCGGTGTTTAGCGTCGGGACACCGTCTCGCCTCCGCTGGTTGTTCACGTATATCACTGCGAAATTGTCGCCATCCCGAAGGAGGCCGGTGACCTCGCAGTCGAATGGAGTGAAACCGCCTTCGTGATCGCAAGCCTTCTTGCCGTTCACGTACACATGAGCGATGTAGTTGGCAGCCTCGACGTGAAGAAACGTGCGGGTGTTCGGCTTGCGCTGATATTGGAAGTCTTTTTCGTACCAGACCGTGCCTTCGTAGAAAAATAGGGTGTCACGCTGCGAGTTCCAGTCACCCGGGACCTTTAGTGGCGCTGACTTCGCGAAGTCGTACTCCACCAGCTTGTCGCCGGTAGGCTTCTCGTTGCGAAAGTAGCCATCGGGGCGAGGTTGCATGCGAAAGTCGTAGTACCCGTTGTCGTAGGGATCGACAATTGCATGCCAGTCGCCATCGAGACTGATGGAGGTTCGATTGTCCGCATCGATCAGCAGAGTAAGCTTCTGGTCGGCAGCCGCCAGCAATCCTGGGAGCAGCCATGTCAGCATCGCCATCGCGATCAAGCCACGCAGACACCGTTGCATGAAAAACCTCGACACGAAAAAAGACCCGCTTCCTTGCAGACGAGACGCCCCCGGCCGAAGCCCAGCGTCACGCGCGGCCAGGCTCACGTACTTAGGCGAGCAGTTTGTTCAGATACTGATAGCTGATGGCGATGCTTTCCATGGCGGGAGTACTGCCTGAGTCCCGTTCAACGAAGTATCCCTTCACGCCTTGTTGTTGCGCGAGCGTCAGTAAGGTCTTCCAGTCGATGGTGCCGCTCCCCACTTCGGTAATGTGCTCAGCGGCGGGGCCAAGCTGCTGCGAGGCTGGAAATCCCGGCTTCCGGTCTTTGAGGTGGAGCAACTGGATACGGTCGCCGAACTTCTTCAGCATGGCGATTGGGTCTTGACCGGCTTGCGTGATCCAGTAGCAGTCCATTTCCAGGCATACCAGTTTTGCATCGGTGTTCTGGGTCAGGATGTCATACCCGGTCAAGTTCCCGAACTTCTGAAATTCATAGTTGTGATTGTGAAAGCCGAATTGCATTCCCATGCCGTGCACCTGCTCGCCCCAGCGATTGAACTGGTCGGCAGCTTTCCTAAAACCATCAGCTGAGTTCCACATGTCTTTCGGAAGCATCGGGCAGATAACATACTGCACCCCGAGTTCCTTCGCGTAATCCAACTTCCCTGCCAGCCCGTCGTAGTTGAAATGTCCACTCGGCGCGCGCAATCCGTTGTCGGCGACCATGCGGCGCAATTCGGCGGCCGGATGCGAGTACACATTCCAATACAGCTCGACCTCCTGGTAGCCGATCTTGCTGATTTGTGCCAGAACTTGGCTGAGATTCTTCTCAGCTTCGTCTCGAACCGTATAAAGCTGCACGCCCAGTGGAATGCGCTCTTCGGCAGCAAACGAAAACTTTCGAAGAGCCAGCGTTGCCAATCCTGCGGCTGATAATTGCAGCAGATCGCGTCTCGTGATCATGAGTATCCGTCCTTGTCAGGAAAGATTCGTGCTGGTGTCTAATGTGGATGCTGGCCCGTGTAAGGGGCACAACACGGTGTTTGCACAGGAGTGAACTCCATCAATTCCACCCGCGTGCCATCGGGATCGTACAAATTCAACTGCCATTTTCCGTCTTTGCCGATCTGCTCTTTTTCCTCGTCACTCGGCTTCCATCCGCGTGACCGCAGCAATTGAGCCGCATCGCCCATCGCGGGCACGCCGAGCGCAACATGATTCAAAATGCCCAGCCCCTTGGGGGATGGTTGCTGTCCTTTCCTGACCAGCATGTACTCCAGCCATTGCGTGCCGTCAGGAACCTGCATATCTACCCACTCGGTTTCGTCGTCCTTCACGCCGCCGTGCCAATACAAGTGGAAGCCAAGAAGGTCTTTATAAAACTTGTCTTCGAGAGCACGATCATGCACCACGAAACCAGCATGGATCATGACCTTCGAAACCGGGACTTCGGGATTCCTCCCGCTCAGTTCCGGACGTTCCTGCACAAACTCGATCGGATTTCCCTCCGGGTCTTTCATCGCAAACCACAGAGTGCCTCCTCCACCGGCATTGACCTTTTCAGGCACGTTGACCCCGCGACTCGCGAGGTATTTGCGCAGTCCCTCGGCGTCAGGAGTTGCAAAGGCCACATGCGAAATCAAGTTATTACCATGGCTCGCCGGCATCGGCTCCAACTCCACCGCTTGCATTCCGACGTGGTAAACATTGGGGCGTGACGGTTCCACTGCCAGTCCCAACAATCCGGCATAGAAGGTTTTAGCTGCCTCGAGGTCGCTGCTGTAGAACGCTACGTGAGAGATGCCGGTGATCTGCGGTCTGGGAAGAATATTCTGACCACTACAAATTGTCGCGAGAGCAAGCACTGCAAACAGCAGATGATTCCGCATAAATGGGCCCTGGAGTCCGTAGCTCTTAGGTGCTAGGGATTATAATTCACAACCGGTAAACCGTTCAGTTAAAAGGTTGACTTGAGGAGCACCAGATCTTCTCGCTGCGGCAAAGTCCTTCTCGGGGGCTTTCTTTACGGTTTGGATGGCCGGCATCCGCGGCTGTCTTACGGCGACTTCTTCAGAACCGCGTTGGCGTTTTCGTCTTCTACGATCACCGACTCGAACTTGTGCAGATCGGCTAAGTGGTCCGAGCCGATGTATGGGTCGCGGATAACATACTCGCGCGAATACCGCAGGGTTGAACCCACCGCCTCGAACTTGCTCTTGTAGCTGGCAAAGCCCACATCGATTTGCATGGGATCAGGCAGGTCATCCACCACATAGCCAGGCGGCAACTGTATTTCATACACATCCCTCTCGAGGCAGGCGCCGGCAAGCTCTACGGGAAGCTTCCGCTTAGCCCAGTCCAAGGTAAAGTTCTTGTCACCTACTACGCGCACCCGAACCAGCACCATGGGACCCGAATGCTGAGCGTAATTCTGCGCCGTGAATTGGTACTCCTGGACCAGTTCCGAGCCCTGAGCGTTCGCGTCGCCAAAACTCGCTTTCTGCACGGACACGTTCTTCAGCGACTGTTCCAGGTAATGATCGAGACCTTTCAAACGCTCGGTTTCGTTCGCGTGGGCCATCCATGAGCGCCCGCGGGCGGCATGTTCCCCGGTCGCCCGTTCCACCAGCGTCCCCGACAGCGAGCCATCGGCCTGCAATACAAACTTGCCTTCGCGGTCAAAACGGTTCGTATCCGGCGGCAGAATCGGCAACCGGATCAATTCGCCGCCAGCCTTCGCGACCAGTAGAGCGTAGCTCCCCTGCAATGCCGCCCTCAGATCACCGATTGGCGTGTATTCATCAGTGGGATCAAAAATCAAGTATTGCTTGCCAGCCTTGGTTGTGCTGACACTGCGATAGGCGCCGGACTGCACGTTGGGCGGAAGTTCGATCGCCAGGATAGCGTGATTGAACAGGGTCGAGGGCACATCGGGCTTGACGACGCCGCGTTCCGAATCGACCAGCACGTAGTCAGAGTTGATCCCCGCATCAGCCAACATCGTGCTGAGCAGCGTGACTTTGTCTTTGCAATCCCCGTAGCGTGAGCGGAACACGTCCGGTGCGGCATGCGGCTGGTAGCCGCCGATGCCGATGGCTATCTCCACATAGCGAACCTCCGTTTGCAGAAATCGCGACAGGGCCCTGATCTTCGCGTCGAAGGTGGTAGCGGCGGCCGTAAGTTGCTGTACCTTGGCGGCAATATCAGGATTGTTCGCCCTGCGTCCGTCGGTAAGATGGTAGTACCAATCGCCAATCGCCTGCCAGGTGCCCAGATTCGTGCTGCCGGCGGGTGGATAGAAGGCCAGCTCTAGATGTCCGGCCAGTGCCTCCTGCGCCGGGCGCCGCTTCTCCTCAGGAATGCCCGGCAGGTCCGACCAGCTCCACTGCCAGCGATTGGGTCCCGGTTGGACAGGTTGTAAGGCCGAGTGGTTTGCCCAACTCGCCTTGTATTCCCATCCCGCCGGTAATTGCAACGTTAAGCGCGCGTCAGCCACCGGAATATCTTCCTGGAAGAACCAGTGCAGCTGATCCATCCAGGTGTGCTGGCGAACGGTGTATTCAAATGCAATCGCGCTTCCCGAGTTCGCTGCCGCTGCGTCGGCCGAACGGAGTTTGATGTCGGTGTAGAGCGCCTCCGAAAATGGACTCACCTCGATGAATTCCTTGTCCTTGATTTCGTATTCGCGGCCATCGCGGTCGATTGTCCAAGCGTGAATAGCGAGAAGTTTGTCGCCAGCACCAAGATAGACCGAGAGTTTTCCCTCTTTGCGTCCTTCCGGCCGCAAGATACGGACCACGCGCCGCAGCGAAAACTCCATTTCTCCGGGTGCCTTGACGTTGGCAGTCGCATCGTTGAGCAACACCACCGCATTCGTCTCCGCCGGATACCTGGACGAGGGCTTTGCAGCAGCTTGCCGCATCCAGTCGGGTGCAATCGAGCACCAGGTCGTGAGCGGCGACAGCAACACCAGAGCCAATAGCCAGGACTGACTATTTTTGCGCGACATCGGCCACTCGCTTCAGGAGTACTTGTTGATCGTCGTACTCCTTGACCTTGTCGTAAAAGCCTTTGAGCGCCCTATAGTCAGACAGTTTGATGGCAAAGCTCGCCATGGCAAGATCACGCGATGAGATAATCACGTTCTTATCCTGCTTTCGTTCTGCCTTGTAGAGGGCATAGTCCAGATTGGCAGACTCGCTGGCAGGCAAACTCTCAACCTGCAAGCTGTCGGGCAGCGTGATTCTCACCTCGTCGACCGCACGGGTGGGAAATTCGAAGTATACGGAATGGACGCGATCCGTATGGGCAAACATCGCAGGCTGGTTGTAGTCAAACACGTTGCTCGGCATCAGTAGCCGTTTGCCTGCGGAAATGAGCATCGGCGACGACACTTTGTACTCGACAACCAGTGGAGCATCAACGGCATTCCAGTCCGGTCCCTTGGAGACGGAGACTTGCGCATCCGCAGAGAACCAACTCTTGGCTTCATCTTCGAGGATTTTTGTGCGACCAACCTCATCGGTTTGCAGACCCTCGAGGCGGCGCTGCAAAGCCTCCTGCCCGAAGAAACCCGCAGCTAGTGAGCCTTCTACCTGGCCGTGCTCGTCCATGCGCAAGCGGGCCACGCGCTTGGCAACAGCTGCCATGTAGTCGGGCGGCGGAGTGGACGCAATCGCGGTGCTGCCGTTCGCGGTCTGCCGGATTCCCTGTGTCCCGGAATACTTCCAGTACAGCATGCTGTAGGGACAGTACCTTGTACCCGGATCCAGGAACACGTCCTTGTCAGTCAATCGGACGATGGCAATCTCTGCGCTGAACTGGTGCATGCTCAGATACTTAGGCTCAAAAAACGTTTCTGAGCGGTCGGTCACGGCCATCACCCACGCTGGAATGCCGGCTGCTCGCACCATGGTCACGAAAAGCATCGTAATTTCATCGCGATCCCCTAACTTCTGGCGAAGCACGTCTTCGGCGCCCCGGTTCTCGCGCTGCCCCAGGACTTTCTGCTCCTGCTGTGTCCGCCTGGGGTGATAAGTAAGATTGTCAATATTGCCCACATAAGCGTAGATCTTCCTTACTTTTTGTTCCGGCGTGTCGCCGGGGGCGACGACACTTGCGACTGCTTCTGCTACGCCTCCCTTTTTCCCCATGAAATGCTCGACATCCTTGCTCCAGTACTTTCCTTCCTCATTCCAGTACTCATCGGAATTCGAGACGGAGACGTAGTAGAAACGCACATAGTACTTGAACGGAAGCGACGGCGGCATGTGCTCTTCTTCCACGAACGGCGGCACGTTGAGCGCTTCCAGGTCGTACCGGTTGCGGGTGTTCTTCACTTCCACGCCTTTGGGCAGCATCGCAACCCAGGCCAGACCGCGCAGGTTCTCGCCGTGCCGTCCCACCAGTTCGGAAGTAGTCGATATGAAGGCGAAATGCTCCTTGCGCTGGAACATGTCCTCTTGCAGCACCCATTGCGGCGCCCAATGGAAGTAATCGTAGTGGATTGTGTATGTGTACTCCAGGACGCTGCCCACCTGCACATCGGGCAGACTGAACGATTTCACTTTTTGCCGGAAATTCTTGCTCTTGACATAGTCTTTGTTGAAGGGCTTCCCCTGGAATTCGACAATGCTGCCATCGGGGTGAATCGTCCGGCCATGCACATCCGAGATGCTGAACTCGTCTGCGTAGTAGGGGATTTGTATGTCGCCGAATTTTCTCCCTGCCTCGGTCAATACCTTGATGCGCATGTACACAGCCAGGTGGCGCTTTTCATCGTTGGCGTTTTCTTCGTGGTCCAGGATGAAGGCCGGTGCTCCAGGTTGCTCCGGTAAATCCTTCATCTGTAGTTCATCGGGACTGATTGCCGCCCAGTCCGCGCCGGCGAAGGCAAGGTTCGAACTGCATGGAATGAAGACCAGGAAAAAAAGAAGAAACCGTAGTCGACCGCGCGTTGCAAGCGATAACAAGGACCGCCTCCCCCTCTGCCGTACTGAGCGATCTATGGATCGAAGCTGAAGGACGATTTGTAACCCAGTTTTGCTCCTGACTGCAAGTAGTAATCTCACTATGATGCGGGTTTCTTTAATGGATTGCGAAAACCACCACGATTGTGACGGCAATCGATGAGAGAGCGATTGATGGCGGTGAGATCGATTCGAAGCCAAAAAATTTGGAGCAACTCGCAAATCTGATACGGGGTGGGGCCGTAACGATCAGCAACTTGCTCCACAGAGGTGCGGGTCATCAAATCGCTAAGTTAACCGCGCAATTCAAGCCTACCCGTCTGGCACGAGGTTGCGCAATAGCCGAAACCTACTAACCCGGGATGTCCTATTCTTCCTGGTCCCAGAGGGCCTCGGCGTAAATCTTGTAAGCGGCAGAATTTAATAGACTTACATCGGAAGAAGTTAGGGTATGTTGACCAACCCGTTGCGGATCGCGTACACCACCAGCTCAGCAGTCTTGTGAATTCCCAACGCATCCATAATATTTGCGCGATGCACGGCTACAGTATTCGAGCTCAAGTTAAGCTGCGCTGCAATTTCCTTGTTCGACAGTCCACCGACGATGAGTTGCAGAACCTCCAGTTCCCGCACCGTGAGGCCAGTCACCCGTTCGCCTCTCAGAGTAGCCCGGCGCGCGATCTGAGGATCGAGAACTTCTTCCCCTGCCGCCACACGACGGATGGCTGTAACCAATTCAAGATCGACCGCATTCTTCAGCATGTAACCGCGGGCACCGGAGTCGAGGGCCTGCCGTACCCACGTGTCTTCCGAGTGCATGCTCAACATCAGCACCGCGGCTTTTGGATTGTGCTCGAGGATTTTTCGCGTCGCCACCAACCCGCTGATGCCCGGCAAGGCGCAATCCATCACGATCACCTTGGGCTGCAACTGATGCGCCAGGTGCACTGCCTCCTCGCCGTCACTAGCCTCGCCCTTAACAACGATGTCTTCCTCGTCTTCCAGCATGCGCCGAAAGCCCCGGCGCACCAGGGCGTGATCGTCAACCAGCAGTACTGAGATCTTTTCTGACATACGCTCCTATACACCGACCTCCGCGACTGCTTTGGGCACGGAAAGACGGACCAGGGTGCCACCACCATGTGGCTGCAGAAATTGCAGCTTCCCGTTCAGCAACTCGGCCCGTTCCCGCATCGCCACCAGTCCAATGCCCCTCTTGCCGTTCGAATGAAACCCGCTACCGTGATCCTCCACGTCGAGTTCCAGCGACTGCTCCAGGAACCGCAGCCTGACCCATAATTCTCTCGTGCCCGAGTGCCGCGTGGCGTTGTTGAGGGCTTCCTGCAGCACTCGATATACATGGATGCCGGCGCGGCTCTCCACCGCGAAGGGTGCTCCAGTCTTACTGTAGTGTATGACGACGCCGTTCTGCCGTTCGACTACAGGGAGGTACCAGTCTACGGTACTCTCCAGCCCCGCTTCTTCCAGGGTCACAGGATGCAGCGCCTGGGAAAGGCTGCGCACCTTGTCGAGCGTCGACTGTGCAATCTCCGAGACTTCTGCCAGGTCAGCGCGCAAGGGCGATCCCTCCGGCGCCTGCCGCCCCGCACGCCGCAACATCGAACCAATGGCGGTAAGGATCTGTCCGAACTCGTCGTGGAGTTCACGCGAAATGTGCAGCAGAGTTGACTCCTGCGTGGCTATCAACTTCTGCGCCAGTTCGCTCCGTTGCTTCGACAAGTCAGAGAGGCGCTGGAACAGCAGCCGGTTCGACCGAATGAGATACAGACTGGTCAGTACGATGGGTACCAACGTCGCGAGCAGGAACAGCAACACCTGTCGCTGGACGCGAAAGTAAATCTCCTGGATCCGTTCTCCGGCCTGTTGTTCGGCCTCATTATTGGCGACGAGTTGGCGCGCCACCGCGATGCTAAGGGCCGCCTGGTGGGCCTGCAATGACACCTGGACCTCACGGCGAGCCTGCTCTTCGTTGCCTGCCGACGCCAGCGCAAACATATGGTCCGCGGCGCCCCAGAACTGCGCCAGTGATTCCTCCATGTAATGCCTCTGCTCCGCGGTACGGTACGCCATCGACAGTTCGGCTTCCAGCCGCATCGCGTCACTCAGGTCCTGCCGGATCCGTTGGAATTGCGCCGCCCATGCGCTCAGCGGATATGGCTCATTGGCATCGAGCATGTCGCGCATGGCTATGCCAAGGGAGTTCAGGTCATTCTGAATGCGCAGCAGTTGCAGGGAATCTTTACGGTTGCGATCGATGATGTTGCTCTGTAAATCCCGCAGTCCCTTGATCTGATGGGTGATGTAACCCGTGTATGCCACCACGGCTGCGAGCGTGACCACCAGACCAAGCAATAATCCAGCAGTCGGCGAACGTCCAAATTTCATGGAGTTTGCCACGTTTCGAGCATACAATGCGCCGCTCTCACCCGCCAGCGAGGATCGCCTTTCGTCAAGGGCCAGAGACGGCTGTTGCGCAAGTTTCCGGTCAGTTCAAGCCGAGACGCCCTGCACTTACCGCGCGAATTCCTGGTGTTCTGGCGCGCTAGCATCAAGCGAAGCAATCGCGCGTGCATAAAGCTCGATACTGGGCCTGGCACTCAGTCCATGCCCGAAGATGCTGATCACTACCGTCAGAATCACGAGACGAATCGTCGCTTCGTCGGGCAGATGCATCTCCTGCTCGAGATAAACAATCCCAGAACGATGAACGCCAGGCCGCGCGGCCCGAACCATCCCATGAAGACCACACTGGGGCGGCTCCAGCGCGTACCAATAAGCGCCATCGCCACTGGAAGCATCCGCACCACAGAAGGCTCAGAGCCGCGTACAGCGCGCATCTCGGGTCAAATTGCGGCCAATCCTTCACCACGATCAAACCGAACAGAAAGAACACCGTCAGGTTGGACAGTTGCCTCCGCTCCTCGGCGAATTCGACACTGTGCTTGTCCGCCTCCTTGAACCCCACTTGCACCGCGCGTAATGCCACAAACGCCGCTATGAACATGCTCGCGCCAACCAGTTCGGACACCCCCATGCAGATAAGCGGCAGAGCGACCACGCCGATTTGCTGAAACGATTCCGCCATCCACCCGTTTCGGCGCGCGCCGCCCAACAGCCAGCCGCCCGCGAGACCAATCCCAGTCCGACGAGCACCCCACAGCCAAATTGTTCAACGATGAACTGAGTCAGGCTGGCCAAACCGCCTTCAATCTTGGCTGCGGCCAAGGCGATGAAGAACAGCATGAACGGGACGGAGAGGCCATCGTTGAGACCGGCCTCTACACTGAGCGCCTGACGAATGCGCATCGGAACTCGCGGGCTGTTCACTATGACTCGTCCAAGTCCAGCATCGGTTGGCGCAAGGATCGCTGCCAGAATTCCCGCCTCCCAAGTCGACGGTGCTGGAAATACCAACTTCGCAGCTAGTGCTCCTAAGGCTGTGGTCAGCAGCATGCCGATGCTCAGCAATCGCGCCGGCAGGTTTTGAATGCTACGAAGAATCCGCAGCTCGGTGCGGCTCGCGTCTGTAAAAAAGCGGCAGAATCGGACCGATTTCCGCAATCCGTAGAAACACCACCGAGCTGAGTCCGGCGCTGCGAATCGCCGGCAAGGGGGAAACATCAGCATCCCAGGGGTGGTGAAAATGATGGGAGCGGTGACGGCCGACTGCTCGATCCAACGGGAAAGCAGGCTGTATCCAAACAGCAACAGCAGGAAAAGGATAAAAGGTA
>Ga0306920_100004884_pt1 | contig 17243 bp, 14 predicted proteins | sample flu12Cox44000170_FD_204666 | JGI IMG/M metagenome (GOLD analysis project Ga0306920, IMG submission 204666) | Lab enrichment of tropical soil microbial communities from Luquillo Experimental Forest, Puerto Rico - flux4day.12C.oxic.44.000.170 (v2)... | ecosystem: Environmental > Terrestrial >... | reverse complement strand
GGTCGCCGACTCAAGCTTGTCATCAAGCACGCATTCCGTGGCGACGCCCCACTCGTAGGCCTGCCGCCCGCCGATGCGCTTGGAGCGCATGACGATGTCCTTGGTGCGCGTGATGCCGACCATCTTTTGCAACCGCGCGGAGCCACCCGAGCCCGGGATTTGGCCCAACCGCTGCTCTGGCAGCGCATATTGGCAGGTCTCCGACGCGATGCGGAAGTCACATGCCAGCGAGATCTCGAACCCAACACCGAAGCAGTAGCCGCGGTTGGCGGCGATCACGGGCTTGGAGCAGCGCGCCGGCGCGGCCATGTTCCAGGCAAGCTTGGAGACGTGCTCGGGGCTGGCCTTGAGAAATCCCCTGATGTTGCCGCCGCTCGAGAAGTGCTGGCCGACGGCGCGCAGCACGATCACCCGCACGCGCGCGTCCTCATCCAGCGTCTCGAACACCAGGCGCAGCTGATCGCGCTGCGCCATCTCGATGACGTTGAGCGGCGGCCGGTCGAGGATCACGTCGGCCCGTTCCCTGGCGGTGTCGATTTCGACGCGAAAGCCATCGAGGGCAACGAGGCGCGGGTCGGCGAAGGCGAGCGGTGCGCTCATGCGGAGGTCCCTTTCTCGACGGGCTGGGGAGGGGTTTGCTCGGGGTCATATTCGCCTGCCACGAGCTTGCGACGCAGCAGCTTGCCAACCGGCGATTTGGGAATGCTTGCCACGAACGCATAGCTGCGCGGGCGCTTGAAGTCGGCGAGCCCCGACGTGCGGCAGAAAGCGTCGAGCTCGTCCCGCTCGACCGGCGCGCGGCGCTTGATGAAGGCCGCAACAACCCGCCCCAATCGTGCATCGGGCAGGCCAACGACAGCCACCTCGGATACGGCGGGATGCAGCGAGAGGCAACTTTCGATCTCGACGGGCGAGACGTTCTCGCCTCCCGTGATGATCATGTCATCGACCCGCCCGGTCACAAATAGGTCTCCGCCGGCATCGACGTAGCCGGTGTCTCCCGTGAAGTACCAGCCTTGCCGGATGGCCCTGGCGTCGGCGTCCGGGCGGCGCCAGTAGCCCTCGAAGGCCTCGTCGCCGGCGAGCAGCGCGATGATCTCGCCCTCCTGCCCCGCAGGCGCAAGGTCATCCGGCGAGACCGCGTTGATCTTCACGACGCGGATGAGCTGATTGAGACCGGCGCGCCCAGCGGAGCCGGGCTTGGCGGACGCCCTTTGGTCGATAGTAAAGGTGTAGATCTCCGAAGAGCCGTAGTGATTGACGAACAGGTCCGGCTTGAAGGCCGCCTCGAGCGCGCGCAGCAGGCCGTCGGTCATCGGTGCTCCGGCGAAACCCAGCTTGCGCACCGAGCTCACATCAGTGATCGGCAAGCGCGGATGATGCACCAGGTCGTGGTAGAGCGTCGGCACGAGGTAGAGATTGGTGATCCGTTCGGCCTCGATCAGCTCCAGGGCACGCGGGACATCGAAGCGGCGCAATGCGATGAAGGCGCCGCCGACGAGGGCCATCGCCAGCAGTGAGCGTACACCCATCGTGTGATAGAGCGGCATGACGCCCAGCGTGCGCTCGCCGCGCGCATAGAGGTTTTGCGCCACGTGCGCCACGGCAGCCGCCCGCTCCACGCGGTGGCGCCTGGGCACACCCTTGGGGCGCGCCGTCGTCCCCGAAGTATAGAGCATCACCGACCACTGTTCGGCATCGCCGCGCGGCGTGGCGACCGCAGACCGATCGATGAGTTGTCGAAACGCCAGGTCGCCGTGCAATGGCGTATCGAGCGCGACGCAGGGCCTGGATCGAGCCGCCATCGACGTCGCCACCGCCTCCGCTGCGACGTCCTCGTAGACGAGCGCCTTGGCCTCGGCATCCTGCAGGCAGTAATCGATCTCATCAGGTTTTGCGCGCCAGTTGATGGGCGTGATGACGACACCCGCGACCTGGCATGCCCAGTGCAGGGTGGCCGCCTCCCAGCGGTTCTGCAGCACCGTGAGGAGGCGATCACCTGCGGCGAGCCCCAGTTCGCCGAGGCTCGCAGCGAGGCTGGAGATCCTCTGGTACCACTGAGCATAGGTGAGCCGCTCCGGGCCGTCGACGAGCGCCAGGGCGTCGGGATCGCGTTGCGCAGCGGCGAGGAAGGTGAACCCCAGGTCAAGCACGGCGCGTCCCCTCCCCGCGCAGTTTTTGCGCGGCATCGAGAACGGCGGCAATGATCGGCGCGTAGCCTGTGCAGCGGCACAGATGTCCAGCAAGGTATTCGCGCAACTCGGGCTCGCTGGGATCGGCGTGCGCGCGCAGGTAGGCGTCGAGCGACATCAGGATGCCTCCCGTGCAAAAGCCGCACTGCAGCGCGTGATGGCGGCGAAAGGCCTCCTGCAGGGCAGATAGCCGAGCGGGCTCCGGCGCCAGATCCTCGATGGTGCGCACGCTCGCGCCCTCGACCTGGACGGCGAGCATGAGGCAGGCGCGCGCGGGCCGGCCATTGATCTGGATGGTGCAGGCGCCGCATACGCCGTGCTCGCAGCCTACGTGCGTGCCGGTAAGCCCGACGGTGTGGCGCAGGAAGTCGGTCAGCAGCATGCGCGGCTCGGCTTCGGCGGCAACGGACCGGCCGTTGAGCCTGAAGCGGACGACGTGCCGGCTGTCACGGTTCAAGCGAGGCATCGGCGCGCCTCGATGATCGTTTCGCGCCCGAGCCGGCGCACGAGGTCGCGCCGGAACCGGGCCGTGGCGTGCATATCCTCACGCGCGTCGAGGTCCCAGGCCAGCTCGTTGAGGGCATCGTCAAGCGCGTCACCTGCGATATTGCCCCAATCGCGGGCGACCGGTCGGTCGGCAACACCGCCCACCGCCAAGCGGGTACTGTGGCGGGAGACGACCGCGGCACATGCGACGATGGCGAAGTCGCCATGCCGACGACCGAACTCGCGGAAGGCATAGCCGTGACCGGATCTCGCCGCGGGAAACGAGGCCGACGCAATAAGCTCCTCGTCGCGCCGGTCGGTCGACATGGCTCCCTGGAAGAACCGGTCGGCGAATACGGCGCGCCGCCGCCGTCGAGCCGACAAGGTGATGCCGCCGCCGAGGGCCACCAGCACCAATGGGATCTCGGCGCTCGGATCGGCGTGTGCGACCGAGCCGCACACGGTGCCGCGGCTGCGCGTCTGCGCATGCCCAACCCAAGGCAGCGCCGCGGCCAACAGCGGCTGTCGGGCGGGAAGCTGCGGCCAATCGAGCAACTCCGACTGGCTCACTGCGGCCCCAACGCGAATAACACCGTCTGCCTCCTCGATCTGCGCCAGCTCCGGCAGGCGCATGATGTCGACCAGCACCCTGGGACGCGCGAGCCGCATCGACAGCATCGGCACCAGGCTCTGGCCGCCGGCGATGACCCGAGCATCGCTGCCTTCCGCGGCAAGCACGGCGTGTGCCTCCGCCAAGGTCGCGGCTCTCACATAGTCGAAGCGGGCAGGCTTCACGACCGCCTCCCGAAACCTCCGCGCATAGAGCCGAGCCAACGTCGCCATTTCGGCGTGGGAGAGGCGCCGACCCGTCGCGCCAGGGCGGCGAAGAACTGATGGATGACGATGCGCGCGGCGCCGTCCAGCAAGCGCCCGGCGATGGCTGCAGCCTTGCCCGCGATCTCCCCTGTGTAATTAAAGGCGAGAATGGTGCCGCCCCTCCCATCGCTCTTTAGCGTGACGTGGCCTGTCCCGGCTGCGGAGCCGAGCCCACCGACGGCCCTGCCCGTCAGGGTCGCCGAGCTTGGCGGCAGGAGATCGGTGAGCCTCACGTCGGCCCGATAGCGGCCCCTGGCGGGTCCGACCCCGAGCGTCACCTCTGCGCGGAAGTGGGTGGCCGACACCTGCTCCAAGTCGTGGCAGCCGGGGATGATGGATGCCAGGGTATCAGCGTCGAGGAGGGCTTGCCAGACGGCTTCCGGCGACGCCGCCACCCTCACCTCGCCCGCACCGCGCAAGGCAGGTGCGCGAACGCCAGCGGCGACGACCTGACGCTCGTTCGCCGGAAGCGGCTCGGCCGGACCGATCGCCGCTAACAACTTTTCCGGGGTCAGCGGCAAGTCGATGTCATGGAGGTCGAGCGCATCGGCGACGGCATTGGCGATGCACACCGGCGTGCTCATGGAATTGCCCTCGCCTACGCCCTTGGCCCCGAGCGGCGTAAACGGCGAGGGGGTCTCCAAGTGCAGGATCTGCGGGACCGGAACCTCCATTGCCGTTGGCACCAGGTAGTCGGCGAACGTGCCGGCCAGGAAGCTGCCATCGGGTGCATAGGCATATTCCTCGTAGAGGGCTGCGCCCAACGCCTGCGCAAAGCCGCCCGTGATCTGCCCTGCCACCATGGCCGGATGCAGAATGCGGCCGCAGTCGTGCATGGTCACGTAGCGGTCGATGCGCACGGCCCCCGTGGTGCGGTCGACCTCGAGCCCGCAGATGTCGAAGATGAAGCCGTGGCAGAGAGAGGAGTTGATCTCGTCACCGTCGGTGGGCGCCGTCAGCTCGCCGGGCGTCCAGAACACGGTCTCGCGGATGGCGTGATCGAGATCGGCAGGCTGCGTCCCCGGCGCCCAGTGGCTGGTGGCGGCAAGGCGCGCGAACGGCAGGGCATTGTCGGGGTTGCCGCGGGCCCGCGCCGTGCCGGCGACGAACTCGATTTCCTCAACCGCAACATTGAGCTGCGGAGCAGCGATGCGGGCGAGCCTCGTCTTGATCCGGCCGGCGGCGAGATGGGCAGCTCCACACACAGCCGCGGCGAAGCGGCTCGAATAATTGCCGGACGCGATCGACCACGCGTCGCGGCCCGTGTCCATCTCCGCCACCACGCGAATGTCGGAGGGCTTAAGTCCTAGAGCGTCGGCGACGACCTGGGCCAGCACGGTGCGATGGCCCTGCCCTTGGGGAACCGACGCAATCTGCGCCGTGACGCTGCCCAACGGATCAAGCGCGATGGTCGCCGTCGCTTGCGCGCCGTTCTTGGCGCCGGCTCTGTGCCGCTCCTGTGGCGTCAGCACGGTCGTGATGTAGCCCATGTTGGAGACGCTGGGCTCGACCACGGCAGCAAATCCGATGCCGTAGAGCCGGCCCTCGCTGCGAGCCTTCTCGCGCCGGGCCTGCAGCGCACCCAGGCTGCCATCCCGTAGCGCTTGCTCCAGCGCCTGCTGATAGTTGCCGGAATCGAGGACGCCTCCCGTCGCGGTGCGATATGGAAATCGGTCGGCCGGAACGAGATTGCGTCGGATCACCTCGACGGGATCGAGCTGCAAACTGCGCGCGATGCGCTCGATGAGGCGCTCGAGCGCGTAGTAGACCTGGGGCCCGCCGAAGCCGCGGTTGAGGCCGGTCGGGGTCTTGTTCGTGACCACCACCCGGTTGCGGACGCTGACGTGGCGAATGTCGTAGGCGCCCGTCAGGTTGCCGTGCATGCGATAGAGCGTGGCGGGCTCAGGCGCACGCATGTGGGCGCCCACGTCCTCGATCTGGTCCCATGCCAAGGCGCGGACGCGTCCATCCGCATCGACGGCCGCCTCCAGCCTGATGCGCCTGTTGGTTGCGGACACGGAGGCTGTCAGATGCTCGAGCCGATCCTCAATCCATTTCACCGGCCGGCCGGCCATGCGCGCTGCCACGCCCATCAGCACGAGATAGGGAAACACCCCCTGCTTCACGCCGAAGCTGCCGCCGGAGTCGGGCGGCGTCCGCAGCCGCAGGCGGTTGCCCGGGACCTTCAGGGCGCGCGCGATGACGGCATGCAGGCTGAAGGGGCCCTGAAAATTCGCCAGGATGTCGTAGGCGTCCTCCTGTGGATCGTAGCTGGCGAGGACGCCATAGGTCTCGATCGGCGTGCATGAATTGCGCGGATAGTGCACATCGATGCCAATCTTATGCGCAGCCGCGGCGAACGCGGCCTCCGGGTCGCCATAACGGAACGATCGCTCGCTCGCAATGTTGGACCCGAGGCCCTCGTGCAGAATCGGGGCTTCGGGGTCGATGGCGGCGCGCGGATCGACCACCGGTGGCAACAGCTCGTAGTCAACCTCGATGAGGTCGAGGGCGTCCTCGGCCAGGTAGCGGTCGGCCGCTACCGCCACGGCAACCGGCTCCCCGACGTAGCGCACGCGGTCCACAGCTATCGGCCAGCTTTTGATCGGCGCCCTGACCGCCGCGGCGAGGCTCGCCGTGCGGCGAGCGACATCGGCCCCCGTGACCAGGGCCGCGACCCCGGGCGCCGCCGCTGCAGCAGCGGTGCGGATCGCCTTGATCCCCGCGTGCGCATGGGGCGAGCGAAGGATGGCGGCGTGCAGCGTCCCAGGCGCGAGGCCCAGGTCGTCGAGGTAGCAGCCGCGGCCGGTGACGAGCGCGGCATCCTCCACGCGCTCGATCGAGCGTCCCACCCAAGCATGAGATGCTGCGGACATTCCGGGTCTCTCCTGCGCTTGCGTTTCGCGCCAGGGATCCCGGCGAGGCTGCCATCAAGCGCGAAGGAAAACCAGCCCCGGGGCGGTTCCCGGAACCCTAGCCTCGGCGCGGGTTGGCCGGCGTGACGACCGCGCCAGCGCGCGCGCGCCCCGAGTTGCTCTTTTGCCGAGTTTGCGGCAGCCCATGCCACGCCTTGGCGCGCGCTCGGGATGCGCTCGCTGGAGGCGCAACAACGGGACATGTGGGTCGGCGACGGCGCAGGGCGCGCGCTCGGCACGCCACACCTCTGGCGGGCCAAGGCCACCATTCACACGGTCGCACCGACTGGCGCGCAATCGCGTTTGCCGCGGTTGCCCGCACGCTTCACATCCCCACAGATGCGTGGGCCTTCCGGGTCATGCGCACGGCATTCCGCGGCGCACGCCGGCTCGAGTGATTCCGCTCCGCGTTGGGTCTTCCCAGAGGTATGCTGAGCGCGCGTGGCCACAAGGGCCGTGGGCTCGCCGGCCTCAAGAACTCGCCCCGGCGCGGGATGCGATCGCCATGGACGAGAACCGCGACGGTAGAGGCTCCAGGGTCATAGGCAAGGTGGTGGACGGGGTGTGCGTCAACGTTGTCAAGTGATGCGAACGGGACTGCGAAATACCGCCTCTCGTCGCCAGCCGCCGCCCGCTCCATGGGATGCCGCTCGCGGGCGTCGGGCTCGCTTCCTTGACGCATCCGGTGGAGCCTGCAAGGACCTCCTGGCATGAAGCCGGTCGCATTCGACTACCTGGCGGCGGAAAGCCTCGGGTCTGCCCTCTCGGCCTTAAGCCAGGCGGGCGGTGACGGCAAGATCCTGGCAGGCGGGCAAAGCCTGCTGCCGATGCTCAACTTCCGCCTGCTGCGCCCATCGCTTCTTATCGACATCAATCGCATTCCGGGGCTCGCTTATGTGGAAGCCGCAGAGGGCGCCATCAGAATCGGCGCTCTCACCCGCCACCACGCGCTCGAGACTTCGAGCCTCGTCGAGGCGCACCTCCCCGTCTTGGGCGCTGCCATGCGGCATGTGGCGCACCTCGCCATCCGCAACCGCGGCACCATCGGCGGCAGTCTGTCCCACGCCGATCCTGCCGCCGAGCTGCCCATGCTGGCGTTGCTGCTCGACGCCAAGATCGGCATTCACTCGCTCAACGGCCGGCGCACGGCCGCGGCGCGCGAATTCTTCGTCGGCGCGCTCGCCACGTCACTTGGCGAGGACGAGATGGTCACCGACGTGGAGCTGCCGAAGCTGCCGCCGGGCACGGGCTGGGCGTTCGCAGAGGTCGCACGGCGGGCCGGAGATTTCGCCCTCGCCGCCGTGGGCGTCACGATCTCGGCCCGCGACGGAAAAGCCGCTCAAGTGCGCATCGCCATGATGGGCGTAGGCGAGACACCGCTGCGCGCGCCCGAGGCGGAGACCCTGCTCGCCGGCAGAGCCATCGACGCTGCAGCCATCGAGCAGGCCGCGGCAGCGATGCAGGCGATTATTGCGCCGAACACCGATCTGCACGCATCCGCCGACTACCGGCACTTCCTCATCGGCGCCCTGGCGCGGCGGGCGATCGACACGGCCTGGCGGCGCGCGCTGGGAGAGCTTTCATGATCGGGCGCAAGTCGATCAGACTGACGGTCAACGGCGTCGCCTACGAGAAAAGCGTGGAGCCGCGCCTGCTCCTGTCCGACTTCCTGAGGCAGGAGCTCGGTTTGACCGGGACGCACGTTGGCTGCGAACAGGGTGTGTGCGGCGCCTGCACCATAATCCTCAACGGCGACAGCGTTCGCGCCTGCTTGATGCTCGCGGTGCAGGCCGATGGCGCCGCGGTCGAGACCGTGGAGGGCCTGGGGTCGATCCACAGGCTCAGCGCCCTCCAGCAGGCCTTTCAGGACCACCATGCCCTGCAGTGCGGCTACTGCACCCCCGGCATGCTGATGACGGTTGTGGACCTCATGCGCAAGTATCCGCTGGCCAGTGACGAGGAGATCCGCGAGGGGCTGTCGGGCAACCTTTGCCGCTGCACGGGCTACGCGCACATCGTCCGCGCCGTGCGCGCCTTCATCGAGCAAACGCGGAGCGCGCCATGAACCCCATGAAGATGCACATCTTGCCCGGTGGCCGACTGCGCATGCGCAAGCGCGTCTATCTGCCCGACGCCGGCCGCGACGAGACGATCGAGTTGCCGGTTTCGAGCGTCCTAGTGCGGCACGCCCAGGGCAATGTGCTCATCGACACCGGCTGCCACCCTTCCGTGGCCGAGAACGCCGAAGCGCGCTGGGGCGGCATGACGAAATTCATCACGCCCATCATGGGGCCAAACGACAACGTTCTGGCGGGCTTGTCCGGCCTTGGGCTGCGCGCCGAAGACATCGATCTCGTCGTCAACTCGCACCTGCATCCCGATCACTGCGGCTGCAACGCCTTCTTCAAAAAGGGGACCGTGATCGTGCATGCCTTGGACCTGGAGGCTGCAAGGGCACCGGACAGTCTGGCGCGAGGCTATCTGCCGATCGAGTGGGACCATCCGCTGCCGATGGAAACGATCAGTCGGGAGCGAGACCTCTTCAATGATGGGCGCATCGTGCTGATCCCGCTGCCCGGCCACACCAAAGGGTCGATGGGCGCGCTCGTTGGGCTCGACCGCAGTGGCCAGTTTCTGCTTGCCGCCGATGCGGTCAGCCTGCGCGCCTCGCTCGATCGGGACATCGTTCCACGCAACACGTCGAACGCGGAGATGTTTCTGAAGTCGCTGGCCGAGATACGGCGCCTGGAAAAGGGCGGCGCCACCGTCCTGTGCGGCCACGACGCTGAGCAATGGGAGACACTTCGCAAGGGAGCGCAGGCCTATGACTGAGCCAGCGCGCGAGAGCGCCGCCGACATCGCCCTCGATGAACGCCAGACGCGGCCCAAGCACGTTGGCGCGAGCGTCAAGCGCACGGAGGACCCGAGGCTACTCACGGGCCGCGGCACCTATGTCGACGACCGGCAGGTGCAAGGCATGCTGCACGTGGCCTTCTGCCGCAGCGACCAAGCGCACGCGCGGATCGTCTCGATTGATACGTCGGCCGCGCGCGCACGGGCGGGGGTTGCCGCCGTCCTCACGGCCGAGGACATCGCGGACGCCGCTGCGGCTCTCCATGCTGTCTCGCGGATGGCGGGCTACTACGCCACGCCGATCCTCCCGCTCGCTTCGGCCAAGGTGCGGTTCGTCGGCGAGCCCATCGTGGCTGTTGTGGCCGAGAGCCGCTACGTGGCGGAGGACGCCTGTGAGCTCGTCGAGATCGTCTTGGAACCGCTCCCCGCGGTCGTGGACCCCGAAGCCGCAGCGCAGGTAGAAGCACCATTGTTGCACGAGAAGGCCGGCACCAACGTGCTGGTCCGGCGCGAGTTCAAGCGCGGCGACTTCGCGGGCGAGATGTTCGCGGCGCCCGTGCGGGTGAAGCACCGCTTCCGCTTCCATCGCAAGACCCCTGCTGCGATCGAGAATCGCTGCTACCTCGCTGAGTACGATGGCGGCCGCGACGAGCTGACGCTCCATTCCTCCACCCAGGTGCCCGGCATCGTCCGCAATGGGCTTGCCGAGGCGCTGGGCATGCCGGGGCACCGGCTGCGCGTGGTCGCGCCGGAGGTGGGCGGCGGGTTCGGAGGCAAGGCTTCGCTTTATCCCGAAGAGCTATTGGTCGCCGTTGCCGCGCGCAAACTCGGTCGCTCCGTCAAATGGACCAGCGACCGCTTGGAAGATCTGGCCACGACCAGCCAAGGCTTCGACGAGATCATCGAGGCCGAGATAGGGCTCGACCGCGACGGCCGCGTGATGGCGCTGACCGCGGACGTCATCGGCGACGTGGGCGCCTACTCGATCTACCCGTGGACCTGCGCGCTGGAGCCCGTGCAGGTCGTGAGCTTCTTGCCGGGGCCATACCGCATCCAGAACTACCGCGGGGCCGTCGAGGCCGTCGCCACGTGCAAGGCCCCCACCGGGCCATATCGCGGGGTCGGCCGCCCGATCGCGACATTCGTGACGGAGCGCCTGCTCGACATGGCCGCGCACCGGATCGGCATCGATCCCCGCGAGATCAGGCTCCGAAATTTCGTCGAGGACCATGAATTTCCCTATCGCATAGGCTCGGGGATCGTTTGGGACCGCTCCAGCTTCGCCGACTGTCTCGTTGCGGCGTGCAAAGCAGTCGACTACGACGCGCTCCGGCGCCGCCAAGCCGAGGCGCGCGCTGCCGGACGCTGGCTCGGCATCGGCATCGGCTCCTACGCGGAACTGACAGGCATTGGCTCGCGCATTTCCGTGGCTCCGGGCATGCCGCTCAACACCGGCACCGAGACGGCCAAGATCCGTATCGATCCCACCGGCGCGGTCACCGCCGCCTTCGGCATCGCCTCGCACGGACAGGGCCTCGAGACGACGCTGGCGCAGGTGGTTGCCGACAAGCTCGGCGTGCGCGTCGAAGACGTGCGTGTCATCCAGGGCGACAGCGCGGCCGTGCCGAACGCGAGCGGCACCTTTGCCAGCCGCAGCACGGTGCTCGCCGGCGGCGCGGCGACCGTTGCGTCGCGTCGTCTGCGCGCGAAGGTCTTTCAGGCGGCGGCGCACCTGCTCGAAGCCCCCGCCGAGGACCTCGTCGCGGAGGACGGGCGCATCTACGTGCCAGCCACCAACAAGTCGACCACCTTCGAGGACGTGGCACGCGCGGTCTACCGCGAGATGGGCCGTCTGCCGCCCGAAGCGCGCGCCGAGCTCGAGGCCAGCAGCACCTACGATCCCGTTCTCGGCACGACCACGTCTGCCACACACGTCGCCGTCCTGGAGATCGATCCGGTGACCTACGCGATAGGCCTCGAGCAATACGTCGTCGCCGAGGATTGCGGACAGCTGGTCAACCCGCTGATCGTGGAGGGGCAGGTGCACGGCGGCGTGGCCCAAGGCATTGGCGCCGCGCTCTACGAGGAGGTGACCTACGACGATCAAGGCCAGCTGCTGACGGGCAGCTTCGTCGACTATGTGGTGCCTAGCGCCAGCGAGGTCCCGCCGATGCGCGTATTGCACATGAATACCGTCTCGCCCGCGATCGGTGGCTTCCGCGGCATGGGCGAAGGCGGGACCATCGGCGCGCCTGCGGCCATCGCCAATGCGATCTCCGATGCCCTGGCCCCGCTCGGCATCGAGATCGACGAGTTGCCGGTGACGCCTGAACGGCTGTTCCGCTTGATCCAGGCTGCAAGAGCGAAAGAGTGCAGCCAACCAGCCGAGGCTTGAAGGCACTTTACCCGGGGCAAGGTATCGTGACATTTCCCACGTAGGGCAACTTCACCGTGCATTCCTTGCCCCCGGCCTTGCCTTTCATCAACTCACGAGCCGCCTTTTCGAGGTCTGCGAAGCTCGGATTGACGGACTTGGAATGCTTGTCTGCCGCTGCAGGCCCCGGCGTCTGATCGGGCGTGGGCTCTGTCTTCGTGATCTCATTGGGAGAAGCCGTCTTGGGGGCATCCGTCGACGAAGGAGAAGCCGTGGCCGGTGAAGTATCGCACCTCACAAGATCGGTGCTTGGCCGCCTCCAGATAAAGCTCTCGCTGAAAAGCTTGCTCCCCATGTAGCCCATCACCCGCAGCTTGTCCGATCCGACGAGCTTGAGCTCGACGCTGTAGCGAGCCTTCTTCTCTGGATCGTAGATCCAGCCGCCGTCCCACGTACCGGCAGATGTGCGCTTGGCATTGCCGATGATCTGCGTACCGCAAACACTCTTGTGGCCTGCGTCCTTGAGCCAGACGATTTTCCCGCACAGGCCGCCAGCACATTCGTTGATTTCGACGGCGCCGCGGCCGGTATGGTCGATCCAGACCCCTGTCGGGCCAGAAGCGGCGACATTGCGCTCAATGATGCCTGGCTTTGCCGTGACCGACGCGGGTGGCGCTGGCGCGGCGATACTGGCGGGCGGGGCAGGACTGGGTTCCGGCGCGGCTGGCGCCGGAGCGGTCGCAAGCTCGGGCGGCGCCGTCTTGACTATCTCGCTGTCCGCTGGCGCTGGCGGCGTGAAGAGCGCCAGGGCTGTGCGACCGCCAACGACGCCGATGGCAACCGCCGCGCAGCCCCACAAAATCAACCGCAGTTTCGGTTCGAGCATGAGCGACCTCGCAGGGTTACTGGACCACCTTAGCGCTCGGCCAAGGGCTCGGCTGTCACCGAAGTAACAGGGTTGGGCCCGGCGCGGCGCGAGATGTGCGGGCGCGGGGGTTCGGTCTCGCTTTTCGGCTTGCGCGTCTGGCGATTGATGCAACAAAGCCGTCGAGACGTTCGCAGCACTGCCAAGGCTGGTCGAGCCTCGCGGCCATCTCGGCCCGGGCGTTGACGGCGGTCGCGTGCGCCACCTACGCTTGGCGCAACGGCGCGGCGGTTAGGCTGGGCCGACCCAGGAGAGGAGCGTCCCATGCCAGTGAAGATCGAGCGGATGGAGGGGAACACCCGTGTTCAACCCGCGGGCGAAGAGCCAGACGATCCATCACCGGCGCCGAGGCGATCGTGTTGATCTCGGGTCTGCGCCCGCTCTGACCAAGCCCCCGCTCTTACCGAGCCAATGACAGCGACGGACAGCATCGGCAGGCCGAGAGCGACCCGGACGGAAGGGCGCGCCCTTGCCGTCGCGGCAAGCGCGCACGTCGTCCACGACGGCTATACCGACCTGCTCTATGTTCTGCTGCCGGTCTGGCAGGCGGAGTTCGGTCTTGGGTATGCCGAGGTCGGAATGCTGCGCGGCAGCTACATGGCCACCATGTCCGCCCTGCAAATCCCGGCCGCGCTCGTGGCGGAGCGCATAAGTCCGATCATGGTGTTGGCGGGCGGCACCCTGCTGGCCGCAGGTTGTCTCCTGCTAGCGGGTGCCTCGACAGGTCTTGTCGGCTTGCTGGTTGCGCTGCTTCTTGGCGGCGTGGGAGCAAGCGTGCAGCATCCGATCGCCGCGAGCATCGTCTCGAGCGCCTTCGACGGCGCCCGCTCCAGGACCGCGCTGGGCGTCTATAACTTTAGCGGCGATGTCGGCAAAATGGCATTGCCGGCCCTGACCGCGCTGCTTTTGACCGTGATGACGTGGCGTTCGGCGCTGTGGATCGTCGCGGGGATCGGCATTGTGGTGGCGGTCCTGCTCCTGCTCCTTGCACCGGCGCCGACGGCTCCTCTGCCGCGGAGTTCTGCGACTTCCAGGGACACCCAAGCTGCCTTGCATGGGCAAGCCCCCTCAGCCAGCTTCGGCTTTCGCCTGTTGTTTGCAATCTCCCTCATCGACAGTGCGGCCCGGATGGGCTTTCTGACCTTCCTGCCGTTCCTGCTGCAAGCCAAGGGTGCGGCCATCGCGCAAATCGGATTGGGATTGACGCTCGTTTTCGCGGGCGGCGCGGCGGGGAAGCTGGTGTGCGGGTATCTGGGCGCTCGGCTCGGCGTCCTCGCCACCGTGATTTTGACCGAAGGGCTCACTGCCGCCGGCATTCTCCTGCTGTTGCCGATGCCGCGCGAATTTGCCTTCCTCCTGCTGCCGGTCATCGGCGTAGGACTGAACGGGACCTCCTCCGTACTCTACGGAACGGTTCCTGAGCTCGTGTCGGGAGAGGCGCGCACCAGGGCGTTCGGCATCTTCTACACGGGTACCGCCGGCGCGTCCGCGGTCGCGCCGCCGATCGTGGGGTTGTTCGGCGATCGCTTCGGCGTGCCCAGCACGATGGCCGGCATCGCCATCGGCGTCCTCGCCACCATCCCGCTCGCGATCATCCTCAATCCGATGCTGGCCCGGGCGCAGGCCAGGTAACCAGCATCCCATGCGCGCACGCGTCGGCCGGCCGCAAGCCTGTCACGTCGGTCTCGACCACATGCGCGCGATCTGGGAACGCGTTGGCGAACGGCGGTCGATGCCACGCCACCTTATCGCTGCGCCGGATATCCCTCCGATTCGATCGGCGCATAAGCGTCACCCCCGCGCACGCCCCTCATTCCTCACACCACGATCGACGCCATCTTGCTCACGCACCGCAACCGCGACCATGGCGGCGGCATATTTTTCGGCTGATGTGCCATCCACGGCGCCAAGCAGTGAGACGCGTGATTATTAGCGGGCTTTTGCGCCTCTCCACCGCCAATGCCTTCTCAAATGAGCTTGAACCCCAACGCCTCAAACGTCGTTGCGTCAACACCGATCGGAATTTTGCGAGCTGCCGGCATCATCCCTGCCTGCGATGGAACTGCAGGTAATTGGTGCTGAGATCTGTGCTGAGCCCAACGCATGGTCCAAGGGCTGAGCGCGACCCCGCACGTCTCAGCCATTTCGAAGCCGTAGCGCTTCAGCGTGAAGTCGAGCTCCTCGGGAGTAACTAACTTGCGCCAGTCGTGCGTGCCGTGAGGAAGCCACCCCGACGCATGTTCCGCGGCGATGATGGCCTTAACGTGGGAGCGCAGCGTGCGGTTGAGCGTGCCGATGACTAGAGTCCCGCCCGGCATGACCAACCGCCCGAGTGCTGCCAGGAAGCCCGTCAAGTTGGTAACGTGCTCCACAACCTCGAGAGACAGGACCGCGTCGAACGTCTCGAACTGATCGGCACAGTCCTCCACCAGGGCGTGGCGGTAGCGGAAGAAGGCGCCGCTCAGCCGCGCGTGCCGCTCCGCGACCAGCACATTGTGCTCGGCGGCATCGATACCCAGCACATCGCCACCCAGTCGCGAGATAGGTTCCGTCACGAGACCGGCACCGCAGCCGACATCTATGATTTTCGCGCCAGCCAGGGGTTGCGCCGAGCGCGGGTCGCGCTGGAGCAGCACGGGTAGACGCCGCGCGATATGCGCCACACGCACCCGATTGAACGTGTGGACCACCTTGAAGGCCCCCTCCGGATTCCACCATTCCTCGGCCAGCGCATTGAAGCGAGTGATCTCGGCCGGGTCTGTCGTTCCAACCGCACCGGGCAAGCTCTTCCTCAGGTCCTTGCGCAGCATGAACGAGTCCCACGATCCACCAACGGCTCTCACCAATGCCCCTTTTGACGGTTCCAGGCATAGAGCAGATCGGCGAAACGGTCGTAGCCAAAGCGAGTAATCTGACGCAGGATCGGTAGCCCCAAGAGGTGGCCGAGCCAGGCATCGCCGGGCGTGCGCCGCCAGATTTCGAGGGCGCAATCGGCCCCGATGTGGAGCCGTCCGTCGTTGTCCAGGCCATATAGGCGCCGCCGCACATCCTCGATCTCTGCACCGAAGCGAGCCAGGGCATCAGGTTCCAGGTTGATGTCCCGGAACTCGATCGCACCGGCGCGCGCCGCCTGCACCAGGCGTTTGCGCTGCCGGCTTATGCCGCCGTTACAGATGGGGCATTTGGTGTTGTACCAGACGATGAGCTTGCAGTGTTCCATGGTGGCTTCACGACGCAAGCCGCCAGCGCAGGCAGCACTTGCCGATATAACTCTTTAATTATATAAGCAAGTTTATCTACTCGGCAAATGCTGGCTGGCGGCGCTAGTGTCGCAACACCGGCTGCAGCTCTTGCGAATCCGGTGATGTCTGTCGACAAGTTTTTCGAGGCGCTTTCTTCGGCACCGCGCCGGCGCATACTGGCCTTCCTGTCAAAGACCGACATGACAGCAGGCGAGATCGCGCAGCGGTTCTCCACCATGATGTCCCAACCGGCAGTCTCTAAACACATGTCCGTATTGGAGAACGCCGGCCTCGTGTGGCGCCAGAAGCGCGGTCAGAACGTGCACTATGGCCTGAAGGAGGACACGCTGAGCAGCACTCTCGTGCGCTTCCTCGCCGAGATATGCCCGCGCTCCCGCCCCTTCCGCCGAGACAGCGCCGCGGCCGCCAGGCGCAAGAAGGAGCACAAGGCGCAAGCCTAGTTCGCCGCGATCGAAGAGGCGCAATTGGACACCAATTTTCTGCTCTACGACGGCGACTGTCCCGTGTGCAGCGCGTACGTGGCGATGGCGCGCCTGCGGCAGCTCTACCCCGACCTGCGCGTCATAAACGCACGTTCCGAGCGCACGCTGGTGGTCGAATTGCGGCGGGAGGGTTACGAAATCAACGACGGGATGGTTCTGTCGCTCGATGGGACGATTTATTTCGGTGCCGATGCGATGCGCATGATTGCGAACTTGGGTCGCCTGTCCCCGTCCCTTTGGCGTCGCGCAGCTCTGGCGTTCACAGGCACCGCGCCATGGGCGCGCCCGCTTTATCCCTGGCTCAATCGCGGCCGGCAGGTGCTGCTCCGGATGCTGGGCCGGCGCCCGATCGATTGAGGCCAGCCAGTCGCCGCCCCAGGGGCCATTTCAGCCCTAGGCGCGTGCCTTTGCCGAGCGATGCCGGCAGCCCTCGCAATGCGCGGTAGATCCCGGCCTCAGGAGCTCGGCTATTGGCAGAGCGTCAGACATCCCAGGCTCGCGGCCAGGTCTTGGCGGCAGCGCATGCCAGTGGCCGCTTGCGGCAGACGCCAATGCAAGCCTGCTGTCGATGCCCTGCTCTGCGAGCGCTTCCTCGCGGGCGAACCCTAAATGTCGTTGCATCCGCATCGGGAGAGCCTGCAGCACGTCGCCGCACGCGAGGCAGGTGTTGACCTTTCCCTGCCATTGGCGCCTCCGGCATTCTTCTCCCGCATGCCGATGCAATGCCGATAGGGATTTATATGAGCGGACCGCTTATATGAGCGGACCGCTGTCAAGAGCGATTTGGCCCCTCTTACTTCCTTTTTCCTCTTTCCTTGTAGCATCCATTCTTTTGTTCGACCTGAAGACACCATTCTTTCGCCCCGACCCTGCGTTC
>Ga0306920_100004883_pt1 | contig 17244 bp, 12 predicted proteins | sample flu12Cox44000170_FD_204666 | JGI IMG/M metagenome (GOLD analysis project Ga0306920, IMG submission 204666) | Lab enrichment of tropical soil microbial communities from Luquillo Experimental Forest, Puerto Rico - flux4day.12C.oxic.44.000.170 (v2)... | ecosystem: Environmental > Terrestrial >... | reverse complement strand
GTTGATATCGCAGAGCCACGGACCATTCCACCCAGACCGCTGCCGGTACCGGTGCCGATAGGAAGGATGATGGGTCCGTCTTGGAAATTGCCGATCCAGATCGGAGAAAGCCGCTCGTTATAGGTGCCAAATGGCGTGAGGAAAAGGCCGCCTACGATCGTGATGTGCGATGTGGCGAGATAGTCAAGCTGCATGAACTCGGCTCCGCTAAAATGGGTATGGTCATAGCCCGACTGCCCCCCACCTTTGGGGAAAAAACTCTCCAGTATGGTGGCGCGGGATTCAATCAGGAACGAGTTGCCCAGAGGTGCTGCCAGAAGAGGGGAGACTACTGGGACAAACGTCGAGTCACCTCCATTGGAGCGCGCAAAAAAACCCACACCGCCCGAGAGCAGAGGGGTCTCTTGGGCTACGACACGGGGAACGGCATAGAGAATGCATGCCGAGAGTAGGAGTATTCCCACAAGTCGCAGGGGTGGAGGTGTTACAGAGTCGGTGCATAAGCGCAACATGCGTTTACGATAGCGTTACAAAAACGCCGACGTGTCATAGGGTGGTAGTCAAATTGTCAGTTATTTGTCACCTGCAGGATCTCAGCCAGCGCGCTCAAGGGCGCTGCAACCGGTGCCCTCGCCGGCGTGGAGGTGAGGAACGACGACGGGGCACTCGGATTTAGCGTATGGGCTTGCGTGCTGGGGAATGGCGCGGCCGGGAAGGCGGTATAGTTCCCTTCCTCCACTCGATGAGGAGAACTAGCGCCTTTCCGGCCGTTGAGGAGGGATAAGAGGTTTTGAGGAGGGAGTTATCACGAAGAGGTCAACGAGAGTCAACGTCATCGTCGCGGGGTCGGCGGCTCAGTAGGCGTTTTTGTCGGTGAAGCCGCGGACGAGAGTCAGCAGGACAATGAGGAGATCGAAGGACAGAGTCCAGTTGCGGACGTAGTACAGATCGTATTCAACGCGTTTTTCAATGGACGTGTCGCCTCGCCAGCCGTTGACTTGCGCCCAGCCGGTAATGCCTACTTTTAGATAGTGACGCGAATTGTAGTTCCCTACCGAATGCATGAATTTCTGGACGAGCACGGGGCGCTCGGGGCGCGGGCCGACGACGCTCATATCACCTTTGAGGACATTGAAGAATTGGGGAAGTTCGTCGAGACCGGTGCGGCGAAGGATGCGGCCAATGGGAGTGCAACGGGGATCGCCTTTAACGGTCCAGCGAGAATCGCTTTCGGCGCGATGAGAGACGGTCATGGTTCGGAATTTGAACATAGGAAAAAGCTTGCCGTTCAGGCCGACGCGGTCTTGAACGAAGATGACTGGACCGGGGGAACTAAGACGCACAGCAACAGCGATAAGTACAAGGAGAGGAAAGGTGAGCAGTAAAACCGTGAAGGAAAACGCGAGGTCGAAGGCGCGCTTGAGGGTGACGTAGAGAATGGATTCGGCGGGAGACTCCTGAAGGTCGAGGAGAAGCAAATCACCGAGGGTGAAAAGACGCGGATGGAGGAGCGATTCGCCGAAGTCCAGGACCAGACGAACGGGAACGCAAACAGGCGCGAGCTGAGCGCGGATCTGCGGAAGTTCTGCGAGAAGATGTGGGGGAATGGCGATGACGACGTCGGTGAAATCGCAGCCGATGGCGAGTTTTCGTACGTCCGAGATCTCGTAGACGGGCGCGTTTTCGACGACGGAGGCTTGGCCGGGAAGTTTGAGATAGGCGCTGACGCGGCAGTGGCCCAGCTTATCGGAATCGAGCGACTGCGCGACACGGAGAGCGAAGCGGTCGGTGCCCACGATGAGGACACGCGCCGCGGCTTTTTCACGGGAGTGATGCGGATTCCAGAGAAAGCGGAAAGCGGCGTCAGCGGCGGTGGTGAGTGTGGGAAGGATGGGGCCGCTGACCCAGATAAAGACGCGCGAGAACGTGGTGGCGCGATAGAAGAAGACCGCCGAGAGGACGATGGCGTAGGTCATGAGGGAGGCGAAGAGGATGCCGCGAGTTCTGTTGGTCGAGGTGAGACGGTTTTCGAGAGAAGTGACGCCGTAGTGTTCGGTGAAGATGGCCCACAGGCAGGTGGTGAAGAGGAGAAGAGCGAAATAGGAAGCGGGATCAGCATCGGTGGAGATGCGCGGGAGGAGATTGGTCGCGAAGCGGAGATAGGCAGCGAAGGCAAAAGAGAACAGGGGCATGAGAAACACGATGAGCGTGAGGGCGAACTGCGCGCATTTGAGACGGCCGCGGATCATACCGACGGAACTCCAGACAGCGCGGCACTGTTGGGGCCGGCGTGAAATTCGGCCCATTTTTCGGCTAGGTGATGGCGGAATTTTTGCTGGAAGTGCGCTGGGGCAAAGCGCTCGGATTGTTTTTGGATGAAAAAGGGAGAGAAGCGGTGTTCGACGGACTCGAAAACGAGGATGCCGTCGGCGAGGGATTGCGGGGATTGTTCGGGGAAAAACACTCCGCAGGAGCTTTCGACGGCGGGGTTGGGGGCGTCAGCCCGAAAAGCATTGATGGTTTCGGTGGCGCCGCCACGACCGAAGGCGATGACGGGACGGCCAAAGGATAGAGCTTCGACGGGAACGATGCCGAAGTCTTCCTCGCCGGGAAAAACGAGCGCGCGACAGTGCGCGTATTGTTTGTGCAATTCCTCATCGGAGAGTGCACCGCAGAAGTGAATGGTCGGGCCGGCTAACTTTTTCAGACGAGAATATTGCTCTCCGGTGCCGACGATGTGAAGGCGACGGCCGAGACGATTGCAGGCGGTGATAGCGAGATCGATGCGTTTGTAGTCCACGAGTTGACCCGCGGCGAGGTAGTAGTCGCCAGTACGATCGGCCAGGTAACCGGCTTGAACGTTGACGGGCGGGTGGATGACGGCCGCGTCGCGGCGATAAAGCTTGCGGATGCGTGCGGCGACGTTGTGTGAATTGGCAATGAAATAATCGACGCGACCGGAGGATGCAGCGTCCCACAAACGAAGATAGTGAGAGGTAAGGGTGAAGGCCGAGCGAGTGAAGAGGCCGAAGCCAGCGGCGCGTTGGTAGCGATGATAGAAATCCCAGAGATAACGCATGGGGGAGTGGCAATAGCAGACATGGCAGGTGTGCGCGGGGGTGAGGACGCCTTTCGCGGGACCAGATTCGGAACTGATGACCAGATCGTAGCCGCTGAGATCGAATTGCTCGAGCGCGAGCGGGTAGAGAGGAAGGAAATGGCGGTGCCAGCGGCGGCTGCCAGGAATTTTTTGCAGGAAGGAAGTTTGAATGGAACGGCGACGGAGGGAATCGGGAAGATTCTCGGGATCGACGACCACAGAGAAGAGATCGGCTCGGGGAAACATGGAAGCGATGGATTCGACGACGCGCTCGCCGCCGCGATAGGAGACAAACCAGTAGTGGACGATGGCGACGCGGGCGCCGGCGAGGGAGCGAATAGGGTCTGCGGCGTGAGCAGCCGGGGCAAGAAAAGGTTCGGGTTGGATTCGGGCGAGGCTCATTTGGTATCGTTTGCGGCCCGCTGCGCAACACGGAGGACGTAGCGGTGAAGGGCTGTATGTGGGCTTAGTTCGCCGACAATTTCTAAGCCGGCGCGGCGGAAGCAGGACTGCAAATCTTGCGCAGAGCGGCGAATGCGGCGAATACCCCGGCGAGAAAAACGAGGGAGGAGAAAATCGGGGAGGTTGGTTTTCAGATGGTAGAGCAGAGTGTGCGGGCGCGTGTCGAACTGCAGGTAGGCAAGGCCATGTTTGTGAAGCAAAGCGCTGGTGACGTGGAGATACCCTTCGATTTCGGAGAAGTCAGGAATGTGTTGAAAGACGAGAAGAGAATAGATGAAATCGCAGCGGCCGGAATAGCGGCTCGCTTGGCGAAGGAGATTTTCGGGGCCGGCAACGGGTAGGAAGGCGACGTTCGAAATGCCGTTGTCGCGCGCAAGAGTGGTGGCGCGCAGAATCATTTCGGTGGAGATATCGACTCCGAGGACTCTATCGAAATAATGAGAAAGAGGGAGGACGAGGCGGCCGAGGCCGCAGCCGAGTTCGAGTGCGACGCCGTTCCTGAGGCGATACGCGCGGAGAAGGGGGAGGATTTCGGTTTGGACGGTTTCCTGGCCGCTGCGCCAGAAGAAGCTCGGATCGGAGTGCTTCATTTCGGTGAGAATGTAGAGGTAGGGGTCGACTTCGGCGAAACGTTCCCAGGGATGGCGGGCTTGTGCCGTGCCGTGAGAATTGGTGTTTACGGACATACGGGTGCGCCCCCCAGGGAAGGGATTGCGCGCTGAACAAGCGACGCGAGACGGTATTTCCAGCCAACCAAATTCAGGAATAAACCAGCGAGCGTGAGGATGGCGAGAGACGTCATCGCCGTGCCCATCATGTGCTCGGTAAAGCTCATCAGAAATTCCAGGACGATGCAGGCTTCGATGGCTTCGGCGAAATTTTTGCCAAAGGAACCGGCGGCGAAGATTTGCTTTTGACGGCCGAGCCAGCGATAGAGGGAAATCCAGACGGCCAGCATAAGGAAGAGACCGACGACGCCGCCCTCGGCGAGGAAATGAAGATAGGAATTGTGAGCGTGGGAATCATTGTTGATGATGGAGCCGGACGTGGCGAAGTAGAGGAGGTGCGGAATGCCACTGTAAGTCTTCAGTTCGTCGTTAAAACGTGCGAAACCGGTGCCGATGATGGGGCTTTGGACGAAATCGTCGAAGGCGCGCTGGTAGTAGAGGAAACGCAAGACGATGTTGGGATCTTCGAGATCGGAGACTTCCTGAGTGCGGTGGGAGACGGTGGGTTGATTGAGAAGGAGATAGAGGAGAGGCACGAGGATCGGAGTGGCGTATTTGAAGGCTCGGGCGAGGGTGGCACGATCACGGAAGAAGGTGAGCAGGAGCGCTGCGAGGAAGGCGACATACGCAGTGCGCGATTGCGAGAGAGCCATACCTGAAAAGTTTGTGGCAAGCCAAAAGGACGGTAGAGAAAAAAAGGTTGGATTCTTGTTGCCAACGAGGAGAGAGAAGGAGATGAGCGTGGCGATAGCGTAGATGGCGCCGGCGGCGTTGTGGGCGCGGAATAGGCCGTGGAAGATGTTAGTGGACAGCGATGCGTCGTGGAGGACCTGAAGCGGCTCCGGGAGAACGGAGAGGCCGAGCGGAAGAATGGTGGAGTCCACGAATTCGGCGAGGCCTAGGAGAGCGACGGCGGCCATAAGCGTGAGAAACAAGCCCACGATGCGGCGAATGAATTGCGGGTCGAGGCGGACGTCGGTAATGAGGAAAAGCGGGAGATAGGCGATGAAGAGGGCGCCGTCGAAGCGAATGAAATCGAAGGAGAGGAAGTTGCTGAGGCCGGCGCCGGTGAGAAAGTAGCTGAAGATCCAATACAGGTAGGCAGCAACGAGGAATTTGCGGGCAGTATGTGGGCCGTAGCCGTGGAGAGTGAGGGCGGCGGAGTCTTTTCCGAGCAAGTAGAGCGGGAAGAGCGCGGAGATGGCAAAGATGTTGAAAGCGGGAAAGATGTTTCCTGCCAAGCTGACGATTATCAGAGTTGTGGCGGTCTTCTTCATTTGGCAGCGTGACCTTTAGGAATTCCCTTTCACGTTTTCCGGGAACGAGGGGAAGAGAGATTCCTCACTTCGCGGACTCCCTTCCGAGTGACGGGCTGTGCCGGACTCTCGGCATGCGGCGGTTGCCGATTCACGGAAGCGGACGAAGGCGAAGGTCATGGCGGCTTCGCGGAGGACGATGGAAGTGGCGACACCTGCCGCGCCGTGGATGCGGCCCAAGAGGAAATTGAGTACGAGGGAGAGAAGAGCAGCTCCAGAGTAAATTGCGAAGCTGGTTTGAACCGCGCCGCGAGCGATGGCTCTGGCAAGGAATGCTGCGTTTACGAGAATGAACGGGACGGCAAGCGTCATGATCGCCGCTGGAAGAACGGCTGATGCGAATGAATTGCCTAAGATGATCCGGATTACCTCGGGCGCGAGGAGCGCGGCGAGTGCAGATGACGGAAGGCTAAGAAGAAGTAACGCCACGAGGCAACGGCGGAAGTGGGCGTCGAAGGATTTTTGGTCCGAGGAAAGGCGGCCCAGATCTGAGAGAAGGACACCGCTGAAAAGCCACGCGACGACGTAGACCATGACCAGCGCGGAATTGGCCGCGGCAAAGGCGCCGACGACGGCGGTGGAGGCAAGCAGAGAAAGAACGAGCACGTCTCCGCGAAGCATCAAGGTAGAGAGCGAGTAGACAGCGCCGACCATGGAGGAGCGGAAGAAGAGATTCCAACAAAATGAGGAGCGCACGGAGGTGACGCGAGCGCCAATGCGATGGAGAGCGAGCAGCGAGAGGAGGAACTCTACGGATTGTGCCGCGACGAGCATGAGCAGGAGAGAGAGGAGTGGCAGACGGATGGCGTAGGCCGCCAAGAGTCCGAGCAGCAACAGCACGAAGTGCAGGGATTGAATGCGGGCGATCTGGTTGGTTCGGCCGATGGCCTTGAGGAAGCCGGCATGCAAACGAGAAAACGAATAGAGGAAGGTACGAAGACAAAAAAGCAGCGCGATCGACCACTGGGAGGGTGATAAGCCGATGATGAGTGCAATGGAAAAAAGAATTGCGGCGGCGATTGAGGAAAGGGCGAGCTTGTCGATGTAGAGAGCGGTGGCGAATTCGTCGAGAAGTTTGGGCTGCTGGCTGATTTCGGCGATGCCGGTCATTTCGAGGCCGTTGTCGGCCAGACGTTCGGCGATGGTGACGACGGCGAGGACGGTGGCGCACAGGCCCAGAGTGGAAGCGCCGTAAAGACGGCCAATGAAAACAGCGGCGCCGACGCTGGCGAGGCGCAGGAGGGACTCGCCGCCGATAACGTGGAGCGTGCTGGCGAGTGTTGTGCGAAGCTGAGTCACGCGATAGCTACTCCGGGTCGAGAATTTCTCGGCGCCCGTTACTGCTTGGTTTCCGCAGGCGCGGATTCTCCCTGAAAACGATCGAATAACCGTTTGGTGCGCGTGGAGAGCGAATTTCGCCGCTGGACGACGTATTCGAACTGGGGCTTCACGCTATGAACCATATTGAGGACGAGAATCTTGCCTGGGTCCTGGGGATCAATTTTTTCCCAGTTGTCTGTGGCAAGAATCCAGAAAACGCCGAAAGCGAGTGCCAGAACCATGCCCGCGATGACGAGCAAAATGCGCGGCGGGAAGATGCGTTTTTCGGGGACTTCGGGCGGATCGAGAACTTTGACACTGGGAACTTCCTTGGCCTCCTGGACTTTTGCCAGCTCGTATTGTTGGGTAAGCGTCTCGAAGACGGTTTCTTCGACTTTCATGCGGCGATAGAGATCGGCGTATGTGACGCCCAGCAGGGGAAGTTTGCGAATGGAGGGATAGAGTTCTTCGTCGGAATTTGAGGCAGAGGCGGCTTCGAGCGAGGACGGAGGCTCGCCCGTTTCGGGTTTGCCGCCCATTTTCATGAGCTGGCGACGGAGCTCGTTGACACGAGCTTGCGCGGCGCGGATACGAATGTTCTGGTCGGTGTAAATCTGCCGGAGGCCTTGGAGTTCGGTCTGCGCGGCGATGTACTGGCCTTCAAGGGTGGCGGCGGCTTCGACCATGGCTTTGCCCTGTTCCTTGATGTCAATGGCACCGCTTTTGCTGGCGAAATGGCTGAAGTCTTTTTCCGCGGTGCCTAATTCGGATTTGACCTGGCCGAGGCGTTGCTCGAGGAACACGCGCTCGCGGTGGGCGGAGGAGGTGTTGAGTTGCGTGACCACGTTGTTGAGCTGGCCGACGTATTCCTGAGCGAGCTCGCTGGCACGCTTAGGATCGTGATCGACGACCTGGATGGTAAGAACGCCGCTCTTGCGGTCGATGGAGATGTCCGTGCGGCGGGAGAGAATTTTTCGGGCGTCGACATAGCGGCTTTCGCCGTAGACGTCGCGCAGATCGAACTTGTTGATGAGGTGGTCCTGAACGATGCGACTCTGCAGAACTGCGGCGAAAAGGTCGGCAGAGGTTTTTATGCCGAGAAGATCGCCACCGATTGCGCCCAGATTAGCGCCCACGCGACCTGCGAGGGAAGCGAGGATGGCCATGCCTTGGCCCTGCGGGGGATCGGGGGGCATGAGGCGCGTGATGGCGGCGTAGCGCGCAGGAAGGATGAAGGCAGCGAGAAGGCCCACGATGAGGCCCCAGAACGCGAATTTGCCGAGGAGTTTGCGGTGATCCCAGACGCGACCGATGCGGGCAATACGCTGATGGCGGCTTTCGAGGCGGTCCTGCTGCAGGCGCTGCGCGAGGATATGGTCGATGTCCAGATTGCGAAGCGCTTCCGAAGATGGCGAAACCGAAGAATTGGAATTCATCGCATAGAGCTCCCTATGGATTGATTGCTTTGTGCAGCACGAGCTGAGTCGGTTGTGCCGGAATGCCGTCCCCACTGCGGCAAGAAACCGAGTTCGAGCGCGGCGGTAACGTTATTGCGCGAGCCGGGGAAGAGAAGCGGGAAAGAAGAGATGTGTTCGAACTGGAAAAAGCCTTTCCAATAGACGCCGGAGGGGCGCGTGACGGAATAGCCGGTCTGAAAGTCCTGCCATTTGCCGCCGCCGGGAACGAAATCGCTCAGGACGCGGCTCTGTTTCCAGGAGAAATCGAGAGTGTGGCGCGGGGAGATCCAGTAACGCAGCCACGTTTGCAGCGCAATGCCTTCGCGGCCGACGGTGTTGCTCAACAGATCGCCGTTGTTGGTGTAGCCGTCGGTGTAATCGAGATTCCAGTAGTTGAGGTGGCCGTGATTCTGGAAGGAGGCGCGACCCGGGCTGGTGGACGAGGTGTATTCGAAATGCAAATCCCCCTTCGGCAAAAGCGGGAGGTGCGGGAAGTAAATGCCAGGGCGGATCACACTTTTCGCGACGTTTTGGAGCGGAATGAGATCGTCGTCGTCTTCGAGCTCTCCGTAGAATGTCGCCCAGTCGTGAAGTTTGGGAAGACGCCAAGTCCAGTCGATGGCGGTGCGCGAATCGCCAGGGACGCTGTTTTCGGCAGCATTGACGCGACCGAAGAGGCTTTCGAAGAAAAGAGAGGACGTGAGCGGATGGCCTGCGCCGCCAATTAAGGTAGTGCGGCTGTAAGCAAATTCGAGGGAGCGGAGGGGCTTGAAGGAGATTTTTTGGCCGTAGAGCCAGGGCTGGTCGGATCCTCCTTTGTGGCCTTCGACGCGCCCGTAAAACTGGTCGAAGCTGAACGGGCCGAGAACGCGAGAGAGGCCGGGGATATCCGTGGCGGATTGTTGGGTGATGCGAAGCATGGGAAACGGCGCGGCATTGTCGCTAAGAAGAAGCGAGCCGCCGAGGCCGGGTCCCCAGGAGAGGGATTGATTGCCAAAGGAGATTAGCCAGCCGTGAAGATTGATGCCGACGTAGGCGTCGAGGAGTTGAAATTGGTTGATAGGCGCGAAAGGCGTTGGCGGAGGCGATTGCGTTTTGTCGGCTGTCGAGATGAAGTTGCGGACGGGTGTGGAGAGTGCGGGTTGCGAGGGTGAGTGCTCGAATTCGCTGCCAAGATAGAAAAAGAGACTGCCGTAGGTGGCGCTGGCGGTAGCGCCAGAAATAAAGTTAGTGCCTTCACGGAAGGGACGGCCGAAATCGTAGGCGTAGGTTTGTCCGAAGTGGTAGCCATCGTTGAGAACCGTGCCGCTGGAGCTGAGCGTGCGGGCGTAGAGGGAGTCGAGCTGAGCAGAGGTGTTTCCGGTTGCATAGACGTTTTCTTCGCGGGCGAATTCGTGATGAAGAGATTCGACGAGAGAGTTCGCTTGCGCACGGATGCCTGGATTCGAGCTGGCGCGACTTGCGAGGGCTTCGTCGACTTCGCCGAGCAGACGGGTGCATTCCTGGCGGGACCATGGGCGTTTGCCTTGAATGGCACTGGAGAGAAAGCCGAAAGCGGCGAGGCGATCGAAGGCGTCGTAAACCCAACTGTCGACCGGGACGTACACGGAGCCGGGAAATTGTGCTGGGCCGGATTCGTTTGCGTGAAGCATGGAGCTGAGTCCAGGCCAGGAACTGCCGCCGAGCTCAGGGTCGTGATGAGCGCGATAGACATATTCGGAAACCATCCAGCCGAGCGCGCTGCCGATTAGGACGTCGGAAGGAAAATGTTGTTTGCCGCCGACGCTCGCGACACTCACGGTAGTCGCGAGGCCGTAGACGATAAGCTTGGTCATGGGACCGTGATACTCGTGAGCGAGCACGCCGGCGGCGGCCCAAGCCGCGGCGGAATGTGTGGAAGGAAAGGAAGAGCCGCCCTGAAAGAAATTGCCCTGCCCGTTCGCTTGGAGAGGGCGTTCACGGCCGGTGATGAATTTGAGGCCTTCGCTAACGACCAGGGCGCCGAGAACGGCTTCGCCTGCGAGCAGGCCAGTCTCGCGCTGGTGTGGATCGTGCGAGCGCAGGCTCCATAGGTAGAGACCACCGGAAGCGGCGCCGAGGGAAACAACGGAGCCGGTGCGAACGTGCTGAAAGGTGGAGAGCGTGCCAGGAGTATTGGGGAGACTCTTGCTGAAACTTGGATCGGTGAGAGTCATTCCGGCGGTGATAGCGGCGAGGGGAACGAGCCATTCGGCGTCGGAGTAACGAAGGTGACGGGGGCTGGTCCAGAATTGTTTTTGGTCATCGACCACACGGCTGCTGAGGCCGGTCAGATCGGATACTGAAGTAGTAAGCCAATTCTGTTTGGGAGCCGGTCGGTGAAATGTTGCGGCGGCCTTGAGTGTCGGCGCAGGCGCGTCGATGGTCTTAAGCGAGTCCGCAGTGGGCGCGGGCGCCGATTCCTGCGCGAGTGCCGGCGACACGCGGAGAATGGTCGTCGTGGCCAGGGTGATGAGCATCGAATAACGCGCCAATGTGGGTCCTTTCCTCACGAAACGAAAGTCCTTAAGGCTTGAAATAGGCAATCGCGACTGCGATGGAACTGGCGACCTGCGCCGACTGAATCAAGGGAGTCCAATTGCGGGTGCCGATCTTCGGCGCTTTTTCGGGAACGACAACCATGTCGCCCGGCATGAGGACGGCGTCGAGGGGATTGCCGGACCACACGCTGCCGTTGTTTTTAGCGGCGAGAACGGAGCCGTCGGCGCGAATGACGAAGACGGCTTTTTTGTCGGCGACTTCGGTGAGGCCGCCGGCCTGGCTGAGGTACCAATTGGCGCTGCGGTCGGAAACGAAGCCTACGGCCGCGGGGTTGAAGACCTGGCCTTGGACGAGGACGTAGCTGGGTTTCTGGGGAACGAGGATGACGTCGCCGGCACGAAGCGGGGTTTCAAAGGCGACGTGTTCGAAGGTCTTGGCATCAGGGGAAGAGTGAATCACGACACGGCCGACGGGAAGATTGCTCTGAAGCTGTGTGAGAGTGGTTTCGGTTTGCGCGAGCGCGGTGAGTTTCAGATTTTTCTGGTCGGAATCATTTTCCGGCAGGGCCTTGAGCTGGATTTGCTCGGCTTTCATGCGATCGATAAGTTCCTGATGCGATTTCATTTCGAGATCGCGGACGGAGCGGCGCGTGAGGACGATGCCGTAGGGATAGGCCTGGTCGGTGAAGCCGCCGGCTTTCTCGAGGACGGAGCCGAGCGATTCGCCAGGACCGATGCCGTAGACGCCGGGATGCTGGACTTCGCCGCGGAGCGTCACGCTGGCACCGAGATCGTTCCAGTTGGGATTTTGACGAATGGTCAGAACGTCGCCGTTGCCGAGAAGTTTGTTTTCGTTATCGACGCCGGTCATAGCGGCGCGGAGATTAATGACGATGCTTTCCGGAGGTGCGCTAGTGGAGTCGGTCGTATCGCGGTGGGCAAGGAGGGCGGTCTGTTGATCGGCACTGCGCTTGAGACCGCCAGCGACGCGAACGAGATCTTCGACGTGCATGTTGGTGGTCAGCGGATAGCGGCCCGGTTTAGCGACATCGCCTTTTACGTAGACCGTGGGAGGATCAACTTTGGCGGTGTTGCGATGAATGACGATGCGGTCGTGCGGCTCAAGAACGAGATTGTCGGCTTGATTGCCGGCGAGAGCGGCGGAAAGATCGACGCTCATGATTTTCATGGTGCCGTCTTTGGCGGTGCGGAAGAGTTGTGCCGAGTCGAGAGATGCGTCGGAGGTAACTCCACCGGCAAGGTAGACGGCATCGCGGAGACGCGCTTGACCGGAAGTGGTGTACTGACCGGGAGAATGGACTTCCCCGCCTACCCAGACCTCTGGGGGCGGCTCAAAATCGTAGCGGCCGAAGATGCGCACGGTGTCGAGAGGCTTGAGTTGTGGCGCAGCGCCGGGCTTCTCAAGGGCAGCGGCGAGATCGAAGCTTTCGATGGTGGGACGGAAGTTTGGCGGATTGAGGCGAATGATTTCCGCGTAGCTATCGGCGGGCTCGGGGAGCAGACCAGTGTAGGAGGAGATGAGGTCTTTGACGGTCATGCCGTAGCGGTAGGAATAACGGCCGGGACGAAGGACGTGGCCCTGGAGATAGATGGCCTGGTCGTTGTAGGGGGCGATGGGGTAAATGTGGATCTTGTCGCCGTCTTGAATCTGGAATTTGGCGAGTTGGGCAAGCACGTCGCCTGAGTCATTAGGGCCGGAGAGATCGAGGCTGAGCATGGTGCGATTTCGGTGCGCGACGAGACGTTCGACTTCGATGTGTTTGAGCGCTGCGGCGGGAAGAATGCCGCCAGCGAGTTCTAGAGCGGATTCGAGGGAATCCTCGCCGTGAAGCTCGTAGATGGCCGGACGACGGACCATGCCTTCGATGGTGATTTGCGCGCCGACCGGGGGAACCAGCAGGGAGTCGCCGCTTTCAAGGCGCTTTTGATCGGCGTTCACACCGTGGAGCAGGAGATCGTAGGCGTCGACGACTTCGATGAGTTGCTTACCGCGGAAATGCTTGATGGCGCGAAGAGAGCCGCGTTCGGTAATGCCTCCCGCAGCGATGAGCGCGTTCAGCGGAGTGGAGAGCGAGCTGATGTCGTAAGCGCCGGGTTCGTGAACTTCCCCGACAACGTAAATGCGAACGGTGCGGAGACGGGAAAGAGAGACATCGGCGGACACGTCGCGATATTGCGAGCGGAGGAGTTGCTGCACGGTGAATTGGACGTCGCCGAGAGTGCGACCGCTGACGAGAACGGGGCCGGATTCGGGCAGCGAGATGCGGCCTTCCCGATCGACGACGCGCTGGATGCGCTGCGACATGCCGCCCCAAAGGTCGATGGAGAGGCCGTCCCCGGGGCCAACGATGTAATCGGGATCGACCGGCAAGTCCATGGGAAGGGCGTTCGATTCGCGGCTACCCGTGCTGAGCGTTTCGACTCCGAAGCGGTGCGGCTCGCGATCCTGCGGTGCGATTTGGACGTAAAGGTCATAGAGCGAGGGGACGTCGGAATAAGGATTGCGCGCGTGGACGATATCGCCTGGCGCTACGTCGTCATCGCGGGCTGGTGCAGAGCTCCTGCTTTTTTTCGTGCGCGGATATGTTGTGTAAGGATCTCGAGGACGTATTGGCGAACCCGGGTTATCGCTTTCGCCGACCGGCGGGGAAGAAGAGTCATTTTTCAGCAGCCCAGCGAGGCGTTGGGCGTCGGAAGGCGAGACTGGGGATGAGAGCGATTCGCGCGAGAGATTCATGGCGGCCGCGCGCAAGAGATCGGAGGAGTCGCCCGCGCCCAGAGACGCCTGGGACAAATTGCCGCCGCTGAGGCCGGCTTGCAGGAGCGGCGAACGATTCGAATGCAGCGGTTGGGTGGGGAGCCGCGGAGTTTCGGGTGAATTTTCGAGAGGTTCCGGGGGACTCGACAGCTCGCGGCGATGACGCTCGCGGGACGAGGGCTGGGGGCAATCGGTGCCACTATCGCGGGGATTGCAGGATGCGTCGTCGGAGGCCAGAAATGGTTCGGTTTGCTCCCTGGATTGAGGCTTGAGCGATTCGCCATCCTCCTGACTTTCGATCTGCACGAGCCGGCGAGCGCGTTCCTTGAGAAGAAGTTCCTGTTGCTTACCCAGTTCGGAGTCGGGATTCACGTCCGGCAATAAATAACCGTAGTGTTGAAGAAGAAGCGTGGCAGCGGCGCGGAAGAGGATGTCCTCGTCGAGGCGTTCGAAAATGGATTGTTCCGACAGGTCGGAATCGTCAATGATCTGGCCGTTGGCGGTAGCCTCGCGCGCCACATACTTCTTGAGTTCGACGAGAAGGCCTGGATTTTTGGCCAGGACTTCTCGGATTTGCTCGGGAGAAGCGGCGACGCGCTTTTCATTTTCCGCGCCGAAATCGGAAAGGCGCGGAGGCTGCTGGGCCGAGACGGATTGCGAAACGTGGCGCTGTTGTGCTGCGGCGGACGCCGACAAGGCGATCCCTGCGAGAATTAAGGACGCGAAAGAACGAAAAACCATTAGGCCGAACTCCTTTTGCGCGCGTAGTGAAGTCATGACGGCAGCCCGACGCAATCAGGGGTGTTGTAAACAGCGCGGAGCAAGCCGGCGGTAGATGCTTCGATGTCTTGACAATGAATATCGAAGGAAGCCCAGAAGCAGAGAGTGCGATCCTTGCGCGCGGCAACGGCAATGATGCGTAAGGCGGGGAACTCGCGGAGCACCCGATCGCAAATGGGCGGGCGGTCTTCGTTTTCGTCAAGACCAATCACGACAAGATCGGGGAGGGTGGCATGGACCTGCGGAAGAATGTCGTTGCGGTCCGTAACTTCGCCAACGATTTCGATGCCGGGCTGATTGGCAAGAGTAGCGACGACCACTTCCCGCATGAGCCGGGGATAATTTGCGACGAGAATGCGCGTCGGCTTTTCCATATCAATCTCCTTGCGGAGCGAGTATTGGCGGGATGGCGCCACCCGGGCAGGTCCAATTTGCGACAGAGGGCAGTGCCAAATGGCACTAAGGGCCGGGTATCAATTCGGACTAGGCAGAAGTTTCACGGAACCGGAGGAAAGAGCGGCAGAAACGATTCAGCAGGAAGATGACGTGCCTTTGACTTTCTGGTGACAATTCTGCGGCCGCAAAACGCTAGTCTACAAAATGTCTCGCAGGATTAATGGCTTGTTTCGAGATGAACGGAAAAGTGGTTTGAATGATTTAGCAGGCTCGGCTGCGCGATTGGAAAGGACTGTGAGCACGAAAAAGGGCGCAGGGACGTCACTTGGACCAGCGCTCAGCGCAGTGTGCCTTTTCGCGCAGGATAGCGTGCCTGGGTTTTTGGGTGTGCTGGCATGGCTGAACACAACGCATGCGGGAGTGGCCAACTTTCACCCGATCATTGCGCCGCTGTTGGTGGTGCCTTCGGGAGATCGCTGTTTGGTGGAATCACGAGCGGTGGAGGTGCTGGGATTTTATGCGCGAGAAAACGGGACAAAGGGGGCCTTATCAAGGCCATTTCGCTGCAACGCTCGAATACCTGCCTTCGGATTACACCACTGATCCGCACCTGACCTTGACCGTCGGACGTCGTCTGACCCCTTTCAATATGTATAGCGAGCGGTTCACGACACTGTGGATTCGGCGTGTGCAGGATGCGCTGATCGTCTATCTGAGCGGGACACGGGCCTCGGGCTCGAGCAATGGCACGATGGTACGCGGAGTGGTTTCGGGCAACGGGTGGAATTGTAAATTACGCTGCATATTTCCTCCCTTCTACAGATTCCGCAGAATCTGCAGGCTGGGCGGCGCGGCCGGCGAACCAGTGGATCGGCGAAGCGGAACGCGAAACTAAAAGAAGGAGAACAGCGATTTCAGCAAAACTGCGGGCGTTGAAACAGTGCGTCGGAAGCGATTTCGCTGCGCGAGGCTAAGGTCGTGCTGCGACACATGCGGGTTCGCGCATCGTTGAGTGCCGAGGGCCAGTGGCTGATTTCGAAAGAAGCCACGCCCTGAAACACAATTCAAAAAGAGAGGAAGCAATGAGGTGCAAGATTTGCTGGGGGGTGGCGTTCCTTTGGGGAGTGTCTTTCGCTGCTATGGCGAGTGGAGAGAAAGGCGCGCCAGCGAAAACGATTACCATCACCGCGAAACGATTCTCGTTTGAGCCGAACGAAATCACGATCAAGAAGGGCGAGCCCGTGGTGCTGCTGTTGCACTCGGAAGATGTCACACATGGACTGAAGATTGAGGATTTGGGGCTGCGCACGGAAGTGAAAAAGGGGCGGTTGTCGGAATTATCGTTCACGCCGGATACCGCCGGAACGTTTGAAGGCAAATGCGCGCATTTTTGCGGCAAAGGGCACGGCTCGATGAGGTTGACTCTCCACGTTGTGGAATGAGGGGGCCAGATGGACAAGCGCGCATACCTTTTTTTTGCTTGCTACCTCGGCGGGGCGCTCGCGGGGTGCAAGGCAACGCCACCGGGAAAGTGGGAGACTTCGCTGATGACGAAGGTAAAGCATTCCGTGACGGTGGGCGGCAAACACGGGAGAAACCCGTTGGCGGATATACCTGCAAATGTGGAGGACGGAAGGATCGCGTTTTCGCACTACTGCGCGGCGTGCCATGGGCTTGACGGGCAGAATACGGGAGTGCCGTTTGCCGACCGGATGTCGCCGCCGGTGCCAGAGCTGAATTCGCCGCAGGTGCAAACGTACACGGACGGGCAGATTCAGTGGGTGATTGAGAATGGAATTTCGCCATCGGGGATGCCGGCATCGAAAGGGATTTTGACGGAGCGGGAGATCTGGTCGATTGTGGTTTTCATCCGTCATTTGCCGGCGGCAGGGAGTTTGGGAGAGCCGCAAATGTATTCGGGTGACGCTGCGGCGGGGTGTCCGACCCCGACGGCTCAGGTGCAGTAGTTGAGAGAGCAGACGCAATTGCGGCAGGTGGGATTGCTGGGGATATCGAGATTTTCGCGGAATTGGATTGCGGTTTCACCGTTGATTACTTCCTCGAGCGTCTTTCCGTTGAGCTTACCCACTTGGGAGTGAAAGAAGCATGGGCGGATGGTGCCGTCGGTTTCGATGACGGCGGACACCCAGGGTGCGTTGCAGAGGGGTGATTCCGCGCGGACCAAGCCTAATTGCACGCGGAAATGACGGACGATGCGGCGGAGTTTGGCCGGAGAGTCCGCGAGGAAGCTGGGAGGAAACTCGCTTGCGCCTTCGCGGATTAGAGATTCGACCTCGTTTTCGAGCGTGGATATTTCTGTGAGGGTCAGGCCGATTTCGGATTGCTGGCTGACGGGCCAAGCGAGAGAACGGTTGAACGCGGGAGAA
>Ga0306920_100004881_pt1 | contig 17246 bp, 15 predicted proteins | sample flu12Cox44000170_FD_204666 | JGI IMG/M metagenome (GOLD analysis project Ga0306920, IMG submission 204666) | Lab enrichment of tropical soil microbial communities from Luquillo Experimental Forest, Puerto Rico - flux4day.12C.oxic.44.000.170 (v2)... | ecosystem: Environmental > Terrestrial >... | reverse complement strand
CCTCGCAAATATGGCAGCCGTTTGGGAAGCTCGGCACATCGGAGGAGAAGGCGCCGGCACCTTGCAATCCGACGCCGAGCTCCGACGGCAGACCGACCGGGATGAACGACATCTGCGCCACCTGGCCGATCGGCATCGAGCGGTCGGTGCCGGCGATCGTAAACGCACCGTCGGCGAAGGCGATGTCGGCGGCGTCGGCCTCCATGAAATGGGCGGCAAAGCGTTTGCCGCGTTCGATGACCTCGTCGGCCGCGGCGCGCAAGGCACTGCCACCGATCATCATGCTGCGCGAGGCATAGGTGCCGCGGCCGATCGCCACTTCGTCGGTGTCGGCCTGCGCCAGATGGATCTTGTCCTCGGGCAGGCAGAGCCAGTCGGCGACCATCTGCGCATAGGTCGTTTCATGCCCCTGGCCATGCGACAGGGTGCCGGCGACGATCGTCAGCTCGCCAGAGGGATCGAAGCGCAGCTCCATGCGCTCGTTAAAGACACCGGTATTGTCGACATAATAGGTGACGCTGTGGCCGCGGTAATTGCCGGCGGCCTCGCTCTGCACGCGCCGCACTGCATAACCATCCCAGTCGGCCAGAGCCTGGCACTTGGCCAATGCTGCGACGTAATTGCCGGTGTCATAGACCCAGCCTGTCCGCGTCTCATAGGGATACGCGTCGGGCCGGATCAGGTTTTTTTTGCGCAGTTCGGCCGGATCGATACGCATCTCGCGAGCTGCCAGGTCGACGAGGCGCTCCATGATGTAGACCGCCTCGGGACGGCCGGCGCCCCGATAAGGCACGGTCGGCGCAGTATTGGTGAAGACGAGGCTGCTCGTCACCGCCACTGCGGGGATGTCGTAGACTGTCGAGGCGAGCTTTAGCGAAAACAGGATCGGAATGGCACCCGCACCTTCGATGTACGCGCCGACATTGTGCGAGCCGGTCCAGCGTAATGCCAAAAACCTGCCGTCGGGGTCGAGCGCGAGCTCAGCAGTGACATTCTGGTCGCGCCCCTGAGCGTCGCCGAGCAATGCCTCCGAGCGCGATGGGATCCATTTGACCGGGCGGCCAATGCGGCGGGCCGCCCAAACGAGAACAGCCTCTTCCGGATAGACATTCCCCTTCATGCCAAAGCCGCCGCCGACATCGCGGGCGACGACGCGGAGGCGGCGCTCGGGCACATGCAGAATCTGATGCGCCAGGATCTGGCGGACGCCGTGCACATTCTGTGTGCTGCTGTAGAGCATGTAGCGGCCGGTGCCGGGATCGTAATCGGCGATGCAGCCGCGCGGCTCCATCGTCACAGCGGTGATGCGGTTGTTGTAGAGCGAGAGCCGGGTGACGAGATGCGCGCGCGCAAACGCCGCTTCGACCGCAGCGACATTACCCATAGCCATCGTGAAAGAGGTGTTATTGGCGGCGCCGTCATGAACCAATGGCGCGCCGGGGTGGAGCGCATCCTCGGCGCGAACCAGGGCGGGCAATACCTCGTAATCGACCGCCACCAACTCTGCGGCATCGCGCGCCTGGGCCTCCGTTCCGGCGATCACGATTGCGACGCGCTCGCCGACATGGCGCACGCGGCCTTGCGCCAGCGGCGGGCGCTGAGTGCGGTAGCCTTTGGGCCCGCCCATATCCTCGGCCATAACTTCGGGGTCGAGCGTGCCGAGACCGTCGGCCGCCCAGTCCTCGCCGGTCAGCACGGCAAAGACGCCGGGCATCTGTTCCGCGGCGGTCTTGTCGATGGCGCGGATCAGCGCGTGCGCATGCACCGAATAGATTAAGACGGCATGCGCCTGTCGAGCGAGATCGATGTCCGCGACATAGCGCCCGCGCCCGGTCAGAAAGCGGGGGTCCTCCTTGCGGGTGACGGGCTGTCCGATGCCAAAGCGCATAATGGCCCCCTTCGCTTATTTGACCGAGAGACTACACCCTCGGCACGAGACGGCGCAGGAGGCTATTTCTTGGCGTCGGCGTAGGGGTAGACGGTCTTGCCGGTCGCATATTGCGCCGGCCAGACGATCGTCTGCCTGTCGGGGGTCTTCCACTGCTCGAGGTCACTGCCCTGTACGTCGTGAAACTGCACCTGCAGCACGCGCGCCGCGGCCCACTCGCCGTTCGGGCCATATTTGATGTCGCCGACAATGGTCTTGAATGTGCTCTTGCGCAGGTAGTCGGCGAGCTTGTCCTGGTCGAGGCTCTTGGTGGCGTCCACCGCCTGGCCCAGCACCTGCAGATTGGCATAGGCAAAGGGTGGCAGGTAGTAGCCGAGCGGATCGACGCCTTCGCTCGGCGCCTTGGCCTGATATTTCTTCAGAAACTGGTCGACCCCGGGAAACTTCAACGTGCTTGCCGGCTCCCAGAAGTCGTAATTGACGATGCCGTTGAGCTGCGGGCCGAGCTGCTGCTTGATCGCGGCATATTGCAGCCCGACGAGCCCGCCGCCAAACAGCTTGGCCTTGAGTCCGATCTCGTTGGCGGCGCGCACCATACCGACGGCATCGGGCGGATAGGAGGCGCTGAACACGACATCGGGGTTGGTCGCGTCGATCGCCCGCACGATCGGCGAATAGTCGGTCGCGGTCGGCGGGTAGGTCTTATCATAGACGATCTGGAGCCCGGCGGCCTTGGCATTCTTGCGCGCCCCGTCGGCGGCGTTGTGCGGGAACTCGGCGTCGGCGGCGATGATCGCTAGGGTCTTTGGTTTTGGGTTCTGCGCGGCGGCCACCTCGAAAAACCCCTGCGAGAAGCTGGCCGAGGGATCGGGCCCGCCGGTCGGTGTCATCACGAAATATTTCGGGTAGTTGAACTCCCGGTTCACATCGAGACCGAACAGCGCGAAGAACGTCATATTGTGGGCGATCACCACCGGCATCGCCGGCGCCAGCAAATTGGTGCCGTAATCGCCGCAGACGAGATCGACCTTGTCGACATCGAGGAGTTTCGTGAAGATCCCCGGCACCGTCGCCGGGTTGCTCTGGTCGTCGTAATAGATCAGCTTGACCGGTCGGCCTAACAGACCACCCTCGGCGTTGGTCTCCTCCTCCCAGATTTTCATTCCCAGCAACGCCGCCTTGCCGCTGGCAGCGAGACCCCCGGTCAACCCCATGCCAAAGCCGATCTTGATCGGCTCGACGGCTCGCGCCGGGGCGGTGATGACTCCACCGAGCGCGAGCCCTGCAATCAGGCTCGGAACCAGACACGCGCTGTACCATCCCGCCATTTGTACCTCTCCTCCCTGCCCAGGTTGCTCCCTCGGCGCTAATTAGGCTCAAATTCCAGCGCTGGGCAACAACCTCCATGATTGGATCTGCGTCATCGGTCGAAGAGGGGAAGGACGGGTCTGTCGTCGTTGCGATCCTCGGCCGAGTCGTCTTCGAAAAGCGAAACTGCCGTAGACACGGGGCAGCGAGAGCGGCGATCGCGCCGGAATTACTGATCGACTGCGCAACCGGACGGGTTCACAATCGTCGCAATCTCCGAATAGGTGTTGTTCTGCAATTGCACGGGGATGCAATCGGGATCGTAGACGGCGGTCGCGTTCGGGGTGCCGGTGCTCGTAAAGCTGTTCCCTGACACTAGCAAGTTGTTGTTGCCATATGCGAGGGCTTCTTCGCCGTAATCGATCAGCTTGTAGTTTTGCGATGTTGCGCCTTGGATGATCTGATTTCCGGAGATCGTGGCGGCACCGCCATTCGGCACATCGATGGCGAGGCTGGTCGAGCCGTCGCTGCAGCCGAGCGCCGCATTGGCCGCCCCGTCGTAAAGCTGGTTGTTTTCGACCATTGTGATCTGCGCGCGGCTCTTGATGTCGTGGCCGATCAATTGGCCGCAAAACAAGCTGTTGGTCACGATCAAGCTGTAGGCGAAATTCACGTAAAGACCGTGCTGGAAATAGCTTATGTTGGGGTTGCCATTGTTGATGAATTTGGAATTGACCAGCATGATCACTTCATCGGAGTTGTCGCCGGTCAGGACGCCCTCCTGATTGCCGGTAAATGTGCTGTTCTGAATGATCAGGCTGGCCCCCGGGACGGTAATTTGATCGCGGATGCCGGCACCGTTGCCGCCTAGCGAGTCGCTGATCTTTGCGCCGGTGAAGGTCAGGCCGTTATGGTCAAGCTCGCTGTGGTCAGAATGATTCCTTTCTGGTTGGGCAAGTCCTCCGTCGCTTTGAGGGTTACCCGCTTGCCGGCGTGGGGCGGATCAACCTCGATCGTCATAGGCCGTGTTACATACGGAAAATCGTTGATATAGGTTCCGGGCGCCACCTGATTGTCGTAATAATTGCTCGGGTCGGTGTCGGCATCAGCGGCAGCGACGGCGGCGCTGATCGTTTGGTATTGACCGCGCGCCCCGACCATCAAGGTCGTGGTGTCGGCAAGCGCATTCGTCGCCAGCGCTCCGGTCGCTGGCACCAACAAAAGCAAACAAACGCGCGCGCGCATGTTTTCCTTTTTTCCTCAATCCTCGGTGGCAGGACTGTTAGCTGAGGTGAGGGTGACGGCCTAGCGTCTACTTTGTGTTAAAGAAGGGATATTCGTGCTCACAGTCCCAAGTAAAATTTGCGCACTAGTTCATTGTTGTTGAGCTCCTCAGCAGATCCGCCCTCGAAGGCGATCTTGCCGTGGACGATGACATAGCCGCGGTCGGCGATGCGGACCGCCTGATTGAAGTTCTGCTCGGCCATCAAAACGGTGAGCGCGTAGCGCTCCTTGAGCTCCTGGATCTTTTCGATCGTGCGCTTGACCAGCACCGGCGCCAGCCCGACCGAGGGCTCATCGATCAGCAGGATCTTCGGAGCCGACATCAATGCCCTTGCCAAGGCGAGCATCTGCTGCTCGCCGCCGCTCAAGCTGCCGGAGAGCTGACGCCGCCTCTCCTTGAGCACCGGGAAGGTCGCGTAGGACATTTCGAGATTGCGCGCGATCTCGCCGCGTGCAAGCGCCCGAAAGGCGCCCAAGAGCAGGTTCTCTTCGACCGAAAGCTTGGGGAAGAGGCGGCGACCTTCGGGTACCAGTGTGATCCCGAGATCGACGATCGCCTCGGTGGAGCGGCCGACGAGATCGATCTGCTCGCCGTCGATTTCGGCGACAATCGAGCCCGCGGCGGGCGGCAGAATCCCCATCACGCATTTCATAAGGGTGCTCTTGCCGTTGCCGTTGGTGCCGAGCAATACCACGGTTTCGCCGGGCGCCACATTGAGCGAGACATCCTCGAGCACACGCACCGCGCCATAGCCCGCGTCGATACCGGAGATGCTGAGGCTACTCGCCAAGATAGGCCCTCTCGACCTCGGGGTTACGGATCGCCTCCTGCGGCGCCCCGTCGGCGATCTTCTGCCCGGCGACCAGCACGACGAGCCTGGTCGAAAAGCTCATCACCGCGCGCATGATGTGCTCGATCAAGACGATCGTGAGGCCCTGCTCGTTGAGGCGGACCAGCACCAGAAGGATCTCCTCGACTTCGGACGGCGACAAGCCGGCCATCGTCTCGTCGGCAAAGAGCAGCCGCGGCGCGCTGGCAACCGCGCGGGCGAGCTCAAGCTTGCGCATTTCGACCTGTGTCAGATCGCGCGGCAGCCGGGTAGCCTTGTCGGCGAGCCCGACATCATCGAGCAATGCCATGCAGCGCTCGCTGATGGCACCATCCGAAAGCCGCGCCCCGTGCCGGGCATTGACGGTGTAGAGCAGCGGCACGCGCAGATTGTCGATGAGGTTCAGACTGCGAAACGGCTTGGGCAGCTGAAAGCTCCGGGCGAGCCCCAGCCGCGTGCGCTGGTATGCCGGCAAGCTGTCGATAGCGCGGCCGTCGAAGGTGATATTGCCGCTGTCGTGGTGCAGGGCGCCACACAAGCAATTGACCAGGGTGCTCTTGCCCGAACCGTTCGGCCCGATCAGCCCGAGCCGTTCACCGCTGTCGACGGCGAGGTCGATGCCCTCGAGCGCGACAAAGCCGCCAAAGCGCTTGCCGAGCCCGCCGACTTCGAGCAGCGGCGGCATCAGCGGAGCCTCGCGCGGCGGCGCGCTTGGATCAGCCCGAGGATACCGTTGGGCGCAATGATCACAAAGGTGATCAACAGTAGGCCGACGATCAACAGGTTTAACGCCGAGGAGATCGTCACGGTGGCGAGCTGCTGGATCGTGCCCAACAGAACTGCCCCGATCACCGGGCCGGGCCAGCTGCTCATCCCGCCGATCAGCGGCATTGCTACACTGTTGACCGCGTAAGAGAGGTTGAAGCTCGAAGCCGGGTCGAGATAGGTCACATAATAGGGCAGCGGTGCCCCGCTCATGCCCATCAGCGCGCCGCTCAAACTGGTCGAGATCAGCTTGAGCCGCAATGTCGGCACGCCGCCCGCCTCGGCGGCCGCCTCGTCATCGCGAATCGCGTTGAAGCCGAGCCCCAAGCGCGAGCGCTCGATGGTCCGCGCGATTACGACCGAGACCCAGACAAGGATCAGCATCAGCGAATAAAGGTATTGGATGTAGCTTCCGAAGAGCGGTGCCTGCTGCGGTCGGATGACATAGATGCCGCGCGAGCCGCCGACGTAATCCCAGTTGACGATCAAGGTTTGCGCCACGATCGCCAATGCCAGCGTGGCGATCGCAAAGAAGACCCCTTTCAGTCGCAAGGTCAGATAGCCCATGCCAAAGCCAAGGATGCCCGATATCAGGCCGCCGACCAGAATCATCACCGGGACCGGCACGGAAGTCAGCTTGTGGAGCACGACCGAGCTGTAAGCGCCGACTGCAAAGAAGGCTCCGACCCCGAAATTGGTGTAGCCGGTATACCCGCCAAGGATGTTCCAGGCGGTCGCCAGCACGATGTATTGCAGCACGACATAGCCGGCAAAGAAGAAATACTCGTTGGCGATCAAGCCGCGCGTCAGCCCCAGCACCGCGGCAGCCGCGAGGAAGGAAGCGACCCAGAATTTGACTGTGCCCATCCTCAGCGCCCGAGGATGCCAGCAGGGCGAATAGCGAGGGTCAAAAGCAGGAAGCCAAAGGCGATCGCCGGGGCCCAGGACGGCCCGTAAAATGTGGCAGTGAGGCTTTCGACTATGCCGATCAGCATCGCCCCGGCGAGCATGCCGGGAAAGCTCGTCATGCCGCCGAGCACACATATCGCAAAGATCCTGCCGATATAGTCGCGGCCGATCGACGGCTCGACCGGCTGGATGATGATCAACAGCGCTCCGGCGATGGACGCCGTCGCAATCGAGATGCCGAAGGCGATTCGCTTGACCCGGCTCGGGTTGGCCGCCATCAGCTGTAAGGCCAGCCGGTCCTGCGATACCGCAAGGATCGCGCGGCCGATGAAAGTGCGGCCGAGAAAGAGCTGCAGCACGCCAAGCATCAACAGCGAGACCAGGCACGGGATCAGCATGCGCAGCGGCAGGTCGACAAAGCCGAAATGCAGGCTCGGACCGATATAGGGCGCTTCGACAAAGCGGTAGTCGACCCCAAAGACCAGGATCAGCGCGACCTCGCCGACAAACAGCAGACCAAAGAAGAAGGCGAGGCCTTGGATCGACTCTTCGCCGCGCTGCTCGAAGGCGTAGAAATAGATTTGATAAGCCGCCATGCCGACCAGAAAGAACACCGGCGCCATGACCACGCCGATCAAGATCGGGTCGATGCCGAAATTCGAATTGACGATATAGGCGACAAACGAGCCGAGCATGATAAAGGCCGGGTGGGCGATATTGACAATGTCGAGCATGCCGAAGGAGATGGTCACGCCGATCGTGACCGCGGCATAGAAACCGCCGAGCAACAGCCCGGCGACGATCGCGTTGACCGCGAGGTCGAGCGAAACCATCCCGGTCAGCGTCCGGCCGGCGCAGGCAATCGCGGCATGTGCGTTTCCCCCATCGGTAGTGCTGTCTCGCCCTGAACATATTAGAGCAGCAAGGCGGCGCCTGTTAAGGCACGGCGGAAAGGGCGGACGGTAGGGGTCGAGGACGATCCGGAGGCCGCCGCATAAAAGGAGACCCCTCACCCAAGGAGGGTGAGGGGTCAAATGAACCGGCAGAACTAGACTAGACTAAGCGGTTCGCAAGGTCAGCAAGCGTCCGACCTAATCGGTATCAGGGTCGTGTCTTCCATAGATTGTGATACAGCCCGTCAAGCAGTTCGGGACAGCGTTGTTTGCCCCGATGGGCACGAACACGTTAGCGGTCACCCCATCGGCGGCTACCGAATGTGCGGTCGCAGCCGGATGCGGATTTAAATCGCCTGAAGAGGCCAAGACCGCCGGCACATTTAACGTCGGCACCCGTTGATCCAAGGTTTCACTAATGGCGTCGATCACGTCGAGAGTGGCTGCACCCTGGGATACATTCACTGGCGCCGTTGTGGCCGTGCCATTTGGGTCGCGTGCCGGGGTGATGGCGTTAGGAGCGAGGTTGCTGCCCGAGGCGGCGCCGTAATAATGATTATCGCCCTTATTGAACCAAACCTCGTCGCCGACACCGGCACCGAGCACGTTCGCTGTGATCCCGCCGGTTTTCGCATCGATGATCACGTACTGAGGCGCTGCGGTCTGAGTATTCTTGTCCGCGTTCCCGGTCCATAAGCTGCCATCCGTAGCCCAGATCGTATTGCAGCCGACGAGCAGATCGTCCTGCGGGCCCAACGCCAAGCCAGCCGGCGAGCAAAACGTGATCGTATACGTCGCTTCGACCGTCCCGGTGGTCGAGATGCGGATGACCCCTCCGACCGTCGGGTTTCCCCCGATCTGCGGAATCGAAAGATAGAACTTCTTGGTGGTCGGATCCCAGACCGGTTGTTCGGCACCGTTTTGCGCATCAACACCGTGCGCCGCATCAAAGATGATATTCGTTCCGCAGGTGAGCGCGCCGGTCGCCTTATCGACCTTGACCAGGGTAGCGAAGGGCGGAGTCGAGGCGTTGTTGATAGCCAGGATCAGCCCGTCCCTCGGATCATAGGCCAGTTCATCCGCGCGAGTGGGATCGCCTGCCTTTGTCGTGCATTCGCTAACGGTTGTGGGCGTCTTGGCGCCGCCGGCTCCGCGGAGGTCGAAACTGAGCACGCGGCTCGGAGCATCGGTCACAAAGAGCCAGGGAAAAACCGATACGACCCCGTTGGGACCAGCGCAGTCGTTGGCACCATGGCCATCGGCGGGCACGCACGGTGTAAACCCGGCAAAGGGCGCGTGACCGTTGTTCGGCCTGATCTGGGTGAGGATCGACAGGGAGCTCAGGCTTTCGACGGCTAGGTTGGACCGATCGGCGAGAAAGTAGACCCCGGTGGACTGGTCAACATAACTGATATCAAAAGAGTACATTCCGTTGGTCGTATTACCGTCGGTCACCGGGACCGGAATGCTGGAGAGCAGATGGACAGCCGGCTCGGCCGCCCACGAAGCGTTCCCGGCTGCCAGCAACCCCGCCGCGGCCAACGCCAAACACCACAAATATCTTTTGAGTAGGGCGCACAAGATATTGTGCTTTTGCAGCATTTAGTCCTCCCATCTCGCGTTGCTATCCAATCGGAACAGCGCTAGAGCGCGTTCAACGAGAAAAAATCGCAATACGGGCGAGACGTCAACACTTTTCTGACGTCTTTTTGACGAATTTGACTTTTATGTCAGGTCAATGACAGTTTATGTCATTTTGTGTCATTTTGGTGATACTTGGTAATGTACGAGGCGAGCCGAACCATGAGCGTCGCAGCCACGCTGAATAGACAGCTTGCCTTGCTTGTCAGGCCGTCAGGGCGGGAGCAACGGTTCGCCGCGCATATATTTGCCGCGGCAGAACAGTAATGTGGGCCGGTTCGTATAGGCGTAGCGCTCGACGTGCCCGATGAAAATAATGTGGTCGCCGCCGTAATGCCGATATTCGTTGCGGCACTCGAAATGCGCGGCGGCACCGATCAACACCGGCGCGCCGCATTCGGGGATCATGTGGTCGATCTCGGCGAACTTGTTCTCGTGGGTGCGGGCGAATTTGTTCGACAGCTCGATCTGGTCATAAGCCAGCACGTTGACGACAAAATGCGAGCCCTCCTGGAAGGCCGGCAGGCTCTGCGCATAGAGCGAGGCACTCCACAGCACCAACGGCGGCGTCAGCGACACCGAGGTGAAGGAGTTGGCGGTCATTCCGTATAGGCCGCCGTCGGCGCCGCGCGCGGTGATGATCGTCACACCGGTCGCAAAGGCGCCGAGCGCATTGCGGAAATCGCGCGAGTCGAAGCCCTCGCCCGCGGTGCTTCGCACCGGTGCGGCATGGCTGCCGGCAAAATCTTCTTCCACGGCCCCGACCCTCAGAGCGGCGCGTCGGGCGGCAATCCGAGCGCCACCCTGCCATAGATCGCGCTGTTGATGTCCCAGTTCAGCATATAATGGGCATTGGCCGCGTGGACGTCGCGAAACGCGCGCTGGATCGGGTTCATCTCATAGATTGCGTTGCCTCCGGTCGCAGCGAACAGCAGGTCGACCGCCTTGGTGCACAATGTCGCGGCAAAAGCACCGTCGCGCCGATACCGGGCCCGCTGCTCGATGCTGGGGACCACCCCGGCCTCGGTGATCCTCGTCGCCTCGTCGCAATCGCGCAGCACGATCGCCTCGGCGGCATCGGCGAGTGCGGCCGCCTCGGCCAGATGTACCTGGATATTGGTGAAGTCGGCGAGGCTTCTGCCGGTATAGGCGCTGCGGCGGGTACGGGTGGTTTCGCCGAACTGCTGGATGGCGCCTCGGGCGATGCCGAGCGAAACGCCGGCGATGGCAAAGCCGAACAGACTGACGGCCGGTAGCTTGTACAATGTCCCAGGGTTGAGTTCGCTGCCCCGATTGGGGCCGCCCCTGATCCGCTCGGTGGAGAGGGTCCGGTAGGCCGGAACAAAGATATCGGCGACCTCGACATCGTTGCTGCCGGTGCCGGCGAGGCCGATCACCTGCCAAGTATCGATGATTGTATAGTCGCTGGCCGGCACCAGGAACATGCGCGGCTCGCTCTGCCCGGTCTCCTCGTCGGTGACGATGGCGCCGAATATGTTCCAGGTCGAGGGATCGATCCCGCTCGAAAACGGCCAGCGCCCGGTCAGGCGGTAGCCTCCCTCCACCCGTTGCGCGCGGCCGCGCGCAAAAGCCAACGCCGAGCTGATCAGACTGTCGGGGGATTCGTCCCAGATCTCGTCCTGCCCCTGCGGGTGCCACATGCCGAGCAGCCAATGATGGGCGGCGAGGTTGCCCAGCACCCAGGCGGTCGAGCCGCAGCCTTGGCCGATCACCGCGGTCAGCTCGAACAAGGCGCGGTAGGGGAGCTCGCTGCCGCCGACGCGGGCGGGCTGCAGCATGCGGAACAGGCCGCTCGCATGCAGGTCGGCGATCGTTTCGTCCGGCAGGCGGCGCAGCTGCTCAGCCCGCGGAGCCCGCTCGCGGAGCACCGGGACCAGCGCCTCGGCGCGCGCCAGAAGCTCTTCGAAGCGCGGCGGTTCGCCGCGCTGGGTCTTCGCCTGGGGCATTGCGATCCTCTCCCGGATTATCCTACTAGCGTTTCGTCATACCCCGAAAGCGGGCATCCAAGGCGGAATGGCTCCGGCGGTCGCCCTGGACCCCCACCTGAGCGGGGGTGACGATAAATTGGCAGTCTACTCGTCGGACTTCGGCTCGGCGAGATCTATCCACGCCTCGGTTCGGTGCTGCGGAGAACGGCGATGGTTATCGATACTCACGCCCATGTTGTGCCGGGCAGTCTGATCGAGACGTTGCGTAGCGAGCGGCGGCTGTTTCCGTCGGTCAAGCTGCATGACGGGGCGATGCCGCGGATGGAGTTCGCCGGGGGCGACCCCGGTCGGCCGATCCAGCCGCGGCTCTGGGATCTGGGGCAACGCCGCGACTGGCTCGCGCAGAGCCGGATCGACCGTCAGCTGGTCGGCGGCTGGACCGATGTCTACGGCTACGATCTGCCGGGCGCCGAAGGGGCCGACTGGGCGCGGCTCTATAACGAGCACATGCGCCGCGACGTGGCTGGGCTGAGCCAGCTGACCGCGCTGGCGACGGTGCCGCTGCAGGACGGAGCCCTTGCCGCGCGGGTGCTCGAAGAGGCGCTCGACGCGGGCTTCACGGGCGCGATGATCGCGACCCAGCCCAAGGGTGTCGGCGGCAATCTCGACGACCCCGCGCTCGACCAGTTCTGGGAGGTCGCCTCGGCGCGCCACGCGGCGATCTTTTTGCATCCCCATTACATCTGCGGCGACGAACGCCTTGCCGACTACGATCTGGTGAACGCCATCGGGCGGCTGACCGACACGACCATCGCCGTCGCTCGACTGTTGTTCTCCGGCCACCTGACCCGCTTCCCCGGGGTCAGCCTGGTGTTGTCCCACGCCGGCGGCGCGTTGCCCTACGCGCTCGGCCGGTTAAAGCGCAACCGCACCATTCATCCCGACTATGCCGACCCGGCCGAGGGCTTTCGCCGGCTCTATTTCGATACGGTCATGTTCAAGCCTCGCGCACTGCGCTTCCTGTGCGACACGGTCGGCGCCGTGAAGATCATGCTCGGCTCCGACTACCCGTTTTCGATTGGCGACCCCGACCCGGCTCGCTTGGTCGACGAGACCCCGCTAACCGAAGCCGAGCGGCGCGCCATCCTCGGTGAGACCGCCGCCCGCATTTTCCACATCGATTGCGGCTGCGGCTCGACCGATAAGGATTGTTGACGAACGTAGTCACTGCGTCGAGGCGGAGAAAATGTTCAAACAGCTTGGCTTGGTAACCGGCTTGGTTGGCTTGCTGGCCGGCGCGCCGACCATAGCGCAGGCACAAGGCGGCGTGCGGGTCGGGACGCTCACCTGCCACGTCGCCAGCGGCTGGGGGTTTATCTTTGGCTCATCAAAGGCGCTCCGCTGCACCTTTGCACCGGCGCCGGGGCGGGCCGAGTTTTATGCCGGCACCATCAACAAATTCGGCGTCGATATCGGCTATACGCAGGGCGGTGTGCTGATCTGGGCGGTATTCGCGCCGACCGCAGATCTGCGGCCCGGTGCGCTGAACGGCAATTATATCGGCGCCACCGGCAGCGCTACTGTCGGGGTCGGGGCCGGCGCCAATGTGCTGATCGGCGGGTCCAACAGCACCATCTCGCTGCAACCGCTCAGCATCGAAGGCAATACCGGCCTCAACGTGGCTGCCGGCATCGGATCGATCAGCTTGCGCTATCAGTCGCAAACCGCGCATCACCGCCGCTGAATACACCGGCGACCAAGGGTCCGGAGCGCGTTGCTCACAGATTAAATTTAGGTTTGGTCATCGGCCCGCCATATTTTTGGCGCATTAACACTAGGCGCCAGGGACGCGGGGGTGACGGCTATGCCCGCAGTCTGGCGCGGTGGGGGAAGCTCCATTGGCGCCGATGTTCCGCCTGCTTTACTACCTTTATGCCCGCCGCCTCATCCGCGATGTCAAGAGGCGGCCGACCCCCGGCCATATCGGCATAATTCTCGATGGCAATCGCCGGCACGGCCGCTCGCTCGGGATCACCGAGCCGCGGGAGCTTTACGATCTGGGCGCCAACAAGCTCGACGAGGTCCTTGACTGGTGTGGCGAACTGGGCATCGCGACGGTGACCTTGTGGGTCTTCTCGACCGACAATTTCCACCGGCCGGCTGCCGAAGTTTCGGGTATCCTCGCATCGGTCGAAGCCAAGCTGAAGGCGCTGGCCTGTGACCCGGCGATCCACCGGCGCCGCGTGCGGGTTCGCGCCATCGGCTGCCGAGCGATGCTGCCCGAGCCGGTGCTCGCCGCGATTGCGGAGGCCGAGCGTGCGACCGCTCAATATGACGGCCTCGAGCTCAATATCGCCGTCGCCTATGGCGGCCGTCAGGAGATTGCCGATGCCGTTCGCGCCTTGCTCAACGGCATGGCCGATGACGAGGCGACATTGGCGGAGGCGGTCGCAGGCATCACCCCAGAGGCCATCGCCAAGCATCTTTACACCGCGGGGCTGCCGGATCCCGACCTGATCATTCGCACGAGCGGCGAGATCCGGCTATCCGGTTTCTTGCTATGGCAGAGCGCGCACAGCGAGTTCTATTTCACCGATGTGCTGTGGCCGGCCTTCCGCAAGATCGATTTCTTGCGCGCGATTCGCTCGTTTCAGCAGCGCCGCCGTCGCTTCGGCTGTTGACACACGCAGACCTACCGGCAGGAGAGCCACGTCTTGCGCGATCTGGGTGTCTATCGGCCCCATCCAAAGTCAAAGACAAGAAGTTGCTCGAGGCGCCGCTGGCGCCTGGGCGCGTATTGGATACCGGGTCACCAATGCTCATGTCGCCCGCCGCGGCAACCGCTCGACAGCCCCGTCCGCGCCCGCGCGAAAGGCGCCACGCCATGCGGGCGTCAGCGCCTTTACAAAGGCTCAGGATTGTTCAGGTTTCTTGCGCCGCCGGATCAAGCCGAAGCCGACGAGGGCAGTGCCGAGAAGGACCACGGACGCCGGTTCGGGGACGGCTGTTTGGCCAACTAGCTCGAACCAGTCAAAGGCGATGAAATCACCCGAACCATTCCTGTCGAGGTGCAGGATAACTTCACCCGCAGCATTGGCGGCGGCCAGCTCGGCGGCCGTTAGCGTGAACGAGTGAATGGCCATTACGAAGCGGCCATCTGCAAAGAAGAATGGGATCGAAGTTCCGTTGATGTTGGCTGACAACGCGCCGAACACGTCCGATTGAAAGTCACCCCCGGCGAAACTGACCGTTGCCGAGGTCAAGGTGCCTGTAAAGGGAAACAGCACGTCGGCCGTCGATGTGCTGCCGGGCGGGCTGAAGTCGGGGGGAAAGACCGCCGAATACTCATCGGTTATCTGAGCGCCGTTGGTTGCCGCCTTTTCCGCCGCGTCCCGGTTGTCGATCACCGGGTTAGACAGTCCAGGGCAAGTACCGGTATCTGGACAGGCGGGTGAGAACCCAAAGCCGTCCTTGTCGCCAACCAGAACGTCAATCGGCCCGGCATAGGCGCTTCCCGCTACGAGAAATCCGGCCAACACGGCGGCGGCTATTGATCCATCATGAAGCGTTATGACTACCCCTCACCGAGTTGGGCGCGGTCGAGATGCGCCAAGCCCGAATCTGGATAACGTATCTGGTTGGATCAAATTCTGTGCCAAAAGCCGATTTTTACCCAATTACAATTGGTTAACGGAACTTGCCCCAGCCGAGTGTAAAGATTTTCGACATGAAAAACGGAGCCGAATGGCCTGGCTAGCGATGGCAACATGGCATCGAGCGCTAAATTCCGCTCCACTCAGTAAACACCTGTTCGGCAAACCAGATTTCACCGGGGACCGTGGAGCTCACTGGACGGCCAACGGAATCCAACGGCTATCGGACACTGTAAAATTTTCCGACACTAAAAGGGGGAATGATTGTGTGCGGCGACACCGAACGGCTATTGGAGAGCGCTAAGTGCTGTAGAAGCGGATCACGAATAATTGTGAAAACGTCCGTCGTATCATGTGGTTAGCTACCCAGGCCGACCGGAAGGCGTAGAGAGTGGCAGACCGCCAAACGGGTCCGAGCCGCAGCATGTGCCCCCGGGACTGTAAATTCTTCCGACAGGTCCGCTCAGCCCCGAGCTGACTGCCACTCGCTCGGTGACCTCCTGCGGCGCCGAAAATAGAAGACTGGGTGAAGCGGCTTCTGGAGGTCGCTAATCGCGCTCCTCAAGCTGACTGGTGAGAGGCGGTCGGCAGCAGCTCGGTGCGATATGTCGGCTGCAGAACTTCGAGCCGCATCGGCACCGGTGTGCCGAGCCATAGCGCATTCTTGCTGTGGTCGTCGTAGGAGCTCTCGGTCAGCGGATGGACGAGGACGTCGAGGCCTTCGCGGTTGAGCATCAGCCACGGCACGATTTTTTCGAATTCTTTGGTCTCAAAGATGACGCTGAACTGTGAGATCGGGTGCGGGCCTATCGGCTCGTCGCTGAAGGCTCCGGGTTTGACCGCGAAGTGGCCGATGATCGCGTCGTGCAGCCGTGCTGCGACCGGGCGGGTGGTTTGATCGTAGTAGACGTGGGCGTGATAACCCTTGAGTTCGGTCATTTGCGGTTTCTCCTGTCGCCGGACGTCATATTTAAACCACGCCAACCACGATGTATCAAATCTATTGATTTTGTGGTGCCCATTCGTTTCACGGATATTTGGGAAGTCGAAATGATAACCTTTCGAACGCACTCGACGGGCCGAGTGGAAATGAAGCGGCGACCCGCGCCGTAGCTCGCGTTGGTCTGTGGCCGCCGGCGATCTGTTCGTCCGCGCTCCCACTCGCCTGGCACCGACCTGCTCGCGCGTCGTTGCGGCCGCGACCGATCATCTCGAGCGGCGGCTCGGCCTCGGCGTCTGCTTCCCGCGACCCTGTTACCCGTAATTTGCGCTTGCGTTGTGGCGCTAGTTACGGCAGAAATGAGAAGAGTTCGCATTCGCATCTCCGCCGGAGTGTCATGATGGGTCGTACCGCTGGGTTCGTAGGGATGGTCGTTCTGGTCCTTGCGCCGCCCGCCCTGGCAGACGATCCCAGCTTTTCCATCGTGTTGAAGAATAACCAGTTCATACCGAGAGAGGTTCAGATCCCTGCGGGTGTCAAGGTCAAGCTTGTCGTGCGCAACGACAACCCGACCCCCTCAGAATTCGAGAGCACCCAATTTCATCGCGAAAAGGTTGTCTCCCCCGGTCAGGAAATCAGTGTGTTCGTCGGGCCTCTCGATCCGGGCAGCTATGAGTTTTTCGATGATTTTCACCCGGAGACCCGTGGCCATCTGGTGGTCAAATAGCGAGAGCTAGGATGCTGGCGACTGCGATTATCGTTTTCCGCGAGGTCCTCGAAGCATCGCTGGTGGTGGGCATTGTGCTCGCGGCCAGTCGCGGGGTGGCGCGCCGCGGCGCGTGGGTGGCCGCGGGGATCGCTGTAGGGGTCCTCGGCGCCGTCCTCGTCGCAGCTTGCGCCGAGGGGATCGCGGCCGCGGTCAACGGCATCGGGCAGGAGCTCTTCAACGCGGCGATCCTGTTTACCGCGGTGGCGATGCTGGGCTGGCACAACATCTGGATGAACCGGCACGGTCGCGAGCTGGCCGCAGCGGCAGCAACGCTCGGCAAGGCGGTGCTCGGCCGCAGTCGACCCCTCTATGCGCTGGCTCTGGTCGTTGGGATCGCCGTGCTGCGTGAGGGATCGGAGGTCGTCCTCTTCCTGTATGGGATCGCGATTGCCTCGGGAGTTGGCGGGCTCAACATGT